>Ga0208980_10001442_pt1 | contig 14365 bp, 13 predicted proteins | sample WetSurMetagenome_3_FD_187993 | JGI IMG/M metagenome (GOLD analysis project Ga0208980, IMG submission 187993) | Wetland microbial communities from Twitchell Island in the Sacramento Delta, sample from surface sediment Aug2011 Site A1 Bulk (version 2) | ecosystem: Environmental > Aquatic > Marine...
GTGGATACCATCATTGCGGCTCATGGTCACATCCTCGTGCTCATAGCTCATCACGTAATCGTAGCCGATCAGGGAAAGCTCGGTGATGACCTTTTTCCACGGCACGGAGCCCCAACCGGGGATGCGGAAGCGAAACCCGCGACCCAGGCGCTGCCAGTCACCCTGCGGGATGACACCCGAGCGGCGCACGTTATGCGCAACCACCTCGCCATCCTTGGCATGCACGTGGTAGATCTTGGGAGCCAGGGCGTCGATGAAGTTCTCGACGTCGATACCCAGGTAGATCAGGTTGGCGGGGTCGAAGTTGAAACCGAACTCCTTGCGCCCGCCCATCAATTCCACCGCGCGTAAAGCGGTTTCCACGTTGTAGGCCAGCTCGTTGGGGTGCGGTTCGTGGGCGAATTTGACGCCGTACTCGCCAAATTTATCCAGGATCGGGCTCCAGCGCTCCACGAATTCCTGCTCCATATCCGACCAGCCTTTGGAATAGGGCCAGGGGAAGAAGCGTCCGAAGTTCTCGCAGCCGATGAAACCGGTGACCACGGGCACTTCGAGGGCATTGGCAGCCTGGGCGGTCTTGATCATGCGCTCGGTACCGAATTTGATCTTTTCTTCCTTGGTGCCGGGGTAAATACCATCGGTATCCTTGCCGTAGGGACCCAGAACGATCTGACCTTCGGGGTGATTCGCCAGGGCTGAGATGACCAGGCCGTGATCCTTCACCAGCTTTTTCAGCTCGGCAGCTTTACTGCCTTTGACGACCTCTTCGATATCGAGGTGAGGGTTATTGGCAAACGCAGGCATTTCCACGGCTTCATAACCCAGGCTTGAAGCCATTTTGAAAACATCTTCAATTTTCGTATCCAGAAACGTGGCGGTAAATAGACCAATTTTCATTGCATTTTTCCTTTCGACTTTTATTTTTTCTAGCTTTGTTCTCCGGCGATTGGCAGGCGGCCGGATTTTTATTTACTTTCATTGGCAACTATCCTGCTTACGATTGAAAAGTCAGCTTCTGGATGCACCTCCTGATGGTTCCTTGGTTTCTTATAGTTCGACTTGATTCAAAGCATCACTGACCCTGGCCAGGTAACCCGTTGCCTGGGCAAAGATAGGGAGCAGCTGCTCGTATTTGCGATTATTTTCCGGGGTGGGCTCCACCAGCTCGGCTGTCTTGTGGATCTCGTCAATGCGGTTGAAATCCATCCAGAGTCCCGTCCCGACCGCGGCGATGGCGGCTGCCCCCAGGGCGGCTGCATCCTGGTCGATGTTGGTCTTGAGGACGCGCGCATTGAAGGCATCCGCGAAGATGCCCAGGTAGAAGCGGCTTTTTGCCCCGCCGCCCACAAAGAGGATCTCATCCTCCAGGTGAGTGTACTGGCGCAGCAGGTCCAGACGCAGGCGCAGGTTCATGGCGATGCCCTCCATGGCAGCACGGATAAGTTCTGGCTGGCCATGTTTGAGATCAAGACCAATATACGCCCCGCGCAGATGAGGGCTATCATCCTGCGAGGTACCGCCCGCCAGGCTGGGGTTGAAGAGCAGCTTGTTGGCGCCGACCGGTGCTTTGGCGGCTTCGCGGTTCATCAGCATGTAGACATCCTCGCCGGTTCGCGCGGATTCCTCCACCAGGTTCTGACAAAGGTTGTCCTTTACCCAGGAGAAGGAGGTGCCGCCGGAAAAGATGCTCACCGCGGAAGTGAAGAGCCCGGGCACAACGTGGGTGAAAACATACGGCTTGCGGACCTTATCCAGCACGGGCTTATCGGAGGAAACCGCGATCCAGACCGCGGATCCAAGCGAAACATACACGCGCCCGTCACGGGTGTTCTTGGCGCCAAGCGCCATGCAGGAGTTATCCACCCCGCCGGCAGCCACCTGGACGCTTTCACTCAACCCCAAGGCTTTGGCAGCATCGGGTAAAAGGGTGCCCAGGATATGGGTGGATGCGACGATCTCCGGCCAGATCTCGGCTGGCAGATCGCTCGCGGTGATGAATTCGGGTTCGTATTTCCACCCGGCCAGGTCATACACGCCGGTGCCGGAGGCATAGGAAAAATCGGTTGCCATTTTGCCTGTAAGCTTGAAGTTGATGTAATCCTTGGTGCCCAGGATGCGGTGCACTTTCTTCCACATCTCCGGTTCGTGTTTGCGATACCACATCACCTTGAAGACCGTATAAAGAGGCGCGGGAAAACCGTTGCCGGTGGTCATGTACCACTCATCGGCATCCACGGTTTTGAAGAATTCGGCGGCTTCCTCCTGCGCGCGAATATCCGACCAGATGGGGGTTGCTTCACGCAGTAAATTCCCATCCTTGTCCACCGGGACTGCTCCCAGGCTGTGACCAGAGATGGCCAACGCAGAGATCGTCTGGGGGTCGGCTTTGCTGGTTTCCAGCAGCTTTCGCGTGCTTTCCACCACCGCGTTCCACCAGTCGGTGGCTTTCTGTTCGTGCCAGCCCACCTGGGGGTAATGGGTGGGGTACCCCACAAAAGCGGATGCCAGGAGGTTCCCCTCAGCATCATATAAAGATGCTTTGTTGCCACCGGTACCCAGGTCGAAGGAAATGATCTTATTATCCATGGTTCTACCTCTAATTAATTTCAACACCATTGGGCATGGAGAGACACTTTTCCACGATCTCGATCCCGCTCTTCAGGTTGATGCCGAAACGGCTCGCACCTGCCCGGTACATGGCGATCAACCCGTCGAGATTGCGGATGCCGCCGGAGGCTTTGATCTTGATCCGCTCGCCGACAATGCTCTTCACCAGCTTGACATCCTCCAGGGTGGTGCCGCGCTCGGCCCAACCGGTGCCGGTCTTGACGAACGCCGCACCTGAATCCAGGCAGATGCGGCAGGCAGTCTGAACTTCTGTGGGGGTGAGCAGCATGATCTCGATGATCACCTTCACCGGCAGGGGACTGGCGGCTTGCACCACCGCCCGGACGTCCTGCTCCACTTCCTCGATCAATCCCGAGCGCAGTTTGCCGACGTTGATCACCATATCGATCTCGTCGCAGCCGGCGGTTGCCATTTCGTGCGCCTGGAAGACTTTAACTGTGGTGGTATCGGACCCGGAAGGGAAGCTGACGTTCCCAACCACATGAATGTCCGGACGATCAGCCAGAAGCTGCTTGGTGTAGGGGATGAAACATTGCAACACGGATACCTGCCCGAAATCGTACTTCCGTGCCGCAGCCACCATCTCTTCAATATCTGCCTTGTCCGAATAGGTGCGGACGCAGGACAGATCGATCATTTTCGCGATGTCTTTACCGGTTAGGAGCATGATCAATTACCCTTGTTTTCCATTTCGTATTCCAATATTTCCTCCAGAAATTCCACAGAATCCTGGATATATTTTCCGCAGGAGCTCTTGAAAAGTCCCAATTTGACCACCTCGGCGCGTTGCGCCGGATCATTCAGGTCGTACCCGATCAATTCCCGGCAGAGGATCGAACCGTTGCGCGCCTGGAATTGGTCTGCCAATTTCCTCACAAGTTGGTAGGTGGTTTCGGTTTCGTTCCCGTATTTGGTTCCATCGGTCGTGTACTTTCCGTATTTAAGACCGATGACCATGAAACCGCCGGTGAGCGCGCCGCAAATGTGGCACATTCTGCCCATCCCGGAGCCAAAACCTGTGGCAAGTTTGAGCGCATGCTCTTCGGAAAGCCCAAAATCGTCAGCATAGGAGGCGAGCACCGATTGGGCGCAGCCATACCCGCGGTCATGATAGCTTGCGGCGGAATCGATTCTGTTCATGGAATACCTTTTTTCCGGTGAGTCAGCTTCCGCGTACGGACGATGCCGCTTCGTTCAGCTTATCGAAAAGGGCGGGGGTCAGGTCGAAGTGCAGAACCTGCGAGACCACCTGGGTCCAGCCGTGCACGAAGTAGATCCAGCCATCCTCCACGAAGACCTTGCGGGATTCCACCTGCGCCAGCGCCTGGTGCATGAAATCCAGCTCGCCGCGGTAATTGAATTCCCAGGCGATGCTTTCCAGGGGGAATTTGCCATCCCAGGTGATGGGAGAGCCAGGGGTATCCTTGCCCATGCCGGTGGCGTTGATGATCACCGAATGGGGCGGGAATTTTTCCATGATCCCGTCATTCACCTTTGGGTCCTCATTCTGAAAGTATTCGATCTCAATATCGGTTTTGAGCTCGCTGACCATCTCGCGGGCGTGGTCGAGCCTGCCCTGTGACCGGTTGACGAACGTGAACCTTGCCGGACGGTCGCCTTTATCTTCCTTATTGATCAAGTGTAATAAGGTGGCGATTGCCGAGCCGCCGGCGCCAAAGGAGAGCACATGCCCGCCGGTGCGGGCGAAGTAATCCTTGCTAATGATCGCGTCCAGACTAGCCCCGGAGGTGATGGGGTCCTTGGCGTGTCCTTCCAGGCGTCCATCCAGCTTGGAAATGCTGGAGATCTCGTCCGTGATCATCGCGTAGGGATCGAGGTAATCGAACATATCCCGCGCGGCGGTAAGCAGGTCGATCTTGTGGGTGGTGACCAACGCGCCGAGGGAATTGGGATCGTATTTGATCTGGGCAACGGCTTTGCGGTAGGCTTCCGGGTCATCGTGGATCTTGCAGTCCACGCCTTCCAGGATCACTTCTTCGCGCCCGAGCACTTTCATCCAGAGGGGGAAGACTTTCATGATGGAGGACTTGCCGGTGGTCACGCCGATGAAGTAGAAGGTCGGCACCTGCTTGGTCACGACCTGGTATTTGGTTTTGGGATCATTTTCCATTGTTTACCTAATCGAAGCTGATTATCTTGAGGATTTAATGACTGCCACAAAGTCTGCGGCTTTCTGGGTGATCTCTTCGAATTTCCCAGCTTTGGCGAGATCGGGCGGGCAGAGCTCGCTGCCGGCACCCACTGCCACCACGCCAGCCTTGAACCAGTCGGCAACGTTGGCAGCGCTGACCCCGCCGGTGGGCATCATCGGGATATAAGGGAAGGGGCCTTTCAGCGCTTTCACGTAGGAGGGTCCGCCGAGCGACCCGGGGAAGACCTTGACCACGTCGGTGCCGAGCGAATACGCCTGGAAAACCTCGGTGGGGGTCAGTGCGCCTGCCATGGTCAGCAGTCCGGAAGCCACCATCGATTTCACCAGGGCGGGCTCGCAAATGGGGCTCACGAGGAAGTTCGCCCCGGCAGCCTTGGCGCTTTCTGCCTGGTCGGTTTTGGTGAGGGTGCCCATGCCGAGCACGATCTTGCTGCCGAATTTGCTGCTGAGTGTCTTCACAACATTCTCAGCGTCGGGGGTGCTGTAGGTGATCTCGATCCCCAGCACGCCACCCTTGATGAGCGCCTCAACCATTTGAACTGTCAATTCTGCGGATGGACCGCGAATTACCGCGAGGAGCCCCAATTCCTTGATTTTCTCAAGCATTTCCTGTTTATTCATTGTTTACTCCATTCAAATTTATGGAACCCGGTATTTGGGTTCTTCGTTTTTCAAAACAGTCAGGCAATCCCGCATGGCGAACCAGCCCATATTGCTGGTGGCGCCGTCGGTTTGAGCGCCGAGGTGGGGGGTGGCGATCACTTGCGGAAGGTGAAGCAGCGGGTTGGCAGGATCGGGCGGCTCGGTTACGAAAGCATCCAGCCCGGCGCCGCGCAAGTGTCCGCTTTCAAGCGCGCGTAAAAGGGCAGCTTCATCCACAACCTCGCCACGGGCGGTATTGATTAGATATGATCCCTTTTTCATCTTCGCCAGGAAGATGTCGTTGACCATTCCCCTGGTATCGGGGGTCAGCGGCAGATGCAGGCTGAGAAAATCAGCTTCTGCGATTACCGCGTCGAGAGATTTGAGCTCAATGCCGTTCTCCTCCGCGTATGCAACATCCACAAAGGGATCGTAGGCAATGATGCGGCAATCGAAACCAGAGAGCCGTTTTGCCAGCTGCCGGCCGATGGCGCCCAAGCCAAGGATGCCGACCGTTTTTCCTTCCAGCGAGATGCCCGAGAAACGCGGCCATTTGCCCTGCTGGACATTCTGAGCCGCTTCGGGGATCTGTCTGGCGAGGGCGAGCATCAAGCCAAGCGCGAGCTCGGCAACGGAGACGGAATTCGCCCCGGGGGTGTTGGTAACCACGATGCCCTTCTCACGGCAGGCTTCCAGATCGACGTTATCCACGCCGACCCCGTAGCGCGAGATCACCTTGAGCCGGTCGGCGCGTTCAAGAGCAGCCCTGTCAATGGCGTCCAGGCCGGCGATGTAGCCATCCACGCCGGGGAGCAGCGCGGCTACCTCGGCTGAGGTGAGCGGCTTTCCGGTGGGATTGTAGGTGACCTCGCTGACCTGCGCTTCGAGATCGCTTTTGAGGCGAGGGTCGTTTTTCCCGTAGGAGGTGGGGGTGACAAGGAGTTTGGCTTTTTTCAGATCCATGATCGCCTCATTTCCCCTGGTGGCGCGGGTTATCGATGATCTCTACCCCGGATTCGCCTTCAATTACCAGCTTGCGGAAACCGAGCTGTTCAATGGTGCCGTAATCGTGACCGGCGTTGGCGGGGTAGACGAAGAAGGTGATCAGGTCAACCTGGCGCGAGGTGCAGACCGAGCGGTGCGCCCAGCGCGGGGGAACATACAGAACTTTTCCGGGGGAGAGCGGTTCCACCGAGGTCTCGCCCTCCGGTGTCTCCATCACCATAAAACCTTCACCCTGCAGGCAGTAATACATCTCGGCTGTTTCCAGGACTGTGTGAAAATGTCCCTTGGTCATATTGAACTCTCGACCGATCTTGCCGGGGTGGACGATGGAAATGCCCATCAGCATCTCCCCTACCACCTCAGGTCGTTTGATCTCGTAGACTTCGTAGATCAAGCGGTCCTCTTCGGCGAGTAATTTTTCATAAGCGTCCTGATCCAGGCATTGACCTTTGAGCGAGGATAACCGACGCTGGATGTGGTTATCGATTCGGGTTGGTTTTGCCCCCGGCAGGGGGATGGTGAAGGTGAAGGGCAGATCTGGCATTGTTATCTCCATGTTTGAATTAATTTAAACCCGCAAGTCTGCGGGCGATGTTGCCGCCCAGGATCTTGTGGATATCGTTTTCTGAAATTTCCATAGTTTGGAGCCGGGATTTGATCACCCCTGGCAGGCTGGCAAGGCCAGGTCCACCGCCAATGGCAGTGTACATATCCTTTTCAGCCATATCCGTCGCCAGGCAGATGCTCCCGCTTAGCCCTGCGGAAACCATTTTTTCCACCAGCGGCCAGACATTCGCTTCCGGCTGGTATTTGGGGCGGTGAAAGGTATCATATTCCAGGAGCACACCGAATTTTGCAAGCTCCTTGTGTATGCCAAAATCCGGGCGCTTGTCAATGTGACAGATCACCAATTGATGTGGGTGAACCCCGTGTTTTTCGAAGTAAACTACCGCTTTCTCTGCCAAAGCCCCCTTTTCCGTGTGGATCTGAACCAGCGCGCCACTCCTGTGGGCTGCTTCGGCAGTACCTTCCAGGAGGGCTTGGGGGCAATCCGTCCAGACGGCTTCCAGTGCGATCTTGATGAAACCGGCGCGAATTGGGTCGCGCAGGGTCTCCTCCATGGCTGAGCTCAATTCTTTTTCAAATAGCTCTGCAACCTCGCGAGCTGATAATGCGAAGGGATTTTCCTCCGGCGAATAATATTTTCGGCGATGGAAACCGGTACAGGCGAGGATGTTCACCCCTGACAGCCCCGAAAGCTCTGCCAGGTGATTGGCATTCCGCCCACATCTGCCAGGCTGACAATCCAGAATACTGGTTCCTCCGGCGGCTTTATAGGCTAGCAGCTCTTTGCGGATCAGATCGAATTGGTTCAGCACGGGCGAGGCCAGGTCAGCACCTTGCACCGGCTCGATCCAAACGTGATTGTGGGTATCGGTGATACCCATATTCTCGTAAGAGATGCCTCCCAAAACGGTTTGGACGAGTTTGGGTTGGATTTCAGGGTCAGCGGTGGTCACAGATCAAGGCTCCAGGACGATCTTCAAAGATTTACGGTCTTCGGCGGCAGCAAAGCCAGCGTTAGCTTCACGCAAGGGGAAGCGCTGGCTGACCAGGGCGCTCAGATCCACCAATCCGGCATTGACCATGGTGCTGGCCTGCCAGCAATCAGCAGTGCTGCAGGCGGTGGTGGCGGTGACGACCAATTCCTTGTAATGCACCAGGTTGGAATCAAAGTTGATGGTGGGTTTATCCTTGGGCAGCCCGCCGAAGAAATTGATCCGCCCGCCGATGGCAGCCAGGGTGAGGGCCGATTCCTGGGCGGCATGCACAGGCGCCGCCACGATGATGATATCTGCACCCCGCCCGTTGCTTTCTTCCACGAGAACCTTCTGCAGGTCCTCAGTGGTGGGGTTCACCACCCGGTGTGCCCCCATGGACCTGACCTGCTCAACGCGGTCAGGGGAAGGTTCGCTCACGATCACCCGCCCGGCACCGCGCGCGCGGGCAAGCTTGGTGTGCATCACCCCAATGGGTCCTGCGCCGATCACCAGCACCACCTCGCCGGGTTGGATGTGCAATGCGTTCTGACCGCGCAACACGCACGCGAAGGGCTCCATTAATGCTTCCACTGCCGGGTCGACGGATTCGCTGACGAGGATGACATTGCCCTGCTGGACCGAGTTTGCTGGCACACGCAGGTATTCAGCGAAGCCTCCATTTATGGTGACACCGATAGCCTGATAATTCGCGCAGCGGTTGTTATTACCGCTCACGCACTGCTCGCAGTGGCCACAACCAGTGTTTGGCGCGATGAATACACGCTGGCCAATAGAGAAGTCGGAAAGGCCACCGCCTATCTTCGCGATGGTTCCCACAACCTCATGACCCGGGATACGCACAGTGCCCTCGGGATACATGCGGTGATTACCGTGAAAAATGCGCAGGTCCGTTCCGCAGATGCTGGCGCTCAGCACTTTGATCAGCAGTTCTCCCGTCCCAATTTCAGGAACGGGCACTTCCTCAACTCGCAGATCTCCGGGACCGTGATAAACAGCAGCTAACATGATTCCTCCAAATCCCTAACCACCCAGGATTTCTTTCAAATAGACAGGACGTTCTTCCAGGAACGATTTGGTTCCGGCCAGCACGCCCGCCACTGCCCAGCGTCCTTCAACACCGCCAGCCTTGGGCGTGGTTTCGGTCTGAATGCAATTCACGAAGTGCTCCAATTCGTAGATGTACCCCCAGATGAAGCGCTCCGGCCAGGTGCGGGTGATGGGCGTGATCAGACCCTGGTCGCGGTTGGTGCAAACGACCACCGCCTGCCCATTGAGGCTGCCCACCTGGATGATCCCCTTTTCTCCGATCACTTCGGCCCGGGCGTCATAACCATACCCGCAGGGGCAGACCCCCGAGATCAGCCCCAAACCGCCACTCTCGAACTTGAGGTTTACAAGGACATTATCGTAAAAGTGGGGGATATCCGGGTTGTTTGCAGCACCCTTGAAATTGGCCACCTCGGTATAGACGCGCAGGTAGTCGGAACCCATAAACCAGCGGGTGGTATCCCAGTCGTGGCTGTTGACCTCAGCGAGCATCCCATTCGAGGTGCGCAGGTCACGCGCCCAGAGCGGGGGAAGCCCGGGTCCGTGTGTGTTGGATTTCACCATCATGGGTGTGCCAATCTCGCCGGCTTCGATACGCTCCGCGGCAGCCACGAATTCGGGGGTGAAACGGCGCATAAAACCAACCTGCAGCAGCACTTTATATTTCTCGACGGCTGCCATAATGGCATCACACTCCGCCAGGTTGAGCGCCATCGGCTTTTCAAGGAAAACATGTTTGCCGTGCTCTGCTGCCAGGGCGGCGATGGGCAGGTGGGTGGGGGTGGGGGTGGTGATGACCACAGCGTCGAACTCAACCTTATCCAGTGCCTGTTCAAGGGTATCAAACGAATACTCGATCCCAAAATCCGTTGCAGTCTCTGCGCGCACGGATTCCATGGGGTCCACCAGGGCGACGATCTTCCCCTGAGCCACGTGGCGGGTGATCGCGTTGGAGTGGTTCCTGCCCACCCGTCCCGCACCGATCATACAAATCCGAACTTGTTTTTTCACATTGAACTCCTGATAACAATATTGAGCGGATCAGATTGGTTTGCTAAAAAATTGATCCAACATGGATTCCATTTCGATATATTTCGCCACAAGTGGTTCATACAACTTGTGATTCTCAGGGTTGGGCTGGCAGGCGGGGCCCTCGGTGAACGCTGTCCGGCGGGCATGTTCCGCCAGGTCGTTGATCACACCGGCGGCTTTACCGGCGATCATGGCTGCGCCCCAGGTGCCAAATTCGTTGCCTTTGAGGGATTGCCAGGGGATGCCCAGCACATCGGTTTTGATCTGATTCCAGACCTGGGAACGGGCACCGCCACCGACCGCGCGTGCCTGCACCAGCTTTTGCGCAGGGAGTAGCTCGCGCAGGATACGGAGGTAATAAGCGTACTCAAAAGCCACGCTTTCCAGAAGCGCGCGGAAGAAATGCGCCTGGGTGTGCGACCACGAAGCTCCGATCCAGGCGCCACGCATCTCCGGGCTGGCCGGGCAAATGCGCCCACCCAGGTGAGGGGAGAAGAACAATCCGTCGGATCCCGCCGGGATGGAGGAGGCCATCCCGATCATTTCTGAGTAGAGGTCGCTTTCAGATGGGAGGGGTTTACCCCGGGAAGTGTTATAGAACTGATCCCGGAACCAGCGCAGCGCCAGTCCGCCGCCGCCAATATAGGCCAGCGGGTTCCACAGACCCGGAATGACCGACCGCATGGTAAGCAGAGCGCGGTGTTTTGTATCCGCAGCGAAGGCATCGGTGCAGCTTGCCAGAACAGCCGCGGTACCTGCCACATCAAAGACCATGCCCGGTTCCACTATCCCCGCTCCCAGGGCGTTGGCAGCCGTGTCCCCAGCTCCGGCGGCGATCGGGATGCCGGGAACGAGACCAAATTCCGAAGCGGCTTCGGGCGTGACTTCGCCGATCACCTTCCAGGGTTCCACGATCTCCGGCAGCTTTTCCATATCCAGCGAGAACTTATCGCAAAGCTCTTTTGACCAGGTGGTGTGCAGCGCGTCGGAGAAACCAGAAAAGTGAATGTAGGTGTAATCGATGAAAGCCTGACCAGCTTTCAAACCGGCCATTTTGCCTGCCACATAGGTACCCGGCATGACAAACTTCGCGGTTTTACGGTACTCCTCAGGGCGCTCGTTCTTCCACCACAGCATTTTGGGTCCGTGGTCGCATGTGGGCGGACACCCGGTGAGCCGGGTGACCAGCTCGCCCGCCTCGCGGTCCATCCACTCGATATAGGGTTTGCAGCGCATATCCAGCCAGGAATCAAACTTGCCGACCGGGTTGAAATCCTCGTTTATCAGCCCTACCCCGGCCATTTGAGAATCGAAGGCCAGTGCAGCGATCTCTTTAGGGTTCACCCCGCTTTTTTCAATACAGGTACGAATGGTTCGGGCGGCTGTGGAATAAAAATCGCCATTTTCTTGTTCGACAATTCCAGGCTTGGGGTAATAAAGTGGAACCTCAAGGTTGGATTCAGCTAAAAGGGTACCGTCGATTTGGTATAGGGCAGCTTTTGTTCCACTGGTCCCCAGATCGACGCCGATCAGATATTTTTTGGTCATGTCAGATTGAGAATCTCGTTTCGTGAAAAAGTCATCAACGCAGAGGGGATTCCTGAAGGCCGGAGGAAAAAGACGACCCATTTGTGGCATTCGAATTACTGGAACGGATCAGGTCAACTTCAAATCGGGAGCGGTCGCCGCGGTGGAGGGCATGGTAATACTCAAAAGCCACTTCGTTTTCGGTATAGCTGATCGAATCGAGCATGAGCAGCGGTGCGCCGCGTTCGATATCCAGCAGCATGGCGTCGTTTTCGTTCGCCAGGGTGGCTTCGATGTAACGCCGGCCGCGGGAGAGAATGATACCGCCCTCCTTCTCCAGGAATTCATACAGCGAGCGATTGGTGAGATCCACGGTGGCGATGGGTGGGAAAATGGCGTAAGGGATGTAGGTGGTGACCAATTGAATGGGTTCCTCGTTGATGTAACGAAGGCGCTGGATATCCACCACCTGGGTGCCGGGAAGGATATTGAGGAATTTCGCTGTCGTTTCATCAGCGGGCACCACTTGCTGGTGCAGAACCTTGGTGACTGGCTTTAAACCACGCTCAACCATATCCTGGTAGAACCCGGTCAGCTTCTGGATCAACCCCTCACTGATCTTGGGCTCGGCGATGAAGGTACCCTTGCCTTTACGGCGGGTGATGACGCCTTCCAGTTCAAGCTCTCGCAGCGCTTGCCGAACGACTGTGCGGCTGACGCTGTAGGTATCGCAGAGGTCCTGTTCCCCGGGGATCTGTTCACCCGGCTCCCACTTCTTCTGGACGATCTGGGTCTTAAGCAGCTCCATCAATTGAATGTAATATGGGATGTGACTTTCGAAATTGATCGTCGGGTTATTATTCATGGGATTGGGGAAAAGTTGAATTCTTGTAATCCTGTTATTACAAGTCATTATAGAATTCTTCACCCCGCATGTCAATAGGGGAAGGAATATTTAAGATTTGTGCCCGTCCAGAGGATAAAACGCGGTGTATTCTGTCTGAAAATACCCAGTTATGTTTTTTTAAGCTTTAACCTATTGCATTTTGAAAATCAATAGATATAATAATGTTATCCTGTAATAACAAGTTTATGAATACCAAGTCTTGCAAGGAGCATGATCACAAATCGGCTTCCGGGAAAGTCGCGGCGGAATTCTCCCCGCGTATTTTTGATTAAACCACTCAAAATTTGATTTAGGAGGAATACCATGAAAGTAGGGATCGACAGTTACTGTTATCACCGGTTTTTTGGCGAGGTCTACCCCGATCAGAAGAAGCCTGCCAAGAATATGACCATGGAAGATTTCCTGGTGCGGGCCAAGGAATTGAAGGTGGATGGCGTCTCTCTCGAATCCTGCTTCTTCCCCTCCTACGATAAGGCCTGGTTTAGCGATCTGAAAGCCCGCCTGGATGACTATAAATTTGACCGCGTCTACGCTTGGGGTCACCCGGATGGCCTGGAGCGTGGCAGGAACTGGAAGGCTTACGACGAAATGGTGACCATGATCCCCTACGCCAAGTCCATTGGCGCGGATGTGATGCGCGTGGTTGGCAGCAGCCTGATGTTCCGCCATGAGCCGCATGGTCCTCAGATCAAAGCCCTGGTACGGATGTTCAAAAAAGCCGTCAAAGTTGCCAAAGATAACGACGTCAAACTGGCGGTGGAAAATCACATTGATTTCACCTCGGATGAGATCCTGCAGCTTCTGGGTGAAGTGGATTCCCCCTATTTCGGGTTGAACTTTGATACCGGCAACTTCCTGCGCCTTTTGGATGACCCCATAGCCGGGATGGAAAAACTGGCGCCTTACGTCCTGGCCACCCATGTGAAGGACCTTATGCCGGATAAGAACGCCAGACCGACCGACTGGTTCTTCTTTGCCGGTGTGCCGGTGGGTAAAGGCTTGATCGATAATGAAGCATTGGCTAAGCTGCTTTTTAAAGCCAACTTCCAGGGTTTCCTGGCAGTCGAGATCGATCATCCGCACACGGATTGGACCGAGCGCGAGGACGAAGCCGTGGCTCTCAGCATCAAAGAGCTGAAACGCATAACCAAGGATCTCAAATAACCCGCACCCTTCCAGGGTGGAGGAAATGCTATGAAAAATGTGAATGTTGCCATCATCGGCACCAAGTTCATGGGCAAAGCCCACAGCAACGCCTGGACCTCGGCCCCCAAGTTCTTTAACCTGGGGCTCAAGCCAGTCCTCAAGGTGGCCTGCGGGCAGGATGAAGCCTACACCAGCGATTTTGCCAAAAACTGGGGCTGGGAGGAAACCGAGAGCGACTGGCGTAAAGTGGTGGAACGCAAAGATGTGGACATCATCGACGTTTGCACGCCAACTTTTTTGCACAAGGAAATCGTCATTGCCGCCGCAAAAAATGGCAAGGCGATCTTCTGCGAGAAGCCCATTGCGCTCAACTACACTGAGGCGAAAGAAATGTATGATGCCGCCGAAAAAGCCGGTGTGCTTCATTACCTCAATCATAACTACCGACGTACCCCTGCGGTGGCTTTTGCCAAGCAGCTTATCGATGCGGGTAAGATCGGGCAGATCTTCCACTGGCGCGGCGCCTACCTGCAGGATTGGATCACCGATCCCAACTTCCCGCTTACCTGGCACCTGCAGGCTAAATATGCCGGTGCTGGCCCGCACTACGATCTGAACTCCCACAGCGTGGATCTGGCGCGCTATTTGATCGGCGAGGTGGATACCGTCACCGCCATGCTCAAGACTTTCGTTGAG
>Ga0208980_10001444_pt1 | contig 14354 bp, 11 predicted proteins | sample WetSurMetagenome_3_FD_187993 | JGI IMG/M metagenome (GOLD analysis project Ga0208980, IMG submission 187993) | Wetland microbial communities from Twitchell Island in the Sacramento Delta, sample from surface sediment Aug2011 Site A1 Bulk (version 2) | ecosystem: Environmental > Aquatic > Marine...
CGCCCGCCAGCGGCTCGAGCCGTTCGCGAAACGGATCACTCTCTACCAGGCCGATTTCAAGGACCTGCCCGGGCTCGACCTCCCGTTCGAAAAGGTCCGGGGCGTGCTCGTCGACCTGGGCATCTCCTCCTTTCAGCTCGATACGCCCGAGCGGGGCTTTAGCTACATGAACGAAGGGCCGCTCGATATGCGCGTCGACCAGCGCCTGAAGACCACGGCCGCGAAGGTCCTCCACACCTACCCGGAGCAGCGGCTGGCCGAGATGTTCGCCCGTTACGGCGAGCTCTCCCAGACCCGGCGGCTGGCCCGGGAGATCGTCCACCTGCGCAAGCTCGGCCGTCTCGAGACGACGGGCGACCTCCGGGTCCTCATCGAACGGATCTACCGGTGGCGGTCGCAGAAAGGCCGGATCCATCCCGCGGCCAAGGCCTTTCAGGCCCTCCGCATCGAGGTCAATCAGGAGCTCGAGGGCCTCGCGGATTTCATCGACGCGACGGTCCGCCGGGCGGCGAAAGGCACGCGGTTCGTCCTCATCTCCTTCCACTCGCTCGAGGACCGCATCGTCAAGCGGGCCTTCCACGCCCTGGCCGCGCCCGAGAACGGCGCGCCGCTCCTCGAGGTTCTGACGCGCAAGCCGGTCATGGCCTCGGAGGCCGAGGTGGCCGAGAATTCCCGGGCCCGCTCGGCCAAGCTGCGGGCCGCGGAGAGGCTGTGATGGTCCGCCGCAAGTGGAACCTGAAGGGCATCGCCCTGGGCGCGGCCTTTGCCGGCGCGGCCATCGGCATCCTGACCTTCTACGTCTGGTATCAGACCGAGTCGGTCAAGCTCGGCCTGGATATCGGCCAGGGCGAGCAGCGGCTCCGCGAGCTCGAGGAGACGATCGAAGCCCTCAAGCTCCGACGGGCCGAACTGCTCGATCCGGGCCGGGTCGAGAAGATCGCCAGGGACAAGCTCGGACTCGTCGATCCCGTCGACGACGATATCATTTTCCTGAAGCGGGACGCTCCCCGCTGAGGCACCGACCGTGAGGACCTTCTACGAGAACGATATCCGCCAGCGGACCAAGGTCCTGGCCTTCGCTCTGGCGGCCTGGGGCGTCGTCGTGGCCCTCCGTCTCGTCCAGATCCAGGTCTTCGGCCACGACCGGGCCAGGGCGGCGGTCCGGAAGCAGACGCAGGACGTGGTCAAGGTCGCGCCGCGGCGGGGTCGCATCCTCGACCGCAACGGCGAGATCCTGGCCTGCAGCCTGCCGGCTCCTTCCGTCGCCATCCATCACCTCGAGAAGGAGACGCCCGTTGAGGAGCGCAACAAGGTCCTCAAGCTCAAAAGCGTGCTCGCCCTCTCCGACGGCGACGTGTCCAAGATCCTCGGACGCCTGCGGGACGGCGCTTCGTATACCTACGTCAAGAGCCGGGTCCCCGAACCCGACGCCGTGCGGGTGGCGGCCCTCAAGCTCCCCGGCGTCGAGATCGAATCGGGCACGAAGCGCCACTACCCGCACGGTCCGCTGGCCTCCCACGTCCTCGGCGGGATGAGCCCCGACGGCGAGAACCGGACCGGCGTCGAGTCCCGCTATCAGGACGTCTTGAAAGGCCAGGAAGGCAGCCAGATCGCCTATGAGATCGGCGGAGGCCGCGACTACCAGACCCAGATCCTGAAATCGCCCGTCCCCGGCCGGGACCTGACCCTGACCATCGACGCGACCATCCAGTACATCGCCGAGAAGGAGCTGGGCCGGGCCATCGTCGAGCACGGCGCGGATTGGGGCTCGGTCATCATCATGGACACCGGGACGGGCGAGATCCTGGCCCTGGCCAACTCGCCCGCCTACGACCTCAACAAGTACCCCTACCCTCAGGAGGCCTGGATGAACCGGGCCGTCCAGGCCAGCTACGAGCCGGGCTCGACGTTCAAGATCGTCACGGCCGCCGCGGCGCGGGAACGCAACCGGGTCGGCTATTCCGAGCTCTTCGACTGCTCGGCGGGCTTCATCCGGGTGGGCGGAACGACCATCACCGACCATGAGCGTTTCGGCATCCTCAGCTTCCCCAAGGTCCTGATCCGCTCCTCCAACGTCGGCACCGTCCAATTCGCCCAGCGGCTCAGCATCCCGGAGTTCTATGAGACGATCAAGGCCTTCGGCTTCGGGCAGCGGACGGGGATCGACCTGCCCCGGGAGGCCTCGGGATCGGTCAAACCGCCGGATAAATGGAACAAGAAGAACTCCCTTCCGCACATCGCCATCGGCTATGAGGTCATGGTCACGTCCATCCAGACGCTCGTAGCCATGAACTCTTTCGCCACCGGCGGCTCCCTCGTCCGGCCTCACGTGGTCAAGGACGGGGCGGTCGCGGGGGCGGGCCCGGCGGCCGAGGACGGCGACGGTCCGGTCCGCGCCATCAGCGAGAAGACCGCCAAGGAGCTGGTCGATCGCGTCTTCACCGGCGTCGTCGAAGAAGGCACGGCCAAGGACGGCCGTCTCGACGGCTTCGGCGCGGCCGGCAAGACCGGCACGGCCCAGAAGTACGACAACGCCCTCGAGGCCTACGTCAAGAAATACACCGCGTCGTTCGTCGGGTTCACCCCGCTCGACGAGCCGCGCATCTCCGTTATCATCGTCCTCGACGAGCCCAAGGAGCTCTATTACGGCGGCCAGGCCTGCGCGCCGGTGTTCCGGGACATCGCCAAGCAGGTTCTGCGCTACCTCCGCGTCCCGCCGGAGCGGCCCCTGCCGCCCCGGGTCCTGACGGCCGGACTCGAGAAGGGCAAAACGCCATGAGGCTCCAGGACGTCCTCCAGGGGATCCCGGTCGTCGCCGCCGGCGGCGCGATGGCGGAGGAGATCGCCGGCATCGCCTTCAACTCCAAGGCGGCCCGGCCCGGCTTCCTCTTCGCGGCTCTGCCCGGCGCGGCCCGCAACGGTCTGGACTTCGTGGCCGAAGCCCTGGCCAACGGCGCCGTGGCCGTCCTGTCCGCCTGGCCGAAGCCGCCGGTCGTCGCCGCCGCTTGGATCCAGGTGGCCGACGCCCGCGAGGCCCTGGCCCTGGCCGCCGCGAATTTCTATGGCCACCCGTCGGACCGGATGAAGGTGGTCGGCGTCACCGGGACCAAAGGCAAGACGACCACGACCTTCATCCTCGAGGAGATCCTACGGACGGCCGGCGCGGCTCCGGGGCTCATCGGCACGATCGAATACCGCCGCCCCGGCTGGGCCGCGGCCGCGCCAAGGACGACCCCCGAATCCTCCGACCTGCAGGCCCTCCTGCGCGATTTCCTCGATGCCGGCGTCAGCCACTGCATCATGGAGGTCTCCTCCCACGCCCTGGAGCAGAAGAGGGTCTGGGGCGTCAGCTACGACGTCGCCGTCTTTACCAACCTCAGCGGCGAGCACATGGACTACCACCCCAGCATGGAGGCCTATTTCGAGGCCAAGAGGAAGCTCTTCTTCCTCAACCACAAGAGAAGCGCGGCGGTGGTCAATTGGGACGACCCTTGGGGCCAGAAGCTCGTCGCCGAGCTGCCCATGGCGACCGTCACCTTCGGCCTCGAGCCCGCGGCCATCGTCCGGGCCCTCAAATACGTCCCCTCCGAGAACGGCATCGACGTCCAGGTCACCTACCCCGGCGGGACGATGCGGGTCCAATCCACGCTGGTGGGCCGGCACAACCTCTACAACCTCCTGGCGGCCATAGGCGCGGCCCTGGCCCTGTCCATCCCGCCGGCCGACATCGTCAAGGGCATCGCCGCCCTCAAGGGCGTGCCGGGCCGCTTCGAGCGCGTCCCCAACCGCCGCGGCATCCTCGTCGTGGTCGACTACGCCCACACGGACAACGCCCTGGAGAACTTGCTCATGACCGCCCGCGAGTTCAAGCCGCGCCGGGTCATCGTCGTCTTCGGCGCCGGCGGCGACCGCGACCGGGACAAGCGCGAGCGCATGGGCCGGGTCGCCGCCCGCCTGGCCGACTGGACGGTGCTGACATCGGACAATCCCCGCACCGAAGACCCCGCGGAGATCATCGCCGCGATCGAGCGCGGCTTCACCAAAGAGGCCGTCCGGGCCTACGAAGTCGAGCCCGACCGCCGGAAGGCCATCGTCCGGGCCCTGGCCACGGCCAACAAGGGAGACATCGTGCTCGTCGCCGGCAAGGGCCACGAGAACTACCAGATCTTCAAGGATCGGACCATTCACTTCAGCGACGTCGAGGCCGTCGAAGAGACGCTCCGCGGCCTGGAGGGCGCCTGACCATGGCCGTCTGGAGCCTCGAGGAGATCGCCCGGATCGCCGGCGGGACGATCCTCCAAGGTCCGCCCGCGCGGAGCTTCGAGACCTACGGCCTTGACTCGCGGACAATCGCCCGGGGCGGTCTGTTCTTCGCCGTCCCGGGCCGGCGCGACGGACACGATTTCGTCGCCGCCGCGGCCGGGCGCGGCGCGGCCGGAGCGGTCGTCAGCCGGCCGGCCGCGGTCGCCGATCCGGCCTTCGGGCTCGTCCTGGTCCGGGACACGGTGGCCGCGCTCCAAGCCCTGGCCCGCGAGGTCCTGGTCCGCCGCCCGGTCAAGGTCGTCGGCGTGACCGGCAGCGTCGGCAAGACGACGACCAAGGAGTTCACGGCCGCGCTCCTGGCCTCCCGGTTCCGGGTCCTCCGGTCCGAGGGGAACTTCAACAACCACCTCGGGCTGGCCCTGTCGCTGCTCCGGCTCGATCCGGCCGACGAGGCCGCCGTCCTCGAGATGGGCATGAGCGCGCCCGGCGAGATCCGGGCCCTCACCCGCATCGCCCCGCCCGACGTCGCCGTGATCACCAACATCAGCCCCGTCCATCTCCAGTTCTTCGCCGGGATGGAGGAGATCGCCCTGGCCAAGAAGGAGATCCTCGACGGGGCCAAGCCCGGCGCGACGGCCGTCGTCAACGGCGACGACCCGCTCGTCGAAAAGATCGCCCGGGATTTCGCCGGCCGCCGGCTGACCTTCGGCCGGGATCCGGCCTGCGATGTCCGGGCCGACGGGCTCGTGTCGAAGGGCTATGCCGGGTTCGAGTTCGTCCTCCGCTACGGGACCGCGTCGGGCCCCGTCGCCTTCCCCTGCGTCAACGAGGCCGCGGTGGCGAACCTCCTGGCCGCGGCGGCCGTCTGCCTGTCCTTCGGGCTGCCGCTCGACGAGATCCGTCCGGCCATCCGGGCCCTCAAGCCGTTCGCGATGCGGGGCACGGTGGTCGAAGCGGGTCACGGCATCCGCATCTACGACGATTCCTACAACTCGAATCCCCGCGCCCTCGAGGCCGCGCTGAAGAGCCTGTCGGGGCTGCCGGCTCCGCGCCGGGTCGCGGTGCTGGCCGACATGCTCGAGCTCGGCGAGGGCGGATCCGCCTTCCATCGCCGGGCCGGCGAGACCGCGGCCCGGTCGGGCTGGGACGTTCTTGTCACCGTCGGACCGCTGGCCGCGCACATCGCCGAAGGCGCCGCCGCGGCCGGACTGGATCCCGCCGCGATCCACGTCTTCGCCGATTCGGAGGCCGCCGCGGCGGCCATCGCCGGGATCGTCCGGGACGGGGACCTCGTCCTGGTCAAGGGCTCGCGCGGCATGACGTCCGAAAAGGTCGTCGAGGCCCTCCGGGCTCGAGGAAAGGAGTAAGCCGTGCTGTACTGGCTCCTCGTCCCGCTCAGCGGCAAGTTCTTCCTGTTCAACGTCTTTCGCTACATCACCGTGCGCACGGCGGCGGCCGGCATCACGGCGCTTCTCCTGAGCTTTCTTCTCGGCCCCCCGGTCATCCGGCTCCTCCAGCGGCGCCAGATCGGCCAGGAGATCCGGGCCGACGGTCCAAAGGCCCATTACGCCAAGAAGGGGACCCCGTCCATGGGCGGTCTCCTGATCATTCTTTGCACCGTCGTCCCCACGCTCCTGTGGGGCGACCTCGCCAACCTCTACGTCTGGATCGCCATCCTGTCCATGGTCCTGTTCGGCCTGGTCGGGCTCATCGACGACGTGCTCAAGGTCCGGCGGAAACAGTCCCTGGGGCTCCGGCCCGGCCAGAAGATGGCCCTCCAGATCGGCCTGGCCGCGGCCGTCGGCCTGGTCTTCATCTGGATGGGCTTCCACGACAATTTCAGCCTGAACCTGGTGTTCCCGTTCTTCAAGAAATGGCTCCCCTATCTGGGCTGGTTCTACCTGCCTTGGATCGTCTTTATCCTGGTCGGGTCCTCCAACGCCGTGAACCTCGCCGACGGCCTGGATGGCCTGGCCATCGGCCTGACCCTGATCAGCGCCGCGGCCCTGACCGCGCTGACCTATATCGCCGGCAACGCCAAATGGTCCATGTACCTCGGCATCCCGCGCGTGCCCCTGTCCGCGGAACTGACCATCTTCGCCGGGGCGCTGGCCGGAGCCTGCCTCGGCTTTCTCTGGTTCAACTGCCACCCGGCCCAGGTGTTCATGGGCGACGTGGGCGCCCTGTCGCTCGGCGGCACGATGGCCGTCATCGCCCTGCTCATCAAGCAGGAGTTTCTCCTCTTCACCGTGGCCGGCGTGTTCATCCTGGAGGCCCTCTCGGTCCTCATCCAGGTCAGCTACTTCAAGCTGAGCGGCGGCAAGCGCGTGTTCAAGATGGCCCCGCTCCACCACCACTTCGAGCTCTCCGGCTGGCCGGAGGGCCGGGTGGTCATCCGGTTCTGGATCCTGGCCATCATCTTCGCCCTCTTCAGCCTGTCGACCCTGAAATTGAGATAGACATGGAACTTCGCGGCCGGAGCGTCCTCATCGTCGGCTTTGAGCGGACCGGCGAGGCCCTCTGCCGTTTTCTCCTCGACCGCGGCGCCCGGGTCACCGTCAGCGACCAGAAGCCGGCCGCGGCCTTCGGCGCCAGGCTTGGCCCGTTCGTCAAGCGCGGCGTCGTCTTCGAGACGGGCGGCCACCGGCCGGAGACGTTCCTCGCGGCCGATCTCATCGTCCCCAGCCCGGGCGTCCCGCCCATCGCCGAGATCCTGGCCGCCCGCGACAGGGGCGTCCCGGTCCTCGCCGAGATCGAGCTGGCCTGCTTGTTCCTCAAGGGCCGGATCGTCGCCATCACCGGCTCAAACGGCAAGTCGACCACGACCACCCTCGTCCACCAGATCCTCAGGGACGCCGGCCTCCGGTCCCGCCTGGCCGGCAACATCGGCACCCCGCTCGTCTCCTTCGTCGACCGGAGCCGCGACGACGACATCTATGTCACGGAGATCTCGAGCTTCCAGCTCGAATACACCGAGCGCTTCACCCCGGCCATCGCCGCTCTCCTCAACGTCTCCGAGAACCACATCGACTGGCACGGCACGTTCGACCGCTACTTCGCGGCCAAGACCAAGCTCATCCTGCGCATGGGGCCGGACGGCCGGGCCGTGCTCAACCGCGACGACGCCCGCGTCTGGGGCCTTCGCGCCGAGGCGCGGGCCCTGGTCTACGGCTTCAGCCGCAAGCGCCGCCTGGCCCGGGGCGCCTGGCTCGAGGCCGGCTGGGTCGTCCTCCGCGACGGCGCGCCGGAGAAGGTCCTCCCGGCCGCGCGGATCCGCCTGCCGGGCGCCCACAACCTGGAGAACGTCCTGGCCGCCGCGATGATCGCCCGTTTGCTGGGCGTTCCCCCCGCGTCGATCCGCCGGTCGGTCCTGGCCTTCCGCGGCCTCGAGCACCGGCTCGAAGAGGTCCTGACGGTCCGGGGCGTCCGCTTCGTCAACGACTCGAAGGCGACGACCGTCGACGCCACTCTGAAGGCCCTGGCCAGCTTCGACCGTCCGGTCGTCCTCATCCTCGGCGGGCGCGGCAAGGGCGGCGGCTTCTCGCCTCTGCGCGCCGCGGTCCGCAAGCGGGCCCGCGCGGTCGTGCTCGTCGGCGAGGCCGCCGATAAGATCGAAAAGGCCCTCGGCGGGGCCGTGCCGGTCGTCCGGGCTTCGGACTACCGCAAGGTCGTCCGGACCGCCTTCGAGCAGGCCGTTCGGGGGGATGTCGTCCTCCTGGCCCCGGCCTGCACGAGCTGGGACATGTTCAGGAACTTCGAGGAGCGGGGCCGGACCTTCAAGCGGGAGGCCCGTCTCCTGGCCGCGGGCCTGCGGAGGAAGGGGGCCCGGAGATGAGCGCCCGGCGCCGGTTCTCGTTCGACGTGCCGCTCCTCGCGGTCACGGTCCTGCTGGTCGTCCTCGGCGTCTTTTTCGTCTTCAGCTCGTCGGGCCTCATGGCCCGCGAGAAATACAACCAGTCTTTCCATTTCATGGTCCAGCAGGTCGTCGGCGCGGTGGCCGGGCTCGCCCTCATCGCCTTCCTCACGTCGGTCAAGAAGTCCTTCTTCCTGCAGCCCGGCTTCGTCTATGGGCTCCTCGGCCTGACCCTCTTGCTGCTCCTGGCCTGCATGGCCATGCCCAGCGTCGCCCATACCAACCGCTGGGTCATCCTCTTCGGCGTGCGCTTCCAGCCCTCGGAGCTGGCCAAGATCAGCCTCATCCTCTTCCTGGCGACCTACGCCGAGGCTAAGAAGGACACCATCAACGAGGTCAAAACGCTGGCGATCCCGGTGGCCGTGCTCATCGTCACCGTCGTCCTCGTCCTCCTCGAGCCGGACTTCGGCACGGCCGTCCTCTTGGCCGCCTTGGCCGCGATGGTCCTCTTCATCGGCGGCGTCAAGCTCCGCTACCTCGCCGCCGCCGGTCTGCTGGCCCTGGCCCTGTTCGGCTTCTATCTCGTCCAGGCCGACTACCGGGTCAAGCGGATCCAGGGCTTCCTCTCGGCCGACAAGGACGTCCTGGGGGCCGGCTACCAGGTCGAGCAATCCAAGCTGGCTTTCGGCACGGGCGGGCTCATCGGAGCGGGCCTCGGCCAGTCCACGCAGAAGCTCAACTTCCTGCCGTTCGCCCACACGGATTTCATCTTCGCCATTCTGGGCGAGGAGACCGGGCTTCTCGGGACCCTCTTCACGCTCGGCCTGTACCTCTTCTTCCTCTGGCGGGGCCTGAAGATCTCCCTGACCGCGCCCAGCCCGAGCTACAAGATGATCGCCGCGGGCGTCACGCTGGCCATCGTCGCCCAAGCCCTCATGAACATGTCCATCGTCCTCGGTCTCGGACCGGCCAAAGGGACGCCCCTGCCCCTCCTGTCCTACGGCCGGTCCTCGCTCATCTGCACGCTGGCCGCCGTGGGCCTGCTCCTTCACATCAGCCAGAAGCGGGGCGACACGTGGGGGCAGGTGAAGATATGAGAAGGCCCCAGGTCATCATCAGCGGCGGCGGGACCGGGGGCCACCTCTACCCCGCCCTCGTCGTCGGCCGGAAGCTCCTCGAGCTGGCGCCGGAGATCGCGCTGACGTACGTCGGAACCCGCCGCGAGGTCGAGAGCCGGATCATGGCCGACCACGGCGTCCGCTTCATTCCCATGCGCATCGAAGGCCTGAAGGGCCGCGGCCTCAAGAGCCTGCGCGGCCTCGTCGTCCTGCCCCTCGCCTTCATCCACTCCCTCGGGATCCTCGCCCGCACCAGGCCCGCTCTCGTCGTGGGCGTCGGCGGCTACAGCTCCGGCCCCATCGTCCTGCTCGCGTCGTGGTGCCGCATCCCGACCGTCATCCTGGAGCAGAACGCCCGGCCGGGTTTCACCAACCGCCTGCTGGCCAGGTCGGTGCGCAAGGCTGTCGTGGCCTTCCCCTCGACCCTGCCGGCCTTCCGGGGCAAGGGCGTCGCCCTCGGCAATCCCGTCCGCGAAGGGTTCTATCGTTTGGCGGCGAAGAAGCGCGGTCCGTCGCTCGACCTCCTGGTCTTCGGCGGCAGCCAGGGCTCTCATTTCCTCAACACCCGGATCGTCGAGGCCCTGCCGCGGTTAGCCGCCGCCAAGGACCGGCTGCGGCTCACCCATCAGACCGGCGTCAACGACCTGGCCGAGGTCGCCGCGGCCTACCGGGCCGGCGGCTTCGACCGGGCCGAGGTGGCCGCCTATCTGCCCGACATGCCCGCCTATTTCGGCCGGGCCGACCTGGTCGTCTGCCGGGCGGGGGCGACCACGCTGGCCGAGCTCATCGCGGCCCGCAAGGCCGCCCTCCTCGTCCCCTTCGCCGGAGCGGCGGACGATCACCAGACCGCCAACGCCCGCGAGCTCGCGGCAGTCGGCGGGGCCGTGGTGCTGGCCGAGGCCGACGCCTCCGCGGAGGCGCTGGCCGCCCGCATCCTCCGCTTTTTCGACCACCCCGAGGAGCTCGACGCGCTGGAGCGGAACGTGGCCGCGCTCCAGGCCGAGGATCCGGCCGGCCGGATCGCCGCGCTCTGCCTGGCCCTGATGACGCATTCCCCCAAGGAGTCCGCCTCGTGACCAAGAAAGGCTACCGCAAGCTCAATCAGATCCACATGGTCGGCATCGGCGGCACGGGCATGAACGGCATCGCCGAGGTCCTGCTCAACCTGGGCTACAAGGTCTCCGGCTCCGACCTCCAGGAGAACGACGCCACCCGGCGGCTCGAGCGCCTCGGGGCCGAGATCGCCATCGGCCACCGGGCCGAGAATCTCAAGAACGCCGACGTCGTGGTCATCTCCTCGGCCGTCCGCGAGGACAACGTCGAGGTCGAGAAGGCCCGGACGAGCCTCATCCCGGTCATCCCCCGGGCCGAGATGCTGGCCGAGCTCATGCGGATGAAGTACGGCGTCGCCGTGGCCGGCTCGCACGGCAAGACGACGACGACCAGCATGACCGCCCTCGTCCTCGAGGCCGGCGGCTTCGACCCGACCATCATCGTCGGCGGCCGGCTGAACACGATCGGGGCCAACGCCAAGCTCGGCGCGGGGGATTTCATCGTCGCCGAGGCCGACGAGAGCGACCGCTCCTTCCTCTACCTCTCCCCCTTCATCGCCGTGCTGACCAATATCGACGACGAGCACCTCGACCAGTACCAGGGCGTCGACGACCTCAAGACCACGTTCATCAACTTCGCCAACAAGGTCCCCTTCTACTGCCCGGTCATCCTCTGTCTCGACGATCCCAATCTCCAGAGCATCATCCCGCAGATCGAGCGCCGGGTCATCACCTACGGCTTCTCGGCCCAGTCGGACCTGACCGCCCGGGACTTCGCTTTCAATGAGTTCCGCAGCGCGTCGACCCTCTTCCACAAAGGCCGGAAGCTCGGCGCGCTGAAGCTCCAGGTCCCCGGCCTGCATAACATCCTCAACGCCATGGCCGCGTCCGCCGTCGGCCTCGACCTGGACATCGCGCCCAAGACCATCCTCGACGCCCTGGCCGGCTACACCGGGACGGGCCGGCGCTTCGAGCTCCGCAAGATCGTCGACGACATCATGATCGTCGAGGACTACGCCCACCACCCGACCGAGATCAAGGCGACGCTCGAGGCGGCCAAGAGGGGCTGGCCGCGCCGCGTCGTGGCCGTCTTCCAGCCCCACCGTTATTCCCGCCTGGCCAAGCTGATGACGGCTTTCGCCACGGCTTTCAATCAAGCCGACGTGCTGGTGCTGACGGAGATCTACCCGGCCGGCGAAGACCCCATCCCCGGCGTCACCGGCCGGGCCCTCCATGAGGAGGTCCGCCAGTTCGGCCACAAACAGGTCTATTTCGAGCCCGACCTGAAGAGGATCGGCGCGCTCCTCCGGACCATCCTCGTCCCCGGCGACCTGGTCCTCGTCCTGGGGGCCGGCAACGTCAACAGGACCATCCCGGACATCATCGCGGAGCTGGAGGCGAAAGGCTGACATGGCGACCGTGATCGGCGACCTGGGACGGGAGAGGAAGCCGCCTCTTTTCGCCCGCCGCCCGTTTCTCCGGCCGGGGGGCAAGGCCCTGGCTCTCCGGAAAAACAAACGCCGCCGCGCCTTCGGCCCCCGGCACGTGCTGGCCCTGCTGGCGCTCCAGGCCGCGCTCTTCGCCGGCCTCCGCGAAGCCTATCTCTTCGTCATCACCTGGGACGAGCTGGCCATCCGCAAGGTCCAGGTCGTCTGCGCCAAGGACAGCCTGCGGCGGACGGTCGAGACCTTCTATGCCGTGCCGCGTCTGGGCAACATCCTCCTCTGCGACCTCGAGGCCGTGCGGGCCCAGGTCCGGCGGCTGGCCTGGGTCAAGGACGCCAGCGTCCAGAAGGTCTTCCCCTCCGCGCTGCGCATCACGGTCCTCGAGCGGTCGCCCTTCGCTCTGCTCGAGCGGAACGGCCTGCGCCTGGCCGACGAGGAGGGACGCGTCCTCGAGCCGGTCTACTCCCGCGACGAATACAAGCTGCCGGTCATTTCCGACGAGACGGGCTTCGCCTCCGGATTCCCCGACAAGTGGGACGCCGCCCGCCGCTGTCTTCAGAACCTGCCCCCGGCCGAGAAGGACCGGCTCTTCGGCATCCGCTGCAGCGATTACGGGACGCTCGAGCTGGCCTTCAAGGACGATCCCGTGAGGATCGTGGTCGGCACCGCGGCGCCGGCCGACGAGCTGGCCGTGTTCCGGGCCCGGCGGGCCGGGTGGGAGGGCCGCTTCGGCCCGCTCGCGCTCGCCAATCTGAGCTTCGGCGGCCGGACTTACCTGACGCCCGCCGCGCCGGCCGAAAACGACTCCGCCCAACCCGAAAAAGGAGACTGAGCCATGCCCAAGAACAGCTACATCGTCGGTTTCGACATCGGGACGCGCAAGGTCGTGGCCGTCATCGGCGAGGTCACCGAGGAGCGCAAGATCGAGATCATCGGCATCGGCACGGCCGACTCCCACGGACTGCGCAAGGGCGTCGTCGTCGACCTCGAGGCCACGACGACGGCCATCAAGAAGGCCCGGGAAGAGGCCGAGCTCATGGCCGGCGTCGAGATCGACTCGGCCTTCTTCGGCATCTCCGGCGCCCACATCAAGAGCTTCAACAGCCGCGGCGTCGTGGCCGTCTCGGGCAAGAACCGGGAGATCACCCGCGAGGACGTGCGGCGCGTCGTCGATCAGTCCAAGGCCATCCCCATCCCCCCCGACCGCGACATCATCCACATCATCCCCCAGGAGTTCATCGTCGACGACCAGGACGGCATCAAGGACCCGGTCGGCATGAGCGGCATCAAGCTCGAGGTCAACGTCCACATCATCACCGCCGCCCTGACGTCGCTCCAGAACCTCAGGAGCTGCGTCGAGCGGGCCGGCCTCGGCGTCGAGGAGATCGTCCTCAACCAGATCGCCACGGCCCAGGCCGTCCTGACCCAGGACGAGCGAGAGCTCGGCGTCGGCCAGATCGACATCGGCGCCGGCACGACCGAGGTGGCCATCTACGAGCGCGGCAGCCTCTGGTACACGGCGACCATCCCCATCGGCGGCGACAACTTCACCAACGACATCGCCGTCGGCCTGCGGACCCCGATCCCCGAGGCCGAGCGGATCAAGAAGAAGTTCGGCTGCATCGCCGGGCCGCCCGTCGAGGAGCAGGAGACGATCGAGGTGCCCTCGGTCGGCAAGGGCCGCAAGCCCCGGATCCTGTCGCGCCAGCTCCTGGCCGACATCATCCAGCCCCGGGCCGAGGAGATCTTCCGCCTCGTCGACTCCGACATCAAGCACATGGGCTACGAGAAGTCCCTCAACTCCGGCATCGTGCTGACCGGCGGCACGTCCCTCCTCGAGGGGCTCGAAGAGGTGGCCGAAGAGATCTTCGACCTGCCGGTCCGCCGGGGCGACCCGGGCGGCGCCGGCGGCCTCGTCGACCGGGTCTCGACCCCCGACTTCGCCACGGCCGTAGGGCTCATCCTCTACGGTTTTCACATCTGGCAGGACCGCGGTCTTGCCAAGGACCGGAAAAAGGGCGCTTTCGCCAGGTTCAAAGACTGGTTCAAGGAAGGATAAGGAGGATCTCATGAGCGACGATTCCAGCCGGCTGAAGTTCCACCTGGTCGAGGACCATGTCGGGGCCAAGATCAAGGTCATCGGCCTCGGCGGCGGCGGGGGCAACGCCGTCAACCGGATGATCGAGCACGGCGTCCAGGGTGTCGAGTTCATCGCCGTCAACACCGATCTCCAGGCCCTCAACAGCAACCGGGCCCGGATGAAGGTCCCCATCGGCCAGCAGCTGACCAAAGGCCTCGGCTCCGGCGGCCGGCCCGAGACCGGTCGCCAGGCGGCCATGGAGGACACGGAGAAGCTCCTCGAGCTCCTCCAAGGCGCGGACATGGTGTTCCTGACGACGGGCCTTGGCGGCGGCACGGGCACGGGAGCGACCCCGATCATCGCCAATATCGCCGCCGAGCTCGACATCCTCGTCATCGCCATCGTCACCCTGCCCTTCGGATTCGAGGGCCGGGTCCGGATGCGGCAGGCCCAGGAAGGGCTCAAGGAGCTCAAGTCGGCCGTGGACACGGTCATCGCCATCCCCAACGAGCGGCTCCTGCAGACGGTCAACCTCAACACGTC
>Ga0208980_10001445_pt1 | contig 14352 bp, 17 predicted proteins | sample WetSurMetagenome_3_FD_187993 | JGI IMG/M metagenome (GOLD analysis project Ga0208980, IMG submission 187993) | Wetland microbial communities from Twitchell Island in the Sacramento Delta, sample from surface sediment Aug2011 Site A1 Bulk (version 2) | ecosystem: Environmental > Aquatic > Marine...
AGGTGGTGAGGATCATCTTGCCGTCGTGCATCGCGCGGACGAAGCAGGCGCCGCGCTGCCCTTCGTGCAGCTTGCAGTCGCGCGGGCAGAGGTCGCACTGGATGCGCCCGTCGTCGAGCGTATGCCACCACTTGGCAGGCGTTCCCGTCAGTTCTTCTCCGGCTCTTTCCATTTCTGCACCTCGTAACGGGAAAGCTTGATATCGGGGGACCAAAAGGTCGACGCCAGCCCCGCCTTCTGCTTCAGATGCGCCATGAACATCCGCGGATCGGGCAGGCTCTCCCACACCTGCGGCAGGAAGGTACCGCGGTGCATGCCGAATTCGAGGATCATGCCGTCGATGCCGGGACGCATCTGGCGCACGGCGTCATCTTCGCTGGCGAAGCTCATCGGCACGGCCGGCGCGAGCAGCGACACCTCGACCCGCGTGCGCGCCAACTCGTCCTCGGCGAGCGGCATGAAGCGCGGATCGCGGAAGGCGGCGGCCTTGGCATTGGCGCGGACATCCTGGTCGAGCGGCCGCCACGCCTCGAGCGAGCCGATGCAGCCGCGCAACTGGCCATGCTGGGTCAGTGTGACGAAGGTCGCGCCCGGCTGCTGCAGCGCCGGATCATCGGGCTCGGCCACCGGCTGCCGGCCGAACTCGGCGGCGATCGCGTTGCGCGCCCGTATCAGCAGCGCATTGCCCAGCGTGTCAGGCATGGCCTGCTTCCTCGAAGGCAAAGGCGGCGTAGCCCACGACACGCGCGCGGTCGCCGGCCGTATCGCCCGAATTGCGCAGGTCGAGCAGCGTCGGTTTGAGACCGCGGCGCTGCGCCACCTCGATGAGGCCGTTGATCGGCAGTGCGCCGCAGGCCTGTTCGAACTCGGTCAGCGGCTGCAGATGCAGGATGCTGCCGGTGGTCGCCTCGTCCTTCTGGCGTGCCACCGCATAGGGCAGGTAGTGCGAGAGGTCCGAACTGATCACGATCAGCGTCTCGGGGCCGCCCCAGAGCAGGTCGATGACTTCGGCGATCTGGTGGCCGCCGGTATGGCCGACGACGAAGGGAACCAGCTTGAAATCGCCGAGCACGGCCTGCAGGAACGGCAGCTGCACCTCGAGCGAATGCTCCGTGGCGTGGGCGGCGGCACTGATCGTGACCTGCGGCAGCGCCTCGGCGACGCGCATGGCCGCCAGGTCGAGCGGGACGACGCCGAGCGGCGTGGCGAACGCCTCGGCCTCCGGCAGCGCGAGGCCGTTCACCGCCACGCGGTGGGCCGGGCCGAACATGACGACGCGGCGAATCGTTTCGGCTGCACCCGCCAGCAGAGCATAGGCACTGGCCGCGATGGGGCCCGAGTAGATATGCCCTGCGTGCGGCACGATCAAGGCCTTCGGCATCTGGAGCAACTCACGGGGACGGTTGGCGCCGGCAAGCATTCCAGCCACTTCGGCGGACAGGGCCCTGGCTTCGCCGGTATAGAACATTCCCGCCACTGCGGGCGGACGGATGCGTTCCTGTGCATGCATGGTCGTCTCCCCGAAAAAAGCGAGCAACCGGGCGCGCCGCCTCCCGGCGCTGGCCTCGATTCATTGTAGTCCTTACAATTGCCCCATGTCCTACTTTGCACTGGTCCCCGCCGCGGGCTCGGGTTCGCGCATGGGCGGTGGGCTGCCCAAGCAGTACCTGCCCCTGGCCGGGCGACCGCTGATCTTCCACGCCCTGGCAACGCTGGCGGCCGTTGCCGCGATCGAGAAGGTCTTCGTCGTGCTGGCGCCCGACGATGCCGAGTGGCAGCGCCACGACTGGCGCGAACTGGGGGAGAAAGTGACCGTGCTGCGCTGTGGCGGCGACACCCGCGCGGCATCCGTCACCCAGGGGCTGCGTGCGGTCAGCGGCGAGGTCACTGCAGAGGACTGGGTGCTGGTGCACGATGCGGCGCGCGCCTGCCTGACCGTGGCTCACGTCGAGGCACTGATCCGCGAGGCCGGTGCCGACCCCGTCGGCGGCATCCTCGCCGTGCCGGTGGCCGATACCCTGAAGCAGGCCGGCGAGGCGGCGGACGCCATGAACCGCATCGCCGCGACGGTGCCGCGCGAAGGGCTGTGGCAGGCGCAGACGCCGCAAATGTTCCGCCACGGCATGCTGCTCGATGCGCTCGAGTTCGCTCCGGTCGTCACCGACGAAGCGAGCGCGATCGAGGCGCTCGGCCTCAAGCCGCGGCTGGTCGCCGCCGACGCGACCAACTTCAAGGTCACCTATCCGCTCGACCTTCACCTCGCCGAACTCATACTCGCCAGCCGGAGCCAACGATGAGCACTCCTCAAATGCCGATCTTCCGCGTCGGCCAGGGCTTCGATGTCCATGCCCTCGTCGCCGGCCGCCGCTGCATCATCGGCGGCGTGGACATCCCGCATGAAAAGGGCCTGCTCGGGCATTCCGACGCCGACGTGCTGCTGCACGCGATCACCGACGCCGTGCTCGGCGCGGCCGGCCTCGGTGACATCGGGCGCATGTTTCCCGACACCGACGCGCAATGGGCGGGGGCCGACAGCCGGGCGCTGCTGCGGGGAGCGATGGCACGGGTGCGGCAGGCCGGCTGGCGCGTCGGCAACGTCGACGCGACGGTGATCTGCCAGGCGCCGAAAATTTCCCCCCATGCCGCGGCGATGTGCGCGAACATCGCCGCCGACCTCGAGGTGCCGCTCGACTGCATCAACATCAAGGGCAAGACCACGGAGAAGCTCGGCTTCACCGGTCGCGGCGAGGGCATCGCCGCCCAGGCCGTGGCGCTGCTGCTCAGGGCGTGACGGCGACGCGCCGCATCTTCTTCGCGCTCTGGCCCGCGCCCGAGGTGGCCGGGCGGCTCCATGCGCTCTCCGCTGTCGCCCACGCGGTTTGCGGTGGCCGCCGCATGCGGCGCGACACCCTGCACCTGACCCTGGCCTTCCTCGGCGAGGTCGATGCCGCGCGTTTCGACCTGGCCTGCGCGATCGCCGATGAAGTCGCGGCGGGCGGTGGCATTGCCGCGGACGAGCGTCGGGGCGAGGTGCTGCGCATCGACCGCCTCGCCTTCTGGAAGCACAATCACATCGTCTGGGCAGGCTGCGACGAGGTGCCGCCGGCGCTGGCGGCGCTCGCCGATGCCTTGGCCGCCGCGCTGCGTGGCGGCGGCTTCGCGCTCGACAGCCGGCGCTTCGCCGCCCATGTCACTCTGTTGCGGAACGCGCGCTGCGCCGGCGACATGGCACCGATCGAGGCCTTCGACTGGCCGGTGCGCGACTTCGTGCTGGTGCAGTCGCAGCTTGAACGTGAGGGCGCGAAGTACGAGATCGTCCGGCGCTGGGCCGTCCCGAGCCGGACGGCACCCCCTCAGGGGGCGACGAGCGACCTGTGCGAGCGTGGGGGAGCTTGATGGTGCGCTGGCCGCTGCCCGGGCCATCGGCTAGAATCGACGCGTCCTGAAACCGGAGAGTACCGTGGTCCTTGGCCTGTTTCGCCCCAAGCCCGTTTCGCCCCGCCTCGAGCGGCTGCACTCGCTCTTCCTGTTCGTCAACCTGACGCCGGCGGAACTGGCCATCGTCGACGGCCTGCTGCACGAGCGGGACTATTGCGCCGACGAGGTGATCTTCGACGAGGGAGAGGAGGGCCAGGCCATCTACATCGTGCTCGACGGCAGGGTGTCGATCAGGCGCGAAATCGACGGCAAGCCGATGGTGCTGGCGGAGATGGAGGCCGGCGCGGTGTTCGGCGACGTCGCCCTGCTCAACAACGCGCCGCGTCTGGCGCAGGCCCGGGCAGCGGGTCCCTGCAGGCTGGCGGTGTTCTTCCGCGAGGACTTCATGACCCTCCTCGATACCCATGCCCGCATCGCCTCGAAGATCTCCCTGCAGATCGCCCGTACCCTCGCCAACCGCCTGCGCGACGTGCGCATCGCGCCGCAGACGTCCCAGCACCTGTGACCACGAACCATAACGGCCCGGGGCCGGTGGTATGGGCCGGCATCATCGCCGTCACCTGCCTGCTGCTGTTCGCCCTGCAGAAGATGCTGTGGCTGGTGGTGCCCTTCCTGCTGGCGCTGGTCCTCTACTACATGCTGCGGCCGCTGGTGCAGGGCCTGGTCCTTCGCGGCATGGGCCGCGACGGTGCCGCCAGCGCGGTGATGCTGGGTTTCCTCGCCGTGGTCGGTGCCGGTTTCGCGCTGATGCTGCCGCGCCTGGCGACGCAACTGGTCGACGGCCAGTCCTCGATCGAGCGCTACATGAAGGGCGGCATCAATCTGCTCGAGCGTTCGCTGCGCATGCTCGAGACGAAATGGGCGCTGCTGGCCGACGCGCATATCGCCGAAACCGTCGTCCACCGTCTGAACAACCTGGGTGGTGATGTCGCCACGCACATCGAGCCGCTGGCCATGGGCATCGCGGCCTGGATGCCCTCGCTGCTGCTTGCGCCCTTTCTGGCCTTCTTCTTCCTGCGCGACGGCCAGCGCTTCAAGCGTTTTCTCGGCAGCGCCGTGCCCAACGCCTTCTTCGAACGCACGCTCTACCTGCTGCACGATGTCGACCGCACGGCGCGCGCCTATTTCCAGGGGTTGATCGAACTCACCGTCCTCGACACCGTCACGCTGGCGGCGGGGCTGTCGCTGATGGGGGTGCCGGGTGCCTTGGCGCTGGGCGTCATCTGTGCGGTGCTGGCGTGGATTCCCTATGTCGGTTCCATCCTCGGCGGCCTGCTGGTCGTGCTCGTCGCGGCCACGGACTTTCCCGACACGCCGGTGATGGCCTACTGGGCCGTCACGCTGTTCATCTTCGTGCGCCTGCTCGACGACTTCGTGTACATGCCGCTGACCATAGGCAAGAGCCTGCACATGCATCCGCTGGTGACGGTGCTGATGATCTTCGTCGGCGGCGCCGTCGCCGGCGTGCCCGGGCTGATGCTGGTGCTGCCCGTGCTCGGCGTGGTCATGGTGATCGGTGCCACCGTCGGCCAGATCGTCACCGACCCGCGGCTGATGGCGCGGCACCGCCACGCCCGCCTGTTGCGCAGGCAGCACGCCAGCCTCGATCTGAACTAGGGTCGGTTCCTCAGCCCGGTGCCTGGTTGCGCATGAACAGCGCGAGGTCGGTCAGCGCCTTGTCCAGACGCGCGCGCACCTCTTCGTCGGTGATGCACTCGGCCATGGCCTGGCGCATGCAGAGCATCCATTGCTCCGCTTCGCCGCTGGCGATGGGGAAGGGCATGTGGCGCGAGCGCAGCCGCGGGTGGCCGAACTTCTCGACATAGAGCTGCGGTCCGCCGAGCCAGCCGCTGAGGTACATGAAAAGCTTTTCTTCCGAGCCCGACAGGTCCTGCGGGTGCAGCTTGCGGATGGCGTAGGCTTCCGGCAGCGTGTCCATCAGTTCGTAGAAGCGCTTGACCAGCGTGCGCACGGCGGGTTCGCCGCCGATGGTGTCGTAGGGGGTGGCAGGAGCGTTCATGGGGCCGGGATTGTAATACGCGCGACCAGGCCGCCGCCCTCGCGTGGCAACAGGTCGAGGCTGCCGCCATGGGCACGGGCGATGCGCTCGACGATCGCCAGGCCGAGGCCGGCGCCGACGGCGTTGCTGCGCGCCGCCTCGAGCCGGGTGAAGGGCAGCTTGAGGCGGTCGGCCTCCGCTGCGGGAATGCCGGGGCCGCGGTCACGCACTTCGATCCGCATCGCTCCCCCGACGCGCGCCAGGGCCAGCTCGACCGCCTGCCCGTCGCCGGCGTGGCGCAGGGCGTTGTCGATGAGGTTGGCGATGGCGCGGCGCAGGGTGGCGACGCGGACGGGCAGGCGGGCGTCTTCCGGAAAACTCGGCTCCGGCGCCACGCTGTAGCCACGGCGGCGGTACTGTTCGGCGAGTTCCCGCAGCAGCGCCGCGAGGTCGGTCGGTTCGCGGCCTTCGCCGCCCTCGCTGCCGGTGCGGGCGAAGTCGAGGAACTGCCCGATGGTGCGGTCCATTTCCTCGACATCCGCCGCCATCGCCTCGCGCGTCGCTTCGTCGGCGCCGGTCATTTCGATCTCCATGCGCAGACGGGTCAGCGGCGTGCGCAGGTCGTGCGAGATGCCGGCGAGGATGAGGGCGCGGTCATCGTCGAGGCGCGCCAGATCGGCGCTCATGCGGTTGAAGGCACGCGCCAGCGTTTCCAGTTCTTCGGGGCCGCTCTCGGTCAGCGGGGCCGGCTGGCGGCCGCGGCCGATTTCGGCGGCCGCATGCTCGAGCGCCTTCAGCGGCCGCGTGACGCGGAACATGATGAGCCAGGCGCCGACCAGCGACAGCAGGACGGCGGCGATGCCCCAGCCGATCCACTGCGCGGGGAAGATTCGCTCGAGGCGTTCGATCGGCAGCGCGATCCAGAATTCGCCTTCGTCGCCGTCGTCGATGCGGAAGGAGGCGAACAGGGCCTTCTCGCCGTCGCGCTCCAGCGTCAGGCGCGTTTCCGGACCGAGGCGCTCGCGCAGCAGCTCCTGCAAGCGCTGGAGGAAGGCGCGCTCCGGCAGGGGGGCGATGCGGTCGTCACTCTCGGCCGGATAGATGTGGATGCCCTCGCGGTCGGAGAGCTCGCGCAGCAGTTCGCGGCGCGCGTCGGGGCGGGCCGAGACCAGCGAGGTGCGCGTCAGGTTCACGACGCTGGCGATCATCTGCGCGATCTGCCGCGCCCGCGGCTCGCGTTCGTAGGTGGTGAAGATGGCGAACCACGCCAGCACCGACAGCAGCATCAGCGCCGCCAGCAGCAGAAAGGTGCGGGCGAGCAGGGTGCGGGGAACGAGGGTCATCCGTGCTTCTGTCCGTCGGGCACGAACACGTAGCCGAAGCCCCACACGGTCTGGATGTAGCGGGGCTTGGCGGCATCCTCCTCGACCAGCTTGCGCAGGCGCGAGACCTGGACATCGATGGCGCGGTCGAACACCTCGTATTCGCGGCCGCGGGCCAGTTCCATCAGCTTGTCGCGCGACAGCGGCTGGCGCGGGTGCTCGACCAGCACCTTGAGCAGGCCGAACTCGCCGGTGGTGAGCTGGGTGGTGGTGCCGTCACGGACGAGTTCGCGCGTGGCGAGGTTGACCTCGACGTTGCCGAAGCGCGCGAACTCTTCGGCGGCGGCCGGCGCCCCGGGCGGCGGCGGGGTGGCGCGCCGCCGCAGCACGGCATGGATGCGGGCGACCAGTTCGCGCGGATTGAAGGGCTTGGCCAGATAGTCGTCGGCACCGAGTTCGAGGCCGACGATGCGGTCGACGTCCTCGCCCTTGGCGGTGAGCATGATGATGGCGACGTCGTTCTTGGCCCCGCGCAGCCGGCGGCAGATGGCCAGCCCGTCCTCGCCAGGGAGCATGAGATCGAGCACGATGAGGTCGTAGAACTCGCGGTCGAGCGCGCGGTCCATCGCCGCCGCATCGGGCACGGCCCTGACCGTGAAGCCCTGGTCGGCAAGGTAGCGCTCGAGCAGCTGGCGCAGGCGGACGTCGTCGTCGACGACAAGGATTTTCTCTGACATGGCGCGCATCCTAGCGGCATCGCCCGGCCGGCGCCAGAGGGCATTTACATTCCTTTACACATTGCCCGGCACGGCAAACAGTTGGCTTACACCTCGGCCCGAGTATGCGAACCACGCCACAAGGGAAGGGCGTGCCGACCAAGGAGGATCAAAATGAAACAGATGAAACCAGCCGTACTGAGCATCTTGACCATCGCCGGCCTTGCCGCCGGGTCCGCCGCAGCGGCCGAACCGGGGACCGCCGGTCGGCCGGAGCGCCAGCAGCAGCGCATCGAGCAGGGCTGGCGCAGCGGCGATCTGAACCGCAACGAAGTGCGCCGGCTCGAAGGCGAGCAGCGCCAGATCCGCCAGGAGCGACGGCAGTATGCCGCGGACGGCCATGTCGACCGCTACGAGCGCGCCGACCTGCGCCGCGACCTTAACAGGGCCGATCGCCACATTTACAATGAGCGCCATGACGGCAATCGCCGCGACTGGAACGGTCGCTCGGACAACGGCAGGCACTACGGCTGGGAGAATGGCCGGCATAATGGCTGGGATCGCGGCGGCAACCAGCAGGGTCGCCGCGACGTGCGCTATGAAGGCAACCGCTACGACGGCCGCCAGGGCGCCGGGATCGATCGCAGTCAATGGCAGCAACGCGAGATGATCGAGCGCGGCGTGCGTTCCGGACGGATCACCCCGGTCGAATACCGTGAGCTGCGGGGCGAGCAACGGGCGATCCGCCAGGAGGAACGGGCCTATCGTGCCGACGGCTACCTCAGCGGCGCGGAGCGTACCGATCTGCGCCAGGATCTGGAAGCGGCGCGGCGCCACATCCGCAGCGAAATGAGCGACGGCGATCGGCAGTATTGGTAAGGAAGGCAAGTCACTTGAAACTGGCGGCTTCGATTGTTCTCCTGGCAGCGCTGCTTTCGGCAGCGCTGCCGGCGCTCGCCCAGCCGGGCGGGGGGCGCCACGGCGCCGGCCGCCAGGAACGCGAATCGTCCGAGCGGCAGCAGATGCAACAGGAACGTGGCGACCTGCGCAACGACGTGCGCGGCGAATACTGGCGCTACGACTCCGCGGGCGGGCGTTGCGAAGGGCCCTGCCGCATGACGCCGGAAGAACGCCGCCAGCTGCGCCGCGACATCGACGATGCCGGGCGCACGCTTTACGGTCGCGGGCCGCGCCGCAGCCGCGACTGACTCACCGATCGAGGGGCGCGTTACGCGTTTCGGGCAGGAACAGTACCCCGACCACCGCGGCCATGCCCAGCAGCGCCACCGGGTACCAGAGCCCGGCCAGGGCGCTGCCCGTCTGCACCGACAACAGCGTGACCATGAAGGGCGACAGCCCGCCGATCCAGCCTGCCGATAGATTGTGGGGAAGGGCGACGGCCGAGTAGCGCGTGCGCGCCGGGAACAACTCTGCCAGCGTCGCCGTTTGTGGCCCGGTGATGGCGGCGACCGCCACCACCGGGATCAGCAGCAGCAGGATCAGCATCGCACGGTTGACCTGCGCCGGGTCGGCTTGCTCGGGCCAGCCCGCCGCGACGAGCGCGTTCTCGACGGCCGCGATGTCGGGCAATATCGCTTCGGCCACGCCGACAGCGACCGTGAGCGTTGCGCCCGATGTCAGGGTGTAATTCACTCCCTTCTTCGCGAACAGTTCCTGCAACTTCGCGCACGGCGTCGTTGCGGTGCGGAAGGGCGAGTAATCGCAGTCGCGACCGGAGAGTTCCACCCCGACCTCGCGATGAAAGCGTTCCAGCGCCGGGTTGCCGAAGTGAAGCAGGCCCTGAAACACCGGCAGGATGGAGGCGAGGCCGATCAGCAGGCCCGCCAGCAGCACCGGCCGCCGGCCGATGCGGTCGGACAGCCAGCCGCAGAAGATGGTCAGCGGGAACAGCGCCAACGTCGCCGCCATGACGACGGCGCCGGCTTCGCGCGGATCGAGCTTGACCACGTTCTTGAGGAAGACGCTCGAATAGACCTGCGAGGAAAAGAACAGCAGCGAGCCGCCGGCCGAGATGCAGAAGAACAGCAGCGCCATGCGACCGAGGGTGTGGCGGTCGCGGAAGCAGTCGGCCAGCGGTGTCTTCGCCACGGTGTTGCTGGCGCGAAGCTCGGCGAAGACCGGGCTCTCGTGCAGAGCCAGGCGGCTCTTCAGAGAAATCGCCAGCAGCACGATAGACAGCAGGAAGGGCACGCGCCAGCCCCAGTCGCGGAACTCGGCATCGGAGAGCCAGCCCTGCAGCAGCACGATCTGGAAGGTCGAGGCCATGATGCCCAGCGGCCCCATCAGCTGCAGCACGCTGGTGTAGATGCCGCGCCTGTTTGCCGGCGCATGTTCGGTCAGATACACCACCGCGCCGCCGATCTCGCCGCCCATGGCCAGGCCCTGCAGCAGCCGCAGGATCAGCAACAGCGCGGGGGCGAGCAGGCCGACCTGGGCGTAGGTCGGCAGCAGGCCGACGCCGAAGGTGGCGATGCCCATCAGCACGATGGTGGCGATGAAGACGTTGCGGCGGCCGATGCGGTCGCCGAGCGAGCCGAAGATGGCCGCGCCGAGCGGCCGCACCACCATGCCGACGCCGAAGGTGGCGAGGCTGGCGAGCAGTGCGGCGACCGGGTTGTCGGGCGGGAAGAAAAGCGCGCCGAAATAGGTGGCCAGCGCGGCGAAGGTGAGGAAGTCGTACCACTCGAGGAAGGTACCGAAGCAGGCGGCGACGGCGACCTTGGTCTTGACGGAGTCGGGAGCGTTCATGGCCCGGGATTATCGGGGAATGCCGGTAAAATTGCGGGGTGAATCTTCTCGCCTTCGAAACCTCCACCCGTCGGCTTTCCGTCGCCCTCTGGCATTACGGCGAGCGTCTCGAGCGGGATGCCGACCTGCCCAACGGCGGCTCGGACATCATCCTGCCCTGGGTGGCTGAACTGCTGGCCGAGGGCGAATTGACGCTATCGCAGATCGACGGCATCGCCTACGGCGCCGGCCCCGGCGGGTTCACCGGCCTGCGCCTGGCCTGCGGCGTGGCGCAGGGGCTGGCCTTCGGCCTCGAGCGGCCGGTGGTCGGTGTCGGCAGCCTCGAAGTGCTGGCCCGCGCCGCCCACGAGGCGACCGGGGCCAAGAAGGTGTTCACCTGTTTCGACGCGCGCATGAACGAGGTTTACAGCGCGGCATGGCTGCTGCGCGACGCGATCCCCATGCAGGTGCTGCCTCCCGCGGTGAGCGCACCGGGTGAAGTGCATGTGCCGAACGGGACCGACTGGCTCGCCTGCGGCGACGGCTTCACCAGCTACGGCGAGGCGCTTGCCGGCGCGCTCGGCGAAGCCGTGGCTCACGTTCGCGCCGACATATTTCCGACCGCCGGAGCGCTGGCCGCGCTGGCTGCGCGACGCTTCGCCCGCAACGACGGCGTCGATGCCGCGAAGGCGGCACCGCTCTACGTGCGCGACAAGGTGGCGCTGACTACGGCCGAGCGGCTTGCTCGCGGCGGAGTTCGCTGAATGTCCGCCGTGCTGGCAGCGCCTGCGGTCGAGTTCGCGCCGATGCGCGCAGAGGATCTCGATACCGTCGTCGCCGCCGAGCGGCGCATCTACGAGTTTCCGTGGACGCGCGGCAACTTCGCCGACTCGCTCGCTGCCGGCTACACCTGCTCGCTGGTGTATCAGGATGGCTTGCTGGCCGGCTATGGCGTGGTGATGATCGCGCTCGACGAAGCCCACCTGCTCAATATCAGCATCCTTCCCGAACGGCGGCATTGCGGCCTGGGCAGCCGGCTGCTCGAGGAATTCAGCGCGCTCGCCCGCGGCAGGGGGGCGACGCGCATGCTGCTCGAGGTGCGCCGTTCCAACCGCGCCGGCCGCGGGTTCTACGATCGCCACGGCTTCTTGACGATCGGGGTGCGGCGCGGCTATTACGCGGCGGAGCAGGGACGCGAGGATGCCATCGTGATGGCCAAAGACCTGTGAGCCGTCGGCACTCGACGCTGCGCGAGATGGGTCTCGGGCCGTTGTGGCGACTGCGGGAGGCGCAGCCCGCCGCAGTGCCGGAGCCGGCACACCCCGAGATGAAAGCGGTGCCCCCCCCGAGTCCGACGCTCGCCGCGGGAGAAGGGCGCGGCGCGGCGATCGCGGCCATGGGCTGGGACGAATTGCGCGCCGCTGTCGCCTCCTGCGATGCCTGCATGCTCTGCCGGGATCGCAAGCAGGCCGTGCTCGGCGTCGGTGATATCCATGCCGACTGGTTGTTTGTCGGCGAGGGCCCGGGGGCGGAGGAGGACGAGCGCGGCGAGCCCTTCGTCGGCCAGGCCGGCAAGCTGCTCGACGCGATGCTGGCGGCCATCGATCTCAGGCGCTTTGATGACGTCTATATCGCCAATGTCGTCAAGTGCCGCCCGCCGGGAAACCGCACGCCGGAGGCCGAGGAAACCGCCGCCTGCTGGCCCTACCTCGAGCGGCAAATCGAACTGCTGCAGCCGAAGCTCATCGTGGCGCTGGGGCGGCCGGCGGCGCAGACGCTGCTGCAGGCCGAGGTCAAGGTCGGCGAATCGCGCGGGCGTCTGTTCGACTTCCGCGGCATTCCGCTGATCGTCAGCTACCATCCCGCCTACCTGCTGCGCAGCCTGCCGGACAAGGCCAAGGCCTGGGAAGACCTCTGCTTCATGCGGCGCTCCATGCGCCGGCTGAAAGGCGACGCCGCGCCGGGCTGATCAGTGATGGGCGGCGTCGTCGAGGTGGGCGACGTCGTCGTACTGGCGCTGGTTCGCTTCGTGCCGCTTCTGGACGAAGTACATGGTGCCGGCGACGAACAGGCCGAACAGCGCGATGATCCAGTAGATGTGCAGGTTGGCCTTGATCAGCAGCGAGTAGATCGTGGTCATGACCAGGATCGACAGGTTCTCGTTGAAGTTCTGTACGGCGATGGAATGGCCGGCGCCCATCAGGATGTGGCCGCGGTGCTGCAGCAGCGCGTTCATCGGTACGACGAAGAAGCCGGAGAGGATGCCGATGATGATCAGCAGCGGAATCGCCACCCAGGTGTCGCGCACCGCGATCATCACGAGGACGACTATGCCCATGGCGATGCCGAGCGGGATGACGCGCACCGACCTGCGCAGGGTGATCATCTTGGCCGCGAGGATCGCCCCCACGGCCACGCCGACGGCGACGACGCCCTGCAGCATGCTGGCTTTCGACAAGTTGAGGTTGAGCGCCGTCCGGGCCCATTCGAGCACGATGAACTGCAGTGTCGCGCCCGCGCCCCAGAACAGCGTGGTCACCGCCAGCGAGATCTGGCCGAGCTTGTCGCGCCACAGCAGCTTGAGGCAGTGGTTGAATTCGTGGGCGAGGTAAACCGGGTTCTTCTTGAGGGGCTTGTGGTCTACGCCGGTATCGGGCACATACAGGTTGAAAACCGCGGCGACCAGGTAGAGCGCCCCGATGACCAGCAGGTTCATCTCGGAGATGGTGTCGATGCCCGTGTCGATCACGGGGCAATCGAACGAGAGCAGGCTGTTGGCGATGTCCGGCCGGATCAGTGCGCCACCCAGCACCACGCCGAGGATGATGGCGGCTACGGTCAGGCCCTCGATCCAGCCGTTGGCGACCACCAGCAGGCGGTGCGGCAGGTATTCGGTGAGGATGCCGTATTTGGCCGGCGAGTAGGCCGCTGCGCCCAGACCCACCACGGCATAGGCCATCAGCGGATGCACGTCGAAGAACATCAGCGAGCAGCCGAAGATCTTGATGCCGTTGCTGATGAACATCACGCGCCACTTCGGCATCGAGTCGGCGAAGGCGCCGACGAAGGCAGCCAGGGCGACGTAGGAAACCGTGAAGAAGGTCTTGAGCAGCGGTTCGTACTCGGCCGGCGCGTGCATGTCGCGCAGGATGGCGATCGCGGCGATCAGCAGGGCGTTGTCGGCGAGCGCGGAGAAAAACTGCGCCGCCATGATGATGTAGAAACCGAGCGACATAGGCGCATTGGGGGCCGTGGGCTGCGGCTTTATAGCACGAAAGACCGGGGGGGGCCGGCGCCGACCGGATTCGTCCAGGCGGCCCAGGCCGCGGTTGGGGCGCCAGAAACTATCATCAGACTATCTTATGCGTGACTTTTGTGATTGAATATCAGCCATAACAAATACGAGCATTGCCGGGGGAGTCCAGTCAGATGGCCGATCGCAGGTTGCAGGTGTTTCACGCCGTTGCCAAGCAACTGTCCTTCACCAAGGCGGCGGAAGTGCTGTTCATGACGCAGCCGGCCGTGACGTTCCAGATCAAGCAGCTCGAGGAGCACTTCAACACCCGTCTGTTCGACCGCGGCCACGGCCGCATCGCGCTGACGCCGGCCGGCGAACTGGTGCTGGCCTACGCCGGGAAGATCCTGGCACTGTCCGACGAGATGGACACGCGCCTGGCGGAAATGACCGGCGAGATCGGTGGTTCGCTGCTGGTGGGCGCCTCGACCACCATCGCCGAATTCATGCTGCCGCGCATCCTCGGCGAGTTCAAGTCGCTGCATCCCAACGTGCGCCCGCGCCTGGTCGTCGGCAACTCCGAGACCATCGAGACCCGCGTCGCCGAGCACACCATCGACATCGGCTTCATCGAGTCCCCTTCGCACCAGCCCAACCTGCAGACCGAGGCGAGCTGCGAGGACGAACTGCTGGTGATCTGCAGCCCGAAGTTCCCGCTTGCCAAGCACAAGGAACTGACGCCGGCGCAGCTCGTCGATCTGCCCTACGTCTCGCGCGAACCGGGTTCCGGCACGCGCGAATTCACCGACGCCTACCTGCACAAGCACGGTGTGCAGCCGGAGCAGGTCAATCTGGTCATGGAAATGGGCAGCCCGATCTCGCTGATCGGCGTGG
>Ga0208980_10001446_pt1 | contig 14347 bp, 18 predicted proteins | sample WetSurMetagenome_3_FD_187993 | JGI IMG/M metagenome (GOLD analysis project Ga0208980, IMG submission 187993) | Wetland microbial communities from Twitchell Island in the Sacramento Delta, sample from surface sediment Aug2011 Site A1 Bulk (version 2) | ecosystem: Environmental > Aquatic > Marine...
CTCATTCGATCCGGAGCAGCCGATCCCCTTTCGCCGGCGAATCCTCAGTGGGCCGGCGCTGGCAACGGCCGTGACGGGGCGCGATCATTCGACCATCGATATTCGCCCGAGGCGACCCATGAGAAGGCTTGCTCTAGCTCTGACCATGCTCCCGCTGCTCGCGCCCCCGGCATCGGCGGCGGAGGACTCCCGCCAGCCCGTGGCCATGCCGGCCATGATGCAGGAGCACATGCGGGCCAACATGCGCGACCACCTGCTTGCCGTGAGCGAGATCCAGGCCGCGCTGGCGGCCGGGCAGTACGATGCCGCCGCGGAGATTGCCGAGCAGCGGCTCGGCATGAGCTCCCTGGAAGCCCACGGGGCGCGCCACATGGCGGCGATGATGCCCGAGGGCATGCAGGCCATTGGCACCGGGATGCACCACGCGGCGAGCCGTTTTGCCGTGACGGCCCAGGCGGCCGCCGTGACCGGCGATCTGGCGCGGGCGTTGGGAGAACTCGCCGAGGTCACCCGGCAGTGCGTGGCCTGCCACGCCGGCTTCCGCCTGGTCATGAACCCACTGCCAGGGATGTGATCGCACTGCTCGGGTTCACGACAGCTTTTCTCGTCGTGGCCTGGTTCTTCCACGATCGGGCCCGTGACCGGGGACTCTGACATGAAACTCCCATGGTTTCTGTTTCTCCTGAGCGTCGTCGCCACGCCCGCTTGGACTGCGGACGGGACGCCAGCCGGGTTGGACACCCGTATCGACCTCGGCCTGACGGCCGAGGAACGCGCCGATTTCCTCGCCGAAATGCGCGTCATGCTGGCCAGCATCCAGGGCATTCTGGCGGGCATCGGTGCGGATGACCGCGAGCGCATCGCCGAGGCGGCGCGTCAGTCCGGTAACCGTATGGCACGAGCCACGCCCGAGACCGTGCGGGCCAAGCTGCCGCAGGCGTTCCGGGATCTCGGCGGGCCGACGCACATGATGTTCGAGGAGCTGGCGATTCGCGCCGAGACCGACGACATGGACAGCCTCGCGTCGGCCGCCGCTGTGATCATGAACCAGTGCCTCGCCTGTCATGCCACGTTTCGCGTGCACTGACCGGTGGGCTCCTTCTTCTTTCCGGTCGCGGGAGTCGAGACGTGGCTGTGGCTGCCGCCGCTCGCGGCCTTCGTCGTCTCCTTCTTCGGCTCGATGGTCGGCGTCTCAGGCGCGTTCCTACTGCTGCCGTTACAGATGAGCATCCTGGGCTACGTCGGCCCATCGGTCAGCGCCACGAACCTGGTGTTCAACCTCTACGCGACGCCGGCCGGGGTGTGGCGCTACGCCCGCGAGGGACGGATGGCCTGGCCGCTCGCCGGTCTGATCATCCTCGGCACACTGCCCGGGGTGGCGCTGGGGTTCTACCTGCGCACCCGGTGGCTGCCGGATCCGACCCGATTCAAGCTGTTCGTCGGCGCCGTGCTGCTATATCTCGCCTGGCGGCTGGTCCGGCCGTTGCGGCGGATCCCGTCGCGGTCCACCAGCGCGGCGCACGTGGCTCGTGACTACCCCCGTAAGAGCTGGCGCCGAACGGAGCTACGGCTCGGCGACACGGGCTATCCGGTCTCCGTGCCTGCCCTGCTGGTGCTGGCTTTGGTCGTCGGCATCGTTGGCGGAACCTACGGCATCGGCGGCGGAGCGATCATCGCCCCGTTCTGCGTCGCGGTGCTCGGCCTGCCGGTTCAGCTGGTGGCCGGCGCCGCCCTTGCGGGCACCTTCGCCACCTCCGTCATTGGCGTTCTCGTCTACTCCCTCCTGCCGCTGCCAGACGGTACCAGCGCAGCGCCTGATTGGGCGCTCGGCAGCCTGTTCGGGCTCGGCGGTGTCATCGGCATGTACCTGGGTGCCGCGACGCAGAAGTACGTCCCACAGCGGGCGTTGCGGGTCGGGCTCGGCCTAGTGCTCGTGACCGTCGGCGCAAGCTACGTGGCCTCGCCACTGATCTGAGAACCGCACCGATCGGACGCGTGCCACGGCGGGGTCGCGCCGAAACCCGACCTTGACCTGGACGCTGCGAGCCGTGGTCGGTGTCAGCAGGCGATGGCCTGCCGCGAACTCGTCCGGTGTCAGTCTTTGGCCGTCCTGCGACACCGGCACCTGCACAGCGACCGGCACCGATGGCGTAACAACGCTCGCCCGATTCGTGCGTCGGCTTCAACGGTAATCATCTTCTCGCTGATGTCGAACCGCTAGGATAGTTACCTGGGATCGGTCCTCGATCTCAAAGAGGGCCACGTATCCTGCCGACCCGAATGGGATCACAAGCTCCCGCAGGAATGGGTTCTTGGGATCTACCTTTCGGCAGCTGAATGGAAAATCCTGCAAGAAGCTGACGCCCCTTCGGATGGCATCGAGTGCACGGCGGGCGGCCTCAATATCCTTGTCCAGCAGGAAACCGTAAAGGCGCCGGATATCGTCTCTCGCCCCTTTGGTGTAGCGGACACGATAACTCATCGTGCGGTCTTGGCTCGTGCCTCAGCTTCCTCGAGCATGCCGTCGAGTTCGCGTTGCACCTGATCGGCCGAGAAATATTCCCCGGAGTTCTTCGCCTCGTCACGTGAAGCCAGTCCGCGCACTATGAACTCGCTACGCAAGCGCCGCCGCTCGATACCCTCTCGGACAGAGTCCTCCACGAAACTGGACAGGCTTTCTCCGTCCTCGAGAACGCTCTCGGCGGCTCGACGCAATTCCGGGTCGACTCGCAATGATGGTAGGGACGCTGTCTTCATCAGTCGCTCCTGCGTTGCATTTGCGATGCAGTATGGCAGGAGCCTTGGCCGCGGCCAAGTCCTGAATCCCTTCGACGGTGGCGAAGACGCGACGCGACTGGCCGTTATTGGCCGCTACGGCCAAACGCTCACAGGGTTCGCCGACGAATCGGTGTGTTCCGAGCGTGTTGATTTGCTTCTACAACCCGGTCTGCTCTGTTCTGACAAGTCGGCCTTCAGCCCTGCGACCTACGGCTCCGGAGAGTCAACTCCGGCGTCGGCCGTGGGCCAGGCCAGGGGTTGGTCCCATTACGGAAGTTTTACGGAACCGTTGCAGGTCGCACCGAGGGCGTGTAGTGTCCTGCGCGTGCAAGTGACAGTCCCCGAGTCGCCATGACCGCCTCCAGCCAGGGTTACGAACGTATCGACCTACGCACCTCTCCGGAGACGAAGGAGTTGATCGTGCGCGCCGCCTGCACGGCGGGAATGTCGGTGAGCGCTTTCCTGCTGACCGCCGCGCAAGAACGTGCCCGGCAGGTTCTCGCCGAGCGGGAGTTGTTCGTGTTCACTGCCCGTGACTGGAACGCCTTTGCGGCGGCGCTCGACAACACGGACCGACCGAGACCGAAGCTGGCGGCGGCGATGCAGCGTCACCGCGATTGGCGACAAGCCCAACGTTGAGCGATCCTCTGCCCGTCGTCATCGAACCGCTCACCGCAGCGCACGACCGGCGCTCCTTCCGTTGCGGTGTCGAGGCCCTCGACGACTACCTCCGCCGCTTCGCCCGACAGCATGCCGCAGCCAATGTGAGTCGCACGTACGTCGCGGCGGTGGCAGCGACCGTTCGTGGCTTCTACAGCCTGGCGATGTCAGGAATCCGCCGGGACAACCTGCCGCCGGAACACGCGACCCGTTTTCCCAACTTTCCACTGCCGGTCGCCCGTCTGGCGCGCCTGGCGGTCGACCAGCGCAATCAGCGCCAAGGACTCGGCGAGTTGTTGCTCGCTGATGCCTTGCAGCGTTGCCTGCGGCTCTCACTCGAGATCGGCATGGTCGGCGTGATCGTCGACGCCAAAGACGAGCGGGCGCGCGGCTGGTACGAGCGTTATGAGTTCGAACGGCTACCGGACTCACCGCTGACCTTGTGGTTGCCCACAGCGGCCATCGAGCACCTGTAGCGGGTTTTCCGCACGACTCCCAGTCGGCACCGCAAAGTCGGCTTCACACGGCAGAGCCGCACCGCTTCGAGCCCGGCCATGTAGGTCCGCCGTTGGCCGGCAAGCGCCCCACGCCGGCTGAGCGGTCCGACCGCGCCAGCTGCACCGCTGGTGTCGAAGTTTTTTACAGGGACGGGAAGAAAGGGTTAGGCCGATTCGGCACGGCTCTAGTGCGCGCCCGGCTGAGCCGGGTGCTGGCGCGTCGCCGGCTGGCGGGTCGGCTCAACCATCCGGACGAGCGCTTCGAGTAATGCCGCGCGTTGCGCGGGCCGCAGGGCCCGATAGTAATCGAGCAGCGCCAGCTCATCGTCGGTCACCTGCTCAAACAGCTCGCTGTCGACGTCGGCCAGATCGTTGAAGGGCGGGGCGAACATGGAACGCGCCTCCTGCGGCGCGGGACAACCCCGCTGGGTACTTGATCGCGACTGGTGCCGCCAGCGCGGCATCGCGCCGTGAGCCTGGGCCGCTACTCGTCGGCGACGGCGCTGCCGCCCGCCGGCCTCGTTCAGGCCTTGCCGGCCTCCTCGACGAAGCGCCGCAGCTTCTGGCGATTCGGGACGCAGACGACGTTCCGACTGGTCACCGTGACGATCCCTTCGGCGCCGAGCTGCCGGAGGATGCGCGACAGCGTCTCGGCGCGCAGCCCCAGCCGTGTCGCCAGAACACCCTTGGTCACCGTCAGCCGATACTCGCTGCGGCCCGGTGGCAGCTGGCCGAGCAGGTAGCTCGCCACCCGGCACGCGCCACCCTGCAACGCCAGGCGCTCGATATCGTCGACGTGCCGTTCGGCGCGCTCGCTGATCTGCCGCAGCAGCACCAGGGCGGTGTCGATCGAGTCACGCAGCACCGCCAGGAAGGTCGGGAGGTCCACCGCCACCACCTCGGTATCGCCAAGCGCGGCGCAGCTCACATGCCAGTGGGGATCCGCCAGAAACATCCGGGCCTCCCCGAACGTCATCCCCGCCTCGAGCAGGTCGATGATCACCTCGTTGCCGTCGGGCGAGGTCCGGTACAGCTTCAGCTGCCCCTGCACCAGCAGGTACAGGGCGCGGGTCTGTTCCCCCCGTTCGAACAGAATCTCGCCGGCGTCGAGGCGAACCAGCCGGGTGCGCCGCGCCAGCGTCTGCAGCTGCGGGTCGGTGAGGCGGCCGAAGATCGTGGCGGACCGCAGGATCTTCGCCAGGTCGTGCAAAGTCGGCGGCGCGTGGCGATGAGGGTCGTGCAGCATCGGTCGATCACCGCATTCCAAGCCTAATGGCAAGCCTTGCAGCCGGGCCGCCCGACGGCAGGAGGGGGTCGAGGCCGGCGTGCACTGACTGAAGCCGGCAAGGGGTTCTCCCGGAGCCAGAACAGGCGCCTGTCGCCACTGGGCGTGTCGGCCGAATGCTCAGGCGTCAGCGGTGACGGACCGGGCCCGACCCTGAGCAGAAGTTCGCTCCGCTGCAGAACAGACGCTCAACGGTTGAGCTCAGCCGCCTGCAGAGGCTGGTGAAACCAGCCGTTGTAGGTCGGCTGCAGCGAGGGGTTAGGCCGCAGTCTCAATGAACCAGGAAGGACCTCGCCCTGCGTGACGAGGCAAGGTAAAAGCCAAACAGCAACAACAGCGCCATCAGTCCGGAGGCAATCAGCAGGCCCGCGGTGTCGGAGGAGGTGTTTGGGGCCAAGTGCTCCGCGATTTGCGCAGCCAACAGCGCGGCCCACCCGAACGCCAGGGTCGCACTCAACATGCGAGACCAACACCGCCGGAGCAGCAGTCCCGCAAAGCAAGCTGCGTGGATCAACACGACCATCATTGCCGCCCATTTGCCAGCATAGTGGTACGGATACCACCTGCGCTCCAGGACCGTCCCAATAACCTGAGCTACTCCCACGAGCGCAGCGGCACCCGTGCTGACGACGGCGAGACGGAGCCAGGCACGCAGCGCGGCCGGCTTGAGGCCGAACACGGAACTCCCTCGTTCGCTGTACGCGATCGCCGGCCCACCTTCGACCTGTTCCCTCCGGTAGTGCGTGCGAGTCATTTATGGCGGTTGTCGCGCCGGCGTGTTGCTGGCGCTCGACGGAGGTGAGATCGTCGACGGCGTCGTGCGGACCCCGCTCAAGCCGCGGCCAGAAATAGGCTGTCCCCTTCACGCGCTAGGCTGCCGGCCTCTGTGCGCAGAGACTCAAGATCGCTCGCACAAAGCCCAACAGCTTGCAACGCCACGATGTCTACGCGACGGGCAAGATCCGGTTGGCTAGTGACTTGCTCACCGTCGCCTGCGAGCGTGACGGCGATCGCAATCACCGACGCCTCGAGTACGCGTTCGGCCGCGTGGGCCGGATTCGTGTGATGACGAATGGGTACGACGAGGCTGGAGGGGAGCTTCCAAGCGGTGAGAAGTTCGCCACCTACCTCTGCGTAATCGAAGCCGAGCAGCTCGCGCTCGACCAGATGAATCGGTCGGTCGTCGCGCCGCGTGATTTCGAGGACTTTGGACATCACCGACGGCACCCGCAGATAGAGCACCAGTTGCCCAAGCTGGGCGAGCAGTCCCGCGGTGAACATCCGCTCGCTCTCGAATATGAAGCAGCGATCTGCGAGCAGCCTCGCCGCCGCGGCAGCAAGCACACTGGCTTGCCAGAACCTGTGGATGTTGACGAGCTTGACCGGGATGCCGGCGAACCGGCGGATTACCGAGGTTGCCAGGATGATGTCGTGGACCTGCCGGGTACCAAGAACAACCAATGCGCGGTTGACAGTATCGACACCTTCTAGCCCACCGAAGTAGGCGCTGTTGGCAATACGCAGCAGACGCGCGGCAGTCGCCGGATCGGTGTTGACCAGGTCGGCTACGTCCGCAATCGCAAAATTCGGATCATTCAGAAGTTGCCGGAAGCGCAGGTAAACACTCGGCGGTGAGGCCAGGGCCTTGGCCCCCGTTGCAACGATTTTGGCGGTCAATGTCGGACGATCCGTCATGCTCGCACCACCAGCGCCACTCGGGTCACCCGCAGAGCTTTCGGCAACAGCCATCGATCCGAGAATCAGCCTTTGCCTCGTTATTGCGGCGATTTTCGAGAGAACTGAGTCAGGCTAAATGGACGACGGTCACAGAATTGAAGAAAGCGAACTTCTGGCTTCCGAGGACTCCCGGGCCGCGCTCGCGAGATTCGGCGAATTTCCACGCGAGATTTCACGAATCGCGCGATTTCGCGAGGACCGACGCGCCGAATCTCCATGCTTTTCTACATCGAATCGGCGGCGGCTGAGCCAATTCGCGTCGGTGGCGGCGCGAATCGGCTCTCATACAGCAAAGCGATGGATATTTCCTTCGCTATGGGCTGATTGGCATGAAGCTTGTCTCTCACTCGCTGAATCCATGTGAATCATCAGTTGAATCGATCAGTGATGAAGATCCCCAAGATGCCTGTGATGCGCCAGGGGCGACTGCTACTGTCAGGGGCAGCTTTGCTGGCAGCGGTGGCAGGGTGCGACGTTTCAACGACACCGCTCAACCTGGATATCAGCCGTGACTCAGCGACTCTCTTGGTGCGTAATCGGGATACGGAGCTGCTTTCCAATTGCCGAATTGTCCTTAATGACACCTGGGCAGTTACGGGAGTGCGGCTGCGACCCGGCGTAGCCGAGCACATCGCAGCCGACCGTTTCGGCATTTCCGGCAACCGCCGGTTAGATGAACTGGGTTCTAGGCTGACGGTCAGCGTGAACTGCCATGAACCCCTGTTCCGATCCGGAACTTTTGCGCTGGACAGATGACTCCGCCGACGTCTCCGCCATCTCGCCGGGCCGCGGCGGATGGCAGCGAGGCGTCATCACAGACGGCTATCGAAAGGGTTTGTGTCCGCTCCGGTCGGCAGCGCGCCGATGGCGACGACAGGCTGGAACGCCGTAATGACCTCCAGGCAGGACCGCCACGACATCGGGCGCTGTCGATCATTAGCTGCGGCGTCAGGTCGCCGGCAATAGTCGCGCAACCGAGCCTCCATCTCGGGCCCCGCCTGTGACTCGGCAGGATGACTCGGACCAGGACGGCGCGGGACGGCCGTACCCTAGAGGGGTGCACGGTCAGCGTGAAAGAGGAAGGCTGTTCCCTATCGTGCTGATTATTCGATAGTTCCGGCCGTCAGGTTCTTTTACATCTTGCGCCGCTCGATCTTCCGCAGAGAGACCCCTTCCTCAACTTCTTCAATAAGTTGGGATGCTGGCATAGCGTGTGCTTTGGATGTCGGCAAACAAGAACAACATTGCGCGGCGCTCTTCGGGCAGGGGCGCGGCAATGCGCACAGCGGAGACATGGGTAGCTGCCGAACCGCAAAGGCGCCTCGTCGCCTGAAGGAGCAACTTGTGTCCACCGCTTGGCTTTCCAGAAGAAAACCGGGCTACGTCGCGGCCCTCGTGATCGTGGCGGGCGCGGGTTGGCAGAGCGCCGACGCGACGATCCTGTTCAGTTTCAACGACCTTAAGGACGGAGAGAACAACACCTCCGTGGATGCCTACATGCAAGGCGTCCTGAACGCTAACGGCCTGATGGGGGACGGGAACTCCGTGGTGGTGTCTGGTTCGAAGGCTGAGCAGAACTACACGGGGGACGACTACGTGGTCGGGCCGCTGGTATCCAGCACGACGACGACGCAGAAGTGGGTGCCCGGCCAGTGGAAGCGGGTGAACGGGTCCAGGGTCTATGTGGCCGGTCACTACGAAGCAGTCGAAAAGACGGTCAATCAGGTCACGTCAGTCACGCTTGGCAATACCGAGAACGCGACTGTCGGTGGCGCTCCGTGGACGGCGGGCACCGCCGATACCTTCATCGTGAACTCTGGCTCCGATCGGATCACGATAACCTTCGATTTTGACGTCTACGCCGTCAAATTCGATTATGAGATTTTCCCGAATGCCCAGTGTCCGGATGGCGGCAAGACTTCCTGCGTCCTGCCCGACTTTACGTTCCAGGCCGACGGCAATGTGATGTTCCATCAGAACGGCGTAATGCCTGGTACCGGTGGCACTTATTCCGCTTCCCCGATTAGCTTGAAAAACAAGAAGGATAAGGAAGCCGCACCCCAGTACCTCGGCATGACCGACTGGTGGTTCTTCCCAGACGGCGTCACGACGCTGGAATTCATCGACTGGCCGGTGATGATCGGCATCGACAACCTATGGATCGACCCTGAGCGACCCGTACCGCCAGCGGATTTCAATGTTCCGGAACCTGCCAGCCTCGCGCTGTTCGGCCTAGGTCTTGTGGGACTGCCGTTTGCGCGCAGGAGAAAGGCTGCTTGACGACAGAACCAAGAAGCAGGGACAGAACGGAGCGATCCGAACATTCCGACCCCGGCCTAAGCGCCGGGGTCTTTGTCGGATTAGCCGCGATTCGACAACGGCGCTGCTGCGTTCGGGAGCGGATGACGCTGCCAGGTTCCCGCGGCCAGCACCTCTGGGGCGGGCTTGAGTGGGTCCCTAGTTCGAAAGGAGGGGGCATGGGCGGACAGGTGGCAGCTTGGGGCCTCGCAATCCCAGAAAGGCAGCCGGATGAGCCGGAGCCTTCTCCGAAACAGACGGCGAAGTTGCTGGAACTTGGCCTGAATGATTCCAAGCTGATTGCCGGCTTCGGGCAGTGGCAGGCCAATGCAGTTCTCGACCAGTTGCGTGCGAGGTGGCTGGCGGATCAAGCGGCAGCGCGGATGGCGCAGCGGCGCGAGCGGAGAGTGCGGGCAGCAAAGATGGTTCTAGGGTTACTCGGACTGTCTACCGCGCTTGCCCTTTACCTGCGGTTTGCCTGAGCAGCTAGGCGAAACTGGTCGACAACTTGAGAGTATGAAGGACGCGCTAGCGCGGCTGACGCGGCCGCTCATCGATCTGGTGCTGGCCGGAGTACTGGTCCTGGTGACCGTCGTGCCAGCCGACGCACGCCAAGCGGCGGTTGGCGGCGTGGAGGTGCTACTCGATACGACCAACGCGGCGGCGGTACGCAACGGCACATCGCGGGCGGTCCTGTTCAAGCTCGACGCCCCGCGACTGATCACCCTCATCCAAACCTACCACTGGAACGGCGGGCGAGGCGCGCGCGGGGGTTGGATCAGCCTGCAGGATCAGGACGGCAGGAAATATGGCCCCTGGCACGTCACGACGTCAGGTGGCCAGGGCGGCGCGCCTGATGCCTTCTGGAACTGCTCGCCAAACACGGTCCTGCCGGCGGGTGCCTACAAGGTCATCGTGTCCGACAACGCGACCTGGTCATCGAACCCGCAGTCGAAGGGGCGAGGCTTCGTCCGCATCGAAGGCAGGGTCCCCGCCGAGCCAAAGCAAGCGCACCAGACCGCCAAGGACGCCACGCTGCGATCGCAGCACGCCCTCGTCGAGGCCCTGCGGCTGAGGACCCTGGCCTCCGCGAGCATCGCGGACGCGATCGCCCGCTGCCCGGTCGGGCCCTCCCTCGATGCCCTGCTCGCCTCGGAAATCGGCAGCAGCTTCCCCGAGGCGTGGGCGTTCTTCTTCTCCGGCAGCTTCGTGCTCGTCGGCGATGCCATGGCGTCGGCGCCGGTCGTCGCCTTCTACAACCCCTGGCTCGACGGCGCACTGATCACCCGCTGGGTGGACGGCGAGCGAGGGCCGCAGATGGCAGAAGCCGCACTGTGGATCGCGTCGAGCTTCCCGGCGCGCGACGACGGCATGGTCCCGCGCTATGCGCGGTGGATCCACGACGCGAGCACGACACCACTCCCGGTCGCATTGAGGACGCGATACCGGCAGTTCCTGGGTGCGTTTGCCCAGGCCTACCCCCCGCAGGGAGCCGGGGGCGGTCCACGGCTTCAGACGCCCGACCAGATCGTGGTGCGAGACTTCATCGAGCTGCAGGCCCTCGGCGCGATGCAGAGCCTCGTCGGCATCCCCCGCCTCCACGGCGATGCCGGCACTCAGATCGTCGAGTTCTTGGACGCCCTGCGGCAAGCCGACCGCGAGGCGCTGCTATCCCTCCTGGGAACGGAGCAGGCCGACGTGGCCGACACGCTGCTGGGGCTGCCTGCAGGGCTGCGAGAGCGGCTCGTCGGCATCTTTGCACTGACGTCGCAACGAACGGCGCTCGTCGCCTTCGGGGTTTCGGAGCTGCCGCGCTACTTCATCCTCGGCCTCTTCGCCACCGGGTCGGATCGACCTCCCGTGTCCGTCTCGGTGCATGACCTGGAGAGCGAGGTGAGGCAATGAGCACCGGTGAACGTCTGCTTCGCATCACATTGGTCGCACTGCTTGCGCTGCAGGAGCCGGCGCTCTGTCTCGCACAATCGACGCAGGCGCCGGGCGTCGCCGACGTCCCCGCCGGGCCGCGCCTGTCCGATGAAGAGCGCCGGGCGCTGGAGACGCCACGGCGTCCGGCAAGAGAAACGCCGGACGAGCAGGCACGCCGCGAAGCGGTGGAGCGGTGGCACCGCGAGTCGAGGGAACTGGACGAGAGGCAGCCGATTCGGGAGCGAAACCTCCGCGAGGCCGCGCTGGGGCTCAAGGACGCCTTGCAGGAGCGCGGCGCTGGGCGCACGAGTGCGGTGACGGGTGATCTCTGGAGCGTCTTGGAGCGGGCAACCGCGGAGAGGGCCCTCGCGCGTCAGGGGCTGGCTCTGGCGGCACGAAAGCGGCTCGACGAACAGATGAGGCGGGCCGTCGCGCGGCGCGACGCGGGTCAGCCCAGCCCGACCTTGAGCGAGCGCTGGGAGGACCTCGCCCGAAACGATGTCGTTGCCGGCTACGCCATCGCCGGCACGGGTCAGCTCGCCGCTGTCGGCGGGTGGCCGCTGGCCGGCAACATCATCTCGAACATTCCCGTGGACGATATCGCCGAGGTTGTTGGACACGCCTCGCGCGGGCGCAGCAACGCTGCAGCCATCGCCTACACGAACGGGTTCGTGGGCTGGCTCGCCGGGTTCACCGCCAGTGTCGGTGCCGAATCGGCCCTCACCGGAGCCGTCGTGATGGGGGTGACCCTGCCCGGATGGGCGGTTGCCGGTATGGCAATCACAGCGGGAATCGGGGTGGGCTGGGTCGCAAAGCAGGGTATGGGATACATCCTCGACGAATACGGTCCCAGGCCCGAGGGGTATCTTCCGCCGAGCCAGGGCACGGTCCCGGGCGCGCCGGTCGACCGCTCGGACCCGGTCGTACCGCAACCGGCGCAGGTTCCCGGCGATATACCGCGCCCGCCCGGTACCGCCTCCGGCACCACCCCGCTCCAGTGGCCGACTCAACCATCGCCCCAGCCCGCCGCGCCACCGCGCCTGACTGCACCTTCACCCCCGCCGATCAACGTCCCAAGACAAACCGTGAGGCCGCAGCCAGCGCCCGCCCAGAGCCCCGTCGGGAAGACGGGCATATGCCGCATCTGCGGCGCAACTTTCACGCGATCGCACAACGACGATGGCTTGTGCATGCAATGCGCGGCACAGGAGGCGTCCCGGCGCGGCATCGAAGATTTCATGAAGAAGAACCCAGGATTTGGCAAGCCGCGCTAGATCGGCGGACTACCGCCCAACGCGCTTGTTGTGGACGACCCTTTTTCCCCACAGAGCGCCAAGCCAGCGGAGGACCGTTTAACCCGGGGGCCGACGTTGGCCTGAACGCCGGTAGCCGTGGTCGTTGAGGGGAAGCGATCGCCCACCGTGACCTCAAGCGGTGTCAGCTTTCATTACATCGCGCCGGCTGGCCGGAAGTGGCGAAACCGACCCGGTCCGGACCTACGCTCGATTTCGCCAAGGTCCGCTAGGCTCAAACTCGGACGCTCGGAATCCCGCTATGCCCCGGTGCTTCCGACCGTCGGTCGCTTACTGCTGCGGTTCGCCTGGCTTTCGCCGTAGGGTGTCGGAGGGCAGCTCACCGAAGCACTCCTTGTAGGCGCGCGAGAACTCACCGAAGTGCCAGAAGCCCCAGTTGAGCGCCGCGGCTGAGACGGTGGTCGATCCCGCAGTCCCCGCCAGGAGCGCTTGCCGCACCCGATGCAGCCTGAGCCGGATCAAATAGGCCATGGGTCGCAATCCCGTTGACTCCTTGAATGCGTATTCCAAGGTCCGCTCGCTAACCGCGGCGGCCCTGCACAGGTCGCTCACGTAGAGATGCTCGTGGGCATGGGAGAGGGCGTAGTCCTCGGCGATCTTGACGATGAGACTGTTGGCCGTTCGTGCCCGGTCGCTGCGGTCGGGCGCGAGCTCGTCTGCCGCGGCGAGGGCCGCCAACAGGGTTTCGACCAGCTCGACTTGGGCGGCGCTCCGCTCTTCCGCCCGCTCGTTGAACAAGGCTGGCTGGCGCGCTGCGATGTCCACCAGCCGCTTGCCCCAGCCGAAGAGCCTGCGAGCCCTCTCCTCGTCCACCTGCAGCGTCTCCACGCCGTTTGGCAAACGAAACTCGACCTCCCGGTGGCGGGCAGCGAGGTGCGCGCGAACGTCCTGCGCCGGGAGGAGAAACGTGATGCTCTCCCAACCGGCGTCTGCAACGAATCTGGCCTCCGATTCCGGCGCCACGGCCAGCATCAGGCCAGACCGGACCGGCACCCCGTCCGCGGTTCCTTTCGCCTGGGGCCTGAACGTGACGTAGCCGAGCAGGTCCTCGCGAGTGCTGGTGCGGGTCCGTACGCGAAGATTGGTCGAATGGAACAGGATCGCGGCGGACTCGAGACGGACGATCACTCGGCGTGCCCGAAGCGGCCGCGACTGAAGCTGCACCACATCCTGGTCGATCAGCTCGATACCTGCGGTGGCAGCCGTTGCGTCGCTGATCTCGACGATCGTGACGGCAGGGTTACCTAGGGTGGCGACGGGTTCCACGATGGTTGCGTGCCGCGGAATCCCGATAGACAGTACTCATGCCCTGCTGGAAGCTCGGCCTGTCCAGAAAGCATCGAAGAAAGCTATCACCTGCGGGCGCATGGCGTAAGGCCGGGGTAGGGCGAGCGCGCGCGGCCGCATAGGAGTTGAAAACCATGAAAGACCACGATCAATCGGCCCCAGACGAAACGCGACGCGAGTTCCTGAAGACCGCTGGGGCCGGCGTCCTCGCGACGGCCCTTGGCGGCCATCTGCCGGGCAACCCGGCGATCGCGGCGGCGCCTTCGGCTAGGCCGGAGCCGGAGCCGCGCAAGCCTGCGGCTGGGCCTTACAACATCCTGTTCATCCTGACCGACCAGGAACGGTATTTCCGCCCCGGAGAACTTCCCCAGGACTACCGGCTCCCGGCCCACGAGCGGTTGGCCAAGAACGGCGTCGTGTTCGAGAACCACCGCATCAGCTCCTGCGTCTGTACGCCCTCGCGTTCCGTGCTCTATACCGGGCGTCACATCCAGCACACCAAGATGTTCGACAATGCGAACATCCCCTGGATGCAGAGCATGTCGACCGACCTAAAGACGGTCGGG
>Ga0208980_10001447_pt1 | contig 14347 bp, 13 predicted proteins | sample WetSurMetagenome_3_FD_187993 | JGI IMG/M metagenome (GOLD analysis project Ga0208980, IMG submission 187993) | Wetland microbial communities from Twitchell Island in the Sacramento Delta, sample from surface sediment Aug2011 Site A1 Bulk (version 2) | ecosystem: Environmental > Aquatic > Marine...
CATCGCCTGGGAAGAGAAACTCTACCGGCAGGCGCATTACGATCCGCTCACCGATCTTCCCAACCGCGTCCTGCTGCGCGATCGCCTCGAACAGGCGCTGTTGCGGGCGCAGCGGGAGGGGCAGGTGGTGGCGATAATGCTCGTCGATCTGGACGACTTCAAACAGATCAACGACACCCTCGGCCACTCGGCCGGGGACATGCTGCTGGTCTCGCTGGCGGCGCGCCTCAAGCGGCTGGCGCGGGGTTCCGACACCGTTGCGCGCCTCGGCGGCGACGAGTTCATCGTGATGGTTCCCGATCTGCCGCCGGAAGAGGCCGTCGATATCGTCGACCGCATCGCGCGCAAGCTCAGTTCGGAGTTTTCCCGCGCCATCGACATCGGCGGGCGCCGCGTCAGCTCGTCGGCCAGCATCGGCATCTCCTTGTTCCCCGAAAACGGCGCGGATATCGAGAATCTGCTGAAGAATGCGGACGCCGCGATGTACGAATCGAAGCTTGGCAGGCGCGGCGGCTATCATTTCTATTCGAGCCGGATGAATGCCGCGATCGGCGCGCGTTTCGAGCTGGCGCAGGAACTGCGCGAAGCCATGGAGCGGCAGGAGTTCTATCTTGTCTACCAGCCCAAGGTCGCGGTGAACAGCGGCCGTGTCATCGGCGCCGAGGCCCTGATCCGCTGGGCGTCGCCCGGGCGCGGCGTCGTCTCGCCGGGGAGGTTCATCCCGATCGTCGACGAGATCGGCCTCGGCGTGCGCCTGGGGGCGTGGGTCATCGACGCCGCGTGCGCGCAGATGGCGGCCTGGGACGCGCAGGGCCATGCGCCTTTCCCCGTTTCGGTCAATGTCTCCGCGGCACAGTTTCACTCGGGCGAGATCGTCACCCAGGTGCGCCAGGCACTCGCCAAGTATTCGCTGAATGCGCATCGACTCGAACTGGAAATCCTCGAGTCGATGGCGGTCGGCGATTCGCTCAACGCCACCGCGACTCTCAGCGAGCTGCGGGGCATCGGCGTCAACATCGCTCTCGACGACTTCGGCACCGGCTATTCCTCGCTGGTCTATCTGACGCAGCTTCCCGCCAACGTACTGAAGATCGATCACGGTTTCATCGTCAATCTGCTGCCTGACGGGCGGCAGCAGGCGATCGTCGAGCGCATCATCTCTCTGGCGAAGGTACTGCATTACACCGTGGTGGCGGAGGGCGTCGAGGAACGCGGCCAAAGCACCCTGCTGGCGGAGATGGGCTGCGACGTGTTCCAGGGCAACCTTTTCAGCAAGCCCGTCCGCGCCGAGGAGTTCATCGCCTTGCTGCAGGCGCCACCGTTCGTGACGGGCAGCGACCACTGAGGCGGCGTCAGCGCCCGCCGTCGCCGATCAGCGCAAAGGGCGCCCAGAATAGCGGGTGGGCCAGGCTGTAGCCGGCACCCTTGCCCTGCATCAGCTCGAGCTGCGCCGCGCGCAGCGCTTCGGCCCGCGGCAATTTCGGGTCGGCCGCATAGCGGGCGAAGGCCTCGCTCACCAGCCGGCGAGCCGATTCACTCTCGACCGGCCAGTGGGTGACGAGGATGGCGCGGGCGCCGGCGAAGAAGAAGCCGCGACCGAGTCCCGACAGCGCTTCGGCGGCCTCGCCTTCGGCGCCGGCGGTATTGCAGGCGGAAAGCACCACCCAGTCGGCCTCGAGCTTGAGACCCAGAACGTCCGCGAGGGTCAGCAGCGGCGAGGCGGCGGCATCCTTGCTCAGCGACATCGCCAGTGCCGGCTGGTCCAGGCCGGGCAGTTCGCCGGGCTGCAGCCCGTGGGTGGCGAAGGCGACGACGGCCTTCTGCCTGACGCTCGAGGCCAGCACGGCGTCGCGCGAGGCCGCCGCACCGAGGAAGGTCGATCCGCTCGGTGCGGCGAGCGTGCGGGCGAGGGCAATGATTTCCTCGCGGGTTTCGGGCAGCGGCGCCAGGGCGCGATAGGCGCTGAGCAGGGAAACATCGGACTCGGTCCTGTCGCCGGCGGAGCGGCGCACGCTGCGCCGGCTGCCACGCGACGGCGCCGTGGCACCGCCGAAATCGGGGTCGCCGAAGCCGATGAAGGGCTGGCGAGTGCTTCCGGCCGCCGGCAGTCGCCGCAGCGCGAGCAGGGCGGCGGCCGACGGAATGTGCGATATCGCATGGCTGCGCGCCAGCCAGGCCACCTGGGCATATTCGCCGAAGGGCGGACTGCCTGCCGGCGGGACGTCGGGGCGTTCGACCAGTAGCGCGAACGGGATCTGCGCCAGGCTGCCGGCGGCGCTGACGATCAGGTGCCGTGCCGGCGACCATGCATCGCGCAGCGGCGCCAGCAGAATCTGGTAAAGCTCGTGCGCAGCCGCGACATCGAAGGCGGGCAGGCGCTCGAGCGGGGTGTCGCCGACGTCGAGCGCCGCGCGCATGCGGCGCACGCGCTCGGCCAGCCAGGCCTCGCCGACGGCGGCGACATGCAGGCGGGCGCGGCCGTCGGCCGCCACGGCGAAGACGTAGGTGGCGTCGGCCGTGGCGGTTATGGAAATCAGGGCCTCCGGTGCGGCCAGATGACGTGCGATGTCGGCTGGCAGGGGTGGCGTCGGGCGCACCAGCTGCGCATAGTCGGGAAACTTGTCGCGGATCGAGGTCTGCAGCGTGGCGCGCCGCATCTCGATTTCGCGCAGGCGTCCGCCGATGTCGGCAGCGGCGACTTCGCCGTCGCCTGCATCGCCCTTGTCGCCCAATGCGCGATACAGCGCCGCCGCCGCGTGACCGAGATCCTGGTCTTCGCGCACGAGGGCGGCGAGCGCGGCGTCGGAAATGTTGGCGCGCGCCGCGGCGGCGGTCACGGCCTGCTGGACATGGCCGGCGCGCAGGGCGTCGCCAAGGCGGAATGCCTCGCCGATCGCCGCAGCATCCGTTCCGGCGCGGCGGGCCAGCACGGCCAGATAGCCTTCGAGGATAAGGCGGTGCCGCAGCTGGATCATCGCCGATTCGTCGAGCTCGGGATCGGCGCTCGCCAGCAGGTAGCCCCAGCCATCGACGTAGCGGCGGAACAGCGGTAGCGCGAGCTCGTCGCGGCCGGAACGCGCGAGGATGAGCGCCTTGATGCCCTCGGTGTGGCGGGTATTCGGATGGTCGGCGCCATAGTTGCCGCGGTTGTTCGCTATCGCGCGGTCGATGAGGCGTTCGGCCTCGACCGGCCGGCCGACCATCATGCGCACCAGGGCGCGATCACCGCCGCCGCGCAGCACTTCGCGGGCAGCCCGGCTGCCGCGCGTCGCGGACTCGAGGCTGCGGAATTCGTCGTAGGCGGCCTGCCAGCGGCCCAGGCCCATCAGCGCCCGGGCACGGCTGCGCCGCGTGCGGATGCCCGCCACCGACAGCTCGTCGAGGCCGACATCGCTCTGCCGGGCGAGGACTTCGTCGAAACGGGCCAGGGCCTTGCCAAAGCGCGCGGCTGCGAGCAGTACGTCGCCGTGCCGCTTCAGGGCTCCGGTCAGCTGCCGCTGCCGGCCCGCCGCGCGGGCCGCCTGGATCCAGTCGAGCGCGACCAGTTCGGCGGCGCCGATGCGCCCGCTGCTGATGTGCAGGCTGATCAGTTCGGATAGCAGGTTGGCGCGGTCGCCTTCGGCCGTCACCAGGTCGCGCTCGGCCATTGGCCGGGCTTTGCCGGCACCTTCGCGGAAATAGAGCATGTCCTGCGCGTTGCCGGCCAGCGCACGATCGAGCGCCGCCTGGGCATCGGCGGCCTTGCCTTCGGCACGGAGGATGGCGGCCAGCGCCCAGTCCTGCCGGGAGCGGAAACGGGCCGCATAGTGGGGAAGCGGCGGAGCCTGCGGATCGAGCTGGTTCAGGATGGCCGTGCCGGCTTCCCATTGCTCGCGGGCGGCCCGGAAGTCGGCATTGCTGGCAAGGTAGTGGGCATCCTGGAAATGGACGGAGAGCCGTGCGCTGGGATTGGAACCGGGGTACTCGAAGATCTGCCGGCGAACCTGGGAGGCACGGGCATGGTTGCCGGCGCTGCGTTCGGCGTTGTAGAGAGTGGTGAGGAACCACATTTCGCGCGGCGTGCCGCGTGCGGCCTCGGTGCGTTCGCGCAGGTTCGCCAGGCTCTCCCGCCCCTCCAGCGCGCCGGGCGGGTCTTCCGGTGCATTTTGCGCCTGGGCGCGGGGCCGTTCGCCGCCTCGGCGTGGCGCCTCCTCGGCCGGGCTCATGCCGGCGGCGAGCAGGCCGGCGCAAATGAGGAGCCAGTGACTCCGCATGCAGCTGTCGGGCCTAGCGCGCTTGCGGCTGGATGCCGAGGCGTTCGACGAGGGTCTTGACTTCCGGGCGATCCGGCTGCTTTTTCAGCATGGCCTGGACATAGGGCGCGAGCAGATCCGGGTCGCGGCGTTCCTGCAGGAAGCCGATCATGTAAAGCTCGGGCAGGATGTCGTCGGCGTCGGCGACCTTGATCCATTCGGCATAGTCGGAGCGAGCGCGGGCAACCGCCGCGTCGTCGGGAATCTTGGTCGGCCCGCCACGCAGGGTGAGGCCGCCGATGCGCTGGACGTTGCCGGCTGCCGCCAGGGCGACGCGCGTGGGCGCGCCCTTGACCTCGCTGCTTGCCGCCGCCTTGCCGCTGAGCGCCTCGCCCCCGGCCGCCTTGACACGGAACCGCGCCGGCCCCTGCCACGACTCGCGCTTGCGTCCTTCGAAGTAGACGACCTGCACCGCGGCGCCGGCCGCGAGATCGAGCTCGTCGCCGTCGCGGACGCGGGAGAAGGCGGCGGGCTGGAAGGTATTGCCGGAGGCACTCCTGGCAATGACCTGACCGGAGATGCGGTCGATCAGGCCGGCGTAAGCGGGGGTCTGGGCCTGCGCGGTCTGCAGCAGCGCCAGGAACAGGACGGGGAGCAATCGAAGCAGCGACATGGTGGTTTCCTTGCTAGAGAATTTCGACGACCTCGATGGGGGCGGCCTTGCCCTTGACGCTGATGGTGGCACGGGCGCCCGTGGCAATCGCCGGGCCGGCGGCGACGAGTGTGTCAGAACTGGCGACGATGCGCCAGCCCAGTTCCTTGGTCGACGACTCGAGGCGCGAGGCGAGGTTGACGGCGTCGCCGATGGCCGTGAATTCGACGCGTCGCGCGGTGCCGAGGTTGCCCACGACCGCCTTGCCGCTGTGGATGCCGATGCCGATGGCGAAGGGCGGCAGGCCACGCTCGGGGAAGCGTGCCTCGAGCCATTGGCGGAAGGACTCGGCCGCGGCGGCGATCTCGCGTGCGGCCGCGATCGCCCGCTGCGCATGGTCGGGTTGGTGCACGGGCGAACCGAACACCGCCATCACCGCGTCGCCGATGAACTTGTCGACATTGCCGCCGTGGGCGAGCACTGGCGCGCAGGCGCGCGGCAGCCAGGCGTTGAGCATCTCGAAGACCTCGCGGCTGGCCAGCTTTTCCGACATGGCGGTGAAGTTGCGGATGTCGAGGAAGACGATGGTGAGCTCGACCTCGGTTCCGCCAGTGTCGGGTAGTGCACCCCGCACCGCCAGATCGGCGACGTCGTCGGAGACATAGCGGGCGAACAGCGAGCGCAATCGGCTGCGCTCGCGCGCTTCGCGCCCCGAGCGCGTCGCGGTGGCACCGGCCCAGGCCAGACCGCCGCCGAGCAGCAGCGGAGTAATGGCCAGCCACAGGTCGGCGAGGAAAAGCAGGTAGCTCGCCAGCATGGTGGCCGCGAGAACCGCCAGTGCGATCAGGCCGGAGCGCAAGGGCGTCAGGCGCGCCACCGCGGCCGCCAACAGCAGGCCCAGCGAGGCCGCCAGTGCGATGCCGAGCGGCGTCGCCACGGTGGCGATGCGGCGTTCGGCCAGCAATGCCTCGAGCGCCTGCGCGTGCAGCTCGCCGCCGCTCATCAGTTGCGGTGGGGCGCCGGGCAGGGCACGCGAGTAGGGCGTGAGCTGCACATCCTGCAGGCTGGTCGCCTCAGGGGCGACGATCACCACCTTGCCACGCAGGGCCTGGACCTCGGGTCGCTGCAGCGCATCGGGCGCGGTCAGGGTGGCGAGCGAAACGCGCGGCACCATCCCCGGCGGGCCGGCGAAGGGGATCGGGCGCGCGCTGTCGGGTTCGGGGTCGAGCAGTAGGAGCGACGCCGCGGTTGGCGGTCGCTGCTGTGCCGCCAGGGCGAGGCGTGCGGCGAAGGCGAGGGACGGCGCCTCGCCGCCGTGACGAAGCGGCATGCGGCGGATGGCGCCGTCGCCGTCGGCCTGCAGGTTGACCAGCGCGGCGTCGTCGAGCCCGCCGGGCAGCAGCAACTGGTGCTCGAGCGGGGGCAGCAGGTCGCCTTCGCTGCCGCGTGCCGCGGCGAGGATGACGCGGCCTGCGGTGATGGCCGCGCGGAACGGCGCCTCGTAGCCCCGCCCCGCCGGCGTGTCGCCGGCGCCGAGGGTGGCGAGCCAGCTTTCGGCGCTGGCGGCCTGGATCAGGTCGATGCCGACCGCGCGCACGCCGGCGGCGTGCAGGGTGGCGAGCGCCGCGCCCAGCTGCGGCTGCCAGAAGGCGAGCGGGGTGTCGCGGAAACGGATGAGGCTGGCGTCGTCGATCGCGGCGATGGCCACGTGGTGCACCTGGGCGCGCGCGCCGGCCAGGCGATGCCAGGTGTCGTAGGCGACGTTGTCGAGCGCGGTCGCCCACGGCAGCCAGGGCGCCACCGCCGCCACGACTGCGGCGAGCAGCCCCGCCGGCAGGCCGGTCTTGAGAAAGTCCGACCGCATGCCGCCTTAATGACCGCCGCAGACGCGGCAGGCCGGATCGCGCGGCACCGCGATCTGCCGCCATTCCATCGCCAGGCCGTCGAGCAGCAGCAGGCGCCCGGCCAGCGAAGTGCCGCAGCCGATCAGGAGCTTGAGCGCCTCCGCCGCCTGCACCGTGCCGACGATGCCGGTCAGCGGCGCGAACACCCCCATCACGGCGCAGCGCACCTCCTCCACGTCCTCGGCCTCGGGAAAGAGGCAGTGATAGCAGGGGGCATCGCTGCGACGCGAATCGAAGACGGCGACCTGGCCGTCGAAGCGGATCGCCGCACCGGAGACCAGCGGCTTGCCGAATTTGACGCAGGCGCGGTTGATGGCGTGGCGGGTGGCGAAATTGTCCGAGCAGTCGAGCACGACCGCGGCCGCCGCGACCTCGTCCTCGAGGCGCAAGCCGGCGAGGCGCTCGGTGATGGCTTCGACGCGGCATTCGGGGTTGATGCCGCCCAGCGTGTCGCGGCCCGACTCGGCCTTGGGTCGGCCGACCGCATCGACGCGATGCAGGATCTGCCGCTGCAGGTTGGTGAGATCGACGCTGTCGCCGTCGGCCAGTGCCAGGGTGCCGACGCCGGCCGAGGCGAGGTAGTAGGCGGCGGGGGAACCGAGGCCGCCGGCGCCGACGACCAGTGCGCGCGCGGCCAGCAGCCTTTCCTGCCCCTCGACGCCGATCTGCGGCAGCAGGATGTGGCGGCTGTAGCGGAGCAGTTGACCGTCGTCCACGCCCGGCTTACTTTTGTTCGCGCAGATCTACCGGCGTGTCGTCGTGATCGCCGTGCGGATGATGATCCCAGGCCTTGGAATAGACCTCGTGCGACTTTTTGATCAGTCGCTCGGGCTGGCGCATGTTGCGCAACTGGGTTTCCTCGACGAAATACACCAGCGCCCGCACCAGCTTGCTGTAGAGCGTGTTCTCGAGGTGGAAGCCCTGGTCGATCAGCGCGGCCTCGAGCCCTTCCATGGTGTAGTCGGTGATTTCATACCAGACCGAGATGCCGTGCGGCACGATGCCCGGCGACACCGTCAGGCCATCGAGGCCCGAGAGCAGCACGAAGGCCTGCTCGACCTGATCCGTCTTCAGCTTGGAGAAGCGGATCTCGCGGTGCTTGCGCGTGCCGGGCTGCGGCGCGAAGGCGTGGGGCCGGTGCAGTCCCCGTTCCTTGTCGCGCAGGTGGCGCGCGCGTTCGACATCCATGCCCATGGCCGGTCGCCTGTCCTGGTCCGCCCGTTATTTCTTCATGATCTGCCAGGCCTTCAGCAGGTTCATGGCCTGGCTCAGCTGGTAGTCGTTCTTCGAGGCGATTTCGAAGGCAGGGGCCTTGGTTTCGTCCTCGTCGGCCTTGCTGCCCTTGTCCTTGCCATTCTTGCCCTGCGGCTTGGCTGGCGGCTTGGCCGCATCCTTCTCCACAGCCTTCTCCTGGTCGGCACCGGCGAGATGGCGCTCGAGATCGGCTTCGCGCAGCCGCTCGCGCGTGCCGCCGTTGGGCGTCTCCTCGACGGTGACGTCGGGCGTGATGCCCTTGGCCTGGATCGAGCGGCCGCTCGGCGTGTAATAGCGCGCCGTGGTCAGCTTGATCGCCGCGTTGTTGGAGAGCGGCAGCACGGTCTGCACCGAGCCCTTGCCGAAGGTCTGGGTACCGAGCACGACGGCGCGCTTGTGATCCTGCAGGGCGCCGGCGACGATCTCGGAGGCCGAGGCCGAGCCGCCATTCACCAGTACCACCATCGGGATCGATTTGGCCGAGCCGTGCAGGTTCTTCAGCGCGTCCTCGCGGTGGCTGCGCGCGTAGTCCTCGGCCGCCGCGATGTACTTGCGTTTGGCATCCTCGGTGCGGCCGTCGGTCGACACCACCAGGCTCTTCGGCGGCAGGAAGGCGGCGGAAACGCCGATGGCGGAATGCAGCAGGCCGCCGGGGTCGTTGCGCAGGTCGAGCACCAGGCCACGCAGTTCCTTGCTCTCCCCCTTGGCCTCGGCCGCCTGCTTCACCAGCTTGTCGAACTGCCTGACCACGTCGGCGGTGGTCTCTTCCTGAAACTGGGTGATGCGCAGGTAGCCGTAGCCATCCTCGATCATTTTCGACTTGACGCTCTGCACCTTGATCTTGTCGCGGACGATGGTGATCTCGAGCGGCTTGGTCTCGCCCTTGCGGATGATGGTGAGCTTGATCGCGGTCTTGGGCTTGCCGCGCATCTTCTTCACGGCGTCGTTGAGCGTCATGCCCTTGACCGGGGCTTCGTCGAGCTTGATCACGATGTCGCCGGCCTTGACGCCGGCTTTCCAGGCGGGCGTGTCCTCGATCGGCGCGACGACCTTGACGAAGCCGTCCTCCATGCCGACCTCGATGCCCAGCCCGCCGAACTCGCCCTGGGTCGATACCTGCAGATCCTTGTAGGCGTCGGCGTCGAGATAGGCCGAGTGCGGGTCGAGATTGGAGAGCATGCCGGAGATGGCATGGGTGATCAGCTTCTTGTCCTCGATCGGCTCGACGTAGCCCTGTTTGACGGCATTGAAGACGTCGGCGAAGGAGCGCAGCTCTTCGATCGGCAGCGCGTCGCCGCCTTTCTGGGCGATGGCCGAGATATTGACGCTGACGAGAATTCCGGCGATGGCTCCGAGGAGGACCAGGCCGGCTTGCTGCAATCGGCTGCGCATGCGTGACTCCGGGTAGGCGGGAAAGGCTGGCGGGGCATCGCCTTAGCGGGCGACCCATTTCATGGGGTCGAAGACCTGCCCGCGGTGGCGAAGTTCAAAGTATAAGCCCGATTCCGGGTTGCCACCGCTGTTGCCGACCGTGGCCACGACCTCGCCGCCGCGGGTCTCGTCGCCGGGCTGGCGCAGCAGCGACTGGTTGTTGCCATAGACGGAGAGGAAGCCGTCGTCATGGTCGATGATGAGCAGGTTGCCGAAGCCGCGCAACCAGTCGGCGAAGACCACGCGGCCGGCTGCCACCGCCCGCACCGAGTCGCCCTCGCCGGCGCGGATGAACAGGCCCTTCCAGGTGCCGCCCTCGGGCCGCGGGGTGCCGAAGCGGCCGGCCAGCGTGCCCTTGACCGGCAGGCTCAGCCTGCCGCGCAGGCTGGCGAAAGTGCCGGTCGTGCCGCTGGTGTCGGCTTCGCGCACCGGCTGCGCCGGAGGTGCTGCCGGCGTGCGGGGCCCGGTCGCGGCGGCGGGTGGCGGCTTGCGCTTGGGTGTTCGGGCCGCGAGCCTGGCCAGTGCGTCGATCAGCTTGCCGAGGCGCTGTTCGTCGCGCTGCAGGGTGTCGATCTGCCGGCGCTGGGCGCGGATCTCGCCGGAGATCCTGGCGAGGACGACCTGGCGCTCGCGGTTCTTCGCCACCAGCGTCGCGCGTTCTTCCTGCTGGCGTGCTTCTATGCGCGAGATCTCGGCCGCCTTGTCGCGGGTCGCGTCGGCGAGCTGCCGCTTTTCGGCCGCCGCCGCCGCGAGGTCGCGAATCAGAGCTGCCCGGGCCTGCGACAGCAGCGCGAGGAAATGCCAGTCGCGTGCCGCCTGATTGGGGTCGCGGCCGGCAAGCAGGGTCTGCAGCGCATCCCCGCCGCCGGCGCCACCGCCGAGGTCGGCACGGTGCTGCCGGCGCAGCAGGCGTGCGAGTTGCGCCTGTTGCGCGGCGGTCTGCCGATTAAGGCGCTGCTGCTGGGACTCGAGTTCCGCCAGTTCCGCCTGCGTTTCGGCACGGCTCTCGCCGAGTTCCTTGAGGCGGCGGTTGGCGGTGGATATCGCCGACTCGGTCTCGCGCAACTGGTCGGCGACGGAACTGCGCGAGCCCTCGCTCTTCGCCAGTTCCTGGCGCAGGGCGTCGATGCGCCCCCGGACTTCCTTCAGCTCGGCCTGCTTCGCCTCGCGCTGTTCCCTGGCGGCTGCCGGCGTCGTCGCCGCGGCGAGCGGTCGGGAAAACCAGGCCGCAGCCAGGACGGCAGCGAGCGCGATCCTACTTGGCCTTGCCCTGATTGGCGACGGCCTCCATGGCCGCCTTGATCGCTTCCTGATCGCCGAGGTAGTAGCTCCTGATCGGCCTGAGGTCGGCGTCGAGCTCGTAGACCAGCGGCTGGCCGGTCGGCACGTTGAGGTTCACGATGTCGGCGTCGGAGATGTTGTCGAGGTACTTGATCAGCGCACGCAGGCTGTTGCCGTGGGCGGCGACGATGACGCTCTTGCCGGTCCTGACCATCGGCGCGATGGTGCCGTGCCAGTAGGGCAGGAAGCGGGCGACGGTATCCTTGAGGCACTCGGTGTGGGGGAAATCGGCGGCGGAAAGCTCGGCATAGCGGGGATTGCCGACTTCGAGGCGCGGGTCGCCGTTCTCGAGCGCGGGCGGTGGCGTGTCATAGGCGCGGCGCCAGATCTTGACCTGGTCCTCGCCGAACTTGGCGGCGGTCTCGGACTTGTTGAGACCTTGCAACGCGCCGTAGTGGCGTTCGTTGAGGCGCCACGAATGCTCGATCGGCAGCCACATGCGGTCCATCTCGTCGAGCACGATCCACAGGGTGCGGATCGCGCGCTTGAGCATCGAGGTGTAGGCGATGTCGAAGGCGAAGCCTTCCTTTTTCAGCAACTGGCCGGCGGCATGGGCCTCGGCCACGCCCTTTTCGGTCAGGTCGACATCGGTCCAGCCGGTGAAGCGGTTTTCCTTGTTCCAGGTGGATTCGCCGTGGCGCAGCAATACGAGCTTGTACATGGGGCAACTTTCGATAAAGCCTTATCCAGCAATAATAAGGCGAATGGATGATCGTCTTTGAAAAACAGTATTCTATAATATTCGAATTCGAAGCCAAGACCATGGAGAGGGAATGGATACCGCCATCATGGAAATGAGGGACCAGCAGGCCCACGTCGAGACTGCGGCGCGGGCGCTGAAAGCCATTTCGCATCCCTTGCGCCTGAAGATCCTTTGCGTCGTCGGCGATCAGGAAGTCTGCGTCCAGGACATCGTCGAGGCAGTCGGCACTTCGCAGAGCAATATTTCACAACACCTCGCCATCCTGCGCGACAAGGGCGTGCTGCAAACGCGCAAGGATGCCAACCGGGTCTTCTATCGCGTCGCGGACCAGCGCACGCTGCAGCTGATCGGGCTGATGCGCGAAGTTTTTTGCGGGATCACCCCGCCCAAGAAAGGCTGAAGCACGATGGATTTTGTCCAGCAGAACCTGATGTGGGTCATGCTCGCGGCGATCAGCGGCGGCATGCTGCTGTTGCAGACGCTGCGCGGCGGCGGCGACAACATCAGCGTCGCCGATGCCACGCTCAAGCTCAACCGCGAGGATGCGCTGATCATCGACGTGCGCGAGACTCACGAGTGGGATCGCGGCCACATCCCCAATGCCCGCCACATCGCGCTCGGCCAGCTCGGCAAGCGCATGCAGGAGATCGAGAAGTTCAAAAGCCGGCCGGTCATCGTCGTCTGCGCCAGCGGCAATCGCTCCTCGTCGGCCTGCGGCACGCTGAAGCGCGCCGGCTTCGAACAGGTCTTCAACCTTTCCGGCGGCATCGGCGCCTGGTCCGAGGCCAACCTGCCGGTCACGACCAGGCACTGAAAGCAAAGTTTGGCCCCCACGCTCACTTCGTTCGCTGCCCCCGCAGGGGGCGCTGCCTCTCTCGGGGCGGCCCGTCGAGAGGCATAGCCATGCCCAGGATCGTCATGTACGCTACCGCTGTATGCCCCTACTGCGTGCGCGCCGAGCAGCTGCTGCGCCGCAAGGGCGTCACCGAGATCGAGAAGGTCCGTGTCGACCTCGAGCCCGAGCGCCGCGACGAGATGATGGTCAGGACCAACGGCCGCCGCACCGTGCCGCAGATCTTCATCGGCGACTTCCATGTCGGCGGCTGCGACGACCTGCACGACCTCGATCGCCAGGGGAAATTAGACCCGCTCCTCGCGGCATAGCGCCGCGGTAGAATCCCGGCTTCATCGAACCCGGCCGGAATTCCACCATGAGCGAACAGCAGCAACCCGTCTTCAGCATTGAGAAGATCTACGTCAAGGATCTCTCCGTCGAGAGCCCGAACTCCCCGCACTGCTTCCTCGAGCGCGATCCGGCCCAGATCGAGGTCCAGCTCGGCACCTCCGGCACCGGCATCGGCGAGGGCACCTTCGAGGTCGTGCTCAAGGTCACGGTGACCGCCAAGGTCGGCGACAAGACGCAGTTCCTCGCCGAGGTCGACCAGGCGGGCATCTTCGTCATCCAGAACGTTCCGGAGCAGGAGATCGAGCCCATCGTCGCCGTGGCCTGCCCCAACATCCTCTTCCCCTTCGCCCGCGAGACCATTTCCGATGCGGTCAGCCGCGCCGGCTTCCCGCCCGTATTGCTCGCCCCGGTGAATTTCGAGAACCTCTATCGCCAGCGGCTCGAGGCCGAGCAAAAAGGGCCGCACGAAGTCCCGATCCAGTGAGCGCATGATGCGTTTCCTCGCTCCGTTGCTCGTCCTGCTGCTCGCCGGCCCCGCGCTGGCGCTCGAATACCATTCTGTCGCCGAGGCCGCCGTCCTCTACGACGCGCCGTCGCAGAAGGCCAAGCCGCTCTACGCCATCGCCCGCGGCACGCCGGTCGAACTGGTCGTGGCGGTCGAAGGCTGGGTCAAGGTGCGCGACCAGAAGGGCGACCTGGCCTGGATCGAGAAGCGGCTGCTGGCCGAGAAGCGCACGGTGATCGTGCGTGCCGACCGCGCCCAGGTGCGCACCCAGGCCGACGACAAGGCGCCTCTCGTGTTCGATGCCGAGAAGGATGTCGTGCTCGATCTCGTCGAGTCCGCCGCAGCCGGCTGGGCCAAGGTCAAGCACCGCGACGGCCAGCAGGGCTTCGTCAAGGCCGCGCAAGTCTGGGGCATTTGATTTGAAAATAGCCATTCTCGGGGCCGGTGCCTGGGGAACGGCCCTGGCGCTGGCTTTCGCGCCGCGCCACACGCTCGCGCTGTGGACCTTCGAAGCCGACCACGCCGCCGCGCTGCGCCAGGATGGCGAGAACGTGCGCTTCCTGCCCGGCTATGCCCTGCCCGCGGGCATCGCCATCGAATCCGACATCTCGCTCGCGCTGAAAGGTGCGGAACTGGCCGTCATCGCCACGCCGGTCGCCGGCCTGCGCGCGACGCTCAAGGCCTGTGCCGGATTGCCGGTGCTCTGGGTCTGCAAGGGACTCGAGACCGGCACCGGTCTGTTGCCGCATCAGGTCGCTGCCGAAGTCGTGTCCGCAGCGCGCTGCGGTGCGCTGACCGGCCCGAGTTTCGCCGAGGAGGTCGCCAAGGGATTGCCGACCGCGATCACCCTGGCCTCGCGCGACGCGGCCTTCGCCCGCGACATGGCGCAGCAACTGCACGGGCCGCGGCTGCGCCTCTACGCCAACGACGACATCGTCGGCGCCGAGGTCGGCGGCGCCGTGAAGAACGTGCTGGCCATCGCCACCGGCATCTGCGACGGCCTCGGCCTCGGCCTCAATGCCCGTGCCGCGCTGATGACGCGGGGCCTGGCCGAGATCACCCGCTTCGGCGTCGCGCTCGGCGCAAAGCGCGAGACCTTCATGGGCCTGGCCGGCATGGGCGACCTCATCCTCACCTGC
>Ga0208980_10001448_pt1 | contig 14333 bp, 14 predicted proteins | sample WetSurMetagenome_3_FD_187993 | JGI IMG/M metagenome (GOLD analysis project Ga0208980, IMG submission 187993) | Wetland microbial communities from Twitchell Island in the Sacramento Delta, sample from surface sediment Aug2011 Site A1 Bulk (version 2) | ecosystem: Environmental > Aquatic > Marine...
TCTCTTCGTTTGAATATGTTGTTGTTTCGATTCATAGCAGCTTCAAGATGACGGAAGCTGAAATGACCAAACGGATCATCAAGGCACTGAAGACCAAGTACGTCACCATGCTTGGTCATCCGACGGGGAGACTGCTGCTGAGTCGGGACGCATATCCTGTCGACATGATTCAGGTGATCAATGCCGCTGCCGACTACGGGAAGATCATTGAAATCAACGCGCATCCGTTGCGGCTTGACCTCGATTGGCGACTGTGCAAGTACGCAGCAGAGAAGGGTGTGATGATCGCGATCAATCCCGATGCACACAACATCGAGGGGTTGGATGACGTGCGTTTTGGTATCGGCACGGCACGCAAGGGCTGGCTGGAGAAGAAGGACATCCTGAATACGAAACCCCTTAGTGGCGTCTTGAAGTACCTCAATATTCACTAACGATCCTTCGCGAACATGAACAGGTCAAGTGGTATTTGGTGGGGCATCATTCTCATCGCCATTGGCGGGCTTCTGCTGCTGGACAATATGTATATTGCCGATGTTGGCGAGTTGCTCCACACATATTGGCCAGTGCTGCTGATTATCTGGGGACTCAGTGTGCTCAGGCGGCGTTCTGTTTCTCGCGGGACAGGCGTTGAATCATCGATGAGAGTGGACGGCGCAATGGCTACTGTGTATCCAAGCTCCGACGAAAACCGGCTTTCGGTATCAACGGTCTTCGGTGACTACACAATAGCGGTTCAGTCGAAATCATTCTCGGGTGGGCCGGTGTCGACGAAATTTGGCAATACCGATATCGATCTTCTCAATGCTCAACTTGCGGAAGGCGATCATTCACTTGTGCTTGACGGCGCGTTCGGCAATGCGACACTGCATCTTCCGAAAGCCATGGCGTTCGCTGTTTATGCCAGCACGACCTTTGGTGGCATTCGAGTCGGAGATCAGCGAAAGGAAGGCATGTCTTCCTCGTTGGACTTCAGTTCACCTGATTTTCAGACAGCGAAGGCACGATTGCGGATTTCCGCTTCCCGTGTATTCGGTAATATCAGCGTGGTGCAGTAGAGACCGACTGCCGGACACATGAACATCCGTAAAGCACTTATTCAACGACTGAAGGCTCACGCAGAAGAGATTTGCACCTTCACGGTTGGGGTGAGCGAAGAACGACGAAAGGAACGTCCTGCCAAAGGGAAGTGGTCGCTCCATGAATTGACGATGCACCTGTGCGAGGTTCAGGATGTGTTCCTTGAACGGATTGCCCGGATGTTGACCGAGGATAAACCCGCGATCATCCCCTATTCGCCGGATGAGGCGAGGGAGAGTGGCTTTCATCTCACGGAGAACTTCTCCAAGCGACTTAAGGAATTCGAAGTTCAACGAACAACGCTTGCTTCGCTCCTCGAAACGCTCACGGATGAACAGTGGCGGCTTCAAGGGGAACATCCGGAAATGAAACACTACACCATCGAAAGAGCTGTGGAGGGTCTCATGCGACACGAGGAACACCACCTGTACGGAATGTTTAATCTCTTCTCCAAGATCGAGGGCTGAGTGTGAGCCGCTACCAACGACACGTCTTTGTTTGTATCAACGAACGGCCGGCGGGGCACCCCAAGGGTTGCTGTCTTGAGAAGGGGTCAGGCCAGGTACGGGATCTTTTTAAGGCAGAGCTTCAGAAGCGGGGTCTCGCGAAAACCGTCCGCGCGAACAATGCGGGTTGCCTCGACGCATGCGAGCACGGAGTGACTCTGGTGATCTACCCCGAAGCCATTTGGTATGGCGGCGTCACCGTGCATGACGTTCCTGAGATCATCGATCGGACGATAATCGAGGGGGAAGTCATTCAGCGGCTCTTGATTAAGGACCAGCGATACGCGCCCGACGCACTGCAATTTCCGAAGATTCATCCACGAACCTGAGAGTGAGTGACATGAGCCTTTACAGTCTGCTGGATACTCCCATTCCCACAATTGCCTACTGTGCACTCCATCAGATGCGTCCGGGAGTGGCAAGGGATGAGTACTTGAAAACAATGAAGGAGTTGCACGAGCGCATCGCACAGGAAAGCCGGGAGATCAACGCTGCGTACGCGAAGCATCTTGCGGACACGTTGTCGCGAGAATCGCAGTCTCTTCAGAATGCCCTCTCCCATTTCCTCCACACTCCAATCAGTTCGGACAATGAAGAAGTCCAGCGCATGCTTGTAGAGTCGTTTGAACGGTTCAAGACCCAGATTCATTCCCATGTCCCGGTTGGATTGGAGAGATCGGTGGAAAGCAGAGTCTACCTTGTCAGTTCGAAGAAGCCGCTTGAGAAGAAGCTTCTGAAGAATGGCAGGACCTATTTGGATGGGCTTGGATTTACGACGACGAAAGGCCACGAGGACATTTTCGAGTCAACCTTCATTGTGCGGGGTGGAATGAACCTCGACGTGCTTGAATACATTGTGCGGGATCGACTCGGTATCTATTCATCAGCACATGGGAAACACGTTGGGGAGTTAGAAGGATACTCGTACGCGGCATATAATCTGGTGTTTGCTCAAGGCGAGATCCCGTCAGGCGATGCAGTCGGAAAGCACACCGAACTCACGTTCTATTTCTCAAAGCCCGATGTGAAGTATGCTCCCTTTCGTGAGGGACTTTCAGAGGCGCTTGAGAAACTCACGGCGGGGCTTGGATTGAAGTATGTCTCGCTCTGGCAAAGGAAGCTGGGGCTTGGTGGTGGCAAAGAATTCGTTCTTCGCATCATTAGCGACAACTCTGACGTAGCGGGAGAAGTCATTGAATGGTTGAGCGGTTATGAAGAAAACAAGGTTCTGAGTGAATCCGTTATCGATGGTGGAAACCTTCTCATTAAAGAGCTTGTTGTTGCCTAAGCGAATTGAATAGACAAATGCCATCCAAATCTCCTAAGCGAGCTCGACCCGAAAGTCTTGAAGAGAAGAAATCCCGGGCGGAGAGGATCCTTCGTCAGATGAAGAAGGAATTCCCCCAGCCCAAGACTGCCTTAGTGCATGAGAATCCTTTCCAGCTTCTCATCGCGACAATACTCTCGGCCCAGTGTACCGATGCGCGAGTGAATATGGTGACAAAGGATCTGTTCAAGAAATACAAGACGCCGAGAGACTTTGCCAATGCAATCGTTACTGAACTGGAGTCGGACATCAGGTCGACGGGCTTCTTCCGAATGAAGACGAAGAACATCATGGGTTGCAGTAAGGCATTGGTGGAACAGCATGGTGGAAAAGTGCCGGATTCCATGGAAACGTTGGTCCAACTGCCAGGTGTAGGTCGAAAGACCGCCAATGTTGTGCTGGGGCAGGCGTTTGGGATTGTCTCTGGTATCGTCGTGGACACGCATGTTCACCGACTGGCACAGCGCATGGGCTTCACGTCTGAGGATACAGCGGAGAAGATAGAGGTCGATTTGATGAAGGTGTTCTCCAAGAAACACTGGATTGATGTTGGAAGTGTCTTCATTCTCCACGGTCGGAAGACGTGCGGAGCACGGAAACCAAGATGTCTGGAGTGTGCCGTAAATGAATTGTGTCCTTCAGCCATCCTCACGTGAATCAACTTTACCAGTCTGCACCTGTCATTGATCCTAGACGGCAGTTGGTGATTCAAGCGATGCGGGGGAAAAGTGAACCCTGTCCTTTGATGATAGACTTGAATGGAATGAAATTCAATACACACTCGGGAGTTCGGTAATGAATCGTCAGGACGCTCTTGATCTTCTTCACGAGTATACAAAGACGGACAGCCTGAGGAAGCACGCACTCGCTGTCGAAGCCGCCATGCGCGCCTACGCGCAGAAGCTTGGTGAAGACGAAGAGACTTGGGGTATTGTTGGTCTACTCCATGATTTCGACTACGAGATGTATCCGCAGGTCCCTGATCACCCCATGAAAGGGCAGGAGATTCTTGCGCAGAGAGGCTACCCTGATGACATTCGTCGGGCAATCGTCAGTCACGTGCCTCACATGAACATCCCGCGGGACACGCAGTTGGCGAAAACTCTGTTTGCATGCGACGAACTGTGTGGATTTATTGTTGCGTGCTCGCTTGTCCGGCCCAATAAGATAGCTGACCTCGAAGCATCATCAGTGAAGAAGAAGTTGAAAGACAAAGCCTTCGCCCGCACGGTGAGTCGTGAAGACATCTATAAGGGTATAGAAGAATTGCAGATGGATATGGTAGAGCACACGCAATTTGTCATCAATGCACTCAAGAGCGTGGCGAATGAAATTGGTGTGCAGTGATGAATGGGGAACCTATGGGACTTCAGAACACTTGTCACTTACCAAACATCAAATGTGAAGCCTACGCCCCAATGGGCTTCGTGGATGTTGTAGTATTGATTGAAGACCGACAATCCTGAGAAGTAGCTCAGGTAAAGTCGTATACCGCTCCCTGTCCACTCTCCAAGTTTCACACCGGTCTCCAAGTTGTTTGTGCCGACGTAGGAAGGTATCCCGACGAGTGAGAAGTTGTCTGCAAGGAAAAGGCTGTAGGGTTTGCCAAAGGCAGTCGCGTCACCGTTGGTCGTGTGAAATTCGATTCCGGTAATCGTGCTGAACCGTTTAATCTCCTCGGGGCGGACGAGGGTTGCATAGCTGAAACCCGTGTAGAACATGAAGGAGAAGAAGGATGCCTGTAGCTCATACGATCCGATGAGTTCACCAAAATCCTTTGTAAATGGGATTGGCGCAATCCCGTCTTTCCATGTGCCCGTTGTGTTGTCGAAATGACCGTCGATAAAATGAGCGCTAAGGTGCAAGAGACGCAGGCGTAGAGAGAAGATCGCATTCTCACTCAGCGCTCTGTAGGACACATGCCCACCAAAGAAGCCGTCGACCGCGTCAATCTGCAGCCTCAGGCCGTTGGCGCTGGTCGATAAGGCGTAGGTGAAGAACTCAATGCCTGCGCGAAGCTTTTTACTTTTCTCACTTGAAATGGTATATTCTACAACGTCCAATGTGCTTCCGATATCCAGTTTCAGGCGCGAGCTTCCCAGCTGTTTGCGGATCCCGACACGCGGCTCTTGATAGTTCGCAGTAAACGGCTGCACAAGAATCCGACCCGGAAGGAATGTGAAGGGAGAACCTCCAGGTTCCTCTTGAGCGGCAGCCAGTGATGTCGTGATGGGAGCGAGCACCAACAGTATCAAAAGACAACGACGCATGCGATGGTTCTCTCCAGAAGTACAGATGAATATAGGCAACCACGTTTGTACAATCAATACTCAAGTGGTTCATGAGTAAGGTGGGATTCACCGCTGAAGAGTTGGTGCGCTACAGCCGGCAGCTTGTCCTTCCCGAAGTTGGCATCAAGGGACAACAAAAACTCAAACAGGCACGCGTGTTGATTGTGGGTGCTGGCGGTTTGGGTTCTCCGATTGCTTTCTATCTGGCGGCTGCTGGTGTGGGAACGATAGGTATCGTTGACGACGACGCTGTCTCAATCTCGAATTTGCATCGCCAGATTCTCTATCGCGCAGAAGATATTGGAAGGCAGAAGGCAGCCATTGCCCGAGACCGCCTGGCAGCAATCAATCCTGCTGTAGATGTCGTCCCTTATTCCCAACGGCTTGATTCGTTCAATGCCATCGATGTGATCAACAAGTATGATATCGTTGCAGATTGCACAGACAACTTTCCGACACGCTACCTCCTCAACGATGCGTGTGTGCTTACCCGCAAAATCAGTGTGTATGGAAGTGTCTTTCGGTTTGAAGGACAGGTTTCTGTGTTTGAAACACCACGCGGACCATGCTACCGCTGTCTTCATCCAACGCCACCACCTCCTGAGTTAGTGCAGGATTGCGCCCAAGCGGGTGTGCTAGGCGTGCTTCCGGGTATTGTCGGGACGCTGCAAGCAAACGAAATCCTCAAACTGATTCTTACAAGAGGGACAGCTCTTGTTGGTAGGCTTATGATGGTTGACGCCTTGACAGCGAGGGTTCAGGAGATCGCAATTGCAAAGGATCCTGATTGTCCAGTTTGTGGTACTCGTCCAACGATTCACTCACTTATCGATTATGAGGCCTTCTGTTCAGGTGATCGGGAAATGCCCATCCAGGAGGAGGGGAAAAGAGATTTCGAAATCTCTGTGGAGGAACTCAAGCGGCGGATGGACAATGGAGAACGAGTTGCTTTGCTTGATGTGCGCGAGCCGCATGAACGCCAAATCTGCAATCTTGGGGGCCAACTGATTCCATTGCGCGAGCTGGAACAGAAGAAATCGGGACTGGATGCCCGGCATGAGCTGGTTGTCTACTGTCATCATGGAATACGAAGTCACGCAGCCGTGATGATGCTGAAGCGGTCGGGTTTTCACCACGTGAAGAATCTGGTTGGTGGAATCGATGCCTGGGCGCGCCAGATTGATACTGCGATGCCCCGCTATTAAGGTTGATAATCTATGCTGTTTTCTCTACCTTGTTGCGGATGTTTTCAGCTTGACAAATCACTCATGAGGACTCAGATGAAACGAAGCATGATGATGCTCTTGATGACTGCATTGACATATACTTTTGTCATTGCTCAACAAGAAGAGGAACCACCCATTCCGCCGAGGCGCTCGAAGGCTGGGAAGGTGGGCGCATTTGGCGGATTTACTCCGGGATGGTTATTCGTGAACGTCAAACCGATCAACGATTACCTGACGGCTTATGGTGGTGCTCCGCTCAATGACGATGGCGTCTGGCTCTGGGGTGGGGGCGGTGCCGCGTACATCATGTTGATCCCAAATCTTCGTGTGGGTGGAATGGGAATGGGTGGCTCAATCCAGAGCACCATGCTGGATGCGATGGGCGTTCGTCGAGATGCGGAACTGAAGGTTGGCTTTGGGGGAGTCACATTAGAATACGTCCTGCCTGTTCTTGAGCGGCTCGATATTTCGTTCGGAACAAGTTTGGGCGGGGGTGGTATTGACCTCGTGCTTCGTCAGGATGCAGGGGGAGCCAAGACATGGGTCCAACAATGGAAGAACTTTGAGTCATTGACGAGCACAAGCCGGGACCAAATCAAGCAGACCCTGAGCGGTTCATATTTCGTCTGGGTCCCTTCAGTGAATGTTGAATACGCGGTACTCGGGTGGTTTGGGTGCCGCCTTGGTGTGAGCTATGTTGGAATGTCCGCCCCGTCCTGGACGGTGGACGACAACTATGAGTTGCTTGGGGTCCCCAGCAATGTAAGTGGCAGAGGGTTCATGATCAATGCCGGGTTGCTCGTGGGAACGTTTTAGGAAACCAACGATACGCGCACCATTGCAGGGCGGCAGACAAGCCGCCCTATTTTGTTTCTGTAAACTGCACGGCCTTCCATTGCGCGAACAGGTCCCTGCACTTATTGCGCTGGTATTTGCCCGTTGATGTGACTGGAATATCGCTGCCAAACACGACAAGCTTAGGCGACTTGGCGAACGGCAAATGCTTTCGGCAATATGTGAGGATCTCCTCCTGAGTCATCCGGACGCCGTCCTTCACCTTCACAAAGGCTCCCACCTCCTCGCCATACCACTCATTCTCAAACCCGACAGCAATGCCAGCCTGTATGCCCGGCATGCTCATGAGCACTTCGTCGATCTCAAACGGTGAGATATTCACTCCGCCGCGGATGATGAGTTCTTTGATCCTTCCGGTGATGAAAAAGAACTTCCTCTCTTGATCGTCATATCTGAAGAATCCCTCGTCACCACTTCTGAACCAGCCGTGCGCGAACGTATGCTCGTTCGCCTCGGCATTCTGGAAGTAGTGCTTCATGACGCTGTGCCCACGGATCACGATTTCGCCGCGCTCTCCTTCGCCAAGTTCAATCCCGTGTTCGTCGTGAATAGCCATCTCGTTGATGGGAAGCGGGACACCGATTGAAGGAAAGCCAAACTTGGAGAGCCACATCTTGTGCTCTCCCGGCGAATGATCGATCGGGAGAAAACAGGAGTAACATGTAGTTTCGGAAAGTCCGTACCCGTGGATGATGGGAATCTTGAATTCATGTTCGAACTTGAGTGCAAGTTCAACATTCAAGGGACCGGCCCCGCAGATGACGTGGCGGAGGTGGAGCAGTTTGTATGCCTCCATGGAAAGCTTCGCATGGAGAAGGTACTGGAGCAAGGTCGGCACAACACTCACGACAGTGACTTTTTCCATGCTGATTCGCTCAAAGAACTTCGCTGTATGGAACCTCTGGTTGAGCACGACGCCGCAGCCGGCATACAGAGGCGTCATCAGCGTTACGATGGTTCCATTGACGTGATGAATTGGGAGGACGCACATCATGCGCTGGTCTTCTGAAATGCGATGCCATTCCGCAATGCTCATCGCGTCCACGAGCAGGTTGTACTGCAGAAGAACTACTCCCTTTGGCATTCCCGTCGTTCCGGACGTGTACACAATCAGTGCTTCGTCGTTGAGTTGCGGTTGCTTGGTCTGTGTGAACCCGACCGGTTGTTTCGCTCGTTCGGTCTCCAAATGCGGAATGTCGGCCTTCACTTTCTTCCCAGCCTGCACGATAACCTGGAGACCGGGAAGGTGCTGAGCAATGGCGCTGATGCGCTCCACAAACTCATCCCGCACGAAGGCAAGTTTTGCTCTGGAGTTGTCCAGGATGTACGCGATCCTTTTGTCGTCTTCGCCGACATTGATCGGGACAACGACAGCACCGAGAAGGAAAGCAGCGAAGTATTGAACGACGACGTCAGAATGGTTGAACGAGACGGTTGCGATGCGGTCTCCGAGTGAGATTCCCGCCGAGCGCAAGTAGTTTGCTGTCTGCGTAACCTCTTCAAAGAATTCGCGGTAGGAGTACTCACGGCGGCCTCCCTTGTCGTCGTAGAAGATCAGGAAGGGCTTCTGTTCATACTTGTCCACCTGTTGGACGAGCAGGTCGCCGATGCTCCTGTACGGCACCAGCGGCTGCGTTGGGGGAATACCGTCCACCGATTGTGCATCGAGGATTCTGTCAACGAGACGTGGAGAATGGGTTGACATGAATTCTACTGAGATGAGAGGAACGCTATCCACATGTGGAGCGGCGACATTGTGTGGTCACTTGATGAAAGCAACGATGTTCAATCTCAAATCCTTCTCATCTTTCCATCCAACTCATCCAGTAGTCTTTCCATTCCACCGACTCGCCGGCAGGAAGGAGGTGGATCGGGTTGAGGCCATCAAGCATCACGGCGTATTCGTCGGTATGCGTCTTGGATGCCTGATTCTTCAACGCCTTTGGATGTGGACCATGGTGAATTCCTCTCGGGTGCAGAGTTGCCATTCCGGGCTTGATGTTGTCGCGGCTGAAGAAATTGCCGTCGTGATAGAAGATGAACTCGTCGTAGTCAGTGTTGCGGTGGAAGAAAGGGACCTTCAATGCTTCTGGATCCTCCTCCAATGGACGCGGCAGGAAGCTGCACACATACACCCCCTGTGCAGCAAACGTGGTATGTGCGCTTGGGGGGAGGTGGGCACGATGGCTCATGATCGGACGAATGTCTTTCATGCTAAGCTTCCACACGGTGAGGTCGCCTTTCCACCCAACTACATCAATCGGATTGAAGGGATACCACACTGAAGAGAACTCATCATCAACCTTGATCCTGATTTCCCACTCCCGATTGTCGTCAAAGTTTGGCGATGGCTCTGGCGTTACGATCACCCCGGGGTCGTAGAGTGCGTGTTGACCGATGAGTCCCTTGTCTGGTTGGTCAAATTCCGTTTTCGCCTGCATGATCAGGAAGAAGTTATCCTTCGTCTTTGGAATAATCCGATAGGTGACTGCACGGGGTACGTTCAGGTAGTCCCCCTTTTCGAATGTCAGCGGGCCAAAGTCCGTCTCGATCGTGCCTTCGCCTCGGTGCACAAAGATCAGTTCATCGCCGTCTGCATTCCTGAAATAGAACGGCATTGGTTCTGTCCGTCGGGAGACATATACTTTTAGGTCGTCGTTCCCCATGAAAGCGATGGGGGAGCCCTTCGGGTCTTTCAGGTCGGTCGGAGCGAGCTGGTTCAGATCCAGACAATGCGGCCTGAGTTTTCCCTCGAACCGAATCCAACCCGTCGGCGGATGGGTGTGATACATGTGAGCCGATTTCCCAAAGAACCCTTTGCGCCCATGCTCTTCTTCGAACGTGCCGTTGGGAAGCCCAACGTGTGCCTGAGCGGCAGTCTTGCCCTTTTTGAGAGGGTACATGTAGTCTCCTTATTTGTCGTATGAATGATATTCGGTTGCCGGGGGAGTTCTTCTCAAACGAGAAAGCGTTAGTCCTGAACGTCCTTGGAAAACAAACAGGCCAACCTTCGCCAAACACATTTGACACGTCTACAGATTTCCTCTTAGCGCCTGTTCTCTTTCTATAGCTTCAAACAACGCTTTGAAATTCCCCTTGCCAAAGCTCCGGCTGCCCTTACGTTGTATGATCTCGTAGAACAGCGTTGGTCGATCCTCGACGGGTTTCGAGAAGAGCTGGAGCATATACCCTTCGTCGTCACGATCGACGAGGATGCCGTGCTTTGCGAGTTCCTCGATCGGCTCATCGATCTTGCCGACGCGGGCGCTCAGGTCGTTGTAGTAAGTATTCGGGACACGGAGAAATTCCACACCTTGTTGCTTCATTCTGTTGACTGTGTCGATGATGTTGTCGGTCGCGCATGCAATATGTTGGACACCTGCCCCATGGTAGAACTCGATGTACTCTTCTATCTGCGACTTTCGCTTTCCCTTTGCCGGTTCGTTGATGGGGAATTTGATACGTTCGTTTCCGTTTGACATGACCTTTGACATCAACGCTGAATACTCGGTGCTGATGTCGTTGTCGTCGAAGTGCTTGAACATCCTGAACCCCATGACGGCTTCGTAGAACTTCACCCACACATTCATCTGTCCCCATCCCACATTGCCAACCATATGGTCGATATATTTCAAACCAACGGGGCGCGATACCGAATCGGGTTCCTCAACGGGACGAAACCCGGGCATGAACACGCCACGATAGTTCCTCCGCTCGACGAACGTATGGATTGTTTCTCCGTAGGTTGCAATTGCAGACTTCCTTATCTCACCGAATTCATCGTTGATCGTCGTCGGCTCCAGCACAGACTTTCCGCCGCGCTTGGTGGTTTCTCTGTAGGCCGATTCGGCGTCATCGACCCATAAAGCGATGTCATGAACTCCATCGCCATGGAGCTTGATGTGCTCTGAAATCGGATGATCGGGATGCATTGGGGTGGTGAGGACAAGTCGAATCTTGTCTTGCTGGAGGACGTAGGAGGCTCTGTCTCGGACGCCTGTCTCGGGGCCGCAATACGCAACGAGTGTAAATCCAAAGGAGGAGCGGTAGTAATGGGCGGACTGCTTCGCATTGCCAACGTAGAACTCAACGTAGTCAGTGCCGTTGATAGGGAGGAAGTCAACGTGTTCTTCGTTGGTTGCTAAAACCTTGGCTTCGTACATGACGAGGCTCCTCAAGAAGTAAAGAACAGTGTAATGACAGGCGTTGCGGGAAGCACTTTGTGACCAGATTTCGCTGTCGATAATTTCAATCTGATTGGGATACGCGATCAACGGCCGTCTTGATTGCCAGCCTGGGCTGGTTGATGTGCTATTCGCTTCCCTGCTCTACAAAGAATTTCACAAGATCCCGACTCATTCGCAAGGGAATAATTGGTTCTCCCCAGTACATGGAATGGTGATAAGCTACGCGATATTGTCACTGCTCGTTTGATTCAGGTGCCTTTCGAGCACCGATTTCATCGATTCGACGAGGCGTTCGTTTTCCTCCTTCGTCCCGATCGTGATGCGGATGCAGTGAGGCAATCCAAATGCTCTCAACGGCCTGATGATCACTCCAAGCTTTAGCAATTCATTGTAAACCTGACACACGGTCGATTCGTTAGCAAGCGGCACCATGACGAAATTGGCTTCAGTCGGAACGAGCGTCAGGCCCAGCTTCCTCAACGCCGGAATGAGATAGGCCTTCCCCCTTGTGTTACCTTCAAGCGCTCGATCCACGAAGTCACGGTCGTTGAGCGCCCCGATCCCAGCCGCTTGGGCCAGACTGCTTGGCTCAAAGGGAAGTTTCACTTTCAGAAGATTCGAGATTATCAGTTCGCGAGCAAAACCGTAGCCGATACGAATTCCGGCAAGACCATAGATCTTTGAAAACGTCCGCAGCGTAATGACATTGTCGTATCGATACTGCATCGAGTCCGGATACTCAAGATTGTTCCTGGCATACTCAAAGTAAGCCTCGTCGAGAATGATGAGGACGTGGGCGGGCACGTTGTTCATGAAGGCATCGAACTCAGCCTTGGTGAAGATAGTGCCAGTGGGATTGTTGGGATTTGCGAGATAGACAATCTTTGTGTGTTTGTTGATGGCTGCCGCAATTCCCTCCAGATCGAAATGGTACTGCTTCTGCGGAACGAGCACCAGCTTCACTCCTCGGGCTCGAGCGAGAACATAGAGCCCAACAAATGTTCCTTCCGATGTCAACACTTCGTCGTCGTTGCAGAGAAAGGCACGGATGATATTGGACATGATGCCTTCCGACCCGCTGCCGGCAATAACGTTGCCGACCTTCAGGGTGAAGCGTTCGGCCAACACCTCCCGAAGGTCGAGTCCGCCATTAGGATAGAGATGCAGCGTCTCAAAGTGTTTCTTCATTGCCTCGATGGCGAGCGGAGAAGGTCCGAGGGGGTTTTCGTTTGAAGCAAGCTTGATAATGTTCGAGATGCCCAGCTCTCGTTGCAGCTCCGAGATGGGCTTCCCGGCCCTATACGGCTCGAGGCTCTCAATGTATGGTGGAACTAGCGACATCGCTTGGGAATTGGTTGTTCGAACTACCAGAAGATAGCAAACGCAAATCCGAATTGCAACGCCGGGAAAATGGTTGATTGCCAAACGCGATGTTAGTAGATTGGCGGAGACACTTGCAATTCAATCAGATGTTAGGCCGCGCGAAAGGAGGTCAACATGGAATCGATGTGCAGTTGCCGATTCCTCGTCCTGTTGGTTATGATAATGGTAAGCTGTTCAACTGAACAGGAAACGACGCCAACACTCTTCACGGTGAGAGTTGATAGCGTGCAACATCCGTCATCTGTTCTTGTCAACGACACGATTACAGTTCGCCTGTTCGGAACCATTGGTGGGGACGGCTGCCATTCATTCTCACACTTCCAAGACGCCAAGCATTCCCTTCAACTGGATATGACTGTTTTTGGGAAACTGACTCCAGCAAGTGTTTGTCCTGCAGTTATGGTGTACTTGGGGCAAGGAATATAAGGTGATCGCCTCGCAGAGAGGAACGTTCCACATCAGCGTTCATCAACCAGATGGATCTACACTTGAAGATTCCGTCCAAGTGCAATAGCTTCTTCGGGTGGGCTAACCAGCGGCTTCCCGCGAAGACTCACCATAACCATATCTGAAATCCGAAATCATAAAGCCGAAATCTCCCATCCCGCATGATCCCACTTCGCGATACCACAAAATCCAAAACAATCCCGTTCGTCAACTACATGTTCATTGCTGCATGCGGATTGGTTTTCCTGTACGAAACTACACTTGGTGAACATCTTGAATCATTCATCCTAACCCGGCGGGAGCTTCAAATAATGAAAGCGGTCTGGGAGAACGAATCTGCTACTGTCAAAGAGGTGCACGAAGTTTTGACTAAAATAAAGCCCATCTCCCGAAACACTATTCTAACCTTGATAAGAATTCTAGAGCATAAAGGAGCTCTGGTTCACAAAAGATCCGGTCGAGCTTATGTATATGAACCGCTTTTGTCACGCCGGCAAGCTACTCAGAATCAGATCCGGGACGTGATTGCCCGCTTCTTTGATGGGGCGCCGGAAAAGCTGATTGAAAACCTCATACAAAATGAAATCAAAACGCCCGAGCAGCTTGAGTCTGCGAAGAGCCTTGTGGAATCGAGATCAGTGCCGGTTTTTGCGATGGAGACAACGGCGCCGGAATCTTCCAGCATGCCGGCGGCCGCAAATCAATAGGGGACACACACCTATTTTTTCTCAAATTTTTTTGAGAAAATGGGTATGCGTCCCACTATTTCTCCAGAATTACCTGTGGGTAGGTTTCTCACCTGATATTGCATTGATCACGCCACCAAGGGATGGGATGAATCTGATTGCGGAATAACGCTGAAAAATCATGGCGCAAAGCCGATAAGATTTGCGGGGAACATATGCACCCAAAACTCTATATCTATGTGTAAAGGCGCAAAATACCATGCAGTCTTTGGCAGGCTCGGTTAGTTCTATATTCCGCCCAGCACACATTCTCATCGCGGAAGATGAGGCAGTCCTCCGGGACCT
>Ga0208980_10001449_pt1 | contig 14331 bp, 7 predicted proteins | sample WetSurMetagenome_3_FD_187993 | JGI IMG/M metagenome (GOLD analysis project Ga0208980, IMG submission 187993) | Wetland microbial communities from Twitchell Island in the Sacramento Delta, sample from surface sediment Aug2011 Site A1 Bulk (version 2) | ecosystem: Environmental > Aquatic > Marine...
CAAATGAAGGGGAACTTGCCCTCGCGATCATCGGCGTCGAGGTCCAGGAACTCGGCCAGGGGCACCATGCTGTCGTTCCAGGTTTCCGGCGGCGCCTTGCGGAAGTGCTTGCGGAACCGGCCCTCGGTCATGGCGAAATCGGCGAAGGTCAGCGGCAGCTCCAGGGTGCGTTCCTGGTGCCTTTCATCGCGGTACTTGAGGGTGTAGGTGGGCCAATCCTGCTCCAGCGCCGGGTTGCCCTCGATATCGAGGCATTCCTCAAAGATCTCGCCACGATCGGGGTCGAAGCGCAGCAGGGGATAGGCACGGGACTCCACCGCCAGGCGGGACTGGCGCTCCGAGGCATCATCGGGCACCCCGTGCTCGGGCTGGCAGACGGCATAGATGTTGAAGAGCGCCGGCCGGCGGCTGTTGAGGCCGTCGATGTAACCCTCGATCAGATGGGTGATGTTGGCCATGGAGCCCTGCATCACGTAAGCGGTGCGGTGGGCCATGCCGATCAGGCCGATCTCCTTGCGCGTCTCTTCCTTGCCCTTCCAGACCTTGCCGTGGGGCGACATGTCCGCCACCTGACCGATGAACCCGGAGGTGCAGGCCTGCCCCCCGGTGTTGGAATAGACCTGGGTGTCGAGCACCAGAATCTTGACCGGCAAGCCCGACATCAGCGCCCGGGAGAGGTTCTGAAAGCCGATGTCGTACATCGCCCCATCGCCGCCCACCGCCACCACCGGCGGGCACAGGCGCCATTCCTCATCGGAGAACTGCTTCCAGTTGAAGTAGGTGAAAAACCCTCGGTGCTCCCTCTGGTTGTACTTATCCTCGAGCTCGAGCTCGGCCATGCGAATGGCCTTGAAGCCCTCGGTCATCTTGCGCATGTGCCCCTCGAAAATGCCCATGGCCATCGAGGGCGAGTCCTGAAACAGGTTGTTGGTCCAGGGGAAGGGATAGGGGTTGTAGGGGTAGGTCGAGCCCCACACCGAGGTGCAGCCGGTGGAGTTGATGATGCCCATCTCGGCGCGGCCCCGGCGGGTACGGCCCTCGGTGTACTGCCAGCTCAGGTGCCGGAGCTTCTCCAGGAGCTGGGTGACCCAGCGCAGCCAGTGCGGGTCAACCGGCTCGGCCTGGCGCGAGCGGTCCAGGGTGGCGGAAAGGTCGCTCAGGCTGAGGTCCTTGTCCTTGTGAGACTCCAGCGCCTCGGCGATCGCCGTGGTGTTGGAGAGGTCCATGCGCTCGGCGAGCTTGAGCCGAATGTGCGCCTCCAGGCGCTTGATGAGGTCGTCCAGGCGGGCCACCTGCCTTTTCACCCGCGGCTGCATCAGCGCGGTGACCGTGGCGGTGAACAAGTGAATCGCCGTCTTCTCGCCACAGCCCATGCAGGAGCCATCGCCGCAGTTCATGGCGCTGTAGCTGTGCTTGTCGAGCAGCAGGGTCTCGAGGGCCCCCACCTTGTCATCGAGGTCGTCGATACGGATGAAGCCGGGATCGGTAGTCGGCAGATCGAGCCAGAAGCCCCAGCGGCGCTGCAGCTCATCCACTGCCTGGTCGGTCTGGGTCTCGGCGACCAGGGCTTGGTCGTCGCACACCGCGATGCACTCCATGCAGCCCTTGCAGGTGTAGGGGTTGATGGTGATGGAGAACAGCCCCCCGCTGCCCTTCTGCTTTTTCTCCCGATTGGTCCAGTAGGGCTTGGTGATGGAGAACTGGTAATCGCCGATGGTCTCCAGTAGCCAGCCGAATTCTTGCTCCAGGCTCGCCTTGGCCTGGTCGGTGAGCTCGGAGCCCGCCAGGTGCTCGAGCACCGCCAGGTCGAGCAGTTTGCCAACGTTTGCCTCCTCCCCCGCCTGCTCGATCAGGGTGCGCAGGCGCTTCTCCACCCCGCGAGTCTCGCGGCGCAGGTACTGGGTGGGACGCCCGCCCCGCTCGATGCGGTTGATGGCGGTCTCGAACACCTCCCCCAGCGTGCTCACCAGCCCGGGGATGGCACTGTCCGGGCAGACGCTGAAGCAGTCGCCACAGGCGGTGCAGTTCTCCGGGAGGTAGCGCGGATACTCGAAGCGGATCTGGGTCATGTCCCGGAAGATGCCGGTGGAGGCAGGCATCAGGGACAGCGCCAGGTGCGGGTCCACCAGATTGTCGTTACCGCGCCCGGTGCTGTAGAAGTAACCGGTCTGCTCCCAGAAGCGGTGGATATCGGAAATCCCGCCGTCGCCTTCGGGCAGCTTCTTCAACATCATCGGCAACCCAAGGTCCTTATGGGTGGGCTGAGCGGAGGCAACCACCAGCGGCTTATCGGTAATCTCATGGGTCTCGTCGAAGCCCCGGCGCACCACCCGCAGGTTGTCCTGCACCACCCGCTCGCCCTTGCGGCCAAACTTGGCGTGCAACTGGCTCTCGATGGCCTCCAACAGGCGGGACTCGTCCAACCCGACCCGCTCCATCAACGGCGAGGCGGCAAAGAAGGCCCCCTGGAAGGCATTGCCCTGCATGCGGAACTGCAGCTCCACATCGGTGGCCTCGTCGCGGGCGATCCGGAAGCCATCGAGGAAGAACACGCGAATGCCCTGGTCGATGATGTACTTGCGGGCCTGGGGCGGGAAGCTGCCCCAGACCACGGCCGGATCGGTCTCGCTTGACTGGATGATGAACACCCCGCCCTTGGCCAGGCCGTGGAGGGGGTTGGAGTGATGGAACACGTTGCCATCGGGCGAGAGCACCACGTCCACGTGGTGGAACTCGCAGTTCAAGGGGATCGGGGAGGGCGACGCCGAAAGATAGTAGGTGGTGGGCTGGCCCTTTTTCTCCGAGCCGTATTTCGGATTGGCCTTGATATCGAACCCGAGCAGGTCGAACAGGGTCATGGCCAGATTCTTGCCGGTGGTCACCGCACCCCAGCCGCCCACCGAATGGATGCGCACGGTGACCGCCCCCTCGGGCATCAGGTTGGGATTCTCGCTGCCGCGCAGCGCGAGATCGCGGATGTGGGGATAGGCCTCCAGCAGCCCCTGCTGGGCGATCTCCTCCTTTGGGGTGAGCGGATCGCGCACGAAATCCACCGACAGATAGAAGAACTTGCGCCGCTTGCCCTCGGGCAGCATGTTCTCCACCGCGCCGATCAAGCCCTCGGGCTGCAGGTCCCGACTCCCCAGCCCGTAGCAGCCGGAGTAGAGCCGCGGCAACTCGGCGGGCTTGTAGCTTTCGTAGAGCGGATAGGGCAGGCCCTCACCGCGACCGATGGCGCCGTTCTCCAGGCACTTGCCGAGCGCCGCGCGCACCTCCCGCATCAGCGGCAGGTCCTCGGCGAGGGGCTGGTCGGTACGCTCTAGCACCGTCACCTGGGCCTTGCCGCGCAACAGCTTGCCCACCAGGTCCCCCGGGAAGGGTCGGTAGAGGGTGATATCCACCACACCCACTTTGAGCTTGCGGGTCTTGCGCAGGTAATCGGCCACCGCACGGGCCTGCACGATCATCGACCCCATGCCCACCAGGACGTAGTCCGCATCCTCCAGGCGATAGGGCATCACCCGCTGGTAGCGGCGGCCGGTGAGGGAGTGGTACTCCTCCATCACCGAGTCGGTGATGTCGCGCAGATGCTCGAAAAAGTAGGGCCGCTGGGCCGCCACCGCCTGCATGTAGGCGTCTTGGTTCTGCACCGGCCCCGACAGCAGGGGGTTGTCCACGTCCCAGAGCTCTGGCACCCGGCGGCGCTTGGGACCATAGACGATGCGCTGAGCGGGCGTGGGGCAGTCGATGATGTCGTCGGGCTTGCCCAGGAACTCGGCGATGAGCTCCCGCTCCGGTACGTTCAGGGGCTCGATCAGGTGGGTGGTGAGGAAGCCGTCCTGGGCCACCGCCGCGGGCGTCAGGGATAGCTCGGCGACCTTGCGGCCGATCAGGTTGAGATCCGCCGCCCCCTGGGCATCCTTGGCCATGACCTGGAAGAAACCGGTGTCGTCGATGCAGTGGTAGTCGTCGTGGGCACAGTGGACGTTCAGACTGGCCTTGGTGATCGCCCGGCAGCCGATATTGAGCACGTAGGGCAGGCGCTTGCCGACCGCCGCGTAGAGCGACTCGTGCATGAAGGCGATGCCCTGGGAGGAGGAGAAATTGGTGGCCCGCAGCCCCGACATGGACATGCCGGCCGTCACCGCGGCCGCGGCATGCTCGGACTCGGGCTCGATGAACACCAGCGGCCGCCCCGAGATGTTGATGTGGCCTCGCGCGGTCTCCTCGGCCCAATACTCACCCATCTGGGTGGAGGGGGTAATCGGATAGGCACCCGCCGCGTCCGAGGCCTCCCGCTCGCACAGGATGACCGCGCTGTTGCCGTCCATCGCCATGCGAATGCCGGGATACTTGAAAGGCTTGGGCTCATTCTTTCCGAACATGGCTCTGCTCTCTGTTGCAGTCGTCCGAACAGACGGGCGGGTAATCACGCCTACCCGTCGGGATTCCGGATAGCGGGAAAAACTGCCCGCCGAGCCCGGTCTGTCACTTCGGGGCGGAACCGCCCCGAGCGAGCCTGGGTGATCGCCCCCTCAAGCTAGGCGGCGACGCGAGGCTCCTTACGGATGATGGGGCGGGCATCCCGCCCCTTGACAATCTGGCCGCCCTTCTCTAGCCAGACGATGGCCCCCGTGGGGCAACGCTCGATGGCCACCTTGGAGGCAAGGGCGTTGTTCGAGTAATCGACCACCGCCAGGTTGGCGCGGATGTCCACCAGCCCTTCCGGGGAGTCCGCCGCGCAGCGCCCGCAGGCGGTGCAGGCGACCTCGCAGTGGCGCTCGGCCTCGTCGCCGAAATCCCCATTGCGACAGGCCACCCAAAGTCGATGATTGACGGGCTGCAGGCTGAACAGGTCCTTCGGGCAGACATCGACACAATCACCACAGGCGGTGCAGCGGTCCTCGTTCACCACCGGCAGGCCGAAGCGATTCAGGGTAATGGCGCGAAAATCGCACACGTCGGCGCAGTCGCCCATGCCGAGACAGCCCCAGGCGCAGCCCTTGCCGCCACCCGACACCAGGGCCGCGCCCCGGCATGATCTCATGCCGTTGTAGGAAGCACGGATCTGGGCCACGTGGGCACCGCCGGCGCAGGCCAGACGAGCGACCCGCTTCTCCTGCTTGCCGAGGTCGACACCCAAGAACTGGGCGATCACCTGATTCATATCCCTGGTGTTGACCGTGCACTGACTCGGGGTGATCTGGCCGTCGACCAGCTTCTCGGCGAAGGAGCGGCAGCCAGGGGTGCCGCAGGCACCGCAGTTGGCCTTGGGAAGAAGATCCTCGACCTGGTCGATACGTGGATCCTCGTAGACGTAGAGCTTCTTGTTGGCGACGACGAGGACAGACGCCAGGAGCAGGCCCAGCAGCGCCATAAAGCCAACAGAGATTTCGATGAACTCGATCGATCCCATATCGCACCCCCGTTGTCGGAAATCAGCCCCGCAGCTTGCCGGCCCTAAGGATTGGCCGCTGATCAGGCTTGCTTGTCTCGAAGCTACCCGCACCCCCTGCGACGCCACGTGCCTCGGGGTGAGGGCTCGGCTCAAATGCTTTTCCCCCATAATAGGGGGGAGACGACCCGGTGACTAGTGGTTTTCCCTTACAGGATGTCCCGTATTGATCTGTGCGGTAGTGCACGTTTGTTGCAGTGCACTATGGAATAGTGTATGGATTTCCTCTGTTAAGCACCACAAATTCTTTTAATGTTTATTATTGGTTTCTATAGTTACTATATTTTAATGCTCTTATTTACTCACCTCTTCGCCCTGCCCCTGGATCGCGGTCCGCGGCGAAACTCCCCTCCAACCCGACGCTCGGCATCCGCTCCGAGGCGGTTAACCATTCCGCCTGGGCGTCCCGAGACCGGATCACCTCCTGTCCGGAGCACGAATTGCCCTCGATGACGACACTTCCGGAGCCCGCCAAAGCGTTTCCACCCACCGCCGTGCTGGGCCTGGGCCACATGGGCGGCACCATCGCCCTACGGCTGCATCGCCAGGGGGTGGGGGTGATCGGCTGGAACCGCACCGCCGAAAAGACCAAGCCCCTTGCCGGGGAGGGTCTGCCGGTGGCCCGACACCTCCAGGACGCACTGCTCCCTGCTCAGGTCATCCTACTCGTCCTCAGCGACGCCCACGCCATCGAGGAGACCCTGTTCTCGGCGGTAACCGCCCCCCTGCTCGCGGGGAAGACCCTGCTCCAGATGGGCACCATCGCCCCTGAAGAGAGCCGCGCCATCGGCGAGCACATGACCCGCGCGGGCGGGAACTACCTTGAGGCGCCGGTGTTGGGCAGCCTGCCCGAGGCGTCCTCGGGTAACCTGATTGTCATGACCGGCGGCGATCGTGTCCTGCACGAACGCCTCCTGCCGTTTCTCTCCCACCTCGGAAAGACGATCCGCCGCATCGGCGGGGTCGGACAGGCGGCTGCGCTCAAGCTCGCGATGAACCAGATCATCGCCGGACTCACCGCCAGCTTCTCCCTTAGTCTGGGGCTGGTGCGGGCTGAAGGCCTGGAGGTGGACAGCTTCCTGGAGCTGCTGCGCCAGAGCGCCCTCTACGCCCCCACGTTCGATAAGAAACTGCCCAACTACCTTAGCCACGACTACGCCAGGGCCAACTTCCCGCTCCGGCATCTCTTGAAGGACATCCGACTGTTCGAGCGGGTAGCGGGTCTGCGCGGCCTCGATACCGGCCTCCCCGCCACCCTCGCCGCCGCCTGCCAGCGGGGTATCGAGGCCGGTGACGGCGAGGCGGATTATTCGGCCCTCTACGAAGCCCTTACCCGCAGGCCTGAACCGCCGGTCCTCTGCCCTCAACCACACCACCCAGCCATCGCCGCATCCGCGCCATGAGCCTCCGCTTCCAAGCACAGCCCGGCCGCTACGAGCGCCACCTGCAGCGCCGCCACGAAAATCCCCTGTTCCGCACGCCACCCGAGACAATCGGGCGCGAGCAGCTCACCGAGGCGCGGCGCCAGGACCAGGCCGAGGCGCTGGAGTTTCAGCGGCAATTCCGCGCCCTGGTCCAGATCGCGGCGGAGCTGCGGCCCAACGAGCCGAGCGAACGGGTGCTCGCCCTCAAGGAATCGCTGGAGCAGGCCTACGAGCAGGCCGCCGGCCTTGGCGACGACCAGGGCGCGGCAAAGCGGGCCCTACGCACTCTGATCGAGGTGATCATGCGCTCGATCTGGCGCGGTGCCGCGGGCGATCCCCTGGCCCATCACGAGCTCGAGCAGGAGGAGACGGCGCGCAGCCTGCACTTTGGGCTTCTGGAGCACCGGCTCGTCGCCGACCTGCTCCACCCGGCCTCGCCCATCGGACCCGAGGACCTCGCCCCAACCCTGCTCAGCGCGACCCCCGAGGCCCTCGCCGCCGCCCTGCAGCTATTGGACCCCGGCGAGCTCACCGCCCTGGCCAACGACGCCCGGGGCCTGCTCACCCGGCTTCAGCGGGAAGGCTATGCGCTTCCGGAGTGCTGGCTGCGTCTGGGGATGATCGAGCGACACGCAGGCGGGGCTGATCAGGGGGAAGCCACTGGCTGAGGGGGTGGTGAAAAAATCGTCGCGAATGGGCGAGCGAGGATGCAACCCCCTGATCAGGGGGCGCAGCCGATTTGTTCACAACCTATTGGGGGCGACGCATTGTCCCTCACAACAACACCTGCTCTAGCCCCCCGTTGTTGATCTCGTCAAGGAAGCGCTCCTGCCAACCCCCGCCCAGGTGGTGGCGCGCCAGCTCCACCACGATGTAGTCGGTGGCGAGGCCCGTCGCATCGGTGTACTTGGCCAGACCCTGCTGACAGGCCGGACAGGAGGTTAAGAGCCGCACCTCCCCAGCCACCACCCGATCCGCTCCGGTAAGGGCGCGGATGCCGCGGGTGAGCTCCTCCTCCTTACGAAAGCGAAGCTGGTTAGCCACGTCGGGTCGGGTGGTGCCCAGCGTGCCCGCCTCGCCGCAGCAGCGCTCCGAGAGCAGCACCTCGCGCCCCACCAGGGCCGAGGCCACCTTCACCGGCGTATAACGCTTCATCGGGGTGTGGCAGGGGTCGTGGTAGAGGTACTCAACCCCCTCGACACCCTGCAGGTGTATCCCCTTCTCCATCAGATACTCGTGGATGTCGAGCAGTCGGCAACCGGGGAAGATCTGCTCGAACTGGTATTTCAGGAGCTGGTCCATACAGGTGCCGCAAGACAGGATCACCGTGCGGATGTCCATATAGTTCAGGGTGTTGGCCACCCGGTGAAACAGTACTCGGTTCTCCATGGTGATACGGTTGCCGTGCTCGGCGAGACCGGCGGAGCTCTGGGGATAGCCGCAGCAGAGGTAACCGGGCGGTAGTACCACCTGTGCACCGCTATCGTAGAGCATCGCGATGGTCGCCAGGCCCACGTCGCTGAACAGCCGCTCGGAACCGCAGCCGGGGAAATAGAACAGGGCCTCGGACTCGGCCGTCAGCCGGTTGGGGTCCCGCAGGATAGGGATCTGGGTGCGATCCTCCAGCCCCAGCACCTGGCGGAAGGTGCGCTTGGGTAGCTCCACCCGGATGGGCCGACGAACCAGCTCGACGAGCTGTTGGCCCAGTCGCGGCGGCCTCCCGGTGGCGGCGGGCAAATCTCCGCGGCTGCCCAGCAGCCCCAGCCATCTTGCCGCCGCATGCGCCAGGTTGATGCCGCGGAAGCCCCACAGCGCCAGCACCTGACGCAGCAGGCGTATGCTGCGCGGATCGCTCGCGTTGAGAAAGCGCATCGCCGCCCAGCCCCCGGGACTGAAGCGCTTCTTGCGCCGCGCGGTGAGGATGCGTCGCATGCGCACACTGACCTCGCCGAAGTCGATGCTCACCGGGCAGGGGCTCTGGCACTTGTGGCAGACGGTGCAGTGGTCCGCCACGTCGTTCATCTCGTCGAAATGGTGGGAGCTGACACCCCGGCGCGTCTGCTCCTCGTAGAGGAAGGCCTCGATCATGAGCCCGGCGGCGAGGATCTTGTTGCGCGGCGAGTAGAGCAGCCCCGCGCGCGGGACATGGGTCATGCACACGGGCTTGCACTTGCCGCAGCGCAGGCAGTGGCGCACGTCGTCGTTGAGCGCCCCGAGCTCGGTCTCCTCCAGGAGGATGGCCTCCTGTTGCACCAGCCGCAGCGAGGGGGTGTAGGCCCCCTCGAGCCCGGAGCCCGCCATCAGCTTGCCGCGATTGAAGTGGCCGGCGGGATCGACCCGCTCCTTGTAGCCGGCGAAGGCCTCGAGCTGGGCCGGATCGAGATAACGGAGCTTGGTCATGCCGATACCATGCTCCCCGGAGATCACCCCACCGAGGTTCTGGGCGAGGGCCATCACCCGCCCCACGATCCGCTCCGCCTCCTGCAGCATGGGGTAGTTGGCGGAATGCACCGGGATGTTGGTGTGCACATTGCCATCGCCCGCGTGCATATGCAGGGCGATGAACAGTCGCGCATCGCGGATCTCGGCGTGAATGGCCCGCAGCCGAGCGCGCACCGCCGCCAACTCCTGGCCGGAGAAAATCTCCTCGAGGCGCACCGCCACCTCACTGCGGTAGGACTGGCGCAGGTCTCGCCGCAGCATCAGCTCCAACAGGGTATCTCCAGGGCGCACCCGGGCAATCTCGGGGCCGCGGAGCAGGCCCTGGTTGGCCTCGGCCGGGGCATCGAGGTGGTCGAGGATGCGCTGCCAGCGCTCCCGGGCCGCCCGCACCACCTCGGCCGCGGCCTCCTGTTTGGCCCTGAGGATGACCCCGGCCTCAGCCGAATCCTCAAAGTCATCGCCCTGGTGGACCTCCGGCATCGCCCCGGACAAGTAGCCGAGGACGGCGTCCATGATTGCAAGCTTGTTGCCGATGGACTGCTCGATGTTGATGCGCTCAGTGCCGCGGGTGTAATCGGCCAGGCGCTCCAGGGGGATCACCACGTCCTCGTTGATCTTGAAGGCGTTGGTGTGGGCCGAGATGGCGGCGGTGCGCGCCCGATCCAGCCAGAAGCGACGCCGCGCCTCGGGGCTTACGGCAACGAATCCCTCGGCGCCGCGGGCATTGACCAACTCCACCACCGCGCGCGCCGCATCGGCCACCGCGTCCTCGTCATCGGAGACGAGATCGGCGAGCAGCACCATCTTCGGCGGCTCCCGCCGCGATGCCTTGGTGGAGTACTTGACCGCCCGCACGTAGCGCTCGTCGAGATGCTCCAGACCAGCGATCTGCACGTCGCGACGGGCCTCCACGTAGGCCTTGATCTCCAGGATGGCCGGCACCGCACGCCCAAGATCACTGCCAAAGAACTCCAGACACAGGGTGCGCGCGTGGGCGGGCATTCGGTGCAACAGAAACCGGGCCGAGGTGATCAGCCCGTCGCAGCCCTCCTTCTGCACCCCCGGCAACCCAGCGAGGAATTTGTCGGTGACGTCCTTGCCCAGGCCCGCTCTACGAAATACCCCGCCCGGGATCTCCAGCCACTGCGGCGACCCCAGCGCGGTGAGGCCATCGGGCGCGTAGCGGGTCAGGCGGAAGCGCACCCGCTCCTGTGGGTGGATCTTTTCCAGGCTGTGACCCACGCGTTCCACCTCGAGCCACTCCGCCTGGGGTGTCACCATGCGCCAGGAGACCAGGTTATCGAGCGTCGTCCCCCAGAGCACCGCCTTCTTCCCGCCCGCGTTCATGGCGATGTTGCCACCGATGGTGGAGGCGTCCTGGGAGGTGGGATCCACGGCGAAGGCCAGCCCATGCCGCTCGGCGAGCTCGGCGACCCGCCGCGTCACCACCCCGGCCCCGCAGCGCACAGTCGGTACCTTGCCCGCGACGCCCGGTAGCTCCCGATACTCCACCTCCGAGAGCGCTTCGAGCTTCTCGGTGTTGATCACCGCCGAACGAGGGTCCAGAGGGACCGCCGAACCCGTGTAACCCGTCCCACCGCCGCGTGGGATGAGGGTGAGGCCGCAATCGATACAGGCGCGCACCAGTGGGGCAACCTCGTCCTCCGAGTCGGGGGTGAGCACCACGAAGGGGATCTCCACCCGCCAGTCGGTGGCGTCGGTGGCGTGCGATACCCGCGCCAGCCCGCCGAAGTCCACGTTGTCCCCGCGGGTGACGCCTGCGAGGGCCTTGCGCACCCGTTGGCGCAGGACCTTCTCCTGTTCGAACCAGTCCGCAAACCGCGCCACCGCCGCCCGCGCCGCACCGAGCAGCCGCGCGGCCTTGGCGTTGTCGTTCAGGCGCGCCTCGAACTGGTCCAAACGATGGCGTAGGGCGCCGAGCAGGGCCTCGCGCCGCTCCCGGCTGGCGAGCATGTCGTCCTGGAGGTAGGGGTTGCGGGTGATCACCCACATATCCCCCAAAACCTCGAACAGCATGCGCGCGGAGCGGCCCGTGCGCCGGGACCCCCGCAGCTCCTCGATGAGGTTCCACATCGGCTCCCCGAGGAATCGGATGACGATCTCCCTATCCGAGAACGAGGTGTAGTTGTAGGGGATCTCGCGGATCCGCGGTGCGGAGGGGGTCATGGGAATCGGCGGGGGGCGGCTGATGTGCAGGGCATAAAATGATAACGCAATGCCGCCCGGCACTGGCACGCTCCGGGGGCTATCAGGTACACATCGGTTGTTCGGTTTCCCAGGTCGGGCTTCGGTCGGAAGGTTTCGCGACCGGCCGGCGCAAAAGGGAAAACTGACGTGGAAACGCTACGGCTGCCCTCGGGAGGGCTTGGGGCAGGGAGAACCGGGGGGCTGGCGCTGGCCCCGCGCGGGGCCAGCGCCGGCAAGATCAGTCTTCGACGCCGGTCTCTTCCTGAACCGTCCGCACGATGCGACGATCGATGGTGAGCAGTTCGCTCCGCTTCTCCGGGTAGTCCATCTGGGCCAGCAGGAAGCGGATGGCGTTGAGGCGTGCCCGCTTCTTGTCGTCCGACTTGATGATGATCCAGGGACAATCCGCGGTGGAGGTGAAGAAGAACATGTCCTCCTTCGCCCGGGTGTATTCGTCCCACTTGTCCTGGGACTCCTGATCCACCGGGCTCAGTTTCCACTGCTTGAGCGGATCATCGATCCGGCTCTCGAAGCGACGGGCCTGCTCCTTCTTGCTCACCGAGTAATAAAACTTGAGCACGGTGATGCCGGAGCGGATCAGCATGCGCTCCAGCTCCGGTACCGAGCGCAGAAACTCCTTCACCTCGTGCGGGGCGCAAAAGCCCATCACCCGCTCGACCATTGACCGGTTATACCAGCTTCGGTCCATCAGGACGACTTCACCGGCGCCTGGGAGATGGGCGATGTAGCGCTGGAAGTACCACTGGGTGCGCTCACGGTCGCTCGGTTTGTCGAGCGCCACCACCCGTGCACCACGGGGGTTCATATGCTCCAGAAAGCGCTTGATCGTGCCACCCTTACCGGCTGCGTCACGCCCCTCGTTGATCACCAGCAACCTCAGTCCGCGCTCCTTGACGTAGTTCTGCATCTTCAGCAGCTCGACGTGCAGCGGCATGATGAGGCGCAGATAGTCCTCGGTCTTGAGCTTCTTGAGGGGCCCCTCCAGATCGCTGGGCACCGGACCCTCACCGCGTTCCTGCATCACCAGCTTGAGCTTGTGTGCCTCGGCGTCGGGGCCGGTGGGCTCGATCGCCGGCATCTCCAGGACCTTGGCCTCGCCCGCAGACACCGCCTCCGCCGCTGGCACTTCAACCGTCTCGGGCTGCACGCCCGCGGCCGCCTTGTGCCGAGTCCTGCGACCCTCGTCGGGGTCAACCGCGATAGACTCACTTTCGAGCAGCATATCCTCCCGCGTATCCTCATCCAGCCGCTGTGACTTGGTCGGCGCCGATGCCGCCCTCGTTCCCCGCTTTCCCGTTGTGGTTGTGGCCATGGTTACCCCTTGGTTATGTTAGTCTTTCCGCACTGCAGCAATCCCCGCGCGATCTCCCCGCGACTAAACCGAGCACCGGCACGCGGGTCGCGTCTGTGACGGCAGAACTGTAAGTTTATTACACACCCTAGGATTTTGATCAATATGTACCCAGAATCGACCCGACAGGTACCCGATTTCTTTTTCAAACAATCGGCCGTAATCCCCTACCGGGTCGGCCCCGCGGGGGTAGAGGTGCTGCTCGTCACCAACCGCACTCGCCGCCGCTGGATCGTCCCAAAGGGCGTGGTCGAGCCCTTCCTTTCCGCCGCCGAGTCCGCCCTTAAGGAGGCCAAAGAGGAGGCCGGGGTGGAAGGCGAGGTGGACGGCCCCCCGCTCGGCACTTACTCGTACGTGAAGTGGGGCGGCACCTGCAACGTCGAGGTCTTCCCGATGCGGGTGACCAAAGAGTACCCGACCTGGGAGGAGAGCTTCCGCGACCGCCGCTGGTTTGGTATCGAGGATGCCGCGGCAGTGCTCAGGGAAGCCGCGCTGGGGGACCTACTACGGAACCTGCCTGCCGCCCTGGGAAAAGCGCCTCGCCGTGCCGGATAGCTCATAACCGCTCAGCTTGCATTGTCCGCGCTTTGCCCTTAGGGTCCAGGCTTGGCTACTCTGCTGAACGGGACATCTGGAGGAAGAGGGTTATGACCGACAAGCTTCGAGCGATCCTGACACTGGGCGGTGCGCTGATGGTTGGCGCCGCCGCAATGCAGGCCCAGGGAGGAGAATCCCCCACGGAGCGGGCAATCGAATACCGCCGGGGAATGATGGAGGTATTTTCCTGGAACCTAAGCACTATGGGCGACGTGGTCAAGGGCGAGGCCCCCTATGACAAGGCCGCCTTCGCGCGCCATGCCCGCGATCTGGCCCATGCCACCGACCTCGACCTGCTGAAGGGCTTCCCCGAGGACTCGGTCAACGACGAGAGTGACGCCAAGGACGAGATCTGGCTCCAATGGAAGGAGTTTGCGGCGAAGTTTCGCAAACTCCAGGAGGAGAGTGCCAAGCTCGCGAAGATATCCGCCGCGGGGAATCTGGAGAAGATCAAGCCCCAGTTCAAAGAGACGGCGGAAACATGCAAGGCCTGCCACAAGGATTATCGGAAATGATAATCGGCGGCTCAGCCACGGCTGATCCGCCCACAGCCCCTGAACACAGACCCGTGCTTGATAGTCAGGCGTACTGCTCGACCTGGGGACGATCGACCGGGGCGATATGGACCTCGCCCCGCTGCTCGGCACCTGCAACCGCTGGGAGATCTACCAGCGGACCCAACCGGGCGAGCTGCTAGATCGGTACGTCAGGCGGAGGTGCTGGTCAGCAACAGGTTGATGTGGTCAAGCGAAAACGGACACCCTGTTAAGCTGCATTGGCCAGTTGGCCGTTTCTCTCAAATTCATCTGGACTCTGGTAGTTCAGGTACGAAT
>Ga0208980_10001450_pt1 | contig 14325 bp, 9 predicted proteins | sample WetSurMetagenome_3_FD_187993 | JGI IMG/M metagenome (GOLD analysis project Ga0208980, IMG submission 187993) | Wetland microbial communities from Twitchell Island in the Sacramento Delta, sample from surface sediment Aug2011 Site A1 Bulk (version 2) | ecosystem: Environmental > Aquatic > Marine...
TTTTGATAGTCCGATTGATTCAACCATGAAATATGAGACATATATTTCGAAAGAATTGATAACTGAAACGTATGCGAAATATAATACTATTGCGAATAAAAAAGGACGAGCTATTTCAGGGTTGAGCATGGGAGGACATGGTGCGTTTTACCTGGCATTCCGGCATCAGGATATTTGGGGTGCTGCCGGCAGTATGAGCGGAGGCATGGATATTCGCCCATTTCCCAATAATTGGGACATACCTAAGCGGTTGGGCACATATGCCGAGAATAAGATGGTGTGGGAAAATAATACCGATATTAATTTGATATATTTACTTGATGGTAAAAACCTTAAACTAATTTTTGATTGCGGGACGAGCGATTTCTTTTATGATTGTAACAAACGTATGCACGAAACTCTTCTCGAACGGAATATTCCTCATGATTATACAGAGCGTCCCGGTAAACACGATTGGCAATACTGGTCCAATTCCGTGAAGTATCATTTGTTATTTTTTAATGATTTCTTTAATAACAATAGCAAGAATTAAATTGCCACGTTATTAGAATGTTGTAATTATGCTAACCTTTATATTGATTTTAACTACATTATAATAATTTCATTTGTTAGAACTTTGGGGAATTAAGTAGATTTCACCGCCTCCGTGGGCGGAGGTGGGTAAAGCATTTTGTCTTTCCAACGTAAAAAAAGCCACAGTTTTTGCGGCTTTTTTTTGCTCCGTTTCCACTCCGTTAAGGCTTCGCGGGGTACTTAAGGGCTCGAACCTGATCCTCAAATGCGTCCTTTTTTATGGACTTCAAAAGAAAGTCTCATAACACAAAACATCCAATGAAAAACTAGAAGGAGTTCGCTCAAGGTTTGGGTGGGCAATTTTTAACGGCTGACCAGGGTCAATGTCGCTGACTTTTCAAAAAGGAGTCAATTGAAAGAAGAAATATTACTAATTTTAAATAAAAAACCATTTCCAGTTATTCACGTAATGTAATTCACGATTTTTGAAGAAAACAATCATATTTATGTCTGATAAACTCTATAAAATCTGTCCGAAATGAAAAACAAGATTATCAGATCATTGAAGGGTTCGCCCGTTATTTATATTGCTGCATTAATAATCATTTTTGCAGGAGTGATCTATGCAAAATCTATCATTACTCCCTTTTTACTCGCGTTTTTCATAAGTATTATTCTGGCCCAACCCATTTCCTGGCTTGAAAAAAAGAGGATACCCAAATGGCTTGCACTTCTAATTGTAATGTTGGGATCGTTTATGCTTTTTTCCGGATTTGCCTTCCTGTTAGGAGACTCATTATCGACCTTTTCGGGCAACCTTTCAAAGTTTGAATCAACTCTCACAAAGATGAGTAACGATGTTATTCAGTATCTGAATGGGAAAGGTTTAAATATCCGCCAGGACCAGTTATCTTCTCTTGTCCAGCCGGTAAAGATCCTTGAATTTACCGCCAGCGCTGTTAATAAACTGTTTAATATGGTGGGGACTACCTTCCTGATCTTCCTTATCATTTTATTTATTCTTATGGAGTTCGGGAGTTTTTCTGTAAAAGCTATCGTTTTTCAGGGCAGACCGGATAAATCCAGTCACTATTTTTCTTCCATTTTACGAAACATCCGTAACTACCTTGGTATAAAAACATTATTATGTTTAACCATAGGAATTCTTATCTATTTTACATTACTTATCATTGGGGTTGACTATCCTCTCCTGTGGGCGCTTGTTGCCGGTATTACTTATTATATTCCGAATATTGGATCCATCATCTCCATGATACCAACAGTTCTCTTTGCCCTGGTCCAGCTCGGATTGGGTGGTGCACTCTGGACTCTTGGCTCGTGTACGCTTATCCATGTTGTTATCGGGAGTATTATGGAGCCCAGGATCATGGGAAAAGGTTTGGGCCTGTCAACACTCGTTGTTTTCCTGTCTCTTGTGTTCTGGGGATTTATACTGGGAATAGTGGGGATGATCCTGTCAGTTCCCATAACCATGACCATTAAGATCATCCTGGAACAGAATGAGAAGACAAAATGGCTCGCAATACTTTTGGGAACACCGGCCGAAGCCAATACCTATCTGGCAAATAAAGAATTGATCGAACAAGCCCGGAAAGAAGAACAGCAAAATATTGATGTTAACCCCTTATAAGAGGTGAAGCAAAATGTTATAATGATAATTGAATTAAGCATTCAATGAAATGAAATTCATGCGGATATGAAACATCTGAAACTTCCTTCGGTTGAAGAAATAAGAAAGGATTACAAGCCAATTCTTAACGTAAACCAGCATCACAGAAAAAAAATGTCCAAAATGGACAAGCTTGCGCTATGGATAACCTTACATGTAGGGGGCATGGGATTTTTTATCATCATCTTTGGATGGACCTTGACCTGGTTAGGATGGAACACCTTGGCTCCGTTAAAGTTAAGATTTGACCCTTTCCCGGCTTTTGTACTCTGGCTTTTCATATCAAATATGATTCAGATTTTCCTTATGCCCTTAATTATGGTTGGGCAAAACCTGCAATCAAGACATTCAGAGCTCCGTGCCGAACAGGACTTCGCAATAAACAAAAAAGCAGAAATAGAAATTGAAACAATTTTAATGCATCTGGAAAATCAAAATGATTTGATGTTTCAGATTTTAAAGCAACTCAAAGAATCAGATGCAAATACCAGGCTGGCTGATCAAACCAAGGAGGTCTGATTGAACTTAACCTGCATGACAATACAACGGGGATATAGAAAATCAAATGGTTTAAAATGAAAAAGAAATCTCCTGTTATCAAAGTAATTCCAAAACCTGAGGACATAACGAAACTGGCCATAGATCTCAGCGAAAATGCTATTGAGAAAACTGAATCTGTGAATTTTTTCTTTTCAGAAATTGCCAATATTTTTCTTTTCATTTGGCACACAACAAAAGAGGCTTTTTCCCGTGACTTTGAATTCAGGGAATTTTGGCGTCAGTGTTATCAGATAGGGTATAAAACATTACCTCTTATCTCGATCACGGGAATCATTATGGGTTTGGTTCTGACTATTCAGGCGCGTCCCGTACTTGTGGACTTCAGGGCAGTAAGTGTACTTCCCAGTATGGTTGCTATATCACTCATCAGAGAAATGGGGCCGGTTATAACAGCGCTAATCTGTGCAGGGAAGGTGGGTTCTGGCATGGGAGCAGAGCTGGGATCAATGAAAGTTACTGAACAAATTGATGCCATGGAGGTATCGTCAATAAATCCTGTACGATTTTTAGTTGTGACAAGAGTGCTGGCAGCAACCCTCATGATACCATTGCTGGTCATTTATGCTGATGCCCTGGGCATATTGGGTTGCTGGGCAGGAGTGAACATTAAGGGAGATGTAACATTTGTTTTGTTTTTTTCACAGGCTTTCAGCGACGTTGGGTTTATTGATTTTATTCCTGCTGTAATTAAATCATTCTTTTTTGGAGCAGTCATAGGATTCATAGGATGCTATAAGGGTTACAATGCCGGGCGTGGTACGGAAAGTGTCGGTATAGCTTCAAATTCAGCTGTAGTACTTTCATCACTCCTGGTGATAATTGTGGATCTGGTTGCGGTTCAGATTACCGATATGCTGGTATAATGAAAAAAACTTCTGCAAGGCAACAATGAAGGGTCAGATTACAGCCGCCTCCACCATTCCGGTTATCGAAATAAATAACCTGAAAGTGTCATTTGGTGATCAGGAAGTATTAAAGAATATTTCCTTAAAGCTTTATGACGGAGAAAACCTGGTCGTAGTTGGTAAATCAGGCATAGGCAAATCCGTTCTGATAAAGTGCATCGTCGGGTTACTGAAAAATTATGACGGAGAAATAAAAGTGTTCCAAAAGAAAGTGAATGAATTAAATGAAAAGGAGCTGGACGAATTAAGACAAAAAATCGGGTTCCTGTTTCAAAGTGGCGCATTGTATGATTCAATGACGGTGAGGCAGAACCTCGAATTTCCTTTGCGAAGGATTATGAAGGGCCTCACCGAAAAAGAGATTGATGAGAAAGTCATGGAGGTTTTGGAGCATGTCGGGCTGGCTGATACTTTGTATAAAATGCCCTCACAACTTTCCGGAGGCATGCGCAAAAGAATCAGCCTGGCACGCTCAATTATTGTAGATCCAGTGATAATGCTTTATGACGAACCAACTACTGGCCTTGATCCTGTAACTTCCGATGAAATAAGCTCACTTATCAATGAAGTACAAAAAAAATATAAAACGTCTTCTTTAATAATTACTCATGACATCAAATGTGTATTTAAAACAGCAAACCGGATCATCATGCTTAAAGATGGAGAAGTCTATAAGGAAGGGAAAATAATGGATTTCGAAAACTCATCCGATCCGCTAATAAATTCCTTCTTCAATTGAAAAAAGATTAAAAGACTTACAAAGAAAATCAGCCATGGATAATCATACAGAAAAATTTAAAGTAAGGTTAGGATTATTTATCGCATTAGGTTCTATGCTTTTTCTCCTGGCCATATTTTTCATAGGAAAGCAAAAGAACTTATTTAATCCAGTTTTTAAACTTACCTCAACTTTTAAAAATATCAGCGGATTGGAGGTCGGGAACAATGTCCGCTTCTCGGGAATTATTGTTGGCACTGTTGATAACATTCGTATTATCAATGACTCAACTGTAATGGTGGATATGTCGATTAAAAAAAATGTAAACCAGTTTATAAAATCTGACTGCATGGTTACGATAGGCTCGGAGGGGATTATCGGAGACAAACTTTTAATTATTACGCAAGGTAGCGTTAATGCCCCATTGGCGAGCAACGGACAGCAACTTGCTTCTAAAGAACCAGTTGAGCTGGATGATATCATTATCAAGTTGCAGGCAACAGCAGTTACTGCTCAGGCAATTTCGAAACAAATTGAACAGTTAATGCTTAATATTAACAGCAGGAAAGGAACACTCGGCAGGCTGATACAGGATTCGACAGTCGTATATGATCTTGATCAGGCCCTCATAGGTCTGAAAACCAATACTAAAAAACTGAGTGAAAATATGGATCTCTCAACAAAAAGTTTTCTTGCAAGTTTACAGGGATCTGTTGCCAATATTGAAGCTGGTTCGAAACAGTTGGCAGAGATTATGCAGAAAATTAACAGTGGAGACGGTACCCTTGGCAAATTAATCAATGATACAACCATCATACAAAATCTCGAACAAATTATGGTCAATTTAAAGAAAGGTTCTGAAAGCCTGAATGAAGATCTGACCGCCGCCCAGGAAAATTTTTTGTTAAGAGAGTATTTTAAAAGAAAAGAAAGAGAAAACGCGCAAGAGAAGAAAGATTCTCTGGCAATAAAAACGAAAGAACAAAAAACGGATGATATTAAGAAAAAATAATTTAATCAGATCTATACATGGCAAATAACACTTCCCAGCATATCTTAAACACATCGGCAAGCCTTCTTGGGTTTTGTCTTTTTGTGATCACATCATTCAAGATAGGTAATAAATTAGAATCGAGTATTATTGATGATTTAACCTGCGCTGTTGCAATATTGCTGGGGTTCTCCTGTTTTTTTTCATTTTTTTCAATTCGGACTAATAAACCGATCAGGGAAAAACGCCTTGAGACAATGGCCGATTATTTCTTTATTGTATCCCTTTCAGGAATTATCATTCTTATTTTGCTCATAATTCTCAACGTAATCAAATAATCGTTCAATTACAAATACTCCGGCACGTGTCGCACCCGGATCCGGGTCTTTTGTAACCTTTCAAAGATTGGTAAAAGGTGCCGTGAATTATACTGCGATTTTAGACAGCTATTTATATAGATAATTTTAATTCCTGGTTATTTATAATTTCTTTATACCTGTAAACCAATTCTTTATAACGCCTTTATAACTTCCGGATTATTTTTGTCACAATAAAAAATCTTTAAAAATGGACTGGAAAATTATTTTGGCTGTAATTATTTTCCTTATTTCAGGAGCAGGTATATTATATTTTGGTAATCTTTTTATACAGCTCAATGATAAAATGTTTCATAATTAATAATTTTAATCAGTGAGTATCTCCGATATAATACAGATTACGCTTTTCCTGCTGGTACTGCTAATATTTACTCCTTTGCTTGGGAAATATATGGCCAGAGTCTATCTGGATGAGAGTCATGTCCTGAAACCACTGTTGAAACCGGTAGAGAAGACAATTTATCGGTTAATATCCTGTGACGGAGAAGAAATGGACTGGAAGAAATACACTTTTAGTCTTCTGTTTTTTAATTTCATTGGTTTCCTATTTCTGTTTTTGCTTCAGCTCTGCCAAAATTACTTGCCCCTTAATCCTCAGAAATTGCCGGCTCCTTCCTGGTCATCAGCATTGAATACTTCGATAAGCTTTATGACAAATACCAACTGGCAATCATACAGTGGTGAAACAACCCTAAGTTACCTGGTGCAGATGGCGGGTCTGACAGTGCAGAATTTCCTGAGTGCGGCAACTGGTATCGCGGTCTTGTTGGTACTTATTAGAGGCCTGGTCAGAAGGACAACCGATAAAATTGGTAATTTCTGGGTAGATGCCACAAGATCTGTACTTTATGTCCTGTTGCCTCTTTCGATATTATTGGCAATACTTTTAACCGGTCAGGGAGTTGTTCAAACATTCCATCCATATGTGAAGGCAACCACATTATCGGGTTCCGAACAAATCATCCCTTTAGGTCCGGTTTCTTCGCAAGTAGCTATAAAACAACTCGGTACAAATGGCGGAGGTTTTTTTAATGCAAACAGTGCCCATCCTTTTGAAAATCCTACTCCACTTTCCAATTTTCTGGAGATGTTGGCAATCCTGTTAATACCGTCAGCGCTTACCTTCACTTATGGACGGCTAATTGGCTCGAGCAGACAAGGCTGGACTGTATTTCTTGTAATGTTTACACTTCTCATAACTGGCCTGGTGATCTCTTATTACTCGGAATGTAAATTTCCAATTGTGCATGGTTTGATTGACAATATGGAAGGAAAGGAAACTCGTTTTGGAATTGGGAACAGTATTTTGTGGTCTGTTGTGACAACTTCAGCATCAAATGGTTCGGTAAATGCCATGATGGATAGTCTTACTCCTCTTGCAGGAATGATTGCCATGTTCAATATTATGCTTGGAGAGGTGATATTTGGAGGAGTGGGATCGGGAATATACGGTATGGTGATGTTTATCATTCTGACGGTGTTCATTGCTGGTTTAATGGTTGGGAGATCTCCGGAATTCCTTGGTAAAAAAATTGAAGCCTTTGAAGTAAAGATGGCCATTCTGGCAATTCTTGTACCAAGCCTTGTAATACTCGTATTTTCGGCTGTCAGTTGTCTGACAACGGCTGGTTTCTCTTGTATCAATAACCCCGGACCACATGGACTCTCAGAAATAATCTATTGTTTCAGTTCAGCAGCCGGAAACAATGGCAGCGCTTTTGCAGGGCTGAATTCAAATACACCCTATTACAATATTCTTACTGGGCTGGGAATGCTGACAGGCAGATTTGGGGTCATTGTTCCTGTCCTCGCAATTGCCGGAAACATGGCTGGCAAGAAAATTACGCCATCATCAAGTGGTACTTTCAGAACAGATACCTGGCTCTTCGGTTTGCTTCTGATTGCTGTTATTTTAATTGTCGGCGGACTTACATTCTTTCCGGCTTTATCACTGGGTCCGGTAGTAGAGCATATCTTACTTCTTAAATGATTATTTAGTGTTCAATGGAATCCAAGGAAAAAAAGGAAACAAAACTTCTGACAGGAAAGATCCTGCTGGCTTCTGTGAAAGATTCTTTTATCAAATTAGCTCCTTCAAACCAGATTAAGAATCCGGTTATATTCATTGTTTTAATTGGGGCAATAGTTTCGACAGCAGTGTTTTTTCATAATCTGTTTTCAAGTCAGTTTTCCGTTTTTGTTCTTCAGATTTCTATATGGTTATGGTTTACGGTACTGTTTGCAAATTTTTCAGAAGCAATTGCAGAAGGAAGGGGAAAAGCCCAGGCAGAAAGCCTCAGGAAAAGCAAGAAAAATACCAGGGCAATCCGTCTTAATTCAGGAAAAGAAGAGGAGGTCTGGGCTACGGATTTAAAAAAAGGTGACCTGGTAGTTTGTTCGGCCGGGTTTGTAATACCTTCTGATGGAGAAGTCGTTGAAGGGATATCCAGTGTTGATGAATCAGCCATAACAGGGGAGTCAGCTCCGGTTATTCGTGAAAGCGGTGGCGACAGAAGTGCAGTGACCGGCGGAACAAAGGTTATCAGCGACAGGATTATTATAAGAATAACCGCAGAGCAGGGTAATACATTTCTCGATCATATGATTTCCCTGGTCGAGGGTGCCAGAAGGCAAAAAACCCCAAATGAAATTGCACTGACTATTTTATTATTTGGATTGACAGTGATTTTCCTGATGGCAGTGTTTTCACTTCCTGCTTTTTTCTCTTACAGTCTTAAAGCTTCAGAATTGCCGCAGAATATGAATCTTACTCTTCCGGTACTTATTTCCCTACTGGTATGCCTTATACCAACTACTATCGGAGGGCTTTTAAGTGCAATAGGGATAAGCGGCATGGACAGGTTGCTGCGGAAAAATGTAATTGCCACAAGCGGAAAGGCGGTCGAAGCTGCCGGTGATGTAGATGTTCTTCTGCTGGATAAAACCGGAACCATAACATTAGGTAACCGAATGGCGACAGATTTTATCCCTGCTGACGGAATAACAATCGAGGAACTTGCAAATGCCGCCCAGTTTTCATCCTTAGCCGATGAAACACCGGAAGGCCGTTCTATCGTGGTTTTTGCAAAGGAAAAATTCAACCTGAGAGAGAGAAAATTGAATTCCGCAGATACATCTTTAATAAAATTCTCAGCTAAAACCCGGTTAAGCGGTATTGATATCAGGTTGCCGGATGGAAAAATCAAAAGTTACCGCAAAGGTGCGCCGGATGCTATTAAAAAGTTTATTGAAGATAATAATGGCTTTTTCCCTCAAAATGTAAAGGACACGGTCACCCGCCTTGCAATGAAGGGTGCAACTCCATTGGTTGTGACGGATAATGTTAAAGTTCTCGGCGTTATCAATCTCAAGGATATTGTAAAGGGAGGAATTAAATCACGCTTTGAACAGCTTCGGGCTATGGGAATTAAAACTGTGATGATCACCGGGGATAACCCTCTGACAGCAGCATCAATTGCTGCTGAGGCAGGAGTAGATGACTTTATGGCGGAAGCAAAACCTGAAGATAAATTAACCCGCATCCGTCTGGAACAGTCAGAAGGGCATCTTGTGGGTATGATAGGAGACGGGACTAATGATGCTCCTGCTCTTGCTCAGGCTGATGTTGGTATTGCAATGAATACAGGGACACAGGCAGCCAGAGAAGCCGGAAATATGGTTGACCTTGACAGTAATCCCACAAAACTGATTGAGGTTGTCGAAACCGGAAAGCAGTTACTTATGACACGCGGAGCCTTGACCACTTTCAGTATTGCCAATGATGTAGCGAAATACTTCGCTATAATCCCTGCCCTGGCATTGCCATTATATACTTCTGCCGGAGTATCAGGTCCATTATCCGCCCTTAATATAATGCACCTGGCATCACCAGAGAGTGCAATTCTAAGTGCAGTTATCTTTAATGCTTTGATAATAATAGCCTTGATACCCCTGGCACTCAAAGGAGTCAGATACAGACCTTTACCTGCAAGCAGAATACTTACCGGAAATATTCTGATTTATGGAGCAGGCGGACTGGTTGCTCCTTTTATAGGTATTAAGGTGATAGATATTTTACTGAATTCTCTTCATATGATTTGAAAAAGACATGAAGAAACAAATCAATACAGGATTAAGATTACTGATGCTGATGGTAATTCTTACCGGTATAGTTTATCCCGGGATTATCACCGTTATCACCTCTTTGTTCTTCCCCGGCAAAGCCCATGGCAGCCTTGTTGAAAGGAACGGAATAATAATTGGGTCAGAACTAATAGGTCAGGACTTCAATATACAGAAGTATTTTTGGTCACGACCTTCATTTAATAATTATAATCCGCTCCCCTCAGGAGCATCCAATCTTGGTCCTTTGAACCCGCTTTTAACAGGAGAGATTAATCAGAGAGAGAAAGATGTTCTTCAGGCGAATAATATGAAAGAGGATTTGAATGTTCCGCCTGAAATGGTTACCGCATCTGCCAGTGGACTGGATCCTCATATTTCTCCAACAGCAGCTTTATTACAGGTAAGCAGAGTTGCTCAGGCACGGGGAATGGACAAAAAAGAGCAGGAAAAACTTGTTGATTTAGTAAATGATTTTACTGAAAACCGTCAGTTTTCGTTACTCGGCGAACCACGGATAAACGTATTTCTCCTAAATTTAAAGATAGATAGTCTTAAATGAATGATTACAATGACATACGGCCAGATCCTGATGAATTACTGGCCTCAATAAAGCTTGAAGAGGACCAGAGCAAAAAGGGCAAGCTGAAAATCTTTTTCGGTATGTGTGCAGGTGTAGGTAAGACTTTCTCGATGCTTGAGTCCGCGCACATCGATAAATCAAACGGGAAAGATGTTGTCATAGGGTATATTGAAACTCATAACAGACCTGATACTAATGAGCTTTTAATAGGGTTTGAAATAATTCCAAGGAAAGTTGTTGAATATAAAGGCACAAAACTGGAGGAAGCAGATACGGAGGCAATTATTGCAAGAAAGCCTGACCTCGTTCTGATTGATGAACTTGCACATACGAATGTACCAGGAAGCCTCCACCTTAAAAGATACCAGGATATCCTCGATATTCTTGACATCGGGATTGATGTATACACCACCTTGAATGTACAGCATCTGGAAAGCAGATCAGATACAGTGTCACAAATAACTGGTATTGTCGTAAGGGAAACTGTTCCTGATGAGATTTTTGAGAAAGCCGATGACATTGAACTGGTTGATATAACACCTGATGAACTTCTTCAGAGATTCAAAGATGGTAAGGTATATTCCTCCGAACGATCAGCAGAAGCAATCAGGCATTTTTTTAAAAAAGGCAATATTACAGCTTTACGGGAAATGGCCCTGAGGATTGTAGCTGACAGGGTCGACAAGCAACTGCAGGGTTACATGCAGAAAAATCGTATAAGAGGTCCATGGAAATCCGGTTTGCACCTGATGGCAGTCATAGGACCAAGCCCGCATTCTGCCAGGCTATTGCGATGGGCTAAGAGTCTCTCCTATACAATGGGAGCAACACTTCTTGCCCTGTATGTTGAAACAACAAAAAAATTGTCGCCTTCACAAAATGATCAGCTGAATAAAAATATAAAACTGGCACGTCATCTTGGGGTTGAATTCATCACCACATCAGGTGATGATATCGTCAGATCGATTCTTGATATAGGACAAAAGGAGAATATTACACATATAGTAGTTGGTAAACCCAGGCATTGGAACCTGTTATCATATTTCAGGGTCGGAAACTTCGTGAACAGACTGATAAAATACAGCGGTAACATTGATGTATATGTTGTGGGATCCGATCAAACTGAAGACAATCAATACAGGAAGGCTTTTAAATTGCCATCTTTTACATCAAATCTTTCACAGTATTTCCTTGGGGCTATATTTACAATACTAACAGCTGCTGTTTTTTACCCTCTGAGGGAGTACATTGGTTACCAGGTTGTTGCATTCGGATTATTGTTTACTGTCTCAATCCTGGCACTTTTTGTAGGGATCGGGCCTATTCTCCTTTCTGCTGCGCTGAGCGCCTTAATCTGGGATTTCTTCTTCATTCCACCCTCATTTGAACTGCATGTTGACAAACTTGAAGATGTATTGATGCTTATAATGTACTTTATTATAGCCCTTATTGGAGGAATTATGACATCAAGGGTGAGGAAACAGGAAAAACTAACAAGAGAAAGGGAATTAAGAACAAATGCATTGTACCAATTGACAAAAGAGTTGTCAATGACATCCGGTATTGATGGTGTCATCATAACATCTGTGAAGTACATAAGGAAATATTCCAGACTTGATTGCTCAATTATCCTTCAGGATGGCAATAATGTTTTGGATAAATTAGTAAAACCTGACAATTCCTTAAGCCTTTCCGAATCGGAGTTAAGTATTGCCGAATGGTCGTTTCAGCATTCAAGAGAAGCCGGTAGATTTACCGACACCCTGCCTTCGACTGAATTTACATTTTATCCTCTTATCGGTAATAAGTTACATTTAGGTGTAGTAGTTATTAAGCAAAAGAAACCTCTTACGGGCGACGAAGAAACATTTTGGGATGCTTACAGGACACAAATCTCAAATGCACTTGAAAGAGAATTCTTGAACGATTTGGCCAGAAAAGCTTCAATACTTGACGAATCAGATAAGCTCTATAAAAGCTTGTTCAATTCAATTTCCCATGAATTAAGAATTCCTGTTGCAACAATAATGGGGACAACCGACACTTTACTTTCGGGTGAATTTGATAAGGATACAAACAGGCATTTATATGTCGAAATTAATAAAGCTTCGGAGCGCCTAAACAGGCTTATAGAGAACCTGCTGAATATGTCAAGGCTTGAGTCCGGAAGGATCACACCCAAACTTGACTGGCATGATGTGCATGATCTTGCCAATAAGGTCATTAAGACCTTGAAAAATGAACTCAAAGGGTTTAATCTGGAAGTCAGCATTCCCAATGACATGCCACTTGTAAAAATAGACTTCGGACTGATGGAACATGTCCTTTATAACCTTGTACTTAATGCTACTCAATATTCAAAACCAGGGACAACAATCCGAATTAAAATGTATTATGATCACCAAAGTTTTATTATGCAGGTTATGGACAGAGGGCCCGGTTTTCCTTCTGGAGAGTTGAAAAATGTCTTCAATAAATTCTACCGGCTTGAAGGAAGCATTTCAGGGGGAACAGGACTGGGTCTTTCCATCGTTAAAGGATTTGTTCAGGCCCATAATGGCGATGTGACGATTGAAAACAGAAAAAACGGAGGTGCAATATTAACAGTCAAAATTCCATCCGATACTCCTGATTTGAATCAAATTATATTATAAATAAACATTGGCAGCAGACGACAGTATATTGGTTATTGAAGATGAATTACAGATCCTAAGGCTTCTTTAAATTACTTTGAACCTTAATGGACACACAGTTTCTGAAGCTTCAATCACAAGCGAAGGAATAATTACTGCAGCTTCTCAAAATCCTCCGTTAATTTTACCCGATCCAGGGCTACCTGTGATCAGGATAATTTGTTTTTAAAATAGTATGAAATATTAGTCTGAGATTATCCCAGGCATTTTTTTGATATAAATTTGCGATGTTATTGTAATAATACCGGTATGAAACTTCAATCATTGAAGTATTTAATACTATTTATAATGCTTCTCTTCCCAAGAGAAATTAATAATGATCATTTATATCCTGTCAATAATGATTTAACCAAGATTACCATTAGTCGACATGTCGTAAATGAATCACAGAAAAAGGATTGTCTGAATTTAGAACTGAGGAAAAGTAAATCCAGGCCGACCAATCAAGACATAAAAGTTGAGACAACAGTAATCGATTGTTCCGGATCAAATTATTCAAAAACCAGGTTTATAAAACTTTTTATTATTCAGAAAATAGCCTCTTCAAAAAGGGATTATTCATTAAGTTCACCTTATTATCTTTTGATCTCCCAAACATTTCATATAAGTACTTTTATCAGGATACTTCGGATCTGAACCTGAACGTGGGGAAAATTCATCCGGATACTTGTCAAGAAATCCATCATATGGGAACCCCTCTTTTGAAAATATCTGGTAAACCGTATCCTTTGAAGGAGTGACGATAGAATCACTGCTTCCCAGGTATCTGACAGTCCGCTGGCAAATCGCACTTATATAAGTGACAGAATCAAGATTACCTGTAACTTCCTTGTCCAGAATCGTACGTACATAGGTCGTAAAGGTTGAATCGTGATTTCCTTGTCCGGTTGTCGATTCAATCCGCGTATACCCGTACTGGTCGCCAACATCAAAATTGTATATTTGATCCCATGTAAGAGGCCGGATGCCTTTCTGGGGAGAGCCTGACCCTACAAGTTTGTATTCAACCAGTGAATCCGGGAGAAGAGTCAGGTCAAACATTTTAGAAAACCCGAATGAATTGGTCAGTTCCATTGTTTTCCCGTTACTGATATGACTGATATTCTGCCCATTGATATCTTTGGCCTGGAATTGGATGATCTTAACAGTATCAGGTACGCCAAGGATCGTAT
>Ga0208980_10001451_pt1 | contig 14324 bp, 15 predicted proteins | sample WetSurMetagenome_3_FD_187993 | JGI IMG/M metagenome (GOLD analysis project Ga0208980, IMG submission 187993) | Wetland microbial communities from Twitchell Island in the Sacramento Delta, sample from surface sediment Aug2011 Site A1 Bulk (version 2) | ecosystem: Environmental > Aquatic > Marine...
CCCCGTGGTGCAGGGCGAGCTCGACAACGAAGCGGAAGAACCTCCGAGTCGCTCCCTCTCCGATCGACCCCGCTCTCCGGCAGCCCGCAAAGTCCCGTTGAACCCGGTCACGGCGCGCCTGCTCCCGACTCAGGAAGCGATCCGGATCCTGCTGCCTCCGGAGCCGGCACTGCCGGTCACGGTCGAAACGCCGCAGCGCGCGCGGCGGCGGCCAATTCGCTTCACCGACATGAGCCAGGTGCAGGTGATCGTGCTGCACAGCATGGCCCTCAGCCTGGATCGCGGTCGCGCCGAGGACTTGATCGCCGATCAGGAGACCGCCGACGTCGCCCGGCGCGTGGGCGCAGTCACTGCCTTCCTCGCCGCGTTGGGTCAACCCCTGGGCGCCCCCATTCCAACCGCAAAATAACCACCTATGAACCTGATCCAGCCTTTTGCCGCCCTCCGCCCCGCAACGGGCCGCGCCAATGATGTCGTCGCCCCGCCCTACGATGTATTGTCTACCGTTGAAGCCCGGGAGCGCGCCAGCGGCCGTCCATGGAGCTTTCTGCACATTTCCAAACCGGAAATCGACCTGCCCGCCGATACCAATCCCTATGCGCCCGAAGTCTACGCCAAGGGTGCCGAGAATCTGCAGGCCATGATCCAGGCCGGCGTGCTGGTGCGCGACCCGGTGCCCTCCTACTATGCCTACCGCATCGTGATGGGCAGTCACAGCCAGACCGGACTGGTGGCCGCCGCCTCGGTGGCCGACTACGACACAAACCGCATTCGCAAACACGAGTTCACCCGCCCCGACAAGGAAGACGACCGCGTGCGGCAGATCGATGCGCTCGATGCCCAGACCGGCCCGGTGCTGCTGGCCTACCCGGCCGCGCCCGAGGTCGATGCGATCCTGGCGGCTGCGTCCGTCGGCGCGCCCGATTCCGACGCCGAGCTCGACGGTGTGCGCCATAGCTTGTGGGCGATCCGTGACGCGGCGATCCAGGCGCGCATCACCGCCGCCTTCAACGCCATGAACGCGCTCTATATCGCCGACGGCCACCACCGCTCGGCATCGGCCTCGCGCATCGCCGCCGCGCGCCGCGCCACCCATCCGGGGCACACCGGCGCCGAACCCTACAACTTCTTCCTGTCGGTGATTTTCCCCGCGCACGAAATGCGCATCATGGATTACAACCGGGTCATCACCGACCTCAACGGCCTCGCCGCGGAAGGCTTTCTCGAACGCGTGGGCGCCGCCTTCAGCGTCGAGCCCGCCACCGCCGCGGTCAAGCCCGAGCGCCCGGGCAGCTTCGGCCTCTATCTGGCCGGAAAGTGGTATCGCCTGACCATCCGCCCCGAACTGATCCCGGCCGACCCGGTCGGCCGTCTGGACGTCAGCCTGTTGCAAAACAACCTGATCGCGCCCATCCTCGGCATCACCGACCCACGGCGCGACAAGCGCATCGATTTCGTCGGCGGCATTCGCGGCCTGGCCGAACTGGAGAAGCGCGTCAACAGCGGCGAGATGGCGCTGGCCTTCGCGCTCCACCCCACCCGCATGCAAGACCTGATGGCGGTGGCCGACGCCAACGAAGTCATGCCGCCCAAATCCACCTGGTTCGAGCCCAAGCTGGCGGATGGGCTGGCATCGCATGGGCTGAACACCCCCTAAAGTTTTCCGGGCAAATGCCGTTTCTTTAAATGTTGTAATCCCGCCCAGGAAAACCGGCCAACAGGATCCCTCCGTGAAAATCGACAAACGCGTCACGCCCCCCACCACCTCCAAGGTCTCCGCAACCCAAGCCAAAGGTACGGCCAAGGCGGAGGCCAGCACGCCGCAGGGCGGCAGCGACTCGCTGACGCTGACCGAATCCAGCACGCGCATCCGCGCGCTGGAAGCCCAACTGGCTTCGGTCGACATCACCGACGCGGGCAAAGTGGAATCGGTCAAGGCCGCGCTCGCCAACGGCACGTTCGCGGTCGATGCTGAAGTGGTGGCCGACCGCCTGATCGACCACACCAAGGAAACGCTGCGCAAACGCCCGCGCAAAAAGTAGAATCAAGCCCCGAATACCTTATCGAGGCCTGGCATGAACGAAATCCAGTTATCCGTAACCGGCATGACCTGCGGCGGCTGTGTCGCCAGCGTGCAGCGGGTATTGACGGCCTTGCCAGGCGTGCAAAGCGCCGAAGTCACCCTTACCCCCGGTCAGGCGCGCGTGGTGGTCGACCCCGCCCGGGTTGACCGCGCCGCCCTGGTGCAGGCCGTGGTCGACGCAGGGTTTGGCGTGGCCAGTTGAAGGGCTCTGCCCACCCCCCTGTCAGTACGTGTTCAAAGCGGGCCCACACAGGCTTTCCAAAGGCTCGGGGCGATGCACCCCGTTGCCCTGCACATAATCCACCCCGATCTGGCGCAACACGGCCAGGATCTGATCCGACTCGACATACTCGGCCACCGTTTTCAGCCCCATCTGGTGGCCGATTTTGTGGACCGCCTCGACCATGGCGCGATCGATCGGATTGCTCGTGATGTCGCGCACAAACGCGCCGTCGATCTTGAGGTAATCCACCTTCAGGTTCTTCAGATACGTGAAAGACGACAGGCCGCTGCCAAAATCGTCCAGCGCAAAGCTGCAGCCAAATTCGCGCATGGCGTCGATAAAATCATTGACCACCGCCAGATTGCCGATCGCCGCCGTTTCGGTGATTTCAAAGCATAAATGCGGCCCCATGACAGGGTTTTCCTGCAGGTGCGTCAACAACTTGCGGCGAAATTCCGGGTCTTTCAGCGACGCGCCGGACAAGTTCACCGCAAACAGGCAATGCGCCTCCTGCTCGGCTGCCAGATAGCGTGAGCACACGCGCAGCGTTTCCTCGATCACCCAGCTGTCCAGCGAGGGCATGATGAAATAGCGTTCGGCTGCGGGAATAAAGGCCATCGGCAGGATCTCGCTGCCATCGTCGTCCACCATCCGCAGCAGCAGTTCGACATGGCGGGTGGTTTCCACCGCCCCATCGGTTCGGCGGATGGTCTGCCAGAACAGGCGCAGGCGCTGCTCTTCCAGCGCCCGCTGGATACGCGTCACCCACTGCATTTCGCCGCGATGGCGCGCCAGATCAAGGTCGCGGCTCTCATAGAGATGAATCTGGTTGCGGCCGCGGTCTTTTGCGACATAGCAGGCAGCATCCGCCGCCGACAGCAGGCTTGCGGTGGTGCCGCTGTCGCGAGTGATCGCCGCCATGCCGACGCTCATGCCGACCGCAAAAATGCGTTCTCCCCACTTGAAGCGGAAACGCTGCACTTCGGCACGGAAGGTATCCGCCACCTCAAGCGCATCGGCGATGCTGCAATTTTCCAGCAACAAGGCAAATTCGTCGCCGCCGAGGCGAGCCAGGGTATCGCGTTCGCGCAGGTTGCCCTTCAGCAGCAGCGCCAACTGGCGCAGCAATTCATCGCCCGCGGCATGGCCGCAGGTATCGTTGATCACCTTGAACTGATCGAGGTCCATGTAGCACAGCGCGTGTTCCCGGCCCTGCTGGATGGCCGACTGCAGCGTGCGTTCCAGCCGCTGCTCGAACTCGCGACGGTTGATCAGGCCGGTCAGCGCATCATGGCTGGCTTGATAAATCAAACGCGCGGTGGCCTGATCGATCTTCGCCTGCATTTGATCCTGCATCGATTGCAGGTGGGCAGCCATATGATTGACGCCGTGCTGCAGCATGCCCAGTTCAGCCTGCCCGCTCTGCTCGACCCGTTCTTCCAGATGGCCCTCGCCAATGCGGCTGACCGTATGCGTCAAGGCCAGAATCGGCCGCGTGATCTGACGCCCGATACGCCAGGCGAGATAAAGACTGACGCCCAGCCCCGCCAGCAGGATGAGCAGGCTGCGCACAATGGCGTCACGCTGGCTTTTGAAGGTGGCGTTGCGCGACACGTCGAGTCCCACCCAGCCCAGCAGCCGGGCCGGGGCACCAGGCGAAGCCGCGTGCGCGTCGAACGCCTGAAAATCATCCACCACCACCTCGGTGCGCGTGATCGGGGCGTAGTAAATCAATCGATCCTGGTATTCAAGCTGGTGGATGCGGTCGACGGACAGCTTGCCGGGCTCGGCATCTGCCCAGCTTCCTCGCCCAACCTGCACCAGCCGCCGGCCATCGCCGGAAAACACGGCCACCCCGCGGATATCGGGTTCGATAGCCGTTTTCGCGAGCAGCGTCTGCAACACCTCGACATTGCCGGATGCCACACCATATTCGGCAGCCGGTGCGAGCTGGCGGGCAATCGCCACGGCTCGCGTCCGCAAGGACTGATCCAGGTCGTCGATTTTCCCGGTGACGAGCTGGAACAGCAGCAACACGCCGATGATGACCATCGGCACGACGGCCAGACCAATCACACGGCCACGTATGCCCAGAGAAATCGCCATCAGCGCACCTCTCCCAAACGCTTTTCCAGCTCGGCTGCCGACGGCAGGGTGAAGCCAAGCGAGCGCGCCACCTGTTCGTTGATCGAAATACTGAAATACGCAGGATACGCAGGCGCAGGCAGGTGCACCGGCACCGTGATCAGCGCATGGGTCACCCATTCGGCGGCCTGCCGGCCGATCTGCGCCGGGCTGGAATGCAGCGACAACAACGCGCCGGCTCGCGTCATCGAGCGCGAATAGCCGAGCACCGGGTCACGATAACGATAGGACGTCAGGAAAAGGCTTTGAGCCGTGTTTCGATTGAACGCCAGCGGATCGGGCAGCGCCAGCAGCAAGTCGGCTTCGGTCAACACGCTTTCGAGCGGCTTGATCAAATGCTCGCCATCGACCAGTCTGGCATGCACCAGGCTGAGTTGCTGTGAACGCAGGGCCTCGTCCAGTTCGCCCAGCACCCCCTCCTGTTCCGCACTCAGCAACACCCCCACGCGGCGCGCTTCGGGAAAAGCCAGACGAATCAAAGCGGCCTCCCGCTCAAACGGCTGATCGATATAGATGGCCGATGCACTGTGCCCACCTTCAGTCAGGCGGGCGCGCCCGGTTTTGACATACCACGCGCGCGGCACCAGCAGCGCCAGCACAGGTGGGCGGTTCGGCAGCGCGGCCAGCGATTCGGCGGCGCGCACGCCCACCGCAACGGCCAGAGGCGCGTCATTCAGCGCAGCTGCAGCCACCCCCTCGGCGTAGGTCCGACTGGCCTCATGGCCGGCCGCTTCGAGGTGCGCGCGGATGACCTGATAGGCCTCCTGATGGAGTGAGGAGTCTTCGCTCAACACCACCGCCACCCGCGCCGCGACGGCCTGCCCCGACCCGCTCGCCAGGCAGATGAACAGCAGCACCCAGCCTGTGGCAGGCTGCCATTCAGCCCATCTGCGCGCCAGCCAAGCCGTCAAACCGCCTCCTGCGATGCGTCTACCCCTCCATTGGGGGCACACGCGTCCTGCAGGGCACTCCACAAACAAGTGCCCTTGCTTTCCTTGGCCACCGCCTCAAGCAAACCTGCATGGGCGGCCAGTTCCTCAACGGAGGCCTGCAACAACACGGGCCGGGGACGCGTGCGTGCGACAGCCTGATCGGCCTGCGTACCCCGCGCTTCCAGGCCGATCGACAGGCTTTCCTGTCCACGCGTCAGCGCCAGGTACACCGCTGCCAGCAATTCGCAGTCGACCAGCGCGCCGTGCAAGGTGCGCGCCGTGTTGTCGACGCCGTAGCGCTTGCACAGCGCGTCCAGGTTGTTGCGCTGGCCGGGATGCAGCGCCTTGGCCATCGCCAGGGTGTCGGTCACGCCGTCGCACCAGGTGGTCAGCGGCGCCATGTCCAACTGGCGCAGCTCCATATTGAGGAAGCCCACGTCGAACGGCGCATTGTGAATAATGAGTTCGGCGCCCCGAATGAAATCGACAAAATCCTGCGCGACGTCGGCAAAACGCGGCTTGTCCTGCAGGAACTCGGGGGTGATGCCGTGCACCTGCATCGCGCCGGCGTCGATGTCGCGCTCCGGATTGACGTACCGGTGCAGGTGGTTGCCGGTGAGCCGCCGGTTGACCATTTCCACCGCCGCCACTTCGATGATGCGATGCCCCTGATTGGGGTCGAGACCCGTGGTTTCGGTGTCGAGAATAATTTGCCGCATAGATGTGTTCAGAATGTCCGGGTTGTCATGCCTGCAAAACGCCCTGGTTGGCCAGTTCGTCGGCACGTTCGTTTTCGGGATGGCCGGCGTGGCCACGTACCCATTTCCATTCGATGCGGTGCAGCTGCGAAAGGGCGTCCAGTTGCAGCCACAGGTCCTGGTTCTTGACCGGCTTGCCGTCGGCGGTGCGCCAGTTGCGTCGCTTCCAGCCCGACATCCATTCGCTGATACCCTTCTGCACGTATTGCGAATCGGTGTGGACCTCGACCGTGGACGGGCGTTTCAGCGCCTCAAGCGCACGGATCACCGCAGTCATTTCCATGCGGTTGTTGGTGGTGTCCCGCTCGCCGCCGCAGATTTCCTTGCGATGCCCGTCCGTCACCAGCAATGCGCCCCAGCCGCCCACGCCGGGATTGCCCTTGCAGGCGCCATCGCTGTAGATATAAATAATGTCAGCGGTCACGACGGGGCCGATGCTGGTTGAGGTTAATGACTTTTGAATTCATCACTTTCGCCGCAGGCGCCAACAAGCGCTGGGCCACGGGTGTTTTCCATTGCGGCAGGATGATGTTCATGCCCTGCACGCGCTTCACCGCCTGCAGAAAATACACGCCACCGCCCATCGCCCACCAGCGGTCGCCTGCCGGTTCCATGAAACGCAGCCGCCGCAGCCAGTTTTCGCGATTGATCGGCGGACGGTAACAGCACATGCTGCCCGCCGCCACTTCCATCCCCAGCAAAACCATCCAGTCTTTCACCCGTGAAATATTCAAGAAAGTGCCGTTCCACGGATAGCCGCGCTCGCCGCCCTGCAACTGGCGCGCCAGCCCCCACAGGCTGCGCGGATTGAATCCGGCCAGAACCAGACGGCCTTCCGGGCGCAGCACGCGCTCGGCTTCACGCAACACCTGATGCGGATTGGCGCTGAATTCCAGCACATGCGGCAGCAACAGCAAATCCAGCGACTGGCTTTCGAACGGCAGGAACATCGGATCAGCCCGCACCTGACCGGGCGCGTCCAGCGCGCAGTTCACCCGCAGCGGAATGCGGCTATTCCGCAGAAAATCGATCTGCGGCAGCCCTACCTGCACCGCATTGAAGCCAAACACGTCCGACACGGCCTGGTCGAAATAGCGCTGCTCGCGGAACAACAAATGTCGCCCCAGCGGGGTTTCAAACCATCCGGCATCCAGCTTGGATAACATAGCCTTTACTCCTGTTTCAGCGACACGCCATGTTGACACTCATTTCCCTGCCCGCGTTCACAGACAACTATATCTGGGTGCTGCACGACGGACAGCATGCCGTAGCGGTCGATCCGGGCGACCCGGCGCCGCTGGTCGCGTTTCTCGACGCCCATCAACTCGGCCTGACCGCGGTGCTGATCACCCACCATCACCGTGACCATACTGGCGGCAACACCCTGCTGCGTCAACGCTACGGATGTGCCATCTACGCCCCGGACAACCCGCGCATTCCCGCTGTCAGCCACACCCTGCACGGCGGTGATGCCGTGAAGATCGCGGAACCCGCCTTGCACCTCGACGTGCTGGCCACCCCCGGCCACACGCTCGACCACATCAGCTACGCAGGCCACGGCTATGTGTTCTGCGGCGATACGGTTTTTGGCTGCGGCTGCGGCAAATTGTTCGAAGGCAACCCGGCGATGATGGCTGCCAGCCTCGACGCCATTTTGACCCTGCCTGATGCTACCCGAGTCTGCTGCGCGCATGAATACACCCTGAGCAACATTGACTTCGCCAAGACGATCGATGGCGACAATCCCGCGCTGCTCGAACGCGAGCGCGCCGACCGCGAATTGCGCGCGCAAGGGCGCCCCACCCTGCCCTCGACTCTGGCATTGGAAAAGGCCACCAACCCGTTTCTGCGCTTTCACGACCCCGACATGACGGCTTTTGCTGCGCGTTACCTCAATCGCCCGCATCCCGGCCCGGCCGAGGTGTTCGGCGCGATTCGAGCCGCCAAGGATGCCTGGGATGGCTAATCACCGCCATCCGGGTTAAAATGAAGCCTTATTGACCACGGGAGACCGATTTGCCCGGAATCAAATTGACCACGATCAAGCTGCAACTCAGCCTCGCTGTCCTGGCGCTGAGCTTCAGTTGTTCAACGCTGGCCGCGGAATTGCCCGCCAGCACCCAGAAGCTGGAGTGGAGCAGCGAATCCGCCAGCGACACGTCCGACAGCGCTGCATCCAATCGCGACAACCCGGCAGAAATCAGCCAGGACGATGTCTGGCAGCGCATCCGCAGCGGTTTCAAGATAGACGACGCGGCCTCGCAGAATCCGCTCGTCTCGGTTCATGAATCCTGGTACGCCGCGCGGCCGGATTATGTGCGCCGCATGGTCAGCCGCTCGCGCCAATATCTGTATCACATCGTCCAGGAAGTCGACCGGCGCGCGATGCCGATGGAAGTCGCCTTGCTGCCGATGATTGAAAGTGCGTTCAACTCCACCGCGCTCTCGACTTCCGCCGCCTCCGGCATCTGGCAGTTCATCCCCTCGACCGCGCGGCTTTACGGACTCAAACAGGATCACTGGTACGACGGCCGGCGCGACTTTCCCGCCGCGACCAATGCCGCGCTGGACTACCTCAGCAAGCTCTATCTCGACTTCGGCGACTGGCAGCTCGCACTCGCTGCCTACAATTGTGGCGAAGGCTGCGTTGCACGCGCCATCCAGAAAAACGTGCAGCAAGGCCTGCCCACCGATTACGCCAGTCTGACGCTGCCCGCCGAAACCCGGAACTACGTCCCCAAGCTGCTGGCGATCAAGAATCTGATCCGCAATCCCGAGCAATACGGCATCGCGATCGATACGCTGCCCAACCAGCCCTATTTCACCCAGGTCACCGTCCACGCCAACATGGACATTCGCTCCGCCGCCCGGCTGGCGGACATGAGCAGCAGCGACTTCGTCGCCTTGAATGCCGCGTTCTCGCGCCAGCTCATCCGTTCCGATACGCCGGTCAACCTGCTGGTGCCGGTCGACAAAACGGATCATTTCCAGCGCAATCTGGAAGCGGGCAACTGGGACTCCTGGCAGCCCTACACCGCGCAGAAAGGCGAGCGCCCGGAGGATATCGCCCGGCGCTTCGACGTCAGCGTCGACCGCCTCACCGAGCTCAACCAGTTCCACCTGAAACGCGGCAGGCTGATCAGTGCGCAGACCATCCTGGTCCCCATCAGAGGGCATGGCGCAGCGGTTGCTGAAGAGCAATCAACAACACCCACACCCACTGGCCCGGGCGCAAGCCCGCATGTCGTGCAGCGCGGCGAAACCCTGTTTGGCGTCGCCCGCCGTTATGGATTGAGCGTCGCCCAACTGACCGCAGCCAACCCCGGAATCGACACCCAGCTCAAGACCGGCCAGCTTGTTCAATTACCGCCAAATGCGGCGGTTGCCCCAGCAGCTGAACCCGTCCAGCAGGCCGCCGTCGCCCCCCGTCCCCCAAAATCCGCCAAGCCGACCCGCTACACCGCCAAACGCGGCGACACTTTGCACGCAATCGCCGAGCGTTTTGATGTCAGTCTGACTGACATCAAGGCGTGGAATCCTGCTTTCAAGAAAAACAGCAAGGTTCGCGCGGGGCAAACCGTCGTCGTGAAAAAAGCCTGATCTGAGCTCGGCTCAGTCTGGCGCAGGCGGTTCGCCCGTCTTGTCCGACATCACCAGCGCCATGCCCACGGCGGCCAGCACCATCCACAGCACCGCCGCCCATATGCCCAGCGCATCAGACAGCGGCCCCATGAAAAGCAGCGTCAGCATCGCCACGGCCAGCATGCCATTGCCGATCCAGAAATTGCGGCTGTGTTTGTCAGTCTTCAATTGAAACCCCGTCCAGAAAAATATGAGCCCTGCAAAATAGCAGGGTATCCGGAATCGGGCGTGGGAAGCACCAGATTCATCGGCACCACGATCAAATTCTCTCAGTGTCGGTGCGATACAAACGACGGATTTCGATCCTGAAGAGACCATCGTGCTTCCGATTTGTAACCATCCGCTGACGGGCGTGAAACAGACATTCCGGAAATCGACTGGGTGCTTACCTCATCCAAAGCGGTCATTGCCTTGCCTCGATAACGAACATCGGATAGTTGTCTGCTGGAACCGGGGTAACTCAAAACATCCCTCGCTATTCGATAGTCCGCCGGGATATTCAGTCACAACCACCATGGATCGAAGTAGTGTGACACGGCATTTGATACGCGATGCGCGCATGCGAATGCCGGCCAAACGCCGATCTCTTGATGAAACTGGTAAGTAACAAATATAATAAGCACTACTTATCAATATTGCGGTGACCCATGGAGTTGCGACAAGACAGCCTCGGCTTTCTGCTGGCGGATGTTTCCCGCCTGATGCGTCGCGCTTTCAAGCAACGCCTGGAAGGAAGTTCCCTCACCCTGGCGCAGGCGCGCGCGCTCGTTTACGTCTCGCGTCATGAGGGCGTTCGCCAGATCGATTTGGCAGACATGCTGGAAGTTCAGCCCATCACGCTCGCCCGCTTGATTGACCAACTCACGGATTCCGGCCTGGTCGAACGTCGCCCCGATCCCAACGATCGGCGGGCATATCGGGTGTTTCTGACGCCTGCTGCCACGCCCCATCTGGCCGCAATCGAGCAGGTCGCAGCGACGATCCGAGCGGTCGCCCTGCTCGATCTGGACAAGCAGCAAGCCGCCACGCTCCTCCTCGCCCTGCACAAGATGCGCGACAACCTGTCCTCGCGGTAACGTCCCGCGACAGCACATCATTCCCGGAGTTTCCTGTTCATGAGTCCTGTCCCAACCAGCAACGAATCACCTCAGGCCGAGCTGGCACGTCCATCGAGGCGACGCTTGAAACGACTGATCCTGCTTGTCGTGCTGCCCCTGATCGCCACACTGGCCATCGGGGTCGTGTACCTCAGGAGCGGCCGCTTCGTCGAAACCGACAACGCCTACGTCAAGGCCGACAAGGTGCCGGTCAGTGCCGAGGTGTCCGGGACGATCAAGCAGGTGCTGGTTCGTGAAAACCAGGCTGTCGCGGCGGGTCAGCCGCTGTTCCGGATCGACCCGGCGCCGTTTCGGGTGGCTGTCGCCAAAGCCGAAGCCAAACTGGCGCAGGTAAACGTCGATCTTGCGGCGACGAAGGCGAGTTTTCGCGAGAAGCAGGCCGAGATTGCCCTGGCGCAAACCCGCTACGCTTTTGCGCGAAAAGAACAGCACCGGCAGGCCGATCTGGTGGCCAAACAGTTTATTTCCCCTTCCCGATTCGACGACGCGAAGCAAACCACCGACCTCGCCGGGCAGCAAATCGGCGCGTTGGAGCAGGATCTGAAACGCATCGCAGCAACCCTGGGCGGCAGCGTCGATGCGCCGGTCGCGCGCCACCCCGCGTATCTCGCCGCGCTGGCCGAACTCGATCAGGCGAGGCTCGACCTGGCGCGCGTCGAAGTACGCGCCTCGTTGCCCGGCACCGTGAGCAAGCCGCCCAAGCCGGGGCAGTTCGCCGAAGCGGGCGCGACGACGATGGCCCTGGTGGTCAGCGGCCATGCTTGGGTCGAGGCCAATTTCACCGAGACCGATCTCACCTACGTTCATCCGGGGCAGCCGGTCAAAATTCATATCGACACCTACCCCGACGCAAAATGGACAGGCACGGTGGACAGCCTGAGTCCGGCCACCGGGGCGGAATTTTCGGTGATCCCCGCGCAGAACGCCACCGGCAACTGGGTCAAGATCGCCCAGCGCGTGCCGGTGCGGATCAAGCTCGACGCCGCGCCGGATCAGCCAGCTTTGCGCGCGGGCCTGAGCGCGGTGGTCGAGGTCGACACCGGCCATCGCCGCCGCCTGTTCGGACACACGCTCTGAGGCCGCGCGCATGAGTGCGTCCGCAACCGCGCTCCAACCGGAAAGCGCCAAGCGTATCTGGGTCGCCCTGTCGGTGATGCTGGCGACCATCATGCAGGCGCTGGACACCACCATCGCCAACGTCGCCTTGCCGCACATGCAGGGTGCGATGGGCGCGACCCAGGACCAGATTTCCTGGGTGCTCACGTCCTATATCGTGGCGGCGGCCATCTTCATGCCGCTGACCGGGTTTCTGACCGCGCGCTGGGGGCGCAAGCGCGTTTTCATGGGGGCGGTCGTCGGCTTCACCCTGGCATCGATGCTCTGTGGCGCGGCGCAATCCCTGCCCGAGATCGTGATGTTCCGCCTGCTGCAGGGCATTTTCGGCGCCAGTCTGGTGCCCCTGTCGCAGGCGGTCCTGCTCGATACCTATCCGCCCGAACAACACGGCAAGGCCATGGCGATGTGGGGCGTGGGCGTGATGGTGGGGCCGATTCTCGGACCCACGCTGGGTGGCTGGCTGACCGAGTATTACAACTGGCGCTGGGTGTTTTACATCAACCTGCCATTTGGCGTGCTGGCCTGGCTCGGGCTCGCGGCCTTCGTGCGCGAAACCCCCATCGACCGTTCGCGGCGTTTCGACCTGCTCGGCTTCGCACTGCTGAGCCTGGGCATCGGCGCGCTGCAAATGATGCTGGATCGCGGGCAATCGCTCGACTGGTTCGCCAACCCGGAAATCATGATCGAAGCGCTGCTCGCAGGCCTGGCGCTGTATCTGTTTGTTGCCCACATCTTCACTCACGACCAGCCGTTCCTCGAACCGGCCCTGTTCAAGGACCGCAACTTCAGCGTCGGGTTAGTGATGATTTTCATCGTCGGCATCATCCTGCTCGCCACCATGGCCCTGCTGCCGCCGTTCATGCAAAGCCTGTTGGGATACCCCGTGATCGATATCGGCTATCTGCTGGCACCGCGCGGCATGGGCACCATGGTTGCCATGATGATGGTGGGCAAGATGTCCGGCAAGGTGGACGGGCGTTACATGATTGTTTTCGGCCTCACGCTGACCAGCCTGTCGCTGTGGGAAATGACCCTGTTCAATGCAAACACCGATGGCTGGGACATCGTGCGCACCGGCGTCACGCAGGGGTTTGGCCTCGGCTTCATCTTCGTGCCGCTATCCACCATCACGTTCGTTTCGCTGGCGGCGCGCTATCGCAATGAAGGCACGGCGTTGTTCAGCCTGATGCGCAACATCGGCAGCAGCATCGGCATCTCGGTGGTGATGACCTATCTGGCGCAACGCACACAGGCCAATCACGCCGCATTCGCCGACTACATCAACCCGTTCAATCTGGCGCTCAGACACGCCACCGAAGCGGGCGTTTACAACCTGAGCACCCCCCAGGGGCTGGCGGCAATCAACGGCGAGGTGACGCGACAAGCCGCCATGCTGGCCTATTTGCAAGACTACAGACTGATGATGTGGATTACGCTGATCGCGATCCCGCTGGTTGTGCTGCTGCGGGCGCCGGTCAAGCAGGCTGCCGCGAGCGGGGCGCACGCGGCAATGGACTGACGGAAGTGCGGTTGGGCAGCTTGAGCGTCAATGCCCAACCGATTGCCCAAACGCTTACGATGCAATCGGAGGAGGATGCGCATGTTCCAGACCATTATTTTTGCCTACGATGGCAGCGCCAAGTGTCAGGACGCACTCGAGGAGGGAATTGTCCTGGCAGGCCGCTTCAACGCCCGCTGTTATCTGCTGGCGATCATTCCGCCGCCGCCTGTCATGGCCCTGGCGGATGGGCCGCTGCCCGGCGAATACGTCGAGGATCAGCAGTCTCGCGCCCATGCCATTCTCGAGGCAGGGCTTGCGCGCTTGCGCCAGGCCGGGGTGGAAGCGACGGGCATCCTGAAAACGGACGAATCGCCTGTCGAAGCCATCGGAGCTGTCGCCCATGAGACAGGCGCCGACCTCGTCGTCGTCGGCCATCACCGACGCTCGGCCCTCGACCGCTGGTGGCGAGGCTCGGTCGGCCACTCCCTGCTGGATCGCCTGCCATGCAGTCTTCTTGTTTCCATGCCGGGCGGCATGGCAAAGATGGCGGACGCCATCAGGGCACAGCACGTTTCCTGACTGGTACGACCGCATTGGGATTCAGGACATGAATAGTGCAGTGCCAGTGCAGCAATTTACGACCGTCTCTTCCTAGCCGGGTACGGACTGACAGGTTTCGCCAGCCCCACACACCACCGAATTTCGGTAGCGATTCCGACACCATCTGACAGGCCGTTACCAATCCTGATTCCGGACACCCAACCTCAAGCCTGCCCTGCCACCCAGTGACAGCGCACCCAATGTCC
>Ga0208980_10001452_pt1 | contig 14323 bp, 14 predicted proteins | sample WetSurMetagenome_3_FD_187993 | JGI IMG/M metagenome (GOLD analysis project Ga0208980, IMG submission 187993) | Wetland microbial communities from Twitchell Island in the Sacramento Delta, sample from surface sediment Aug2011 Site A1 Bulk (version 2) | ecosystem: Environmental > Aquatic > Marine...
CATTGTAAATTTAAAAACAACCGTATCAATATTAATATATGCAATCCCCTGTGCAGGTGATTCAGAAACGACGCCTTGCTTTTCGCTTTTCTTCGGTGTGTAGAAGTGAAGTATATAGAGGCCAATCACTGCCAGAGACAGAACAACATACAGAATCAGAGATAGTTTCTTCATTTCAAAATAATAAATATTAAACACTAGTAAGGCGCAAATATAAACAAATTAATAAATGAGCCCACTACTGCCTTATAATTTTAAGCATGGTCAGAATTCAGGACAGGGAATGGCCCTGATCTTTCTCTTCCCTCCGAGGGAAAGATTGCTAAACTCATAGATCAGAGAGATTTCATGAGAGCCTCCCGATGACCCTATCAGATTTGAAATGGTGAAGTCGTAGCTGTATCCGAACGAAAGGTTGTTGGTTTTAAGCCCGACCAGACCAATAATGGCGTCTCCGGCCTGCGATGTTGCAAAAGGTATTCCCCTGTACCATAATCCGAATACAAGCGGATATTTATAATAGTAGAGGCCCAGGTCAGACTGGTAAAACTTACCCTGGGTCTGGAAGTTCATAGCTACTGAAAGAACCTCCTGCATTTTCTGGCGCAGCCTTGTCTTTTTGAGTATCTGAACTCCGCCAAAAAGGTTTAATTTTAATGGGACATCCGCATCATCGCCATAAAAGGAGGTCTTTGGGGCCAGTAGGTGGTCGAGGGTAAATCCTCCCCATATCCTATCATTATAAACGAGAGCAGATGTGGCAAAATCGACATCTGCAACATTGTCAAAAGGGGGAGGGTTAACGGAGGGATTTGTTCCGCTGCCCGATATCTGGCTGTTGAAAATCAGCTTGTTTATATCCAGCCCCAAATAATAAAATTTGAAATTTACTCCAGGCCGTATATGCCATTCCTTGTTGATATTGAAATCGTAGGAATAGAGCAATCCGATATTTGTTGTACTGAGATTGCCTGAACCTGCTACATCGTATGTTGCAAGGACACCTATGCCGGAGTTGAAGTTAGGCATGGCTTTTTCAAATGAAATGCTGTAAGTGTTGAAAACACCCGGGACAGCCGGCCACTGGTTCCTGTAATTCATTGCAAACCTGTATTGTTCAGTGGCGCCTGCAAATGAAGGGGAAAGGTAGAGCTTATTGGCATAAAATTGTGAAAAGGTGGGATCCTGACCTAAACTATCTATAACAATGATAAACGACAGTAGAAATAAATATAGTATCCTTTTCACCAAGCTGGTTACCATTAGGTTATAATCACGAAAGTAGTGAAATGTAATGACAATTCATTAGCTTTTTTTTAATTTTATCAACATAACCGATGATCCTGGGCCGATTTTGTTAACCATTAAAAAAAGTGCCGTTATGAATTTTCACGGCTGTCGCAGACAAATATTATACCTGAAAAGGTTATTAATGACTATTTTTTCAGAAGGGTTATATCGCCCATTCGGGTAAAGGATTCACCATTGATGAAATTACCCCTTACCTTCCAGATATATACTCCAACATTGCAGAGCTGCCCTTTGTAATAACCATCCCAGCCAACGTTAATATCATTGGTCTCAAAAAGCAACACACCCATCTTGCTGAATATTTTCAGGTGGTATTCTGAGACCCCTGAAAATGAAGGATGAAATACAGTAGCCAGTTCATCGCTCTTTATGGAATAAGCACCTCCTGAAGGCCCGTCTGCATTTGGAATAAAGGCATTCGGGAATTCGATGAAATACGCTGATCCTGAAAAGGCATTGGAAACCATCAGTGAATCTGTACAACCATTTTCGGAGGTGACCTTCAGACTTACATTATACCTGCCATATGCTGCATACTTGTGCAGTGGTTCAAACTGCTCCGATGTGCTGCCGTCTCCGAAGCTCCACAGGTAGCTGACAGCATCGGATGAGTAATTCTGAAAACGGACCTGGTCATCAGGTATAACTGCTTTCTCAGGCAGAATCTCAAACCGGGCGACCGGTTTCGGATATACTGAAATTACAGCAGAAGAGGTCGCTACCTGTCCATCTGGGCCCCAGACATTCAGCACAACCTTGTACTCGCCTTCTACATCATAGATCCATCCGGGATCCTTGCTGCCTGATGAGCCTCCGTCACCAAAAGTCCAGAGGCATGAATCATATTTTGCTAACCTGTTATGAAACATAACCTTCAAAGGAGCACATCCTTCAGATACAGATGAGATTGAGATTGGCTTCCCCTGAGTAAATCTCTCCTGAAGCTTCGGCTTTCTGATATAGGTCCTGGTGAAAAGATTTTTGCCCTTTAATGATTCATTGATGGTACCCGGAGGAATTCCATTTTTACTGTTTGCTCCGGGCGGAGGAAGCACTATTGTGACGCCAGGAGCTTTTTTAGCTGTTTTTCTTGCAACAGGCGGCCCGGCCTTCCCCTTTGAGATGGCTGCAGGCGGATTATTAACCGGGATCACTGGCTGGACAGGCTTCTGAACTTCAGTATCACTGCTGACCGGAACTTCTTTCTGAATATTGTCAGGCATACTCTTTTCATCCTTGCGTGGGGTAGAAGTCAGAAGGACAATGGTTGCGACAGCAGCAGCTATTATTCCGCCGAGATAATACACATTGAAACTCAGCGGATTGAAATGCAGGAACTCCCTCAAGGCAAGCTTCCTCATAAGCCCGGTACCTACCGAAGGGTCAGGAATTATTTCAATATTTTCCAGCTTGTTCCGGAATAATTCCTGCAGGTTCCTGTCTGCTTTCTTTGCTTTCAATTTATTACTATTCAATCATTTGTATCTACAAAGGATATTTAGTCCTTAGTTTCCCAAGCTGTTCTAATCTGTCCCTGATAACCGCCTTTGCCCTGCTGTACTGAGATTTGGATGTATTAGTATCAATGCCCATCATCTCTGCAATTTCCTTATGTTTATATCCCTCAACGGCATAAAGGTTGAAAACCATCCTGTAACCCCTTGGCAATTCGTTCAGCACCTTAATCAGTTCATCAGCAGTAAAAAAATCCTCATCAAATCCTGCCACACCAGTTTCAACTGAAATATACTCCTCAATATCAACGTGGTATCTGTATTTAAGATTTGCATGGTAATTGGTAATCGCCGTATTTACCACAATCTTCCTCAACCAGCCTTCAAAAGAACCACTGCCGGTAAAATCCTTTATCCTGAAAAAAATCTTCAAAAAACTATCCTGCAATATGTCTTCCGCCTCAGCCCTGTCACTTGCATATCTCATACAAACGCCCATCAATAACCGTGAATACTTCTCATAAAGTATCTTTTGTGCCTTACGTTCATGGCGGGCACAACCATCGATTATCTGCTGGTCACTCATCATTTTAAGAGGCCACTTTTAAGACAAGGTATCAAAAGGAATGGTTGCATGATCATAAAAAAAACTTCTAAGCAAAAAACAGTAATTTTTGCATCATCCTTTAATGACAAAGATCATTAAAAAATGATTTGACATTGATTTATTTAGCAGCACTAAAAGTAGCTATTTTACCAATATATAATTACACAAAATGTTCAACAGGTTTATTGCAGCAATATTGCCATATTTTCCGAAGAAATTTATCTGGATTTTTTCACGGCCCTATATCTCCGGGGAAACCATTGAAGATGCAATGCTGGTTTCCAGGGAATTGAATAATAAGCATATAAAGGTAACCCTTGATGTTCTGGGTGAATTTATCAAGACTCTTGATGAGGCGGAGACTAATAAAATTGAATATCTGAATCTCATCGATGTAACTTTCAGGAATGGGATAGATGGAAATTTCTCACTTAAGCCGACCAGCTTCGGGCTATTGATTGACCAGGAGATCTGCCTTAAACACATAAGGGAAATTGTTGCCAAAGCAGCTTCTTATAACGGTTTTATACGGATAGATATGGAGGATTCTCCGTGCACCGATATGGAAATAGAACTATTCCGCAAGCTGAAAGGTGAATTCCCGCGCAATGTCGGACTCGTTCTGCAGGCCTATCTAAAAAGAACTTTTCAGGATATCGGCAGTATGCTGGATCTGAACAGTGAAGCAGCTCCCTTAAGCTTCAGGCTGTGCAAGGGTATCTATGTCGAACCAGAGTCAATTGCATATAAAAAATACGAGGAGATCAACATGCGTTTCCTTGAGGATCTTGAATATATTTTCCGCAACAATGTGCATGTCGGCATTGCAACCCATGACAAGGTACTGGTGGAAGGAGCATACAGGCTGATTGAAAAATATTCGGTTCCGAAAAGCATGTATGAATTCCAGATGCTCTATGGGGTAACTCCCAAGCTGCGCGATAAAATTGTAAGCGACGGGCACAGCATGAGGGTTTATGTTCCTTTCGGTAAACAATGGTTTGGATATTCCACAAGGCGCCTGAAGGAAAATCCTAAAATGGCAACCCATATAATTAAGGCGATATTCTATAAGGGGTAGACAGGGTGCAGGGTGCAGGGTGCAGGGTGCCGGGAAGTCAGAGATTCAATAAAGAAACCCGGAACTAAAACCACGGATCTTTTATCCTCCTTACCGAATACCGAATACCGGATACCGAATACCAATTACTTCTCAGGTTTATTCCTGCCGATTGTTTCCATATATTTTTTATGGATCTTTTTCACCTCATCATTGGTGAGGCTGGGGTGCATCGGCGGAGCAGGCTCAGGCAGACCATGCAGCAACAAATAAGCCGCGGGAAGAAATATAAGAGGATTGAATCCCACAATGTGTTCTGATGCAATCCCTCCTTTTTCGAAGGCATTCATTTTTTGCCTCTGACTTATCACATTGTAATTATCAATTGGATTGCCCAGAGTAGGCGCATTTACCTTGCCCTGATATGCAGAAATAGCAACATTATATCTCGCGTTTTCCAGGTCCGGCGATACTTCGCTCTTAGTATTGAGAATATCGGACTTAAGATTTGAATACCCCGGAATAATAACCACTTCGCCTATGGCAACTGTATCAGTGCTCATATATACTCCGGTAATATACTCCCTCACCTTGAGAGTATCACTTATATACAAACTGGCCGGTTTATATCCGAGGCTTCTGAAAACCACAGTGTCACTCGGGTTAACGTAAAAAGAAAAACTGCCATCCTCCCTGCTGAGGGATGAAAACAGGCTGTTTATCATTATCTGTGAATTTGACAGAGGAGCCAGGCTGGAGGCATCCATGACTATACCGCGAAAAAGGATCTTCTGATCCTGATTCTGCTTTACCTGGCTTATCCCAGGACAGGATATGATGAAAATTGATGAAAATATAAGCACTAATGGCTTCATCTCCAATTTTCCACTTACAGTCTTAAAATCAGCTCCTTTAAACTACGTTTCGGAACGTGATGCACTCCCTGCTCATCTCTCCAGTATTTAACATCATCATTCTTAATCTCATCAATAGTGACCTTTTCAATCGTCTTTCCTATGGCAAGTATTAAAAGCACCTCGTATTTGTCAGGGATCTTCAGTTCGTTGCAGAGTTCCTCGCGTTTTATTGATGCAATCATACAGCCTCCAAGACCCTCATTTACTGCACCCAGTAATATGCTGTGAGCCGCTATGCCATGGTCGACGCCGAAATTATCGGTTATGGACTTATCACCCAGGATAATAATATAGGAAGATGGCCGCTCCCCCTTTTCCGGGCCGGGCCATTCGGTAAAATAACCTGCCCATGCAAGGAAAGGAAAGATCTTTTCACATTGAGCCGGTGTATTAAAAAGCAGATATTTAAGCGGCTGCCTGTTTCCTCCCGATGATGACAGCCTTGCAAAGTCAACCAGGTTTTCGAGGGTTTCCATTCCTACCTTGTGAGACTCATCGAATCGCCTGCAGGTGCGTGTTTTTAAAAAAAGGTCTTTAAGATCCATATTGATTCAGTATTGCTATACAAATTTAAATAAAAAGGGAATCAAAAGCTGATTCCCCGTTAACTAAGATTGGAATCAGTATCTTTTTGCAACAAGATCCCAATCGAGTATTTCCCAGAATGATTTTATGTAATCTGGACGCCTGTTCCTGTAATCAATATAATAGGCATGTTCCCATACGTCGCAGGTCATTATCGGTGTAAGCCCCTTTTTAATCGGGTTGCCGGCATTTGATTCCTGAATGATCTGCAGTGTTCCGTCATCCTTCTTCACCAGCCACGCCCATCCTGCCCCGAACAATGTTGCTGCAGCCTTATTGAACTGTTCCTTGAATGCATCCAGAGAACCGAATGAGCCATTAATAGCATCTGCAAGCACACCGGTGGGTATTTTTCTCCCATTCAGCGTAAAAGATTCAAAATAGAATGTATGATTCCAGACCTGGGCGGCATTGTTGTAAATACCCCCTTCTGCCTTTTTGATGATTGCCTCAAGACTTGCGTTTTCAAATTCTGTACCCGGAACAAGTCCGTTGAGATTATTTACGTAAGCCTGATGATGTTTGCCATAATGATAATCAAGCGTCTCTTCACTTATATAAGGAACAAGTGCGTTCAGCTTGTACGGAAGTTTCGGTAGTTCAAATGCCATAATTCTTGTTTTTAATTTATACTTTGAACATAAAACAATGAACAGATTCCTATGTTCAAATTTAGCATTTTCGACGGAGGAATTCTAATTATTCAGTAAGAAAAATCCGACCGGGAAGAGCCGGAATGACTTTTCTGTCACTGGCTATTTTGAACAGCTCAATAATTGCCTCCCTGCCTTTCAACCCGAGGTTAAGGGTAAACTCATTAACAAAAAGCTTGATATGACTGTTCATCACCTTACTGTCCATGTCACTGGCATGCTCGGAAACAAACCTGAAAGAGGCAAACGAGTCCTTGTATGCATATTCGAGGCTTCGCCGGACAATACGATTCACCTTTAAGGCGATTTCCTCAGGAATATTCCTGTTAACCACTATGGCACCAAGCGGAATTGGCATGCCTGTAAGGGTTTCCCAGAACTCACCAAGATCTGCGATCCTCCTCAGCCCTTTAGATGCATAGGTAAAACGCGTTTCATGAATGATAAGTCCGGCATCAGCTTCGCCCCTGAGCAGGACATCCGGGATATCTGAAAAAAGGTATTCGGTCTTGTTTGTTGCGTCAGGCCATGCTATACTGAAGAGGAGATTGGCAGTAGTATACTTCCCGGGGATGGCTATCCTTGCACCGGTAAGCTCCGATGAACTTATTTCCCGCCTGCTTACCAGAAGGGGCCCGTTCCCGTGGCCAAGAGCACTCCCGGAATCAAGAATCAGATAATCACCTGAGATGTAGGAATAGGCATGATAGCTTACCTTTGTAATATCAACCGCTGAAGCCATCGCCTTTCTGTTCAGCTCTTCAACATCTGAGAGAAAATAATCAAAATCCAGCCCTTCAGTATCAATCCTCCCATGCACCATGGCATCAAAAATAAATGTGTCGTTGGGGCATGGAGAAAAACCCAGAGTCAATTTCATGCTTTTATTTAAGTTTTAAAATAATCTGATTCAGCGTCCCCGAAAGGTTGTGCAGAGCAAGCGGGATATTCCAGTTATTCCTGTTTCGGATTTCAACCATATTCGAGATCGCCCTGAGAGATAAAAAAGGTATTTGTTCCCTGCTGCAAAGATAGAAAAAAGCAGCACCTTCCATCGACTCGATATCTGGATTAAATTTAGAAATCAGCCTTTCCCTGGTGAAATCAGATCCGGTTGCCGTATTGACTGTGATTGCCCTCACGGGTTTAATATTCCCTTTTAAAATTTCAACGAACTTATTATCAGCAAGGATATGGCCCCCGTGAAAGGGAAACCGGTTGGCATCAGCCAGGCCAGCTTCAGAAAGCGTAAGGAACCGGTTGCCATCTTCCACTCCGGCATCTGCAAAGCAGTCAGATACCGGCATCACAACATCCCCTATTTGAATTTCTTTTTTATAACTGCCTGCAATACCACAGTTTATTGCAAGATCAGGCTTGTCATTCATAGAAATCCATTTTTGCATCTCCCAGGCTGTAGCTATTGAACCGACTCCGGCAACAAGGGGAATTATCTCTAGGTTTCCGCAACGGTAACCTCCCTGAACAGATTTCAGACCTTCAACTTTATCGAGTGCCTCACCTTCAGCAGTAGTGGCGGTAACAAAAAGTATTTTATATAACATACCTGTGAGCTGACTAAGCCGCTTTACAGTCAAGAGGTAAATATATTGTTTTTATGAATTAGAAAGATCAGAATTATTGGCTAATATTGCAGTATAATTGGTTTCCGTATGATCTATCTTACCCGTCGCGAGAGGTTCTGTTCTGCTCACCGAATGTACCGGAAAGAGTGGTCCGATGTGCAAAACCTGGAGGTATTCGGAAAATGTTCTAACCCCAACTGGCATGGACATAATTATGTGTTATGGGTGACTATAAAGGGAGAACCTTCCTCCGAAAATGGATTTGTAATGAACATAAATATATTGAAACAGGTTATCCTTGAAAAGGTAATAAATAAACTCGATCATAAAAATATAAATCTGGATGTTGATTTTATGAAAGGAAAGATAGCTACCACCGAAAATCTCGCAATAGCTGTCTGGAATGAGCTTAGGCCTCCAGTTGAGAAAGCAGGAGCTTTTCTCCATTGTATAAAAATAGAGGAAACTGAAAATAATTTTATCGAATATTATGGCTGAAAGAATAGAAAAAGTAAATGACGGTTCTGACAGGGCCGCGGAAGGTTATAATAAGATTGAGACCTGGAACAGTGAAAATATAGATGAATTATCAAAAATTTACTACAGAGTGCTGAAGCTTATTGGTGAAGATCCCGATCGTGAGGGACTTAAGAAAACTCCGGAACGCGTCGCAAAGGCACTTCATTTTCTGACAAACGGATATAGCAAGGATGCATGCAAGATAATTAATTCGGCAAAATTCAAGGAGGACTACAAGCAGATGGTCCTTGTCAAGGATATCGATATATATTCAATGTGCGAACATCATATGCTTCCCTTTTTCGGGAAGGCGCATGTGGCATACATTCCCAACGGATATATAACAGGACTCAGTAAAATTGCCCGTGTTGTAGAGACTTTCAGCAGGAGGCTGCAGGTACAGGAACGCCTCACCACACAGATCAGGGATTGCCTTCAGGATTGCCTTGACCCTCTGGGTGTTGCTGTTGTTATCGAGGCTCAGCATATGTGCATGCAGATAAGAGGTGTCCAGAAACAGAATTCAGTTACCACCACATCAGCCTTCACCGGTATCTTTCTTGAAAAGCTCAATACCCGCGAAGAGTTTGTACATCTTATAGGAACAAAGCTGCACTAAAATACTAGCAATGAAAGCATATGTGTTTCCCGGTCAGGGTGCCCAGTTCTCCGGTATGGGGAAAGATCTTTATGATAAGTCGTCAGTTGCAAGAGAGATGTTTGAAAATGCAAACACTCTGCTCGGTTTCAGGATAACTGAAATCATGTTTGCAGGTACCGAAGAAGACCTTAAGCAAACCAGAGTAACGCAACCAGCCATATTCCTCCATTCAACAATTCTGGCAGCCGTAATGGGTGAATCCTTTAATCCCGACATGGTTGCAGGACATTCTCTCGGTGAATTTTCATCACTGGTTGCCAATAAGACTCTTTCGTTCAACGATGGCCTTATTCTGGTATCAAAAAGAGCAATGGCCATGCAAAAAGCATGCGAGAAGACCCCTTCAACAATGGCGGCAATAATCGGATCGGAAGACAGTGTCATTGAAGAGGTATGCGCTTCCATCAAGGATATTGTCGTGCCCGCTAACTACAATTGCCCCGGACAAATAGTCATTTCAGGCACCAATGAGGGGATCGATAAGGCTATTGAGATATTAAAGGAAAAAGGGGTAAAGAGAGCCATTAAGCTTGCAGTAGGTGGCGCCTTCCATTCGCCTCTGATGGAGCCTGCCAGGCTTGAGCTCGAAGAGGCAATTAAAAGCACTGATTTCCATAAGCCGGTATGCCCTGTCTATCAGAATGTTGATGCCCAGCCTTCCAAAGATCCTGAAATTATAAAATCCAACCTTGTTGCCCAGCTTACATCTCCCGTCCGCTGGACGCAAATAGTGATCAACATGATCTCCGGAGGTGCTTCCCACTTTGTTGAAGTTGGTCCCGGAAATGTTTTGCAGGGACTCATAAAAAAGGTGAACCGGGAAGCTGTAACGGAAAGTGCAACATTCTAGATCTTAACAGAAACATTTCCAGCGAACTACCTGAATTTCAATACGACATTCTGGAATACAGTCTCATTGAGAGAGAGGGCAACCGGACATGTCCTGACGCAATATTCCAGGATTGTTTTCTGCTTGTCGGTGTAGTCGTGCATGGTCAGATCGATTTCAATCTTTATCTCCCCTATTTTACGAGGTTTATCTGTCATCAACTTTGTAATGCTGCAGTTACTGCCATCAATTGAAAAACCATGTTCCCTTGCTGCTATTCCCATAATTGTATAAATGCAGCTTCCAAGAGCTGATGCGACAAGATCAGTGGGAGAGAAAAACTCCCCTCTTCCTTTATTGTCAACAGGAGCATCCGTAACGATGACACTGCCCGATCTCAAGTGGGTCATCTCTGTGCGCAGATCGCCAAGGTATTTTGTTTTAGCTGTTTCCATAATTTATATTTTATTCAGATTTGTATTGCCGGTCTTAGTTTGCCGGCTTAAGTATAACTCCCTTGTGTCTTTTTCCGTCTATCATGATCTCAAGCGGATTTGTAAATCTTACATGCCTGATGTAACTGTCCTCATAAACAACATCAAGACTGTTAAGAAAATCAACATCATAATAACCCTCCCTGATATACGGATTAATTGTCAGATAGCCGACCCTGAACGATGTAAGGTTCTGAAAGAAATGAGTCCCCTGGCTTGGATCAATTCTGTAATTCTTCAATCCTGATTCGATGATAATTCTTGCAGCCGAGATCTGCGGCCACTTGACAGGAATGCCAAGCCATGGATCGGTTGATCCCCATCTGCCCGGCCCGATAAGCACATATGCCTTTGATTCCCTGACAAACATCGAATTTATCTTTTCAATTTCAACGGCAACGTTTTTATTATTTGCAGCATTGAAGGAATCAGGCTTTATATAGACCAGGTCATGAATACCCTTGAATACCCCATTCCCGAGAGCAGACTCGGAATAGATTATTGTCTCTTCTGATTTAATATGATCAAGATTGATGTTTTGTGTCTCCTCTGTATGCACTATCGGCCTGATCTGCAGAAAAGTAAATATTTTGGGCGTCCCAGGCGGAGTCTCAAGGTTGGCTGCAAACTCAATCTCCACGGGATTATTCATCTCCCTGTGGCCAATTTCAAGGAGTGTGGTCAGGATATCGGCCAGCGGGAATGTCTTATGCTGAAGTATGTTGGAGAAGGTTATCACCCGCTTGCCGGGATGGGTAATTCCGTCGCGCAGAATATTATTATTGCGGTCGTAGGTTGAAGCTACATATTTAAGGGCAGCCTCATTATCAAGGTTTTTGATATCGATCCTGAGAATATTCACCCCGTCATCAGTAGAAGGCACAAAACTTTCAATATTCAGGTCAAGGGCGCAAAATTCCTTCTGGGTATCCCTCAGGGCGGCCTCCGGAGAGGAAAGCTGAAGTATTTTTTTTGGATATTTAGGTGAGAACCTCAATGATGAACCTCCCTCAACTATAAGCTTACCAAGGCCGAATGCAATGTTCACTATGCCGTCTTCCGCTTTTTCTGATCCTATGGGATAATAATTTATTGAACGCGCCACTCCTGAGAGAGTAGGATAATACATTTCCCCGTGCTTTGTGCCGCAAACTTCCTGTAGGATAATGCCCATTTTCTCTTCATCAATAACATTAGCCGTAGCAGTCATATAGGCCTTGCTGGCTTTATAATATACCGAAGCATAAACCTCCTTGATTGCATCCGAAAGCAACTTGACCATAATCTTATTGTCAGGATGCCTTGGGATCATGTATGTGGAGTATATCCCGGCAAAAGGCTGATAATGTGAATCTTCAAGTTTACTCGAGGAACGGACTGCTATAGGGTAGTTGCGGGATACAGCAAGAAATGCATAAAAATCCTGGTAAACATGTCCGGGAAGCTCAGCATTGATGAACCTGTTAAGGATCTCATCATCTGAAAGATCTGAGAGAGCAACGGAATAAAGATTATTCTGATCCATGAACTCATCAAAGATATCCGTGCTGAGAACGACGGTTCGCGGAATCGTGATCAGAACATCGGGAAACCTGTTGAAAAGCTTATTTGTCTTAATGATGCTGTTGATAAACGCAAGCCCTCTTGCCTTGCCTCCTATGGATCCCTCACCTATCCTGGAGAATATCTGGTATTCATCAAAGCTTGTCTTGTCGAACTTGGCTATCACCCCCCTTCCCTTTCCGAGCCTGAAACTGGATATCGCAACATAAAGGAAGCGTCGCATCTCGTCCATGGAATCAAAATCCTCCCTGTTGAGATATTTAAACATCTGGGCAACTGGAAACAGTGCCCTTGCATTGAGCCATTTTGAAAAATGGTTTCTGGATGCGTGATAAGCCAGTGTATTGTCGGGTATTGTAAGCAGCTTCTGTTGCAGGCTCTGAAGATCGGTGGCAATAGCTATTGGCTCCAGCGTATCGGGATTCCGGAATACAAAGGGGCCGAATGCAAGGTTCTGAATAATGAAATTTCTCAGCTCAAGGGAGAGCGATTTGGAATACTTGTAGATAAAGCCGGCCCCCAGCTCTTCCGCTGCCTGCTTGTGCTTAAGGCTTGAAGACTGGATGAGGAAAGGAACCTTATCATCATCAGCCATTACAACCTTGCAGAGCTCAATACCTGCATTTTCGTCGCTGATGCCGTCTCTTTTGTAGGCGATATCAGAAATAACCCCCAGAACATTGTACTTGTATTTCTTGTAGAGCTTAAGGGCATCGTTGAAGTTATTGGCAAGAAGAATCTTCGGACGACCTCTCATTTTGAGCATCCGCTGATGCTCATTAAGAGCCTCTCTCTGAAAATCAAGCGACTGCATAAGAATAATCTTGTATATATTGGGCAGATACAGGGAGATATATCTTATGGAGTTCTCGACCAGAATTATAGACTGTACTCCGATGTTCTCAATATCATAATCAGCATTCATTTTATCCTCGATAAGCTTTATAATTGCGAGGATGAGGGAGGCATCACCGAGCCAGCAGAAAACATAATCTATCGCACTGAGGTCTTCACCTTCAAGGCGGAGAGAAACTTCACGAGAGAAATATGTAAGTACCACGATGGGTATATTTTCATATTTTGCCTTTATCCTTTTCGCCATTCCAAAGACATCCGTACCCTTGAGGCTAAGCATTGAGATAACAAGATCCACATTCCCCTCCCGAAGGATCCGGAAAGCATCCTCGGCATTATCGGTCTGAACAAATGTTGGAGGATACATCAGATTCAGAGAGGCATATTCATTGAAGATCTGCTCATCGATCCTCCCGTCCTCTTCAAGCATGTAATTGTCATAATTGCTGCATATGATGAGCACACGATGTATTCGCTTCTGCATAAGAAGATCGAATGAGGTATCAGTGAAGTCGTACTTCTGAAGATCATGTATTCCTTCGATAATGGTCATAAATAACTCTTTTTAAAAACAAAATACAGTTGTTCCCCGAGCAAGTGAAACATTCCGAAATCCCCAGTCCGAAATCCCCAATCCGAAATCCGAAATCCTATATCTTTCTCAACAAACAACAGCCTGACAATATAGCTAACTATTCATTGATATCACAGCCATCCCCTTTCTTCCATCCATCCTGACCATCAGAGGCTTTTCAAACCTTACATGAGTAAAAAATCTACCTTCTTCTATAACTGGCTGTTGTCTAAGCATATCCCAGTTTAAAATTCCGTTACCAGATCCGCTGTTCACTGAGAAATATCCGACACTCATCGAAGTTACATTGTGAAAGAAGTGGGATCCAAGAGATGCATCAACATGAAAATATGGAAGTCCGACCTCAACGATTACTTTGGCATTCGAAATCTGAGGCCACACAACAGGTATTCCAAGGAATTTATCCCGCGAGCCCCATCTGCCAGGTCCGAGAAGAATATACTTCCTGTTTTCCCTTAGCATTTTCTCATTTATCGAGTCAATCTCGCAAGCCATTTCAACGGTATGCATATTATTAAATTTTTCCGGATCTACATAAATAAAATCGGAAATATCGTTTATTACACCATTTCCCATGCTCTTATGGGTCAGAAGGAGCAGATTTTCATTATGTATCGTATCGGGATCAATGGAA
>Ga0208980_10001453_pt1 | contig 14316 bp, 15 predicted proteins | sample WetSurMetagenome_3_FD_187993 | JGI IMG/M metagenome (GOLD analysis project Ga0208980, IMG submission 187993) | Wetland microbial communities from Twitchell Island in the Sacramento Delta, sample from surface sediment Aug2011 Site A1 Bulk (version 2) | ecosystem: Environmental > Aquatic > Marine...
GTCACCAAAACACCACAACAGCGCTACGAAAAATGTTTGAAATGCATATACGGAGATCGTAACGATGAAAACAAATAAACCGCACCCCCAGCAAAGGGAATATAGCGTTGTAAGCCTGATTGTCATATCTGCCATCCTGATCTCCATCTGGACTTCGGGATGTAATCAAAATTCTGGGCAGACCATTGCCTTCACCAACGTAAACCTGATCCCCATGACCAGTGAAACGGTGGTTGAAAACCAGACCGTATTGGTGAGAGATTCAAAGATTGTAGCAATTGGTGCTTCCGGCAGGTTGAAGATTCCCGCTGGGGCACAGGTGATTGACGGCAAAGGCGCTTACCTAATGCCAGGCCTGGCGGATATGCACGCGCACACCCGTATATCCACTGGACAGTGGGCTCAGCCCTGGGAGGATCCGAACATCTGGCCGGTTCACCCCTTGAAGCTATACCTTGCCAATGGCGTCACCACAATCCGAGACTTAAACGCAATGGATGAAACAGGGACTTATCCCCTGCAATTGCGGGATGAAATTCAGGAGGGCAAGCGGGTTGGTCCGATGATTTATACCTCAGGAGAAAAATTTGACGTCAGTCCATTGGGAGATCCCGCAGGGCTTGTACGCCAGAATAGAGAAAAGGGATACGACTTGATTAAGATATATGCTTACCTATCTGGGTCTGATTTTCAGGCAGCAATGAAAGAAGCGAAAAGATTAGGGATATACACCGCCGGACACATCCCCTATTCGGTGGGTTTGGAGGGTGTGCTGTCGGCGGGGATGGATGAGATTGCTCACGTTGAGGAATTGGATTGGGAATTCTTTGAATTTGACCGGAGCAGACAGCTGCAGCCAGATGAGTGGTTTCCAATTCTCATTCATGCAGTTCTCCAAGAGCTCGATATGTCATCGAGTAATTATTTCGCGGATTTTGAATGGGAAAATCAATCAACACTGGAAAAGATTGCCAATCAGCTGCGCACCACGGGTGTATCAGTCTGTACGACGGTCGATGTCGCAGAAGTCCTCTGGATGAAGCAATTCCATCCCGATGCCTTCCTGAGTCGCCCTGAAAATAAGTTCTTGGACCCCAAATATTTGGAAACCGTCCGGCGTGGTAAAGAATATCAACAATTAGAATGCCGAGGTATTGAAGATATTTGTGCCATTAAATATGATTTCGATCGCTGGATATTAAGAGGTCTTCATGCGGCAGGAGTTCAGCTTCTGCTGGGCACCGATGCGCTTGGCGGCATCGGCATCGTTCCGGGTTTCTCAGTCCATGATGAGCTGCGTATCCTGGTCGAGAACGGCTTCACGCCTTATGAAGCCCTGCTTACAGGTACCGTGAATGCCGCCCGTGTGGTTGAAAGGATGACTGGAGAGGGTAACTTTGGAACGATTGAGATTGGCAACCGGGCTGACTTGATCCTGGTAAGTGGGAACCCGCTGGAGGATATTAGCACGATCCGGATGCCACTGGGTGTGATGGCCTCTGGTAAGTGGTATTCAGATGAACAACTTTCAGAATTAATCAAGATTTCTGAGCCACCACAGTAGGCGAAAGGTATGGTTTGAATGCACGGTATTTTAAAAATACCCTATGCAATCACCCAAATGGGTGATGACTGTTCATCCACCCAGCGTATATAGTAGCGAAAACCTCATCAGAAGGAGTGTTTCATGACCAACGTACATGAATTTGATCGATCAACTCCATACCAGATCCGCTTGAAAGGCGTCCTTGATTCCTCCTGGTCGGACTGGTTCGATGGTTTCACCATCACCTTGCAGGGTGATGAGACTCTCCTGGCTGGTACCGTTCCCGATCAATCAGCGTTGCACGGCATCCTGGCCAAGATCAACGACCTGGGATTGCCGATCGTTTCCATAGAAAAAATAAGCCAGACTGGAAAGGAAGGTGTGAATCATGGATAAAATGGCGATCCGTATTCAATCATTGACCCGCGACTTCGAAGGTGTACGGGCATTGGATGGGCTGTCGTTAGAAGTCCCGAGCGGGATCATCTTTGGTTTCTTAGGTCCCAATGGCGCCGGCAAAACCACCACCATCCGCCTGTTATTGGGACTGCTTGAACCTAGCTCAGGTCAAGCCGAAGTGCTGGGCTATGACACGCGAAACCAGGCAGACCAGCTCCGCCCCCTGGTGGGTGCCCTTCTTGAACACAATGGCATTTACGAGCAAATGAGCGCTGAGGATAACCTGGAGTTTTATGGTCGGGCATTCTTATTGCCAGTTGCTGAACGGTCCCGGCGCATACAGGAGCTGCTGGTTGAGATGGGCTTATGGGAACGGCGTAAAGATCTTGCTAGAACCTGGAGCCGGGGTATGAAGCAAAAGCTGGCGCTTGCCCGAACTATCCTGCATCGACCACGCCTGGTTCTGTTAGATGAGCCTACAGCCGGATTGGACGTGCAAGCAGCGGTTGCTGTGCGCGAGAGCCTGACAGCTCTGGCAGAACAGGAGGGGGTGACCGTCTTCCTGACCACACATAACATGGTGGAAGCAGAAAAGATCTGTGCTCAAATCGCCGTCATTCGCCAGGGGCGTTTGGTGGCGTTGGGTTCACCTGACGAGCTACGGGCGACAACAGGCAAGCTACAGGTTGTCATCATCGGGCGTGGATTTACTCAGCATGTCCTGAATGTGTTGCAACAGCGGAACGAAGTAGAGTCAGTTGAGCAGAAAGATCATCATCTGGTTCTTCATATGCGTCTCGAGCCTGACATACCCACCTTGATTGGCCTTCTGGCCGGTGAAGGAGTCCAGGTGACCGAGGTACACCAGGGAAAAGCCAACCTTGAGGAGACCTATCTGCAACTTATGGAGGAAGAACGATGAATACCGATATCATGACAATCATTTGGAAGGAAAGTAAGGGCTTGCTTAAGCAAGGCAAGGGTCGTTCAAAGTCCATCCTGGTCCTACTGACCCCAGTTATTATGTTTGGGATCATCCTCCCTATCCAGTTTCGTGAAGAATGGCTGGACATGGGCTGGTCACTGACAATTGCCTTGTTTACCCCAATAGTCCTGATCGCGCCGACGATTTGTGAATCTTTCGCTGGCGAGCGCGAACGCCATACACTGGAGACGTTACTTGCCAGCCGGCTACCGGATCGAGCAATCCTTTTTGGTAAGATGCTCGTCTCCATCATCTATGGATATGGGGTGACGATATTTCTCCTAATCATGAGCCTGGCAATTGTGAACATTTTAGTATGGAATGGGAAATTTCAGTTTTATCAGACGAATATCCTGCTCGCTAATCTTGGATTGGGTTTGTTGTTCTCGGGATTAATGGTGAGCCTGGGAATCCTGATCTCCCTGCGCTCAGCGACGGTGCAAAGCGCTCAGCAGGTGCTGATGATGATAGTCGTCGTACCAATATTTGGGCTTCAGGCAATCGTATTCCTGCTGCCTACTTTTCTCCCCATGAGTAGCATCCGGGAATTCCTTGGCAAATTTAATTATGACCAGATACTTTTGGTCATTCTGGGAGTCTTGCTGCTGATTGATATTGGCTTTCTCCTGGCAGCCATGTCCAGATTCAAGCGATCCAGGCTCATTCTCAATTAGGGCAGGGGCTGCAGAATGGCGCTGCACTGCTGATAAACCTGCTGGGAATATTAGGATTTTCAATCTACTCTTTGTCAATATGAGGAGGTCCTATGAATTCATCACAGATCTACATCATTATATCGATCGCTGCTTTAATCATTGTAGCCATTCTCTTTCTTGGTGCACGGAAAAAAGGAAAGAAGCTCACCCCATTCGTTGGGTTTGCATGGGCAATTGTCCTGGCAGGTATCATTTTTAGCGAGGACAGGCTGATTGGTTATAGTTTGATAGGCGTTGGCGTTATGCTTGCCTTCATTGGTATGGTTATCATACCTATGAGGAACTAGCCTGATTATACGCTGCCACAGGGAAAATGGAACGGAAGAAGACCATGGATATTACTCGCCCACCCAAATCAATTGACAAAATCTCATCTGGTAGGCTCAGTGAAGAGACATCAATGGCTATTCAATCTGTCGGATATAAATCCAAAGGATTCGAGGCTCGTATTGCACAAGGATAATCTTGGAGAAGCGAACTTTCCTTTGATGAGGAGAACAAACCGATGAAAGCACGAATTCTTACATTCCTATTTTTGATTGCCTGCCTGGCTTTGATCGGTCCGATGCACGTTACCGGGACGAGAAGCAGTTCAGTTGATGGCTCGCCCAATCAAGAGATTTATCCTAACCAAGAACTAGTTGAGGATTTATCGACGTATATCACAGCCCAAATGCAGGCTGCCAAAGTGCCAGGTCTCTCGATCGCCCTGATTCGAGAAGGCAAGGTTGTTTGGGTAGAAGGGTTTGGCGAAACCAATTCGATCACCGGCAAACCGGTGGTTGGGGATACCGTCTTTGAAGTTGCTTCAATCAGCAAGGTCATTGCAGCCTATGCTGCGCTGCAGCTGGTCGAGAGGGGTACCCTTGCACTGGACGAGCCCGTTCACCAATACCTCTCTAAGCCCTGGTTGCCAGCGTCTGCCTATGCAGATCAAATTACGCTACGCCAACTGCTTACCCACACCTCTGGATTAACCAATAATGTCAACCCGATCGATAAATCCATCGTCTACCCGCCCGGTGAGCGCTATCAATACTCGGGGGTAGGTTTTATTTACCTGCAAGAAGTTATGGAACAGGTCACGGGAAAGTCGCTTGAGCAAATTGCCCAGGAGCTGGTTTTTGAACCGCTTGAGATGGATTCATCAAGTTACGTGGTTCCGTCAAATTTAATGCCCAGGCTCGCGTATGGTCATATCAATTACGGTGGTATGTTTATCCAGATTACAGTGGTGCTGGCAGTGGTTTTCGCCATAATTATCCTGGTGTGGCTGATCATCCGGCGAATTCGGTCAGGAAAGTTTAGTTTCTCAGCCAGGATGTTGTGGATCTCCTACTTGATCGCGGCAAGCCTCACACTCGCCTTCGTGATCTATTTTGTGGGTGGTACTGTGAATAAATGGGTAACACTAACCACCCTCTGGCTTATTTTCTTCGGCGTAGGCATGGCGCTACTGCTATTCGCAGGAAGGAAGCTGCTCGCTCGCCTGCCAGGCAAATGGGGACAGCCAAAAAGGCGCACGGCTCTCCTGGTATTTTGGTCCATTATCAGCGCCCTGGCTCTGCTGTTGCTCACCATCGTGTTGAGTGGTCCTGTCCCCAGGTGGCCAGCTGGGTCTCCGAATGCAGCATTTTCATTGCGCACCACCGCGCCTGACCTGGCAAATTTCTTACTTGAGCTGGCCTCCCCGCAGCACCTGGATCCAGCTTTGATGGCGGAGATGACCTCACCTCAGGTCCAAAGGGATGAAGGTCAATCCTGGGGATTGGGGATTGGCATCCAGCAGGACTCACAGGGCAATATCCTCTGGCACGATGGAAATAATGCGGATTTTCACTCATTAATGGTCATCGAGCAAAAGCACAGGAATGGTGTGGTTGTGCTGACCAACGGCCAAAACGGAGCGTCTCTGATGAATGAAATCGCAAACTATGCTATGGATAAAATATCAGGACTCGCAAGCTATCAGGCTGTCGATTCTCTCCTCGATGTTGGGGGTTACCAGCTCCATTTTCGGATTTATCCGGGATCTGAGCCAGCTGTCTTGCTTGAATCCGGCGGAGGAATGGATGCCTCCTATTGGAATGACCTGGCTCCAACCCTGGCGCGAGAGACTGGAGCAGCGATCATCACTTATGACCGGGCTGGGTATGGGGAGAGCGACCTGCCGAATGCTCCTTATGACATCCGCCAGGAGGTGGCAGCACTGTGGAGGGGATTAGAACAGTTGGGCTTCGCGAAATCCTTGATCTTGTTAGGTCATTCCTATGGCGGAATGTTAATCCTGGTGGAGGCATGCGAGCACCCCGATGCGGTACGCGGTGTAGTATTCCTGGATGCCATGAACGTAGAATTCATTGATGCCATTGGTGGCGTCCAGGCTCTCATCAACCATCCGCTGTCTCAGCAACCCTTCGATCGAGCGGACAAGGAAAAACTCACCAAGCCGCAACTCGCCTCCCTGCGGGTTGAAGATGGCTTGCATGGGGTCGTTGAATACGTTCGTTCCTTATCCATACCGCAGCACATTCCAGTCAGGGTGATCACCGCTGGTATACCCTGGTGGCCCAAACCCGAAGAGAACCAGGCCTGGCGAGAATCACACGAGCATCTGGCTGCCTCAGTGAAGGACGGAAAGTTATTGGTTGCTGAACGCAGCACGCATCTTGTACCCGATGAGCAGCCAGAGATCATTGTTGATACGGTGAAGGAGTTAGTTCAGATTGAACGTCAATAGTAACCCTTTAGCTAAGGATCTAGATATATCTGTAGAGGCTGCTATGCAAGAGAAGAGACAAGTCTATGGAAACCTCGTTAATAGCCCTTCAGATACCCATAAACCCCTCTTTAGAAGCGTGTATTTCATATCCATATCCATTATTCTAGGAGTATCGAAACAGTCAAGGCATCCAGGCATCGGCTGCTTTTCACAAGGAAAATTTCAATGAACAAGATAACCCATTGGATTAAAACCCATCAAGTGGGGGCTTTCTTTATTTTCACTTTCGTCATCTCCTGGGGGCTGGGATTTTCTTATCTCGCGGTATACAAGGGTATCGTGTTTCTGGCTCCACTGGCTTTTATCGCTTTCTGCGGACCAGCGCTGGCGGGGGTCATCATCACTGCGGTTTCCAATACCCAGCCTAAGCAAGGGACAAAGCGATCATATTGGATTGCCTTCCTAATTGCCTGGGTTGTGTCGGCACTAATATTTCTAGCCAACAACACATTTATCAACCGTGCTCCATTATCCCCTGTCATGGTAGGCTTCACGCTTGTTTCAGTGGCACCAGTTGCCTTGGTGATCAGCATGGCGCATTCGCGCGTCCCGGCAGTGAAAAGCTACCTGTCTTCATTGATCCGGTTGCGCGGTGTGTGGGGCTATTTCTTTCTGGCAATAGTGTTGACTCCGGTGTTGGTTCTGCTTTCAATCCTTATCAATAGCTTGCTTGGTCGGCAAACCAGCACATCCCACCCACTCCCAGAAATAAACCTGGCATTGATCGGTTTGATCGTAGTTAAATTCCTCTACCAGTTTTTCTTTTTCAATGCCACGGGGGAAGAAGCAGGCTGGCGTGGTTTTGCGCTACCCAAAATGCAGTCGATTATCAGTCCACTGGTTGCCTGTCTGGTGATTAATATATTTTGGCCATTATGGCATTTATTCCCCTGGATAGCTGAAGGAAGACCTGTCTTTTCCCTGGGGTATTGGGCGCGGACATACCTGGAACTCCTCCCGGGCACGGTGACCCTGTGCTGGATCTATAACCGCAGCAAGGGCAGCATCCTGGTGGCAGGTACCGCCCACGCTGCCGCAAATACTGCCTATTGGTTATTCCCAAACCTGGATTGGACGGTTTTCAACTGGACCGTGGCAGGTGCTGCACTGGTGATGATTTTGGTCGACCGGATGTGGAAAAAGCTGCCTTCCGATAACCCGGCAGTATATCAAGCAGCAATGGTTGAGGAAAGCTATAGCAGTCGCGATCCGGAGCCAAATTCTTTAAAAACGATCTAATTTGAACCTTGTTCCTGAAAGGAGTTCACTATGAAAAATCGACAACAAATCTGGTTATGGTTATCTGCCGCTGTTTTGTTCATCGTGGGTTTCATCCTCGTCATGAGCGACAGCAGTGCTGGATGGTTTCTCATCATCCTGGGTATCACTTATCTCGGCATTTCGACGCGACCAGGTCAAACATGGGCAACATCCAACCCAGGTGTCGCTCGTTGGGGGGTGATCATTGCTACGTTGTTACTCGTTTCTCTCACCATCATTGTTGGTGCAGTATTGCTGTTGAGGTAATCGCCAATGCTGCCATACCATAATTAAAGGAGTGTTATCTATGAACCTCAATACAGTTTTAAAGAAAGCCTGGCATATGCTCTGGAATTACCGGGCATTATGGCTGTTCGGGGCAATCCTGGCACTGGTTGGTGCCAACACAATTTATCCCCCCGCCTGGACCGACTGGCAGAATAATGACCAGTGGACCAAGATCAAACTCTCTGAGCAAACCACCATCCAGGTACCCGGTGCTGATGTAATCATCGACCTCACTGCGCCTGGTGTCTTCCGCATCATTAATGAAAATGGCATCACCTGGCGTGAGTTTAACGATCTGGTCGACCTGCTGGATCGCGAAGCTGCGATCAACCTATGGCCAATCCTGATCGAGTCTGTCATCATCCTCTTCATCCTGTTGCTGCTTGGGGTGACCGCACGCTATATCACTGAGACTGCCTTGATTCGTATGGTGAACGAAACCGAAGAAACAGGCAGGCAGCTTGGTATGTGGGAAGGTGTTCGGAAAGGCTTTTCGTTCCGTGCTGGAAAGCTTTTCCTGCTCGACCTCATGGTTGGCCTGCTGGTGGCAGTGATATCCATTGCAGTATTTGGGCTGGCGATTGCACCTCTCCTTTTAGCGATCGGAAGTCACGAAGTCATCCTGATCACCATCGGGGTGGGCACGTTCGGCTTGCTTGTTCTGGCATTCTTCATGTGGCTCGCAATCAGTGCAGTGCTTTCACTTGTGCTTCAGACCATCCGGCGTGCATGTGTCTTGGAAAAGCAAAGCCTGCTGGCCTCAATCCGCCTGGGGATCATGCTGACAAAACATCATCTTAAAGATGTTACCCCGCTTTGGCTGGTGTGGATGGGCCTCCGATTGATATGGGTGTTTCTGATCGTGCCGGTCATGCTCCTGTTTATCCCATTCCTACTGCTAACCATCCCTCTCGGCGCTCTCCTGGGTGGAGGTCCTGCTGCTCTGGTGGCTGGAATGACTGCCCTGTTCATGGATGGTGCTACCCCGTGGATCATGGGTGCATTGGTGGGGCTCCCAATCTTCATCGTGGTGATGATTTCACCCATCCTGTTCGTCAGCGGGCTGGTAGAGATATACAAATCATCCATGTGGACCATTGCCTATCGCGACCTGAAAGCCTTGGAGCTTCCTGTCCAGGTGCCCGTTTCTCCGGCGCAAGTGTTGCCAGTACCCGGGTCGGCAGATTAAGAGATGTGGATTTAAAGTTTTTTTGAAAAGGGCTATTCAAGCGGATGTGCGAATCGAAGGGTCGCATATCCGCTAACAGAGGTGAGCTATGAAAACTACTTCTCAACGGCTTACCGGAACTCAACTGATCCGCTCGATGGCGCTCTTCTTTGGGGCTTTCCTGTTCGCCTTTTCTTTGAACTCCTATATCATTCACGAGGCTGGCCACGCTTTTGGGGGAGTGTTATTCGGTTGCCAATTCGAGGGGCTTCATGTTAATCCTTTCGGCGCGGGTGGTTGGCGTAACCAATGCCCCGATACAATGACCCAGGCAGGTAAGTTTTTTCAAGGCATGGGTGGCGAAATCTTCGGCGTGCCGTTATCCATCGTAGTGACAATTCTATTGTGGCGTAAAAGGAGTCCGGGATTGTTGCCCCTGCTGATGTCAGCCACGGTGGTCTGCATCGGTAATCTGTTGTCAGTCCTTGATTCAATAACTTCCTATCCTGGCTTTATCTTTGATTATGGCTTGTTGCTTAAAGCTGGGATGTCACCATCCATACTATGGGCAATTGGCGTTGCATCGCTGGTATTTGGGATCATTTTTATGGATTTATTGTTCCCACTTGGTGGAATCGGGAGAGCTACACCGTTCTGGCAGGTGCTGCTTCTTAGCCTGACTACCTGGCCATTTTACCTGGCATTACGCCTCATCTACCAATCGCTGGCTGGAAGGAGTATTGAAGGGCCAATCACCCTCTTAGTCTTTGGAGTCATCGTTGCCACACTCACGGCGATTTTCTTCAAGCCGGTTTACAAACTGGCGGATCGAATTTCCCATATTGAACCTGTGGTGCCTTCAGCAGGCGCAGCCTGGCTCTCAATTGGGTTGGGTGTGGGTCTGACGGTTCTTCTCGTGGTTTTTAACCCCATCTGGTTCGCGTAATGACCGCGGAGATTGACTCGTGTTAAGAAAAAAGAGGAAATCGTGAACAAGCAAAATCAAGCCCTATTCTCCATCCTTGCCCTTTGCATCCTCGCCGGAGCGATCATCCTTACCATGGTATTGATCTCTGCTCCCGCTCCATTGGTCTCTCTGGATGCCTGTGCTGGTCCACATGTCTCCGGCTGCACCATGTCCGGTGCCTGTAAGGATAGCGAGGTGACCTCTCCTTCCTGACTTAAGCTGTGTTGGTGGCTTGTGCAGAGTTTCGTCACCCTGATTGGTGGAATGCTGATCGACTGAACCAAGGAGATATGCAAAGAAGTAAATATTATGAAAGTATCATGGGAGACATTTCAGATGGACACAAAAGAAAATGAACCAAGCTTTTTTGATTTTGCAGCCGAGGTGGGCTTAACCAAACACATCGGAGGGCTTGAAGCGACTGAAAAGCTTCTCCAGCTATGTCACATCACTAAAAACAGCTACATTCTGGATGTTGGCTGCGGCGTTGGTGCGACGGCATGTTTTATTGGCAAGAAGGTTGGCTGCCGGGTGATGGGTGTGGACATCAAGCCGAAGATGGTTGAGAGGTCCAGGCAAAGGGCAACTCGCGAAAAGGTGACAGATCGGGTTGAATTCAGGGTGGCAGACGCCCAGGATTTACCTTTCGAGGATAACCTTTTCGATGCTGTAATCACCGAGTCCGTGACTGCCTTTCCCGAGGACAAACAAAAGGCGGTCAACGAGTATGCTCGCCTGGTAAAGCCGGGCGGCTATGTTGGGCTCAATGAGACAACCTGGTTAAAAGTACCCCCACCACCAGAAGTGGTTGCCTGGGCAACCCAGGATGTGGGTGCCAGTGTAAAACCACTGACGCCGGAAGCCTGGACTGAGCTATTGGTGGTTGCCGGGTTAAGGGAGATTGTGTCAAAGACCTACGCGATCAACACCCAGGATGAAGCAAAAGGCATTCTACGGCGTTATGGCTTGGGAGGATCGCTTGCGATTACAGCCAGGATGCTATTCCTGTATGCCAGCAGCCCTGCTTACCGGAAATTTACTAAGGAAGTACGCCAGGGTGGGGTTATTCCTGAAAACCTGGAGGAGTACTTCGGCTATGGGTTGTTCATCGGGCAGAAATAAAAGAGGATGTGATCCTGTCACGCGCTAAATCCCCCTGGCTTTTTCTGATTCTGGCCTATGGCCTCGCCTGGCTAATGTGGATTCCGGTGGTATTGACCAGGCAGGATTATCAAGGCTCGCCCCTGTTACTCATTATTATTTTCCTTGGTATCTTTGGTCCTGGGATAGCGGGCATCCTGCTGACCTATCTACAGGGCGATCGAGAACAATGGCGGGATTTCTGGTTGCGCATGCTGGATATAAAGCGCATCCGCCCTTTATGGTATGCAGTAATCCTGTTCTTTTGGCCTGCGATGCAGCTTCTAGCCCTGTTTCTGAACCAACTGATGGGCGGTATACCATCCGAATCTGAGCTTATCAAGGAAATGATTAAGCAACCCATAAGCATTCCAGTGGTGGTCCTGCTTTATTTTTTACAGGCGGGCCTCGAAGAGCTTGGTTGGCGCGGATATATGCTGGAGCGCTTGCTGCCTTCCTGGGGGGCTTTGAAAAGCTCGTTGATCGTTGGGATTTTCCATGCATTCTGGCATTTGCCGATGTTTTGGGTGGTTGGCACGAATCAAAGTAAAATGGGTCTCGATACCGATTTTCTCATCTTTGTAATTCAAACTATAGCCTTCTCCATTTACTCAACCTGGTGTTACATCGGGAACGATCATAGCACACTGGCGGTAACCTTATTCCATGGTGTTGGGAATTTGTGCCTCGATATTTTTATGGTCGCACCAGGAACTATGAAATATAATATTTTTACCTTGTTCATGGTGGCAGGAGCAATCATCGTCAGCTTGGTATGGTTGACTCGAACGGGAGAACAAAAAGCACAACTAGCCGAAGGCAGATAAACGGGATGTTGTATCGTAATATCAAATGTCGTGCGAATGTCGTCCATACGACGTTGTATTTCCAAGGTTGGTTTTTATAATGAGGTCATAATTCTATAAGGAGTGAACCATGAACCAACCTGATCTCGGACTCAAAGTGATAGAACTGCGTCAGCAAAAAGGATTGACGCAAGAGCAGCTAGCTGAGCTGTGTGAAGTCAGCGCTCGCACCATTCAACGTATCGAAAGCGGTGAAGTGGACCCGCGTGCATATACTCTCCAATGCCTGAGCAAAGCCCTTGAATTTGACTTTGGCATAGATGGCACCACCAATGAGAATCTCTGGCTTACCATCCTGCACCTCAGCAGCATATTCGTTATCGTTGTCATCCCCTTGCTGTTGTGGTCATGGAAGAAAAATCAATCCAGCAAGATTGACCACCAGGGGCGCCTGGTGCTTAACTTCCAGGTTACTATGACCCTCATCCTCATCTCCGCGGTGCTCCTGGTCATGATCTTCCCAATTGCACTTGCTATCATTGAAGAATCAACGGGTACAAGTATCATTGAGGGGAATCCTGTCATTATGGCAATGCTCATCTGCATCCCCCTGCCACTTATCCTCATTGGCATCTTCTGCACCTACCAGGGCGTGGTTAATGCAATGCGCGCCTTAGCGGATAAACCGGTCCACTATGCACTCAGCATCCCCTTTGTTAAATAAATCCTGTGGCAGCCGGGGATATTTATTCTCGGCTGCCTTCAGTAAAATATGAAATCAGATAGGAGCGTCACTAAAACATAAAATATGTCCAATCGGCGGCGGCTGGCGCGTGAAAGGCTGGAAATATACCTGGTTCATCTTCTCATGGCATACCGACCACTGTTATTCATCGTCGGACTGTTGTTGTTAGTGTATAGTATCGCCAACTTGTTTATCAACCCGCTGGTTGGCTTTGCCAGTCTCCTACCGGCCTTGTACCTGCTGCTGATAAGCAATTCCTACCCCGTCACCCTGTACACTGCCCGCCTGGGTGCCTGGATTGGCACGCTGTGGAGGCATGAAGAGTGACCCCAATTCATCACCGTAGGATTGGAAATATCCAGGTTGTCTCCGGGTTTTCTTGAGGAAATCTTCAGATGCGTTTTGTATACTGAGAACAACAAACCATCAAAAGGAGATTCTCATGGATACCAAACTAAAATTCACCTTACCTATTCTTATCTTATTCGTAATTTTCTTGGCAGGCTGTGATACCGGGTTAAAATTTGATGCACCGGAGATTGACCCACCGTCCGACCTGATTCCTGGCTATGTTCCGGAAGGTTTCGAGCTCATAACCGGATTTCAAATTCCCGGAGATGTGACACTTTACGAATTTACTCTCGGCGACACTGGGGAGTTGGTTGGCCGTTTGAAGGCAGGCGATCGCTTCTTCGACCTTAAAAGCCCTGCTGGGAATATTGTCCAGGGGGTATACTATAAAAGTAAGCAAAACCTCATCCTGGTCACCAAATCCTATTTTCCTGATGGGACTCTGGATGATTGGCTGGCTGTTTACGAAGAAAGTCAACCCAAACCCTGTGATTGCGAGTGTGCTGGCCTTGTTCGATTGGACACCATGCCCTTCCCAATCCGTTTTGAAGAGCTCCAAGAAGTACGCACCATCGATGGCACTCGGGTCGCCATTCTCACGGGATCACTGGGTTGGACCACGGCCTTCGTGCGGGGGGATTACCTGCTGACCGTTGAAAGCGCGATTTCCCTCGAAGAAAACCTGAAAATTGTTGCTAGCCTGCTTAAGTACTAAATATGCCATGGTGCAGTGCACTGCCTAAATGCTCGCACTGCACTGTTTGAGCAAATACAAATGACCATGTATACTTTCACTCAGGCACTAAAAATATCTACTTTTATCGTCTTTTTGAAAGGGACAGGATAGCTAGATGATTAAGATACTGGTGATCGATGATGAAGCCAATATCCTGCGCATAGTGCGTGAATACCTGGAGCAATCCGGCTATCAGGTTCTGACCGCCACCACCGCTGAAACTGGCTTGCACGCCTTGCGCCATGAGATGCCCGACCTGCTCGTGCTCGATCTGGGTCTGCCTGACCAGGACGGTTGGGACCTGACCCGCCAGATACGCTCCGACCGCCAGCTGTCAACTATTCCCATCATCATGCTCACCGCCCGCGTGAATGAGAGCGACAGGATCATCGGCCTGGAGTTGGGAGCAGATGATTACATCACCAAA
>Ga0208980_10001454_pt1 | contig 14314 bp, 8 predicted proteins | sample WetSurMetagenome_3_FD_187993 | JGI IMG/M metagenome (GOLD analysis project Ga0208980, IMG submission 187993) | Wetland microbial communities from Twitchell Island in the Sacramento Delta, sample from surface sediment Aug2011 Site A1 Bulk (version 2) | ecosystem: Environmental > Aquatic > Marine...
CTTTCACCCCAAGAAGGTAACCCACGCGACTGTCGAGTATGTGGACCTTCCTGGATTGGCCCGGGGCGAGGGCCGGGCTGCGCTGGAGGGGCAGGCTAAGGAAATGGCCTCCTACCTTAATAACTTGAAAAACGTGGATGCGCTTGTCCATGTTGTGCGCGGTTTCGAGGATCCGAATCTGCCGCACACCGAAGGATCGGTGGATGTTCTGCGCGATGTAAGCCTTTTCGAGCTGGAAATGATTTTTTCGGATCTGGCCATAATTGAAAAACGCCTGGAGCGGCTGTCCAAAGACCTGAAAAAGGCTAAGAGTACGGAACTGGAACTTGAGAACGCTTTGCTGCTGCGATTCCAGGCAGCGCTCGAAGCTGAACAGCCATTGCGTGACCTGGATCTCACCGCTGAAGAAACCAAGCGCATCAAGGGTTTCACGTTTTTATCGGCCAAGCCCATTCTGCTGGTGATCAATCTTGGAGACGAAGATACCGGCAAGATTTCCACGGTGGTGGAGACATTCAAGCTGGGTGATTATGCGGCGAAGCGCAACGTCGGTATTACGGCCGTCAGCGGAAAAATTGAAGCGGAAATCTCGGCGCTTTCTCCAGCAGACGCTCAGGTGTTCATCGAAGACCTGGGGCTTTCCACGGACGGTTTAACGCGCATCATTGAGAAATCCTATGCATTGTTAGGCCTTTTTTCATTTTATACTGCTGGCGAGCCGGAAGTGCGCGCCTGGACCATTCCGCGCAACACAACGGCGCAGCAGGCGGCCGGGGTTATCCACACCGATATCGAGAAGGGATTCATCAAGGCAGAGGTTGTTTCTTTCTCCGATCTTATCGAGTTGGGCTCCTTTGCGGCTGTCAAAAGCAAGGGTGCACTTCGTCTCGAGGGGAAGGATTATCTCGTGCGTGAAGAGGATGTAATCTTATTTCGCTTTAATATCTGACCAATCTGGGTCTGTATCTCATCTGGCCCGGTGAGGTCCTCTAGGCAAAAATGGCTGGACGCTATATCATGCTTGTGCTTTTGGGGCTTACCGCATCACTGGCCAACCTTGTTGGCGGCTGGATCATTTCGTCACGAGCCGAGTTGCGGCGGAAAGTGCTCAACGTTCTGGTTTCCTTCGGAGCGGGCTTCATGTTGGCCGCGACCCTATTGGAAGTAGTTCCGCTCAGCGTGGAGCGCATCAAATTGGCTCCCATTTTCATTCTGGCCGGCTACCTTTTTGTTCATCTGGTTGAACACACCATTGTCAGTCATTTCCACTTTGGCGAAGAAACTCATTTGGAGGAAGTCCTGGCCCCGCACGCAGCCTATTCTGCCCTGGCAGGACTGGTGTTGCATGCATTTTTCGACGGGGCTCTGATCGCGGCGGGATTCTGGGTGTCCATGCGTCTCGGGATTCTCATGTTCCTGGCAATATTCTTCCATAAGGTGCCGGAAGGATTCACTGCGGCGAGTATCATGCGAGCTTCGGGACGAGGAAAGCGCGCCATGACCATGGCAACCTTTGCCATAGGCCTCAGTACCCTGTTGGGAGTTTTGGGAATCAGCCTCAATCAGACTCTTGCTGGCTTCGCCCTGCCTTTTAGTGCCGGCGTGACTCTTTACGTTGCCGCATCGGATTTGATCCCGGAAGTGAACAAAGAAAAGGGGATATCTGTGTCTATAGGTGTGTTTCTGGGCGTTGTGCTCTTCTTCCTCACGGATCAATTTCTCGAAGCCCTCCATTAGCCGTCGTCTCCGGTTGACGGTGTTGGTCCCAGGCCGCAATTTTCAAATGGAGGCCCGGCCACTGTGTTATTCTTTCTTTTCGCCAGAACCATGCGAAATTTTCCGTTGTTCATCGGAATATTTGTCTGCTTCGGGATTATGGCCTTCCCGGTCCGGGGGGTTGCTCAAAACCCCGGATTGGATGCCCAAATGTTTGGGAAAGTCATTCGCGGCATCCAGTATTCCACAGACCAGCCTTTGGAGCGCTCCCATTACGATTCTGCGCTGGGAATCAAGCCTGGCGATATTCTTACGCGCACGGCAGTGAAGGGCGCTATTCAAGCTCTCTACGATACGCGCGCCTTTTCACAGATTGATGTGGATGCCTTCAAGGAAGATGGCGGAGTGCGTCTGCAATTCAACTTGCGCCTCAATTACTATTTCAATGATTTTTCAGTTGCAGGGAAGATGGACTTTGGCGGACGCTCCCTGAGGTATGCGGTAGATCTTCCTACAGGCGAGCGGTATACATCGGAGAGGCTGGAACAGGTTCGCCAAGCGATTCTGAATTACGCGCACGAAGATGGATACTATCTTGCAAAGGCGGATAGCCAAGTGCATTTCAACGAATCTCTCAGGCAGGTCGACACCGTTTTTACGATTCAACGGGGAGAACCTGCCACTCTGAAGGCGATCGAAATCAACGGCGTCACACCTGAGGATGAGCGCATAATCCTCTCGGTGCTCAATCTTCACGAAGGCGACAAACTTGAAGGCCGCCGGCTGCGCGGACGCCTGACCACCCTGCGAAATTATTTCTCGAAACGAGGCTATCTGGCTGCGTCCGCTAAGGAATCCATCTCTTTTGACCCTGAAACAAATGAGGCGATCCTGACTTTATACGTTACGAACTTCGGTATGGTTCGGGTTGCGATCGATGGTTTCCACATTGACAAAACCCAGCTGCGTCAGTTGCTGCCGGTTTTATCGGGCGAGGGGCTCAGTGAAGAAAGCCTTGAGGAGGGTGCTAACAATATTCGAGAATTTCTCGAAGAGCGCGGATATCCGTTGGCAACGGTGAATTTCAAGGAGGATTTCGACAAAGCGGGGATTCGTGTCATGCACTATAATATAGATAGGGGTTCAAAGACCACGGTGGACTATGTTGTTTTTACCGGAAACATATCCATCCCGCCCAAAGAGCTTTTGTCCGCCATTCAAATCCAGCCGGCACGTTTTCTACGGCGGTCGGTTTACAGTGTGGCAAAGCTCGACGCGGACATAGAGACGCTTAAAGCGCTGTACCAATCCAAAGGCTATCTTGACGCCAAAATTGTGCCGGTAATCTCGCCGATAAAAGGCAGTGAACGGCTCGGCATTACTTTTGAACTCGAGGAAGGAAACCTGTCCCGGGTCGAATCGCTGACAATCAAAGCGAATGTGTCCATTCCCTCGCCGGTCCTGGAGTCCAAGTTGTCATTAAAGGCCGGTTCTCCTTACTCGCCGATTTTAGTAGGGGGGGCTGGGGACGCTATTCTTGAAGCCTATAACGATGATGGATTCCTGCAAGCCAGGGTGACTAATCGGGCCGAGGCAGGCAGTGGGACGGGTTTGTATAAGGTTGAATTCGATGTTGAAGAAAGCAATCGTTCCATAATAAATAATGTCATCGTCCTTGGAAACAAGAAGACCCGCATGTCTACGCTGAAGAAACAAATAGTCCTCCAAAAAGACGAGCCGCTCAGCCTGGGTAAGATTTTGAAGACGCAGCAGAATCTGTACGAGCTGGGTATTTTCGACCTTGTCCGCGTGGCGCAACAAAACCCGGGAAGCACCTCGATGTACCAAAACGTTGTGGTCCGTGTGGAGGAATCCAATAGGTTTACCATGCGCTATGGTGTCGGGTACCAGGAAAGAGATCACTTGCGAGGAACCCTTGAATTCAACGAACTCAATATCTTTGGAACCGGCTATAGCGCCGATATCCGTCTTCGCGGCAGCAGCGTCGAGCAAAGTGCAGCCCTCATTTTCCAGCGGCCCAGATTCCGCTATCTGGCGGTGGACTCCTATTCCAGTCTTTCCGCTCAGAGGAAACAGGAGGTTAGCTTCGACGAAGAGCGGCTGACGTTCGCCTATCAGTATGGGCATCCCATCAGCAGCCACAGCTGGGGATTATTGCGATATACATTTCAAAACGTCCGCGTTTCCAACCTGCAAGTTTCCGTCGATGAGCTTGGAAGAGAAGATACTCCGCGAAATCTCTCGACTTTCTCAGCCATATACATCAATGACACGCGGGATAATTACCTGGATGCGGAAAAAGGTTTTTTTACATCGACAAATTTGAGCCTCACGTCAAAATTGCTTGGGAGCAACAGCTATTTTTCACTTTATACGCAGAATACTTACTTTCGGAAATTAACCCCTGCCCTGCGTATGGCGGCCGACATTCGTTTTGGATCTGCGCATCCCTTCGGCGGCGACGACAGCTTGCCTATCAGCGAAAGATTTTATGCGGGCGGCGCCTCGAGCCTGCGCGGATTTGATACGGATTATGCGGGCCCTTTGGACGAGACCACAAACAAGCCGGTCGGGGGAAACGCGCTGATCGTCGGGAATCTGGAACTTCGGGTCCCTGTCTATCGCGCAATTCACGTGGCAGGCTTCTATGATATTGGCAACGTATTCCGTTCGTTGAGCGATATCAGCAGTTCGACGATCAGCCACACTGTGGGTTTGGGCTTGAGAATAAAAACTCCCGTCGGCCCGTTGCGCCTGGATTATGGATATAATTTAAATCTGTCCCTGGACTCGCGCAGCCGAGGTTTGAAACCAGACCATTTATTCCTCACAATCGGCTCGACTTTCTGAAAGGGGGTCTGCTCGTCACACAATGGAATGTGCGTCGGTGCAACTCAATTCCATGAAAATCCGGCATAAAAATATTACCTTTCTAAATCATCCGCGGCTTGCGCCGCGCTGTTCCGCCGGATATTGCTGCCACGATACTGCGCCTGACGTTTCTACCGTTCACGCTTTCCGCCGCCTGTCGTCTGCAATCTTGCGCCGGTCTATCCTGATCAGCCCCATGGTTGCTGCCCTTGCAGCCATGAGCTTGACTCCGATTCAAGCTTCGGCAGAAATCATCAACCGCCTGTTGGCAGCGGTGAACGGCAAGGTTATTACCGAAGGAGATTTAGGGCTGTCCCATTCCTTGAATGAAATCCTGATGCCTGGCAAGGTGACTGCAAAACTGTCCGATGAGGACGAGATCCAACGTCTTATCGATTTGGAGATATTGCGCCAGGAACTGGAAAATTTTCCCGATGTGACGGGTGTTGAAGAACAGGTTGAAAGCCAGATGGAGGCACTTCGGAAATCCTATGATGAGGATGGCGGGCTTGCGGCGATGCTGCAGAAACTCGGTCTGCAGGAATCGGAACTCCAGAGCTATTTACGCCTGCAGGTTTCGGCCCTGAGACTGATTGACTTCCGTTTCCGTCCGTTTGTGAGCGTCACCGAGGATGAAATAGAGGAGTATTACCTCACAAAGCTTTTGCCGCAGGCCCAGGCATCGGGAGCTGATGAGCCGGCCTTGGAAGAGGTGTCCTCGAAAATCAGGACGATTTTAACCGAAGAGAAAGTGAATTCCTCGCTGAACCAGTGGCTGCAGGATACCCGGCGCCATTCAAAAATTGAATATTTTGGCAAGGATGAATTGAAACCAGGAGGCGCTGAACAGTGAAACTGTTCCTGAAGGTCATTCTCATTGTGGCGCTGGCCAGTTTCATTTTGCTGGCTGGCGTTCTCGCCTGGTTTGCCAGCAGCGGCAAGCTTCAAGAAGATGCCCGCAACCTGATCGTTGAGAGGATCGAAAAAGCAAGTGGAATGCTCTGCAGCATAGAACGCTTTGACCTGGATCTGCTGCAGGGCCGGTTTAGGGTCGCGAGTTTCCACCTTGGTCCGCGGCCGGGCAGAACTGAGACGTTTATCCTGAACATTGAAGAAATCAGCGGCTCGTTAAGCCTCTCATCCTTATGGCGCCCAAGAATTCAGATGAATGAATTGAATCTCATTCGCCCGCAAATCAAGCTTTCTTCAGGCCAGGAAGGGTCTCGCTGGAATCCGGGGCCCTTGCTGAAAATATTGCGGTTCTCATTGGGGTTTGGAGTCGGAAAGATAGTTCTCCGCGAAGGGATATTGCAGGTGAACAACCGGAGCACCCCTTTCGACCTATCCGCCAAAGATTTCCAGTGCGAGATGCGCTATTCGAAAGATCCTTCCAGCTACAAAGTCCACGTTGCTTACAAAGAAGGTAGCTTTCTCATACAGAATCATAGCTTCGTTTATGACTTGGATGTCAATACTAGTCTCACCCTCGACGGGTTGGATATAGAATCGTTTGAGCTTGCCAGGCACCGGACCGTTTTGAAGGGGAATGGGTCCATGAAGAACTGGAATTCCCCCCTTTTAAGCCTGCATGCGGAAGGCTCCGTCAATACTGAAGAACTCTTGCCCGTGTCCGGCAATATGCGGGAAGCGGCGGGCGATTTTGTGGTTAAGCTGGACTTCAGTTTGGGCGCGGATGGCCTGAACACAGGGGGAACATTTCAGGCAGCGGCAAGCAGTTATAGGAATGTGCCGATAAACTCATTCCATGGATCCTTTGAGTTTCAGAAGGACATATTTTCGATCACAGATGCTCGCGGCCAAATCGGCAAAGGCACGTTTAAGGCGAATGGAGCTTTTGAGCTGGGTCGGAACAATGAGGCTCTACACCATTTCGACATATCGGTGACGGAAGTTTCTCTCAAGGATATAGGCTCTATTTTGAACCTGCCCTATATCGAATACCGGAATCCTGTGACGGCTTCAACACAGGTTGCATGGAGGCATGGAGAGCAGGACCTTGACTTTAAATGCAAAGCAGAGCTTCTTCCGCTGCCGGGAAGCGATAGTGTCACCGCCCAAACCCTGCAACTTCTGGGGAATGTTGAATTCAGCTATTCCAGGCAGGATTGGGATATTGCCTCAGCCGACCTGGCCTCACCATACACGGAGGTTGTTGCCCACGGCCAGGGAAACGGACGACTGCGTATTCAAGGGAACACGGAAAGACTCTCGGAACCCCTCGGAATCCTTCGGAATTTTTCAAAACCGTTGGACAGCCTGATTAAGCAAAACCCCGATACGCTTGGAATTCTCGGAACCTACGAAATTGACGGAACGCTTTTAATGGCCCGGCAGGAAGCCATGGCATATCAGGGCCGGATAAAAGCCAAAGCAGGGCAGTGGCGCAATTATCGCGTAGACGATCTCACGGCGGAAGCCGAATGGAGCGGAGATTTAATCGCGCTGCATTCTTTGGACGTGCGCCATGGGACACAAGCTGCCCAAGGTGATCTGATGCTGGATTTCTCATCCAATATCCAAACAACTCCCGGCATAACTTTTCAGGGAAGCTTCAGAAATTTCATGTTAGCCGGCCTCAAAGAATATGGAGTTGAAATATCGCCGGATGTAGACGGGCGCCTCAGCGGCACCGGTACAGTGTCAAACGCCGGAGGCACATGGGAGGGAAAAGCCAATTTCGGGCTGGAAGGTATCCTTTTTAGACAGGAAAAATTTGACAGCCTCACAGGCCAGGCACAGCTGAAGGGCGATGAACTTCAAATCGACAATTGGCATCTCAGCCGCAATTCCTCGCGATTAGACCTTCAGGGGAGAGTGGATCTCAAGGAACGGCAGATGCAGCTTTCTGCGCGCTTATCCGGGCTGAATTTGGGTGAAGTGCCCGCGGTTCGAGAGAGAGAGCCGGAATTTAGTGGAAGTATCTCAGGTTCCGCACAGATCGGCGGGACCTTCGACAAGCCTTATGTGAAAGGGAGTTTTGACCTGGCGGGGCTTCGCTATGCTTCCATGGATTTGGGAAAGGGAAAAGGGGCGCTTGAATTGACTGATCATCTGCTGGAGGTGAAGGGAGGCGTTCAAGCGAGCCTGGGTGACGTATCCTTTCAAGCCCGAATTTCGACTGAACCGGGATATCAGGGCTCTGTGACCATGGAGTTCAGCAACGTCAATGTCCAGAATTTGGTTGCAGGTAAGGTGCCAGAGCTCCTGAGCGAGGTGAGCACGGCCCTGCAGGGAAAGCTGGAAATTTCGGGGAAATTTGCCGATTATTCCGCGCTGGCGATATCCGGAGAATTGGACGGCGCCCGTTTCAGGAGTTCAGATTATGAGATTCACAATGCCGACAAAATTCGATTCACTGTAGCAAACAAGGCTCTGCTGGTTGAAAAGGTAAGCATAGTGGGAGAGGGAACCAGTCTGTTCCTGAACGGTTCAATCCCCCTGGACGACAGCGCTCGCCTGGATCTAAGCCTCAGTGGGAATCTGGATTTGCGGCTTTTGCAGAGCGCTGCGGGAAAAATCCGGCTGACGGGGACTGCCGGCATGAATGTCAGAGCCACAGGAGCGATTCGCGATCCGCAGATCATAGGCCAGGCAACTCTCAATAACACGCGTTTGGATCGTGCTGAGACGGAAATTCATTTGTCCTCCGTGCAAGGCCGGATCACTTTTTCCCGATATCTGGTGCGACTTGAAGATGTCCAGGGCTCTGTGTACGCAGGATCGTTTGAATTACAGGGTTCTCTCGAACATCAAAATGCGAAGTTGCGGAACATGAATCTTCAGATTTCGCTTCGAAAAGCCCGCTTATCCTACCCCAAAGACTTTCGTACGACCGTCGATGCAGATCTGACCTTGAGAGGCGGCCCCGACTCACAAACGCTTACCGGAGATGTCGATGTCCTCCAGGCCAATTATTTGCGAAGCTTCAGCCTGCTTGAAAGGTTTGGTAGGCAGGGGGCGGGCCTGCGCGCTCCGATTTCATCCGAGCCTGCCCTTCTCGGCCTGCGTCTGGACGTGGATATTCATTCGGACAACGGGTTGTATATAGAAAATGACCTTGTGCAATTCCGCGGGGGGATGAGACTCTCCTTGCGCGGTACCCCGGCCAATCCGTCCCTGACGGGCCGAATTGAGTCTGAAGAGGGAACCATATTCTTCCGTGGGAACAGGTTTGAAATCATACATGCCAGAGCCGATTTCCTGAATCGCAGCCAGATTACACCCGTACTCGAGGTCAGGGCGGAGGCGGATGTGGAAGACTACCGGTTGGTCCTCGATGTGAATGGCGATTTGGCGAACCTCAAGGTCAATGTGACATCGGATCCTCCGCTCTCCACGGTAGACATCGTGTCGCTCCTGACGACAGGGAAATCGCCAAATGCAGGGAGCGAGAGCGCAAGGAGTGAATCGGAAAGCGCGGGTGTGAGTGCGGCCTCCATCCTGTCTGAAAGCCTGACAGGCGTTATTGGCGAGCGAGTGCAGAGAATTTTCGGACTGAAAACCTTCCGCGTCGATCCTTTTCTGACTGGCGCCGGGAATGATCCTACCGCCAGAGTCACAGTTGCCCAGCGTCTGTCCAAAGATATTACCGTCACTTATTCAAGAAATTTGTCGACTAATGAGGAGCAAATCGTCGTTTTGGAGTATGATATTAATAGAAACTTATCGGTTGTGGCGTCACGCGATGAAAACGGGATGTTTGGGCTGGATTTCCGTTTCCGGAAAATTTTTCGCTGAGAGTTTCGCTATATTTTTGACATTATCTTAATATAAATAACAAATGTTGTCCTGGAATCCAATTTTGTTTAAGATCGGGCAGGACTTGAAGGCAAATATATAGAGAGGATACGGCATGAAAATCCTGGTAATCGAAGATGAAGAAAATGTTGCCAGTTTTGTGCAGATGGGATTGGAAAAATCGGGTTATGAGGTTGACCTGGCTGCTGATGGTGCCGAGGGGTTCGACAAATTTTGCGCAGTCGATTACGATTTGGTCCTGCTGGATCTGATTTTGCCGAAGATGAGCGGATGGGACCTGATTCCGATGATGAGCGAGCAAAAACCCTCAATCCCAATCATCGCCGTCTCCGCGAGAACCGACGTAGAAGATCGCATTCATGGACTGAATCTCGGTTGCGATGATTATCTGGTTAAGCCTTTCTCCCTTGAGGAACTACTGGCCAGGATGCAGGCTGTGCTTCGTCGAGGCGATCTCGGCGCCGCCCAACTTCGTATCGGGGACCTTGTCTTGGATCCCCTCAAACGCAGGGTTGTGCGAGGGGACAAGCCAATAGCTCTCTCCAACAAAGCATATCTCCTCCTGGAATATCTTCTGCGCAATAAGGGCAAGGTCGTAACCCGGAGCATGGTTCTCGAAAATGCGTGGAATACAACCTTCAATGACTTTACCAATGTGGTAGATGTCTACATAAACTATCTTCGAAACAAAATAGATAGAGGTTTCGATACCAAGCTGATCCACACAGTCCGAGGGGTTGGATACATGCTGAAGAACTGATGCCGCCTGTGGCATGCGGCTTCACATCATTTCAGGCTGCTGCGGAAGTCTGGGAGACTCTCAGCTATTGTTCGATTTTTGCCTCCAGCCGGTTAACAAAACGCTTGCCGAATAGCCAGTTGCAAATGTAATGGTGGTGCCGATCAATACATACCAGGTGAAGGCAATTGCGCCGAAACGCCAAATGGCAAGCATGGAGATCAATCCGACCGCCATCCCGATAATTGTCCCTTTTTCATTTGCCTTTCGTGTAAAAATCCCCAGCAGAAACGCTCCAAGCATGCTGCCGTAAGTAATAGATGCGATTGTGAGCCCGGCTTCCAGGACGGAATGGACTCCACGGGACATGATGGCCAAAACAACCAGCACAATCCCCCATAGCACTGTCATCCAGCGGGAAACTCGCAGTTGCTGCGCCGGTGTGGCGTCTTTCTTGAAGAATGGCCGGTAGAAATCCACGACTGTAGTGGACGCGAGTGAATTCAGCGCACTGCTCAGGTTGGACATTGCCGCGGCCAGTATTGCGGCGATCATCAAACCGGATACCCCGTGCGGAAGATGTTTCACCACAAAAGTGGGGAAGATCCGATCCTGGACGGCCGGCGCGCTTTCAGCGGGATGATAGGCGTAGTAGCTGAAGAGCATGATGCCGATCACCAGGAAAAGTGCGAATTGGAAGAAGACGACAAGACCGCTTGATAGGAGAGCGATCTTGCTGTCCCTCTCATTTTTTGCGGCCAGAAGCCTTTGCACGATGAGCTGGTCCACGCCGTGGCTTGCAGTATTCAGAAAGGCGCCGCCAATCACGCCGGCCCAGAAAGTGTAGGAGATATGGTAATCGAAGGAGAAATTCCACAGGGTGAATTTATTCCCCGCTGTCGCCAGCACCCCCGGCCAGCCGCCGGGAATCAAACCGAGGATTACAAAAAACGCGACAAGCGCGCCGCCGATATAAATAAACAGTTGGACGACATCCGTCCAGATAACGGCGGTCAGGCCTCCTTCAAAGGTGTAAACCAATGTCAGTGCGCAAATAATGAGGATCGACCAGATATCGCCTGCACCTAAAACGATGCTTATGACCGTGGCGATTGCAAGGACGCGGACTCCCTCAGCAAGCGCACGCGTAACCAGGAACATGCTTGCGGTTGCGTGTTTGATTTTCGCTCCGAAGCGGCGCTGCATCAACTCGTAGGCTGTGTACATCTCGCCTTTGAAATACGATGGTATCAACGTCAGGCAGATGAAAACGCGCCCCACCAAATATCCCATAATCAACTGGAGAAACGCCATGTTGCCCCCGAAGGCAATGCCTGGAGTTCCGATGATCGTCAACGTGCTGGTTTCGGTGGCGACAATGGAAAGCGCCAGCGCCCAGGCAGGAATTGTTTTTCCCCCGAGAAAGTAGGTGTGTATGGAGTGCTGTCTCCGACGGAAATGAATGCCAAAGAGAGTGATGGCGATCAGATATGCAACGACAATTGAACCGTCAATCCAATTAAATCCCACGGGAGTCTCCGCAATGAGGCGTGTTCACGAATAACTCAATCCCATTATTATTGCAACGGAATTATAATCACATTGGGGGTGAGTTAGCCGGTGTGGCCGGAATAGTAGCTGCATTGCGCCCGCTGCCTATGTCCCCGGCTGCCGCGGGCAGTGATCTCTGTTTCTTCGCCCCCGATCGCCGGCAAAAAAGTCTGTTGACTATTTATTCGAAAATCGTCAATTTGTCGGTTTTATGCTAATCTTCTCAACGATTAAATTGTCACAAGGAGATGATTGATACCGTGAGACTATTGATTCGCAACATTGGCTTATCCCTGGCCTTCTTGTCAGCCGCCCTTTGCATCGACCAGACCCAGGCGATGTCTCAGACGCAAACATCCAAACCTGCCGCTTCTGCAGCGACGCAGGCTGCCGCAGATCAGGCGGTCATCCAGAAGGGAACCGATCTCGATGAGACCGCGCCCGCCGCAGGCCCAAACGGCCTTTTCCCTGCAGTTGTCGCCCGAGTCAATGGCAAGGCTATTTCGGGAGCGGATATGGAATACTCGGTGCAATCCGAACTGGCGAGCATCGGGAATCCGGCTTGGGGGAATTTGCGCGAAGACTATCGTCTGCAGTTGACGCAAACATCGCTGCTGTCATTGATTTCCACGGAGCTTATTTACCAGGAGGCGGTGAAAGCCGGGGTTACTGCAACCAAGGCTGAGATTGATGCGGAATTTGCAAAGGTAGCCAAATCTTACAGCAATGATGCCGAAATGAACACGGCGCTGGCCAGCAGCGGCTTGGATCGTGCCGGCCTCAGCAGGATGTTGGCGCGAAATCTCATCGTTTCCAAATATGTCGAGGAGAACGTAACCAAAAAGATCCTTGTAACGGCTGCGGAGCTTGCACAATATTATTCCAGCCATACAGAGGAGTTTCAACATCCCGAAATGGTGCGCACCAGCCATATCCTGATAGCGGGTACCACGCCCGAACAACAGAAAGCAGCGCTCGCGCGGGCTCAAGCGCTTCTGGCGCGGATAAAAAAGGGAGAAGATTTCGGCAAATTGGCCAAGGAGAATTCAGTGGATTCCTCTGCGTCTCAGAGTGGCGATATTGGTTATGCTGAAAAAGGCCAGTTGGAACCTGAGTATGAAGCGGCGGCGTTCTCACTCCCAGTGGGGCAGGTGAGCGATCCGATACTTACAAAGTATGGATATCACTTAGTTAAGGTGACGGATAAAAAAAAGGAAGGCCTCAGCACGCTGGAGGAAGCCAAGGAGCAGTTGACATCCTATCTTAAAAGCCAGAAAGCGCAGACGGAATTGCAAAAGCTTGTCCTCGCGCTGCGCGAAAAGGCAAAGATTGATGTTTTAATTCCTTTGGGCACAGCTTCGCAAACATCGGGAACTTCCTCGTCAAGCAATACGCCCTGACTTAGATCTGGAGGTGTCATGCGACTGGCCAGCTTTCTTAGGGATGAAAAACGATCCCTGGGACTGGTGCTGGGGGAAAGGGTCCTCGCAATTGACTGCATCGCCCGGCTAGACCCTGATCGCTGGGGAACTCTCGCAGGTGCGGACGACGTGTCGCCCCTTTGGACGGAGGCCGGGTGGAAATTGCTTTTCGAGCTTAATTCCATGCTGACAGCCTCAGGCGTGCCCCCAAAATGGGAAGAATATTGCGAGGCAACTACATTCTGCCGCTGGCTTCCCCCTGTGGCAGCGCCGGAAAAGATCATCTGCGTCGGTTTGAATTACAGGGGGCATGCCGCAGAAACCAACGCGAAAATCCCTGAGGTGCCGGTTCTTTTTGGCAAGTTCAACACTGCTCTGGTGGGAGCGTCCGGGCCGGTTATCTTGCCTTCAAATTCCAGCCAGGTGGATTATGAGGCGGAATTGGCTGTTGTGATTGGAAAGCGCGCAAAGCGGGTCTCGGTCGAAGAGGCTCCGGGGGTTGTGGGAGGATATATGATAATGAACGACGTCACTGCTCGGGATTGGCAGTTGCGCGTCAGGCAATGGCTTACCGGCAAGTCTTTCGACACTTTTGCGCCAGCCGGACCCTGGCTAGTGACGCCGGATGAAATCCCGGATCCCCATAACCTGCGAATCAGTCTCAGGTTGAATGGCAAGACAATGCAGGATTCCAATACATGCGATCTGATCTTCGGAATACCTGCTTTGATTAGCCACATTTCTCAGATTTTCACACTAAAGCCGGGGGATATCATCTCCACCGGGACTCCGCCAGGAGTCGGGTATGTCCGAAACCCTCCGGTCTTCCTGCGTGACGGCGATCTTGTCGAAATTTCAATCGATGGCATCGGAACTATCAGGCATTCCTGCATTGCAGAGTCGTGATATTGCCGCTTATTTCCGCACCCTTGAATTATGGATATGCTCAAGATTAATATAGGTATTGCCGGTGGCGGGATCAGGCCGGCTTTTTGGTCTTGAAAAGCTTCGTTTGGATGCGCGGGAGATTTTGCGATATGGCAGTTGAGTCCATGAGACAGGATTATCCGGTAGAAGCATTGCCATATACTCCCGATGTCGCCCGGAAAACCGAACACATTTACCGGCGCCTGAATCGCATCATTCCCGAAATCGAATGGCCTGTTCACGCCCCCTATATCGCGGCAATACAGGATCTCAAAGCGCAGCATCATGC
>Ga0208980_10001455_pt1 | contig 14309 bp, 11 predicted proteins | sample WetSurMetagenome_3_FD_187993 | JGI IMG/M metagenome (GOLD analysis project Ga0208980, IMG submission 187993) | Wetland microbial communities from Twitchell Island in the Sacramento Delta, sample from surface sediment Aug2011 Site A1 Bulk (version 2) | ecosystem: Environmental > Aquatic > Marine...
GCATTCGGTTTGGCGATGGCCGCACGCGGTGGATCGTGTCCCGCGGGCGGCCGCATTTCACTCCCACCGGCGAGTCGGACCGTCTTCTGGGCGTGTCTGTCGACATCACCGAGCGCAAGCTGGCTGAACAGGCATTGGAGGAGCGGTTAAGATTTGAGACGCTCCTGGCCGAAATCTCATCGCGTTTCGTCAATGTGCCCACCGACCAGATAGACGGTGAAATCGAGCGCGCCCAGCGCCGTATCAGCGAACTCCTCGATCTTGACCGGTCCACACTCTGGCAAGTCTCTGAGGAAGAGCCCGGGACGTTGGTGCTGACACATTTCCATCAGCCTCCGGAAATCCTGCCACCTCCTCCGCGGATGAATGGACGGGATTTCTTCCCATGGACATCGCAGAAGGTCCTGGGCGGGGAGACGGTCATTATTTCGAAAATGACCGACCTCCCTCCAGAAGCAGGACGCGACCTGGAAAATTTCCGCGTATACGGCGCCAAGTGCGGTGTGTTTGTTCCGTTATCAGTAGGAGAAAGGTCGGTATTTGGCCTGTTGGGCTTCGCTATCATCCGCGAAGAGAGAAGCTGGCCGGAAACGGTCGTGAGGGGGTTCCAGCTTATTGCCCAGGTTTTTTCGAATGCGCTCGAACGGAAACGTGCTGGCGAGCAGGCCAAGAGATATGTGGATGAGATCGAGGCGCTCAAACAACGTCTTGAGAGAGAGAACATTTACCTCCAGGAGGAAGTCAAACTCCTGGGTGAGCATACGGAGATCGTGGGGCAAAGCGTCGCGATGAAGAAGGTCCTGTCTCAGGCGGAGCAGGTTGCCCAAACAGACTCTACGGTTCTCCTCCTGGGAGAAACCGGGACAGGGAAAGAACTTCTGGCCCGGGCCATCCACAGCATGAGTTCGCGGAAAGACCGGCCACTGGTGACGGTCAACTGCGCTTCCCTTCCGCCCACGCTGATCGAAAGCGAGCTGTTCGGCCGCGAGAAAGGCGCTTACACGGGCGCCCTGACCAAGATGATCGGTCGGTTCGAAATTGCGGATGGTTCCACGCTCTTTCTGGATGAGATCGGGGATCTCCCCCTTGAACTGCAGGGCAAGCTGCTACGCTTCCTTGAGGAAGGCAACTTCGAACGGTTGGGTTCCACCAAAACCCTGCACGTCAATGTCCGCATCATTGCCGCGACCAACCGGGACATTGAGCAAGAAGTGAAGGACGGCAATTTCAGGAAGGACCTCTTCTACCGGTTGAATGTGTTTGTCATCAGGATCCCGCCCCTGCGTGAGCGTCCGGAAGATATTCCTCTCCTGGTCTGGGCATTTGTCAAGGAGTTTCGAAACAGGATGGGAAAACATATCGAATCCATCTCGAAGAAGAGCATGGAAGCACTTCAATCTTATTCCTGGCCGGGCAACGTGAGGGAGCTGAGGAATGTGATCGAACACGCCATGATCCTGAGCGAGGATAAAGCCCTGGCCGTTCAACTGCCTAACCCCGGATTGTTGGAAACGGACGTTACTCAAAACCTCCAGGACATTGAGCGGAGGCATATAGTGGCCGTACTGGAGAAGGCCGGATGGCGTCTCAGCGGCAAGGGCGGTGCCGCCGAGGTTCTTGGTCTAAAGAGAACAACCCTCCGTGCGAAAATGCAGAAATTAGATATCAAGCGCTCCAACAAGACACAAGGCAATGGCTAAATGATGCCTTTTGGCAAAATATTGCCACACAACATTGTCCCTTCCGTTCTGACAGTCACGTCTATTTTTCATAAAAATACATTTAAAAACAGCAATTTAAATATATACCCGTTCTCCGGATTTTACTTGGCACGTATTTGGCAATCCTCTTTGCGTGACACTGAAGACAGCCTTCAATGGTTTTCGAAAAGGGCAAAAAGGAATTTTTACCATAAAGGAAGAGGAAGCGCCGGACGATCCGGCAGCGGAGTCACGTAAGGGAAAAGCATATGATTCTCGCAACCATCAGGATGACGATCCCTCCCGAAAAGCGTAGTGAGGCATTGCAAATACTCAGATCGATGGCTGAGCAGTTCAAGGTCGATTCCGGCTGCCTCGGCTGGCATATCTACGAGGACGTACAAGAGGATAACGTCCTCATGGTCGAGGGAATCTGGCGTAGCGAGGAAGACCTGAAGCGTCATCTCCGCTCAGAAGAATACCGCAACGTGCTCATGGTCATGGAGATGGCCCTCAAACACCCGGAGGTGAAGTTTGACACGGTCTCGGCTTCAGAGGGGATGGCGATGATCGAAAAGGCTAGAGGTCTTGCCCGCTGACGAGAGAAGCCCCGAATGACGGGAGGTTCCTGCAGTAAGAATAAGACGATCTAACAAGCGGGAAAGCTCTTCTGTCATTGAGAAAACGAAGCTCGTGGTGAGCCGGCATTAGGGTTCATCGAGAAATCAAAGAATTCCGATTTCCCGGCAGCTTGCTGCTGGGTAGGTCAGTCGCAGGTGGTTTAGAGGAAAGCCATGAATACATTCGAGCAGAGAAACACCACAACCGCAGGTCTGAGTGTCACGACGCCGTCGGCGGATGCGCTCCTAGTCAAACTCTCTGGCGAGTGGAAGATCACAAAGCCTCTTCCCTCTGCAGCCGAGGCACGGAAGCCGTTGGAGTCAGCCAAGGGTATCCGGCACGTGGCCTTTGAAACAAAGGATCTCGGCGGCTGGGACAGCGGACTTCTCACCTTTCTGATCAAAATCTTTGAAGCGTGCTCCAAGGCAAAGATCGAGGTCGACAAAGACGGGCTGCCTGAAGGGGTCAGGAGGCTGATCGACCTGGCCACAGCGGTTCCTGAAAGAAAAGGGGCGAGAAAAGAGGCCAAGAAAGAAGCCTTTCTCTCCATGGTAGGGGGAGAAGCCGTTGCCTTCTATCGTTCATTCTTAGAGATCCTCGATTTCCTCGGGGAGGCGTCCCTCGCTTTCGCAAGGCTCTTAAGAGGCAAAGCCGCCTTTCGCCGCTCAGACCTATGGCTGCTGCTCCAGGAGTGTGGAGGGCAGGCTCTTCCCATTGTGTCTCTCATCACCCTTTTGGTCGGCCTGATCCTGGCTTTTGTGGGGGCCATCCAGCTCAAACTCTTCGGCGCCCAGGTTTACGTGGCTGACATTGTGGCTATTGCCATGGTGCGGGTCATGGGAGCGATCATGGCAGGCATCATCATGGCAGGACGGACCGGAGCGGCGTTTGCGGCCCAGATCGGGACCATGCAGGTGAACGAGGAGATCGATGCGCTCGAGACCATGGGCATTAGTCCGGTGGATTTTCTGGTGCTTCCCAGGATGATCGCCCTGATCATCATGATGCCTTTGCTCTGCCTTTATGCGGATCTCATGGGTATCCTGGGAGGAATGATCGTGGGCGTGGGGATGCTCGACATCGGCCCGATGGAGTACCTGATACGAACCCAGGAGAGCCTTAAGCTGACTACCGTGTGGATCGGGCTTTTCCACAGCGCCGTGTTCGGGGTGCTGGTGGCTCTGTCCGGGTGCCTGCGGGGCATGCAGTGCGGGAGGAGCGCTTCGGACGTGGGTTATGCGGCGACCTCGGCGGTGGTGACGAGTATTGTCTCGATCATCGTGGCCACGGCGATCATCACGTTTATGTGTGAGGTGCTGAAGTTATAAAAAATGGAGTATTGGAGAACTGGAGAACTGGAGTAATGGGTAAAAGAAAAGGGAATACTGGAACAATGAAATGATGGAAGGGAAGAACATGATTTACAGAGGCTGTAACCAATACTCCAACACTCCAATACTCCATCACTCCAGTCCTATATCACTCCATCACTCCAATCTTCGGAGTTTTTTATGAATCATGATCAACCAGTCATTGTTGTGAAAGACCTGGACATGGGGTATGGCGACTTTGTGCTCATGCGGAGCCTCAACTTCACGGTGAACCGGGGAGACGTGTTCATCATCATGGGCGGGAGCGGGTGCGGGAAGAGCACGCTTCTCAAGATCCTTGTGGGGCTCAAGAACCCATCCCGGGGCCGGGTGTTTTACGGGAACACGGATTTCTGGGGTGGGGACCCGGGGACCCGGGAACAGATCCAGAGGCGATTCGGAATACTATACCAGAGCGGGGCGTTGTGGAGTTCCATGACCTTGGCGGAGAACATTGCTCTTCCGCTGGAGCAGTACACGGACCTCAGCCCGAGCCAGATCCGGGAGGTGGTGTCTCTGAAGCTTGCCCTGGTGGGACTGGCGGGGTTTGAGGATTTTTACCCTTCGGAGATCAGCGGAGGGATGAAGAAGAGAGCGGGGCTGGCGAGAGCGATGGCCATGGACCCGGATATCCTGTTCTTCGATGAACCTTCGGCGGGACTGGATCCGATAAGCTCTCGCCTGCTGGATGACCTGATCCTGGAGCTCAGGGAGAGCCTGGGGACCACCATCGTGGTGGTGACGCACGAACTGGCGAGCATTTTTGCCATTGGAAACAACTCGATTTACCTGGATGTGGACGAAAGAACCATGAGCGCGAGCGGCGATCCGAAGAAGCTTCGCGACGACTCTCCCAATCCAAGTGTTCACAAGTTTCTCACGAGAGGAGAGGAGTGAGGGCAAATTCGAAATCCAAGAATTCCGAATTAAGGAATTGAGGAATTTAGGGATTTCCCATTCCTCAATCCGCAATTCCAGAATTCCATAATCTACTTGAACACGGATGAATTAATGGAAAGTAATCACCCTGTGAATCATCAACACTTTTTGGGGAGACGCTCATGAGTAAACCAATAAATAAAACGATGATAGGTCTTTTTGTGTTAGGGGCGATCGTCCTGGTGGTTGTGGCGATTGGGGTCCTGGGCTCCGGCAAGCTCTTCAAGCAAACGGCCACCTACGTCATGGTTTTCGAAGGTTCTGTAAAAGGGCTGAATGTCGGGTCCCCGGTGGTGTTTCGGGGAGTGAAGATCGGGATAGTGAGCAGTATTCGTATGCGTTTCAATTATGAAACCAAGGCCATTATCATTCTCGTTTATGCCGACTTTGAAACGGGGCAGATGGAAGTCGTCAACGTGGATCAGGCGACGGCGGAGAAGATCAGAACGACAAGCCGAAGGGAAGCTATGAGCGATCTGATCGCTCGGGGTGTCCGAGCCCAGTTGGAAATGCAGAGCATTGTGACAGGCCAACTGCAAATCGCCCTAGATTTCCACCCTGACAAGCCGGCTGTCTTGAGGGGGATTGACACAACAGTGCTGGAGATCCCGACCATCCCCACCCCTCTCCAGGAATTAGGCAAGAAGCTCGAAAGCCTCCCCCTTGAGGACATCTTCAAAAAACTTGATTTGGCCCTGGACGGGATTGCAAAGGTTGTTCAAGCTCCTGAATTCAAAGAAATTGTCCCGAACCTCAATACCGCGCTGAAAGACGTGCAAACTCTGGTGCGCAATGTGGATGCCCAGGTCAAACCTCTGAGCGCGGGAGTGTCTGAAACCCTCCGGGACGTCCAAAAACTTGTCAAGGACGCTGACGTTCAGGTGGCTTCCCTGGGGCCGAACTTGAATGAAGCGATCGGGGACGGCCGGAAGCTTATCCGGAACGTTGACGGCAGTGTAGAATCAGTCAAGGTCAAGCTCGAAGGCACGCTCAGCACAGCGACTTCGGCACTCAAACAAGCGGAGAAATTGTTTCAAGACCTGGATTCATCAGCCGGACCGGACGCCCGCCTCATGTACCAGCTCACCGAAACATTAGCTGAAGTGCAAAAAGCAGCCCGGTCCATCAGCACACTGGCCGATTATCTTGAACGAAATCCTGAAGCCCTTCTAAGCGGCAAAGGAAATGGTGGAGGAAAATAAGATGAGAACGCATAGCAGCAAAGCTGCAATCAAATCCAAAGCACGAAATCCGAAGCACGAAGCAAATTCGAATGACCAAAACCCCAATGTCCAAAACAAATCGAGGGCCAAAATCTTAATACAGATCGTGGTCGCGCTTTTGGCTTTGGTGGTCTGCCTTTCCGCGTGTGCAGGGAAGAGCGCCTCTTCGAAGTTCTATGTCCTTAGTCCTTTGCCGCAGTCCAAGCTGAGCGGGGCAGATGGGGCAAGCATAGGGGTCTTCCCTGTGTCAATGCCCGATTACCTGGACAGGCCCCAGGTCGTGACCCGGGTCAGTGAAAACGAAATCAAGCTGGACGAATTCAGCCGATGGGCGGAGCCGTTGAAGGAGAACTTCTACACGGTTCTCGTGGATAACCTCTCCACGCTTCTGAGCAACGAGAAGATCATCAAAACTTCCCACAATCTGGGTACCCCATTAACGTTGCATGTCGGGGTTGAGGTCTTGCAGTTTGACGGGACCCTGGGCGGCGATGTGGTGCTGAGCGTGAAGTGGGGCTTGTTTGGAGAAGGGGGTAAGAGCCTCCTTATCGCCAAGAGGTCTTCGTTCAAGGAGCCCACGGGAGCGGCGACGTATGAAGCCCTCGTGGCAGCCCAGAGCAGGGCGGTTGCCGCTTTCAGCCGCGAGGTTGCTGAAGCCATCAGAAATCGAAAATGACGAGGAGACAGCTCTATAGCCCAGGCACGAGGCTGGATCTGTCTCTGATAGGTCGCCGGGGACCGCAAGATGACCAAGATCACAAAGTTCAAAGAAGCCATTAAAACGGGCCTGGCCTTTGCCCTGGTCTTTGGCATCGCGATGCAGCTCGGCTGGATGAACCCGTATTGGGCCGGCTGGGCGGTGGCCGTGGTCGCGCTGCCCACGGCAGGTGCATCGATTCGGAAGGGCACCCTTCGCGTGGTCGGCACGATCCCCGGATGCCTCGCAGCCCTTGCCATCCACGCCCTGGCGCCGCAGGATCGCTGGATTTTCCTTCTGCTCACGTGCGCGTGGGTGTTCGGCACTTCCTACCTGATGGTGAGGCGGCCCAAGACCTCGTATTTCTGGGTGATGGCCTGCTATGTCTGCCTGGTCATCCTCCTGTCCGATTTGGATTCCTCGGAGAACATGTTCGAGAGCGCCGTGTTTCGCACCGTCGAAACGGTGATGGGGGTTGTGGTCTATACCCTGATCGCCGTCTTTCTCTGGCCGCTGACGAACCTGGGAGCGATCAAGAAATCGAGCGCTGAACTGGCCGCGACCCTGGGCCACATCTACCGCGCCGGTCGGGACACGATGCTGGGCGAGCGAGCGCCCGAGGCGGGCTTTCAGGGACTGCAAGCCAAAGTGGTGCCGCAACTGGCCCAGTTCGGACAGGTGCTCCAGGCCGAGGGCTCGGAGAGCTACGAGGTCAGTCAGGCCCGCCGTCTCTGGGAGCGCTTCCACGGACTGTCCACCGCCTTGCTGGAGACTGCGGGTCGGTGGCAGTCCGGCTTTGCCGAACTGGACCGCATCGACGTGCGGGCGGTTTTCCCCGAGCTGTCGGCCTTTTTCGCCGAACTCGATTCTCGTTTTGCCGCGCTCCCTCAACTGCTCGCCGGCCGGTCAACGGGTTATCTCCCGCGCACGATCCTCCTGGATGCTGACCCCGCCGAGCTTGAGCGCCTTGCGGGTTTCGATCGAGCCGCGGTTGAAGTCGCCAGGAAGGAAATGGAACGTTTGGAGGAGTTGACCGCGGCATTGGTTGAATGCGCTCGCGAGTTGGAAGGTCACGCTGCCAGCGGGGGCGAGGCGAAGCCGATGCTGGCTCCCGGCGTGAAAGACCGAGCGACGAGGCTTCCTGTCCCGGACTGGGATCACCTGCGGAGTGCCGCGTTTGTGGCGGCGACCACCGGTGTCGGTTTTCTCATCTGGATTCTCTTCGACCCGCCGGGACATTCCGGCTGGTTCCAGTTTTCGGGCACCATCGCCCTGATCGTCGCCGCCGTCCCCCCCTTGAGGGCGAGCCGGTTGATTGCACCGGTGGCGGTGTCCTCGGCGATCTGCCTGGCGATCTATGTTTTTGTCATGCCGCAGCTCTCCTCCTTCCTGGGGTTGGGGTTACTGCTGTTCACCTGCATGTTCCTGAACTGCTATTTCCTGTCCGGGATGGCCCGGTTCTTCTCCAGCATGGCGATTCTGAACATACTGCAGATCCAGAATCAGCAGGTTTACAGCTTCGCGGCGATGGCCAACGTTTTCATCTTCCTGGTGATGGGCTTCACCTTTCTCTTCGTGATGTCCTACCTATTGGGTTCGCCGCGACCCGAAAAAGTCGTTTTGCATCTGTTGGATCGGTTCTTCCGCAGCGCCGAGTTCCTGATGTCGCGGAAGGCGCCGGAGCCCGGGCGGGTTTCGGGCTTGGAGCGATGGAGAATCGTGTTCCACCAGCGCCAATTGCGTTCGCTTCCGGCAAAGCTCGCAGCCTGGGGCAAGGCCATTGACCGCAAACGATTTCCCGACAACGCACCCGAACAGATCCAGGCCCTGGTGACCAGTGTCCAGACCCTGGTTTATCGCATCGAGCAGTTTCTGGAGACCGGTTCGGTCTATCGGGCCAAGCCCCTTTCTCCCGAGTTGCGCGAGGACGTGAAGACCTGGCAGGCCGGCATAGAAAACATCTTCAGCGCATGGGCCCGGAAGCCCGAGGCGGAGCCGGTGGCAGCACTCAGGCAGCGACTGGAGACGGGCCTGGTCCGGCTAGAGGAACGGATCGAGGAGGTCGTCAACCGGGCGGGTGGTGAGGTGAGCCGGGAGGAGGGGGAGAATTTCTTCCAAGTGCTCGGCGGATACCGCGGGATTTCGGAGGCAGCCCTGGCCTACGCCGGCGCCGCGCAAGTCATCAATTGGTCCCATTGGCGGGAGGAGCGGTTTTCATGAACAGCATTCCCAGTGAATTCACCGTCGGCGGCGTTTACCTGCCGCCCCTGCTCGTGGCCGGCTGCCTCGGCGTTCTGCTGGCCTATTGGACCGCGCACCTGCTGAATCGTTACCGGCTGTCGCGGTTCTTCTTTTATCCACCCCTAGTCTTTGTAGCCCTGGCAGTGCTGTACACCGTCGCTGCCGGGTATGTGCTTGTCCCTTTTTGACCAACGGAGGCTGCACCCATGAAATCCATAGGAAAATACCTCCTGACCGGCGCGATCGTTGTCATCGCAGTTGTGCTCGTCTTGCACAAGTCCTGGGACTATCTCACGAACCCCTGGACCCGCGACGGGCAGGTGCAGGCGAACGTGATTGAGATCGCGCCGCGCGTCTCCGGGCCCATCGTCGCTTTGCCGATACGCGACAATCAATTCGTCAAGGCCGGCGACCTGCTGTTTGAAATCGATCCGCGCACCTACCAGGCAAGCCTCGACCAGGCGGCCGCGCAACTCGATCTGACCGGCGACAATGTCAAGGCGCTGACGCAACAGGTGGAATCGGCCAAGGCAGGGGTGGAAGTGGCGCGCGCCTCCATTAAGCAGGCCAAAAGCGCCGGTGCGCAGGTGGATGCGACGATCGTCAAAAACAAAGCCGAGTACGGACGGCAACAGGACCTGCTTCCCAAGAAAGCCACGTCGCAAAAAGCCCTCGAACGTGCCCAGGCCATTTACGAGGTCTCTCTGGAGGAAAAGAAGGTTGCGGAGGCAGCCCTCCTTCAGAGCGAGGCGAACCTGGTTAAAGCGCAGGCTGCGCTGGCCGAAGCTCAGGCCAAGCTCGGCGCCCTGGGCGATGCAAATGCGCAGATTCGGCAGGCGCAGGCCGCTCTCCGACAGGCCAAACTCAACCTTGAATTCACCCAGGTGCGCGCCCCGACGAACGGATACGTCACAAATCTCCGTCTGCGGATCGGCAGCCATGTCGTCGCCAATCAGCCCACGCTGGCGCTCGTTGACACCGCAAGCTATTGGGTGGACGGCTACTTCAAGGAAAACCTCATCGCGGACATCAAATCCGGCGATCACGCGGTCGTCACCCTCATGACCTACCCCAGTCGGCCAATCGAGGGCGTCGTGGACAGCCTCGGCTGGGGTATTTCCCAGCAGGATGGCAGCACCGGGGCAAACCTCTTGCCGCGAGTGAGCGCGACTTTCGAATGGATCCGGTTGGCCCAGCGGATCCCTGTGCGGATCCGTCTCGTTGATGTGCCCGAAGAGATCAAACTGCGCATTGGAACGACCTGTTCGGTGCTGGTCAGGAAGGGGGGCGCCGCCGGTCAACAGGATGGGTCCCGTGTGTCACAACCCCAATGAGGCAATCCGCATGAAACACTCGATCAAGTTCATCAGTCTTCTTGCGGGGCTCGGTTGCTTCCTTTCCGCCTGCATGGTAGGCCCGGACTACAAACCGCCCACGGCCAAGGTCGCGACCCAATGGCTTGAATTCGAGGATCCCCGCCTGAAGACAACGGCGCCGGTGGAGCCGCTATGGTGGAAGCAGGCTTTTCAAGATCCGGTGCTCGACCAGCTTGTCGCTGAAGCCCTGGCAGGGAACCTGACTCTCCGATCGGCCGCGCTGCGCGTCTTGCAGGCGCGACAGATCCTCCTGATCGCGACTGGGAATCTCTATCCGCAACAGCAGTTTGTCGGAGCGGCCGCCGCAGTGGTGGATCCGGGAGCCGGGGCCGGCGCGTCGGGAGTTTACAATCTCAACTTCAACCTCACTTGGGAAATCGATGTCTGGGGTCGGATCCGACGCCAAATCGAGTCGGCATCGGCAGCCTACGATGCCACCCTGTCAAGCTACGACGGGGTCATGGTGTCGCTCATCGGCGAGGTGGCGCAGACCTACCTGCTCATTCGGACCACCGAACAACGGCTCACGGTTGCCAGGAAGAACGTCACCTACCAGGAGGAAAGCGTACGCGTCAGCCAGGCGAAGCTCGACGCCGGTGAAATCAGTTCGCTTGATGTCGAGCAGGGCCAGACGCTTCTCTACAGCACGCGGGCCTCGGTGGCGCTCCTGGAGCAATCGCTGCAGCAATTCAAGATCGCGCTGGCGATCCTCCTCGGCCGGTTGCCTCAAGACCTGACCGAGCGGCTGGGCAAGCCCGGCCCCATCCCGGCGGTTTCGCCGGTGCTCGCGGTCGGCATGCCCCAGGACCTTATCCGCCAGCGGCCGGACATTCGCACGGCCGAACGAAAGCTTGCGGCGCAAAGTGCCCAGATCGGGGTCGCCGTCAGCGACCTCTATCCGGCATTGTCTTTGGGGGGTTTGATCGGCCCGGCCGTTAACACTGCGACCGGCCAAGTGTTCTCCGACCTCTTCAACGCAAACAGTGTCGCATACAACTTTGGGGGCTTTGTGCGCTGGAACGTCCTTAACTACGGACGAATCGAGGACAACATTCGGCTCCAGGACGCGACCTTCCAGCAACTGCTCGAAGATTACCGCCGGACCGTCCTTCAAGCACAGGGCGAGGTCGAGAGCAGTCTGGTCGCGTTCTTCCAATCGCTCTTGCAGCTCAGGGAATTGCAGCAAGCGGCGGATGCGGCACAACGGGCCGCTGAGGTCTCTATGGAGCAGTACATGGACGGTTTGGTGGACTTCAACACTGTCGTCAGTACCCTGAGGACGCTCGCCAGTCAGCAGGACCAGCTCGCCTCCATTCAAGGCACGGTGGCGGCCAATCTCGTCGAGGTTTACCGCTCGCTCGGGGGCGGTTGGGAGATCCGCCAGAGCGGGAACGCCGGCGATCTCATCCCGGAGGAGACCCAGGAAGAAATGAGAGCGCGCGGGAAATACTGGGGCAAGCCCGCGAAAGACGAGTGATGCGTTGTTGATACCCCATAGCTTGCTGCGGGGTAGTTTATCGAATGAAAAGATGAACAGACAAACTCCTTCTCGCAGAGGGCGAGAGTAGGGGAGTCTCTGCTGATAACCCTAATGAAGAGGAAGTGTTAGATGGAACCAATATTTCTTCAATATCTTAAGGCAAATCCATTTTTTCTTTTGTTCCTGACCGTAGGTCTGACTGTCTGGGTGGGCAAGTTCTCGGTCAAGGGATACGGGCTTGGCATGGTGGTGATGGCTTTCGCAGCCGCATTTGGCGGCGGCCGTGCAGGAATTCCTTAGCAGGAGGGTGAAGCGGATTGGTGGGAATTAGGCAGAGTAACAAGGGCACGATCTTAAATAATTCCATCAACAATCAAGTGAAAGGGGGGGACAACATGGCTTTGCACGAAAAAGACAAAATCGGAGACAACATGAACATCGAGACATTCACCCGGATATATAGACGGTGCTCAACGGCGCTGCTCCGGGTAGCGGCCGCGCTCATCGCCATTCTTATCCTGGAATCCGTTCTCGGCACAGTTACCGCCTGGGCCGCAGATGCACAGGCGCCGCTTAGTAACTATTGGGTCGTCAAAATCCTGCAAAAAAGCCCGGAGCTGGCCATCTTTCTCGTTCTGGCGCTGGGCTACTGGCTGGGATCCATCAAAATCGGCAAATTCAGCCTGGGGACCGTGACCGGCGTGCTGCTGGCCGGCATCCTGATCGGCCAGCTCCAGATCCAGATCAGCGGGCCGATTAAATCCATGTTTTTCCTGTTTTTCCTGTTCTCGGTCGGCTACAGCGTCGGCCCGCAGTTTGTCAGGGGCGTGGCCAAGAGCGGAGCGCCGCAGCTTATTTTCGGCGCCATCGTCTGTGTGTTGTGCCTGCTTTCGGTTTACTTCGTCTGTATCGTCATGGGCTATGATGCCGGTTTCGGGGCAGGGCTGATCGCCGGCGCGATGACCATTTCGGCTGCAATGGGGCTGGCCACCGATTCCATCAACCAGCTCGGGCTGTCGCCCGAGAAAGCCAAGGAAATGCTTGACCACATGCCGGTGGCCTACGCCGTGACGTACATCTGGGGAACGGTCGGCACCGGCATTATCCTGGCCAAACTCGGCCCGTGGATCTTAAGGGTCAACCTGGCCGAGGAGTGCAAGAAGCTGGAGAAGGAGATGTCTGCGGGAACGCCCGACGGCGGCTTACAGAGTGCGTGGCGTCAATACGACCTCCGCGCTTACGAGATTCTTCCCGACGGAATCGCTGTCGGAAAGAGCGTGGCCGACGTTGAAAAGCTTTTTCCGGGGCAGCGCATATTCGTCGATAGAATCCGCAGGGGGGGTAAGATCATCGATGCCGCTCCCACAACCACCCTGCAGGCAGGCGACATCGTCGCCGTCTCCGGGCGAACGGAGGTTCTGGCAGAAACCATAGGTAAAAGAGGAAACGAGAAAGCCGACCGAGAGCTGTTGGACATTCCCGTGGAAGCCGTTGATGTCGTCGTCACGAGCAAGGCCTTCAACGGCAAGACGCTGATCGAGCTGGCCAAGGAAGAGTTCACGCGGGGCACCTACCTGAGAAAGATTACCCGCGGGTCGGTATCCGCCGACATCCCGGTCCTGGCCCAAACCGAGATCTACCGTGCCGACATCCTCCGGATCGTGGGCGCCCGCAAAAACACCGATCGGTTTGTGAAGGCCATCGGGTATGCGGACCGCCCCGTGGACATGACCGACATTATATGGGTGGGCCTGGCGGTGGTCATCGGCGGTCTGATCGGTGCGGTGGTTATCCCCATCGGCGGTGTTCCCGTTACGCTTTCCACCTCGGGGGGTGCGCTCATCGGCGGCCTGGTTCTCGGCTGGGCCAGGGGTGCGCACCCGACGTTCGGTCGTGTGCCGGGCCCCTCGCTGTGGTTCATGCAATCGATCGGCCTGAACGTGTTTATCGCCATCGTCGGCATTTCGACCGGACCGGGCTTCATCAAAGGCGTCGCCAGCAACGGTCTCGGTCTCTTCCTCTGGGGCCTTTTCGCCACCTCCGCCCCCATGATCGTCGGCATGCTGATCGGCAAGTATATCTTCAAGTTCCCGGCTCCGATTAACCTGGGATGCTGCGGCGGCGCTCGAACCAGCACGGCTTCGGTTCAAATGGTCGGCGACGCCGCAGGGGGCAGCAACATCCCCATGCTGGGCTACACGGTGCCTTACGCAATCGGCAACACCTTACTGACCCTCTGGGGCATGGTGATCGTGCTCATGATGGGGGCTCCAAAATAACGCCATCCCTCCGGACCCTGCAGGGAAGCCGCCAAGGAGATCGGCTTCCCGGTGGGCTATGCCGTCGAGGGGGTCCTGCTTACGGTGTTCGGCTATTTTGCGATGATTCTGTGAGATGAACCTGCAAGAGGTCCTGCAAGTGATCATGGGCCTGGCGCAGGTGAGACGGAAAGGAGAAAATGAAAGGGTAACACAGGCGATGGATTCGTAAAAAGTCGTCACCCCGTTGAAAAACGGGGTCCAGGAATTTCCTAAGTCTATAAAAATACTGGATTCCGGCTTTCGCCGGATTGACGGAATAGGGCGGTTTTTGGCTTTTTGCGAATCCATCAAAGGCGAAACACATTCTTTTAAGACAGAAAGGAGAAACTGAAATGGCAACA
>Ga0208980_10001456_pt1 | contig 14308 bp, 13 predicted proteins | sample WetSurMetagenome_3_FD_187993 | JGI IMG/M metagenome (GOLD analysis project Ga0208980, IMG submission 187993) | Wetland microbial communities from Twitchell Island in the Sacramento Delta, sample from surface sediment Aug2011 Site A1 Bulk (version 2) | ecosystem: Environmental > Aquatic > Marine...
CGGAAGCTATCCTCACCGGTCGCTCGTCATCCTCCCCGGCGGCGACCGGCCGATGGGCGGCTATCCCTACGCTTCGGGCATGGTTGTCATCCACGGGCAGGAGACGTTCGATCCGGCCAAAGGGGAGAAGAACAAGTCCTGGTGGACCTGGATCACCGCCCACGAGATCGGCCACCAGTACTGGGGGGAGTCGGCCATGTCCGCCGACGTCGCCGGCGATTACACCGAGGCCTGGCTCATGATCGGATTGGGCATCTGCGCCGACAAGGAGTACATGCTGAGGACGGGCCGCGGCTGGGACCGTCACCGCGGCTTCATCGACGGCTACCTCGCGGGCGTCCGGGCCGGCCGCGATACGACCCTCGACGCGCCCCCGTCGCTCGTCAAGGCCCAGAGATACGACCGCAACAACATCCTCATCCACGGCAAGGGCTTCGCCGTGCTCAGCGCCCTGGAGACCGTCCTCGGGCCGGCGGATTTCGACCGGCTCTACCGCCGGGCCGTCCGGCAGTTCTCGGGCCGCCGGCTCGGCTGGCGGGAGTTCCAGCGCCTGGCCGAGGCCGAGTCGGGGCAGGGTCTGGAATGGTTCTTCGAGGACTGGGTCCGGTCCGGCAAGGTCCTCGAATGCCGCGTCGTGTCCAAGGCTTCGTCGCCGGCCGAAGGCGGGTTCGCTTCGGAGACCCGGGTGGAGTACGGGACGAATGCCATCCGCATGCCCGTCCCCGTCCGGGCCGTGTTCGAGGACGGGACCGTCCTGAACGCGATGACCGACCGGCTGGTCCGGAAGAATGTCCTGCGATTCTCCGGCCGCTCGCCGCTCCGGGAGGTCGTCCTTGACCCGGACCGGCGCCTGGGTCTTGTGGAGGAGATCCTCCCCCGGAGCGTCGCGGAGATCGAGGAGGCCGTCGAGGCCCTGGACTGGACGGGGACCGGGGCGGCCGCGCTGGAATTCTTTAGGGATCCGGCGACTGCGGCCGTCCGGGCGCCGCACGTCTGGTTCAAGCTCGGCCTGCTCCTCTTCGACGGAGGGACTTACCGGGAGTCCCTGGCCGCCTTCCGGAAGTGCCGTGAGCTCTCCGCCGCGAAGGGCGACCTGTTCGGCGCCCAGGTCTGGATCGGTCTCATCAACGACCTGCTGGGGAACAGGGCCGAAGCCGTCGCTTCCTACGCCGAAGCTCTGAAGAACGACCCCGACGGGAAGCTCCAGCACGACCAGTACGGCCTGCGGATCGACCGGGCCTGGGTCACGGAGCGCCTCAAGAGCCCCTTCCGGTGGACGCGATGATCGGGAGAGCATCGAATGACGCCGGAGGAACGGACATGAGCCGGTTCGCGGTCGGGATCGATCTCGGCGGAACGAAGGTCGAAGCTTGTCTTGTGGACGAGGGGCGACAGATCCTGGCCCGGAAGCGGCGGCCCTCCGAGCCGGGCCTCGGACGCGAGCGCGTCGTCGCCAATATCCTCGAACTCATCGAAGAGACCGCCGGCCGGACGGGATACGAGGCCGTGGGCATGGGCACGCCCGGCACGTACAGCCCGGCCGCCGACATCATGTATGGCGCCCCGCATACGCCGCTCTACGAGAAGCCGGGTCTCGTCAGCCTGCTCCGGTCCGAGCTCAAGGTCCCGCTCATCGTCGAGAACGACGCCAACTGCCTGGCCCTGGCCGAATTCTTCGCCCAGTGCCACGGACGCTTCTCGACGGTCATGGCCGTCATCCTGGGCACGGGCATGGGCTCGGGGCTCATCCTGGGGAACAGGCTCCACCGCGGGCCGAACGGGAACGCCGGCGAGATCGGCCACACCTCGATCGCCATCGACGGCCGGCCCTGCGAATGCGGCCGCCGGGGCTGCGGCGAGGCCTACCTCTCCGGCCCGAGCCTGGGCCGCCGCTACGCCGAGCTGGCGGGGGAGACCCTGCCGCCGGACCGGATCTTCGAGCGCTACGGGGCCGGCGACGCCCATGCCCGCCGGGTCTTCGACGAATCCGTCCGGATCATGGGCGAGCTCTTCGCCAACTGCGTCAACGCGCTCGACCTCGAGGCCATCGTCCTGGGAGGCGGCGTGTCGAACATCCCTCTCTGGTACGAACAGGTGCCGGCGGTCATGAACAAAGCGCTCTTCGGCCTCCCGGGCCGGACGATCCCGATTTTGAAGGCGGTTCTCGGCGATTCGGCGGGCGTCTTGGGCGCGGCCTATCTCGCCTTGCGCGAGATGGACCTTATGGAATTCTAAGACCTATTGATACTTCCCCATGATGTAGTTCTCGAGGTTCTCGATGGTCACCTTCTGCTGGCCGATGATGGCCTTGACCACGTCGCCGATGGAGATGATCCCGGCGAGCTTGCCGTCCTTGCACACCGGCAGGTGGCGGATGTGCTTGTCGGTCATGAGGGCCATGCATTCGTCGGCCGTCGACTCCAAGTGGACCCCGTAGACCTCCCGGGTCATGATGTCCTTGACTGGGGTGTCCTGGGACTGCCGGCCCATGAGGATGATCTTCCGGGCGTAGTCCCGTTCGGACATGATGCCGATGACCTCCTCGTCCTTGTCGATGACCACCAGCGCGCCCAGCCCTTTTTTGGCCATGAGCTGCAGGGCGTCGAGGACCTTGGCGTCGGGTCCGATCGTCCAGGCGGTGTGGCCTTTCTGGTCGAGCATATCCTTGACCGTGATCATGCGCGTTTCTCCTTTGCTCCGGCTATCCGTCCCCGGTTCGATGCGGCTTCTATATAGCCGAGCGCCGGGCGTTTGTCAATCGAAGTAACCGGTCAGGTCGTCCCGGTTGAGTCCCTGGGCCAGGGCGACGCGGGCGACCGCCCGGGCCACCGCCTTATGCAGGGCCTTGTCCAGGGGATTGGGGACGATCTCGCCCGGCTTGGCGAAGGCCGCGATGGCCTCGGCCGCGGCGATGAGCATCTCGCGGGTGATGCGCGGGACGTCCGCGTCCACGGCGCCCCGGAAGATGCCGGGGAAGCCGAGGACGTTGTTGACCGATTTCCCGTCGGCCGCGAAGACCGCGCCCGCCGCCATCGCCCGCTCCGGCTCGATCTCGGGATTGGGATTGGACAGGGCCAGGATGATCTGACCCTGGCGGACCATGCTGTCCTTGATCAATCCCGGCGCGCCGGTCGTGGCGATGACGACGTCGCAGCCGGCCATGATCCCCTTGAGATCGGAGGGGACGCCGCCGGCGGCCTTCAGCCGCTCGAGGGCTTCGGGGACAATGTCGGCCCCCGCCACGGGCTTCCCGAAGCGGAACATCAGCATCTTGGCCAGGGCCAAGCCGGCGGCGCCGAGCCCGATGACTCCCATGCATTTCTGGGTCAGGTTCGCGCCCATGGCCTTGGCCGCGTTGAGAAGCGTGGCCGTGACCACGACGGCCGTGCCGTGCTGGTCGTCGTGCATGACCGGGATATCGAGCCGGGCCTGGATGCGCTCCTCGATCGCGAAGCAGCGGGGCGCGGAGATGTCCTCGAGCTGGATCGCGGCGAAGGTCGGGGCGATGTGCACGACCGTATCGACGATCTCGTCGGGGTCCTTGGTATCGAGGAGGATGGGCATGCCGGAGAGGCCGGTCAGGGTCTCGAGGAGGCTGGCCTTGCCCTCCATGACCGGCATGGCCGCCTTGGGCCCGATATCGCCGAGTCCCAGGACGGCCGTCCCGTCCGTGACGATGGCGACGAGATGACGGATGGAGGTGAAGCGTCGGGCCAGGGAGGGATCGTCCCGGATCTTCAGGCTGACCTCGGCGACGCCCGGGGTGTAGACCAGGCGCAGTGTGCTCAGCGAGGAGATGTCGTAGCGGCTGCGGATGGCGATCTTCCCGCCCTGGTGCATCTCCAGGACCTCGTCGCGGACCTCCAGCAGCTGGGCCCCCGGGATCGCTTCGACCGTCTTGATGATCCGGTCGAGATGCTTGAGGTCGTCGGCGTAGATCGTAATGTCGCGGTCGACGGCCGAGCCGCCCATCTGGACGGTGCGGATCTCCCCGATCATCCCCCCCTGGTCGCCGATCGCCGAGAGCAGGCGGCCCAGGCTGCCCGGCTTCTGCTCGAGCCGGCAACGGAACGCCCTCTGGATCTTGCCGTCCCACCACATGCGGCCATTATAGCCGGATTCGCCCGGCTAATCCACGAGCAGAAAGGCGTAGCGGTTCATCTCCTGGTCGTATTCGGCCAAGACCTCGATGGGATAGCCGATCCTGCGGACCGTCGCGTAAACGTCCATGGCCATGGCGTCGGGCGACGGCCGGGCGAGTTTGAGCTGCTTGCAGGCCGTTCGGGCGCCCGTGCAGTCGAGGCAGTAATTGCAGCTGTCCATGGGCAGCAGGAAGGCCTTGACGAAGCCGGCCTTGAACACCTCCCCCTCGACCTTCAGGAGCTCCATGTTGATCCTGCGGCTCCAGGCGTGCCGGTCCTCGGGCTTCTCCACGGCCTTGGCGAAATGGAAAACGACCGCCCTCCGGTACTCCCGGAAGAACCTGGCGCAGGCGTCGACCGGCGGGGTGTTGGGCGGGCAGGCGGCGTTCTTGCCGTAATCGACGCAGCCGAAGAGGCACTTCATCCGGACCCATTCGGCGACGACGATCCGGCGGGGATCGAGCCAGCGGAAATCCGTAAAGCCCTTGGCGGCGAACAGGCGCTCGAGATCCTTCGCGCCTGGCGTGGCCCGCGGCGCTCGCCGCGCCGCCGCCGTCCCTGCCGTCGCTTTCTTCTTGGGCATCGTCCGACCTCCTCGCCGGGCCGCCGGCCGCTCTGGGCCGGGTTATACTACCCTTGTTCGGCCGGTGTCAACGAAACGGTGATTCCGGGACGGGGGTATCGCGCCGCCGTGACCTTCGCTATAATCGGTTCCGATGAGCGCCCTGGGCCGTTTCGCCGTCGTCCTGGTCCGGCCGGACAGTCCGGAGAACATCGGCCTGGCCGCCCGGGGCATGGCCAACACCGGCTTTGCCGACTTGCGCCTCGTCGGTCTCGACCGGCTCGAGCCGCCGGCCTGGCGCACGGCCATCCACGCCGAGGCCATCATCGAGGGGGCGCGGTTCTTCCCCTCGCTCGGAGAAGCCCTGGCCGACCGGGAGCTCGTTCTCGGATCGACGGCGCGCGTCCGGCACGATTTTCCGCTGGTCCCCCTCGAGGCCGCCGTCGGCCGGATCGACGAGTACCCGGCGCCGGCCCGGATCGGGCTGGTCTTCGGCAACGAGCGGACCGGCCTGACGCAGGACGAGATCGGCTTGGCCAACGTCCGCTTCCATATCCCTCAAACGGGGCGACAGCCCTCCTACAACCTTGGCGTGGCCGTCACGCTGACCCTCCACGCCATCGCCTTCCGCGGCGCGCCGGCCCCGGCGCTCCGCCGTGACCTGCCGCTCGACCACGCCGCGCAGGCCGAAGCGGGCCGGCGGTTCCGCGACATGCTCGACAGCCTCGGCTTCATGCACGACACCAACCGGGCCTTCATCGAAGAGAAAGTCCAGGACATCTTCTTCCGCATGGCCCTGACGCCCAAGGACCGGGACATCATGCTGGCCATGTTCCGAAAGGCCCTCGAGGGCCCCCGCGAGAAGCGGCCGCGCCCTCACCAGAAAAGAAAGGAGCTTCCATGAACCCCAAAGAGCTGAAGGTCGCTTTCGGCGAGAACTACAAGATCGACGTCGCTTACAAGGGCTTCACCGTCAAGACCGACCAGCCCGTCCGGGACGGGGGCGATAACACGGCCCCGTCGCCCTTCGACTATTTCCTCGTCTCTCTCGCGGCCTGCGCCGGCTACTACGCCCTGGCCTTCTGCAAGGAGCGCAAGATCCCGACCGAGGGATTGGGCGTGACCATGGCCACCGAGCGGGGAGAGGTCTCCAAGATGATCGACAAGATCTCGATCGCCGTCGACGTGCCGGCCGGTTTTCCCGAGAAATACCGTTCCGCCCTGCTCAAGGCGGTCGATCACTGCACGGTCAAGGCCCACATGATGCGGCCCCCTCAGTTCGAGGTCGTCGCCCGGCCCTGACCGGACGCGGGCCTAGGGCGTCTGCGGCAGCCAGAGGTAGTAGAAGCCCGTCTTCAGCGCGCCGACGATCGTCTCGAGGACCTTCGCGTCCGCGGGCGAGAAGCTGCCGAGCTGGCTGGCGTAGACGTTCGTCTTGGTCTTGGGGAAATACGTGTACGAGACGAGCCGGGCGCTCTTGACCCCCGCGAGCTCCCGGGCCTTGCCGAACGCGTCCTCGAAGTAGCCGACGGCGTCGATGAGGCCCAGCTTCAGGGCTTGCGGAGCCGTGTAGACGCGGCCGTCCGCGACCGTCCGGAGCCCGGCCTCCGAGATCCGGCCCTTGCGCCCTTTGGCCACGACGGCCAGGAAGCCCTCGTAGTACTCGTCGATGATCCCCTGGAAAAGCTTCTTCTCGTCCTCGGTCATATCCCGGAACGGGGAGCCGGAATCCTTGGCCGGGCCGGATTTGATGACGGCGACCTTGACCCCGACCTTGGACATGAGCGATTCGACGCTGGGGAAGATGGAGATGACGCCGATCGAGCCGGTCAGGGTGGTGGGGTGGGCGATGATGACGTCGCAGGCCGAGGCGATGTAATAGCCGCCCGAGGCCGCGACGCTCATCATCAGGCCGATGACCGGCACGCCCGTCCGCTCCTTGAAGCGCAGGATCTCGTGATAGACGATGTCGCTCGCCGTCACTTCGCCGCCGGGCGTGTCGAGCCTGAGGATGACCGCTTTGACCGACGGGTCGGCCGCGGCCCGCTCGAGGCGCTCGAAGATGCGCGCGACGACGCTCTTCTCGCGGGAGAAGAAGCCCGTCTCGAGCGCGGCCGAGATCGTTCCGTCGATGTCGATCATCAGGACCTTATCTTTGGTGTCGCCCGGCACCAGGACGACCTCCTGGAGCTTGTCCTCGCCGAGCAGGTCGAGGCGGATCTGGGGGGAGCAGGCCGCCAGCGCGGCGGCCAGGACGGTGACCAGAATGACAGCTCTTTTCATGGGACCTCCTCAGGCGGGTTTTTTTTGAAAGCTTCTCTGGGCGCGCCGGGTGGGCGGGACGACCATCCGGATCGCTCGCGGCAGGACCCGGAACTCGATGCGATCCCGGTAGCCGAGGACCTCGCCGTTGAATTGAAGGGGCAGGTCCCGGCCGGTGATGACGACCCGTTTGGCCTTGTAATGCCGCAGGCGGCGCTGGTAGAGGCCGAAATAGATGAGCGGAAAGAGAACGGCGTACTTGAGCGGCTTCATCTCGAACAGGGTGATGTCGAGATAGCCGTCGTCGACGACGGCCTCCGGGGCGATGTACCAGCTGTAACCGAAGTGGTTCGTCTTGTTGACGATGCAGTCAAAGAAGTGCGAGCGGACGGTCTTCGCCGCGAAGGGGCCGGCGTCGTCGAGGCCATCGAAGAGCTCGACCGTCTTCTCCTCCGCCGGCGTGTCGAACAGGCGCCGGGCGGCCACCAGGTGGCCCCATAATCCCTGGATCTTGCCGCTGAGCTTCTCGTCCGTGACCCGGGCCGTGGCCCCGATGCTCGAGAACGCGGCGATGCGGCCCTCGACCTCCATGAGGTCGATCGGCCGGGGGACGCCTTCGACCAGTCGGTCGATCGCCCGCAGGGGGTTCTTGGGGATGTCGAAGGTCTTGCGGAAGGCGTTGCCGCTGCCGAAGGGGATGACCCCGAACAGGACCTCGTCCTGCTTGCCCGCCTCGAAGATCCCCTGGAGGGTGTCGGCGACGGTCCCGTCGCCGCCCATGGCCACGATGACGTCGGCGCTGCCGCAGGCTTGGACGGCCTTCTCGATGGTCGTCCTGACGTCGCCGAACGCGTCGTAGACCTCGCCGGGGAGCTTCTTCTGCAGGTAGGCCCGCAGGAATTTCCGCCTCATCCACTTGGAGTTGGCCGCCCTCGGGTTGATGAGGCAGGCGGTCCTGAGGTCCTTGATGGCTGTGGTCATGAGGTTGGCCTCATTGTAGCGCATGTCCCGAGGGCCGTCAAAAGACGGCCCGGTTTCACTCCGGCGGTTGAACGGGCCGGGGGTCTTGGGTTAGAATCCCCCCATGATGCCCTTGGAAAAGACGGTCACCGCCGGGGACAAACGCTTCCTCCTCCGCATCGAGTCCTCCCACGAATCCGCCGACTACCAGAAGTACGAAAGCCTCCGCGAGGAGATCTGGGGCTATCCCGACGACCACCTGTCCAGCACCCGGAACATGATGTGCGAGAACGTTTTCCACGAGGGCGGCAGCCTCTTCATCGGGGCCTTTGAAGAGGGCGGGAGCGAGCTCGTCGGCTTCTGCTACGGCTTCGTCGGCGTGCGCGATCTGACGCCCGGCTTCCGCGACGTGAGGAACCTCCGCTTCTACGCCCAGTACACCGGGGTCCGACAGCCCTTTCAAAATTCCGGGCTGGGCGTCCTGCTCAAGGAGTTCCAGCGCGAGGCGGTGCTCGGTCTCCTGGGGATCTCCACCATCATCTGCACGTTCGACCCGCTCACCGGCGTCAACGCCAGGCGCAACGTCCATCACTTCGGCATGGAGGTCCTCGAATACCGGGTGGCCACCTACGGCGAGTACGGCGGCCTGCTCAACCGTCTGGACGTGCCGACCGACCGCTTCCTGATGTCCTGGGAACTCGAGAGGCCGCGGCGGCCGCTCGTTTACGACCTTGAAGCGGTCCGGGCCGCGCCCCGGCCGCTTCGGGCCGGCCTGCGGCGGGTCGCCGGGAAGAGCGGTCCGATCGATCTCGAGGTCGTCGAGGGGACCGATCCCGGCGCCGACGGGCCGATCCTGCTCATGCCCATCCCCCTCGACTTTTACGCGATGCTCCGGGAGACCGACGTCGGGGACGCCGAGGTCAGGACCATCCCGGTCCACTGGCGGATGGACACGCGCCAGGCCTTCCAGGCCCTGTTCGGCCGCGGTTACCGGGTCGTCGATTTCCTCAAGGGGGAGCCGGGCCTTACCGGCAACCATTACGTCCTGGCGAGGGCCGTCCCATCGAACCCATGAGCACCCCGGCGCGGCCCTTCATCGAGACCCGGTCCCTCTCCCGGACCTACCTCGTCGGCGACGTCCGCGTCGCGGCGCTCGACGACGTGAGCCTGGCCGTTGAGGCCGGGCGCTTTGTCGCCATCACCGGGGCCTCGGGCTCCGGAAAATCAACGCTCCTCAACCTCCTCGGCGGCCTCGACACGCCGACGGCCGGGACGATCGAGGTCGACGGGTCGCTGGTATCGGCCATGGACCGCGAGGCGCTGGCCCGCTACCGCCGCTTCGGGGCCGGCATGATCTTCCAGTCCTTCAACCTCATCGCCGCCCGGACCGCGCTCGAGAACGTCGAGCTGCCCCTCGTCTTCGCGGGCGTCGATAGGAAGGATCGGACACGCCGGGCCGCCGATCTCCTCGATCAGGTCGGGCTGTCCCAGCGGGCCGGGCACCGGCCGCCGGAGCTATCGGGCGGGGAGCAGCAGCGGGTGGCCGTGGCCCGGGCCCTGGCCAACGGGCCGCGGCTCCTTCTCGCCGACGAGCCGACGGGGAACCTCGACAGCCGGACCTCGCGGGAGATCGTGGGCCTCCTCGCCGGGCTCAACCGGGACCGCGGCCTGACCGTCGTCATGGTCTCCCACGAGGAGGCCCTCGTCCGCGAATTCGCCCACGAGATCGTGAGGCTCCAGGACGGCCGTGTTGTCGCCGAGGCAGGTGAGGCATGAAGTTCGGCGACGCCGCCGGGTTCGCCCTGGCCAGCCTCGGCAAGCGGCGCCTGCGGACCTTCCTCACCGCTTCAGGCGTCACGATCGGCATCGGCGCCTTCGTCTGCATGATCTCCTTCGGCAAGGGCATGCAGAAGAACGTCACCGCGGCTTTCCAGGCTTCGGACCTTTTTAACACCGTGATCGTCATGCCGGGCGGGCCGAAAGGGCCGCCCTCGGGCGACCCCGACCGGCAAGGCCGGCCCCGGCGGGCCGAGACCGGTCCGTCCGACGCGGTCCTCGACGACGAGGCCGTGGCCGCGATCTCCCGGCTCCCTGGGGTCACGATGGCCTACCCGGACATCAGCTTCCCGGCCCGCGTCCGTTTCGGGGGGGAGGAGGAGTTCCGGCTCGTCCAAGTCATGCCGGCGGCCGTCACGTCCTCCCGCGCCCTCAAGATCAAATGGGGCCGGGCCTTCGCTTCGGACGCGGAGGCCGGCGTCATCGTCAGCCGGTCCTTCCTGCGCCGGATGGGTCAGCGCGACCCCGCCGCGGCGGTCGGCCAGACCCTAACGATCACGTCGGTCACTTTGGAACTGGGCCGTCTCTTGTCGGGGGGACTGAGCGGGGTCCTTTCCGGCCAGGGGCTGCCTTTGTCCGCGGAAGCCTACGATTTCCCCGTTCTCGGCGTCACCGACATCTCGCCTTTCGGCGATGGACCGAACCCGCTGGAGAGCGACGTCCTGCTCGCCCCGGGGCCGGCCGCCGGGATCAAGCGGCTGCCGATCTCGAGCGTCTGGGACCTCTTCCGCATGCAGAGCGGCCGGCTGGGCTATTCCGCGGTGACCGTCAGAGTGGGCTCGATCGGCGGGCTCGAGTCCGTCGGGTCCCGGGTCCGGGAGATGGGCTTCACGACGTTCGCCCTGGCCGACCAGTTCGCCGAGGTCACCCGGGCCTTCTATCTCATGGACATGGTCCTGGCCGCGGTGGGCATGATCGCCATCGTCGTCGCCGCCCTGGGCATCGTCAACACCATGGTCATGTCCATCCTCGAGCGCTATCGCGAGATCGGGGTCATGAAGGCCGTGGGCGCGTCGGACGGCGACATCAAGCGGATCTTCTTCTTCGAATCCGGGGCCATCGGCCTCCTCGGCGGTGTGGCGGGATGCGTCCTCGGCTGGGCCACGAGCCTGGTCATCAACCGGGTCGTCAACTTCTATGCGGCCCGGCAGGCGGGCGTGCCCTACGTCGATTACTTCGCCTACCCGATCTGGCTCTTCCTCGGCGCTGTCGGTTTCGCCGTCCTCGTCAGCCTCGTCGCGGGCCTCTATCCGGCCCGCCGGGCCGCCCGCGTCGATCCCGTCGTCGCCCTCCGCCACGACTAGCCTCGGGAGTCATCTCCGTCCGCGGCGGTGATCATGGCATTTCGCCGACAGTGGGACTATAATGCCCGACTGATATGCGCCGGGAGCCATCGCGCTTCGCGGGGTGGGACGTCCGTCTTCGGGGGAATGAAGGAGCAGCCATGAAGAATCTCCGGTTCTTTCCCGTCGCCGGCCTCGTCCTCGCCGTCACCTTGTCCGCCTGCACTGTCGCCAAGACGCCCCCCAGCGTCGAGGAAAAGGCGAGGGAGCTGCACAAGACGATGCTGACCGTCGACACCCACTGCGACACGGCCATGGGCCTTCTTCGGGCGGACTGGAAGATTGGGGAGCGCCACGACCCGGCCCAGCGGGGCAGCGGCAAGATCGATCTGCCGCGGATGAAGGAAGGAGGCCTCGACGCCGAGTTCTTCGCCGCCTTCGTCGGCCAGGGCCCGCTGACGCCGGAGGCCTACGTCAAGGCCAAGGACAGCGCGCTCCGGGCCGTCGCCGCCGTCCATAAGATGACGCAGGACTATGCCTCCCTGATCGGCCTGGCCGTCGACCCGGCCGGCGCCCGCCGTCTCAAGAAGGAGGGCAAGCTCACGGCCTTCATCGGCATGGAGAACGGCTACCCCATCGGCCGCGACCTTTCGCTCGTCAAGCTCTTCTACGACCAGGGCGTCCGCTACATCACGCTCTGCCATTCCTCCGACAACGACATCTGCGATTCCTCGACCGACCGGCGCAATCCGGAGGACAAGGGGCTCAGCGAGTTCGGCCGCCAGGTCGTGGCCGAGTGCAACCGCCTGGGCATGATCATCGACATGTCGCACGCCTCGGAGAAGTCCTTTGCCGATGTCCTGGCCGTGACCAAGGCCCCGATCATCGCCTCGCACTCGAGCGCCCGGGCCGTCTGCGACAATCCCCGCAACCTGACCGACGACCAGCTCCGGGCCCTGGCCAAGAACGGCGGCGTCATCCAGATCTGCTTCCTCGGCGCCTATGTCAAGACCTCGCCCGTCATCCCCGAGCGCGAGCAGGCCCTCAAGGACCTCGAGGCCAAGTACGGCCCGGTGCGCGAGATCCGCGACGACGCCGTCCGGGCCAAGGCCATGGCCGAGCGCGACGCCATCAACCAGAAATACCCCCAGGTCCGGCCGACTGTCGCGGACCTCGTCGACCACATCGACCACGTCAAGAAGGTCGTCGGCATCGACTACGTCGGGATCGGCACCGATTTCGACGGCGGGGGAGGGGTGGTCGGCTGCGACGACGTCAGCGGCATGATCCACGTGACCGAGGAGCTCGTCCGCCGCGGCTACACCGACCGGGAGATCGCCAAGATCTGGGGGGAGAATTTCTTCCGGGTCTTCGACAAGATCATGGCGGCCGCGGGAAAATAGCCGGCGTCCGACCGGCCGGGGCGTAAAAATAATTTACGATCTCTGCCCCGATGGTTTTCTAACATATTTATTATCTTGTAGATATCGTCAGCCCGCCGTGGCACGAACCTTGCTCCGTCAGGGGGTACGAGCACAATGTGCATTTTCGGGGCATTTTGGTTATCATGAGGGCGCTCCCATGACCACCGCCCGCCGCCCCCTTCTCCTGCCCCTCTGCGGGCTGGCCCTCTTGACCCTGGGGGGAGCGCAGGCGCCGCCGTCCCCGGCCGGCGCCCGGCAGGCGGCCGAAGTCCCCCGCTACGGCGGCACCTTCAGGGTCAAGGGCTATCAGACGCCCTTCAACCGGGTCTTCGACCCGGCCCTGCCCTCGCCTTACTTCATCACCGAGCAGCTCTACGACGGACTGGTCCGGTTCGACAACCGCTTCAACCCCATCCCGGCCCTGGCCGAGTACTGGACGAACGCCGACGGCGGGGCCCGCCTCATCTTCCGACTGCGCCGGGGCGTGCGCTTCCACAATGGCCGCGAGCTCACGGCCGACGACGTCAAGTACTCGCTCGAACGGCTCGTCCGGCGCCGGCCGGGCAACACGACCTATCAGCTTTTCGTCGGCAAGGTCGTCGGCGCCGACGATTACTGGCAGGGCCGGGCCGCCGAGATCTCGGGCTTCCGCGCGGTCGACCCGGCCACCTTCGAGATACGCTGGGTCCGGCCCTACGTGGCCGGTCTCTACGTCCTGGGCATGTACGCCTGCAAGATCCTGCCCAAGGACCTGCTCGAGAGCCAAGGCCGCGGGTTCTTCAACAAGCCCGTCGGCACGGGCCCCTTCAAGTTCGAGGAATGGATCCGCGGCCCGCGGCTCGAGATCCTGGGCGTCCGGCTCGAGCGGAACCCCGACTATTACGAGCGCCGTCCCTATCTGGCCGCCCTCGAATACAGCCCCTATTACACCGACGCCCAGTTCGAAGAGGGCGGCGTCCACCTCGTCTCGGTGACCACCGAGCGGATCCTGCGCGGCGGGTACCCGGTCCTGGAGAACAACACCCTGAAGTCGTACTTCCTGGCCTTCAGCTGCGATATCCCGCCTTTCGACCGTCCCGAGGTCCGCCGGGCCCTGGCCTTGGGGCTCGACAAAGCCCGCCTGGCCGCGGCCTGCGACACGCCCTCAACCCTTCACCAGGTCATGAACAACTATATCCCACCGCTCCTCCCGGGATTCTTCCCAAAGGCGGCCGGCCCCTACACCGATCCCGACACGGCCAAGCTCCTCCTCGACCGGCTCCTCCCGGAGGGCGGGCGGAAAGGTCTGGCCGTAACACTCCTCTGCGACGGGCCGAAGAACGAAGAGACGGGCGGCTTCGCCCGCGAGCTCGCCCGGGAGCTCGAGGCCATGGAGATCAAGCTCGACGTGAGGTACCTCCGGCGGCCGGAGGACGGCCGCGCGGTCCGCCTTCCGTTCCTGAAATTCCTCGCCTACACCATGGACTTTCCCGATCCGGAGGACATCATCCTGCCCCTGTTCTACTCGGGCTCGCCGGCCAATGCCCTGAGCGCCCGCTACGACAATCCGCGCCTGGACGGCCTTCTCGAACAGGCCGCGGCTGAAACGAGCTGGGAGCGCCGGGCCGGGCTTTTCCGGGAGATGGAGAAGATGCTCGCCGACGACACGCCCGCGGTGCCGCTCTTCTCCGAGCGGATCCGCATCGCCCTCCAGCCCCAGGTCCGGGGCTTCGAGCTCCCGGCCACGGGCTTCATCTTCCTCAACGTCAAGGATATCTGGCTGGGAGCGGAGAGGGACCGGTGAAGCTGAAGATCTCGATCTACACGCGCCTCGTTTTCTGGATCACCCTGCTCGTCCTG
>Ga0208980_10001457_pt1 | contig 14306 bp, 12 predicted proteins | sample WetSurMetagenome_3_FD_187993 | JGI IMG/M metagenome (GOLD analysis project Ga0208980, IMG submission 187993) | Wetland microbial communities from Twitchell Island in the Sacramento Delta, sample from surface sediment Aug2011 Site A1 Bulk (version 2) | ecosystem: Environmental > Aquatic > Marine...
GCTCGGACATGAGATCGGCAATCATTTCCTTATTGCGGCTGAAATCACCGCAGGCAATCAACACACCCTTTTTCGCCACGAATTTGAGGTAGTTCCCTTTGTCATCTTTGGCGATAGCTCCAATGGCCTTATTCCCCTCCTTGATGATCTGCTGAGCAGAAGTTCCAAAATAGAAAGCAGCCCCCAGACTCTTGGCCTTGGCCGCCACCAATTTCATGGCATCGCTCCAACCGAATCCCTTGCCATAGAAGAGGACCGTTCCGGTCCAATTCTTGAATCCGTTGATTCTGCCGGCATAATTCTTGGGGCGCGGTAGACCAAAGACCTGGAGGTTTTTTTTCACATCATCGGGGATCAATTCAATTAGCCAGTCGCAAGCAGCGCCACTTTTATAGACATACTGCCTTACCAGCAGGGGATTGGTCCGATTTCCCATACGGCGCTGCCATTCTTCAAAAAACTCCCGTGGGTCAATCCGTTCAATGCCGGCATCCAGTGAAATTTTGGGATTGACCGTACCTATTTCGTTTCCGAAGAATGTATATCTATCTTCCGGCTGCTTTTCGACCACCGCAACCGAGACACCGGCTTCCGCGGCTGAGCGGGCTGCTGCGGCACCGGCGATTCCCGCACCGAGAATAACGACATCGGCCTCTATTGTTTTTGAGATTTTTGCATCGGGTGTCGGATCCGGGGGCGTTTTCCAGCTTTTTGGCTGATCTTTGGCGTCACTGCTCACCGCCGCTTCTGAAAGACCCGAATAGGAGGATGCCGCAACTATAGCGCCTGCGGTGGAGGCTGTAGCCCCCCTTAAGAAACCTCGACGACCGATGCCTTTTGAATGTTTTTCCCTCGAGGATTCCATTGTTTCACCTTTCTCCTAACAAATATTGGTTATGATCTGGATATATTGAGGCATTCTTTTTTGTCTAATATCGAAGAGAGTTCCCATCTGATGCCAGACAAGGAACTCCCGGATTTTGGACTTCTAGGCCACGCTATTTTTTATATTACGGAATAGTCCGAGACGAAGGATTTGTCGCCAAGAACAGCGCCGGGGTGCAGGCGCGCACCTTCGCCAATGTGACACTGTCTGCCAAGAATCGCTCTTTCAATCCGGGCGTTGGGGAGGATACGCGTGCCGCTCCAGATCACGGAGTCTTTGATCAGCGTTCCTTCTTCGATTCGGCAATCCTCGCCAAGGACTGAGTTCTCAATAGCAACGTTTGGCTTGATCACGCACCCTCCGTCAAGGATGGAGTATGCGTCGATAGTGACATTACGTTTCTCCCAATGGTTGGGAGGACAGGCTTTCTGGGGGTAGGCGGGCAGTTTCATTCTTCCGGAAATGATTCCGTAGGTTGCCTCAAGATATTTTTGCGGACTACCAATGTCCTGCCAATATCCATGCGCCAAATAGGCATGGATGTTGGCTCCGCCCTGGATCATGGCGGGGAATAGATCGCGCTCAAAGCTCTGCGGGCTATCCGCCTTGATCCGGTCCAGGATCGAGCGCTCGAGGACATAAATGCCTGCGTTGATTGTGTCGCCGACTATCTCGTCCTCGGCTGGCTTTTCGGTGAAACGCACAACCCGCCCATGGGCATCTGCTTCAACCAGCCCGTATCCTGCCGGATTAATCACGCGCGTCATGACAATTGTTGCTTCTGCATGCCGTTCCTTGTGATATTTGATAACATCCAGCAGGTTTGTATCCGTGAGAACATCGCCGTTCAGCACGATGGTTGTGTCGTCGATAAGGTTTTCTGCTTCTTTCAGTGCGCCGGCCGTGCCGCGGGGAAGGTCTTCATGCGTATAGCGCATGACGACGCCATATTTCATGCCATCGCCAATTATGTCCGCAATCTTGCGTGGCTGGTAGCTCAGGCTGAGAATTATCTCAGTGATGCCGGCACGCTTTATGTGGTCGATTTGAAAGAACAAAAATGGAGTGTTGGCAAGCGGAACGATGGGTTTTGGAGTGTGCAACGTCAGAGGACGCAGCCGCGCTCCTTTTCCCCCTGCCAGGATGAATGCCTTTATCAAATGCAACTCCTCTTAGCGAACATAAAATCTTAGCATATTTTGAGACGCAATAAAGTAATCGACAAAAAAAGGAGATGCTTATCTCTTTCAATTTTTGGCGCAGCATAGGCATGCGTGACAGGATGCAGGGAAGCCGGAGGAAGCGCAATGCATCAAGAAGCCCTTATCCACTGCCTCACAGGGCTTGTGAGGACAGCGGGTCATGACTGCAGGATAATATTTGAACCGCAATGTGCGAGCACCCGCTCGGTGTTGCTGCCAAACAGCATCTCCCGGATTGGCCCATGTCCATAGGCTCCCATGATCACTATATCGACTTTTTCCGAGGCGGCCAGGTCGCAGATTACATCGGATGGTTTGGAACTGACCACCACGCGCTTGTGTGGAGTCACTCCATGATGGTAGAGAAAGGTCTCGGCGGGTGCCGACAGTTCCTTGCCAATATCCTCGGAGGAGGCAACTGTCGCCAAGATGCAGCGTACCCCCGGGTGCGACCCGAGCTCGGCAGCGACAAGCAACGACCGGCCGGCATGCAAGCTTCCATCGTAAGCGGCCATAATAGTGAGGCTGTCGTCTGTTTCACTAAAAGCGCGCCCGACAACCAGGATGGGGCGAACGGAATTTCGTATGACATGCGAAACCAGCGAATCCAGCCGCTGCGGTTCGGCGCCGGCGCGCTTGTAGCCTGACCGGTCCATGATGATGATGTCGTGCGCGATAGCGCATCGGGCGATAATTTCATCGGGATCACCCGTTCTCAATTCGGTGGAACAAGAGATGTTTTTTGTTTCACACTCCTTTGCAAACTGACCCAGGCGGTCTTTAGCCGCGACAGACATCTCTTCAAGCAGGAATTGGCTCTCTTCCAACCCCGGTGCCATCGCGGGAGGCATGAAACTGTCAGGAGTTCCGATGACCGGCATTTCGAAGGCTTTGATATCAATAACGGCCAATGCGTGAATCTGGCTACCTTCTTTTTTTGCCAGCCAGAAAGCATAATCCTTTGCGTCTGCAGTCCGTAAATTCTCGGCCAGTGGCAGTAGAATTGATCGGATCATAATCCCTCCCGTGGAAGCCGGCAGCCGCGACGATCACCCTCGTGTAAGGCAATTCCTCGCCGGCGGGGAAAGTTGTTTGAATGGATAGTAGCACCGTCAAGGGCTGGGCGCAAAATGCGAAGTGCCTGCCGTTGTTGTTCAGGCGGTGCCGAGGTCGGATTTGATCTTAAACAAATTCATGATATCCCGGCGGGAAACTATGCCTACGAAGCGTCCATTATCAATCACTGGTAAAAGCCCAAGATTCCCCGAAACCATTCGAGCCAGGGCTTCGGTGGCATCCTCGCTAGGACTGAGACTGGGAATCAACTCTGCCGGGATCATGATATCGCGCACCTGCTTGAATGCCCACAGTTCCTTTGGGACGCTTTTTACCTCTTCCAACGAAACCATGCCGATGTATTCTTCCCGGTTGAATACTGGAAAGTTGGTGAACTGGTGCTTATAAATATAGTCCCGCACCAATTCCTCAGCAGAAACCAGCCAATCGACGGAAACCACATTCTGAGTCATGATTTCCTGGATGCGGACGCCCGCAAGCGCTTGTTTCAGTGTCACAGCCTGATAGCTGCCGACGGCAGATTGCCTCAGGAACCAACCGATAAAGATGAACCAGAGTCCTGAAATAAAACTCTGGGCGAAGAGGAATTGCAGTGCGCCCAGGATGATGAGGAAATGGGCAAAGCCGTTGCCGATTTGGCTTACAACCTTTGTGGCTCGGGCCATGTCATCCCAGCGATCCCACAAAATTGCCCGCAGAATGCGGCCGCCGTCGAGAGGAAACCCGGGGATCATATTGAACGCTGCGAGGATGATATTGGCTGATGACAGATAAAAGGCCACCTTGGCGGCGGAAACAAAAACACCTGCGGCGGTAAAGACGCCGTAAATCAAGCCGAAAGCAAACCCCAGCGCCATGCTGATTGCCGGACCCGCAAGGGCAATCAGGAATTCATTGCGGCCCGATTTGGGCTCGGAAGAGACCTGGGCAATTCCTCCGAAGATAAACAGACGGATATTCATGACTCGAATGCCCTGCTTGACAGCCACGAAGGAATGCGCCAGCTCATGCAGCAGAACGGAAGCAAACAACAGGATTGAGGTAATCGTCCCCATTGCCCAATATTTAGCTGTTGTAAGGTGACTTTGGGCGGAGGGGAAGTAGTTCTCGGCCATCGTGTAAACAACAAGGAAAAAGATGATAAACCACGAGTAGTCGATAATGATCGGGATTCCGCCGATGCGCAACAGATGAAAACCACGAAATTTCATAGTAAACATATACCACGAAACCCCGGGGAATTGGGATGTGGATGCAAAGCTATTTTGTTTGTTTCTCATCGAAGGGCGCATTATGCTAGGCTACAGATGCAGCAATAGCATGGTTGTGATATGAATCTGCCCAACGCATTGACACTGGCACGCATTTTCCTGATCCCCATCGTGGTTGTAGTACTTCTGACGAAGCAGGACAACTGGTGTATCTGGGGAGCGAGCCTATTCCTGGCGGCTGCTTTGACCGACATGCTCGATGGGTACTTCGCGCGCCGGCGGAAGCAGATAACCACGCTGGGACGATTGCTGGATCCCATCGCCGACAAACTGCTGATTTCTTCTGCGCTTGTCTCCCTGGTCGAGCTTCAAATCGTTCCTTCATGGATGGTTGTCATAATCATCGGACGCGAATTTGCCGTCAGTGGCTTGCGCAGCATTGCGGCGCACGAAGGTTTTTCCGTAGACGTGTCTACCCTCGGCAAGGGGAAAATGGTTGCCCAGGTAGCTGCGGTAGTTGGCTTGATTCTAGGGCATGAATACGGCGGCTGGGTTAAACAAACGGCCGCCGTTTTGCTCTGGGTAGTTGTAGTTGTTGCACTGATGTCTATGGTGCAATATTTCAGGGAGTTTTGGTCCAAACTCGACATCAACATCAAAAATCGGGAGCACAAACGCCTGAAGATTCTGGAGCGCAGGCGCCAGCGCATTGCCGAACGACGCGAATTGCGCCGGCTGCGCAGACAGGAGAGGATGCGGGAAGACCGGCAAGCCGAACCGGAACATCCAGGCCCCTAGCTTGAACTCCGTCAGAGTGCGAATTTATGCTAAATGAAACAGAAAAGGCAGAACTCCTGCAGCTGGCTCGATCCACACTGGAATCTCATTTTGCCACGGGGAAAATTCCTGAATGCCGTAATGTGTGCAGGAATCTGCAAGCCCGCAAAGGGGCGTTTGTTTCGATTCATGTCGAGAGAAGGCTGCGTGGCTGCATCGGTCTGCTTACGCCGGACCGGCAGCTGTTCAAGGTTGTGCAATCCTGTGTTCTGAGCGCAGCATTGGAAGACACGCGATTTTTCCCGATCACGGCGGAAGAGGTGCCTGATCTCGATATCGAAATATCCGTCCTGACGCCCTTTCAGCGTCTCCACGACATCAAAGAGATAGTAGTCGGAAAGCACGGCCTTTTGGTGACAAGGGGATTTCACCGAGGATTACTGCTGCCTCAGGTGGCCACGGAGTATGGCTGGGATAGCGAAACCTTCCTGGAACAAACATGCCGCAAGGCAGGCCTTCCGGAATCGGCATGGAAGGATCCGGATACGATAGTGCAAACTTTCGAGGCGGAAGTATTCTCGGATCAAAAGCAGGCGGAATCCAGGTAAACTGTCTACCTCCGCACGACAATATCTCCCAGGTGAATCTCAGACATGCTGTTCACTATCTTCGCAGCGGAGGTGGTTTCTCCAGCATCGAGAATTATCAGATCCCCCAGCACCCGGGGCGGCATGTTCCTGTCTATCAGCATCCAAAGCAGCTGTGCATCTGATCTTCCCGCAGCGAGCTTTTCGTAAGTGTTGCCGGAGCCTTCTCCATCCACCGAGAGATCTTGTCTGTTAAATTGCGGTTGCATGCGATAGATCGTGAACCGATCTCCATTCTTGACTCCTTGCTGTGTTCCTGACCCGATGAAGCAGATATTTCCGGCTGCCAGTTCCTGCAAGTCATCTTTGCCGAGGATGATGGTGCTTGAAAGACCATCGGCTGGAAAAGGAGTCAGTTTGTCCGATAGCTTGCCGGTGAATCTTACGTCAGGCTTTGCCGTCATGGGCACAACGAGATCCCCTTTGATCATGTGGCAACATGAGGAGGAAACCCGCGCCATTGCATAACCGGCCCCGGAAGCCTCGATCTTGATGATTCCCAACTCCTTGTAGTAGATCCCGATTTCATCTTTAGTGACCTGATTGCGGACCTTCCCTTCCGGCCTTACGACCTTATATGACTCGCCGGGTTTGAGATCGATGAGCCCAGGGCCGTTAAGAGAGATCAGATCATTTTGGCTGGTCAGGGCTGTAATGCCTTCCTCGCCCCCTCCAGCAATAAAGACCTCTGCAGGAATGGGAAGTTCCCGGATGAATCCGAGACAATTCATTTCAGGTGGGGTGACCATTTGAAGCAAGAGCAATAGAATAAGGGTATGCATGTGGTAACAGATCGGAATAAATGAGCCCCTGATTTAGCTTTTTATTCTGCTGAAGTGACCGCGATCACCCTTACCTTTAATGAATCGCATGCGCAAGGTTCGTCAAGGGATGCGATCTGAAAAGACTTCCCTGAGTGGAATCCGCAACATGGGCAGCAGCGGCGATAAAATGCATTCCGTCGCAACTCGCGGTTTTGCCATGACATAACCGACCTCGCTCCAAATCAGGACCTCTACTCTGCGGGCTAACGGGGAGACTATCCAGTATTCCGGAATGCTATGATGTGCATAAAGTCTTCGCTTTGCCATCAGATCTGCCACCCGGCTGTTATTCGAAACAATCTCGATAATAAGGTCAGGCGCGCCAATGGCCTTCCCACCTTGGATGATTCCCATGCGGGTTTTGCGCAAAAGAAAAATGTCCGGCAGGACGAGAGTGGTTTTGCTTAAAACTACGCCTCGCGGGGGGTGAAAAACCTCTCCCCAGTCCATTCGTGAAATTTGGCGGCGCAGGGCTGCTTCAAGGTTGCGGACAACGTGCCGGTGAAGGGTATCGGGGGATGGAACTGCCAGAAGAACTCCATCAAGAATCTCATAGTTTTGATCTTCCGGAAGCAGGCGGGCGTCATGCCAGGTGAAGCAGAATCGCATGATTTTCTCCTCGAAAATATTCCGCCCTATAGTTTCCAAACCTCCCTCCATATTTCAAAGATTCTGCCTGTCGGAGGTCCGGCCAAGCAGGGTTGGCTAAGCCGACATGGACAAGCATCGTTGGGTGTCCGCAATCTCTCCACAATCTCTTAAAGACCCACTTCGGCCCAGGCTTCACGCACTGCTTTCTGTTCCAGGCTGTTCCTGCCAAACAATTCCTGGGCCGCCGTCATCGTAAAATTCATGGCGTCCCTGAATGTGGAATTGGGGCGGAGTTTTTCCGTCAGTGTCTTGTACCAGATCCGTCCAGCTCTTTCCCAGGCAAATCCCCCCAGACGGATTGAGAGCTCGTAGAAGGCGCGGTTGGGAATGCCTGAATTGATGTGCACTCCGCCGTTATCGTCCGTAGTCGTCACATAGCCTCGCATATGGTCCGGTTGCGGGTCTTTGCCCAGCACCGGATCATCGTATGCCGTTCCCGGTGCCTTCATGGAACGCAAGGCGACAGCCTGTACCCCCTCGACGAACAACTCTTTCCCGATCAGCCAGTCTGCTTCTTCTGCTGTTTCGCGCCACCTGTATTGCTTTGCCAGAATTCCAAACACATCCGAAAAGGATTCGTTCAAAGCGCCGGGCTGTGCGCGATAGTGCAGGTTTGCTTCAAATTGCATCACTCCGTGGGTCAATTCGTGGGCGATCACATCCAGGGATTTTGTGAAGCGGCCGAATAGAACCCCATCTCCATCGCCGCAGACGATTTGCCGGCCGTCCCAGAATGCGTTGTCGTAGTCCACGCCGTAATGCACTGTTGTGTCGAGGCGCATGCCAACATTATCGATTGAGTTGCGACTGAAAATGCGGGAATAGAAATCGAAAGTGGCGCCAGAGCCATCATAGGCCTCATTGACCGATATATCCTTGCTTTTTTGACTTCCCTCGCTGCGCACGAGTCTGCCGGGCAGATCGTAACCGTGCCTGGCGTTGTAAATAGTGCGTCTTTTTCTTCCCGGCGCTGTTGCGATTATCGGTGTCAGGGCCGTCAGAATTTTGCGCCGTCCGCGAAACTGCTCGGTATCGGTCAGCGTCGACCATGCCGCTGCTTGTTGGCGTGAATTGCCCTTTTCGAGGATGGAGCGCAGGACGTATGGCGGAATGATGCTGCAGTAACGTGGCATAAAGAGCTCCCGGGTTTAATTATGGATGGATGCAAGAAAGTCGACTCGTTAATTCAACGGAAAGCAAACCACAAATCCATCTTAACACCGACATGTCTGGGGGAGGCTGCCTTTTATTTTTCCGCAATTCTTCGCAACGGCTTGATTGTCATGCTATGCTGAAAGGTTTGCTATGACACTACTGGGAAAACTGGCGCAATTTGTGCCGAAAAAAATTCAGGCGCGTGGGAAAGAGTATTATCACGCCGGTTGCGTGCGCATTCTTGGGTGCGATGCCGCACGAATTGTGGCGCTTGTGCGTGGCACAGAGGAGTACGGCGTCAGCATTGTGCACGAAGAAGAATACCTCATCTACTCCTGCACTTGTCCCTATTACCGCGATCAGGCAAATCCCTGCAAACATATCTGGGCGACCCTTTTGCAGGCCTCAAGCAGAGGATTGCTGACGGGCTGGGAGGGTCATGAGTTCTTCGATTTCATATCAAAAGACATATTTGAGTCGGAAGAGCTTCCTGACACGGATGAAGCCGATATTGACTTGCTTGCAGACAATGATGAATTTGACAAGGGTTGGGCAAGCTCCGAAAGCGAACGGCGCCATTCGCCCGCCGGCTTCCGGCCCTCCATCGTGCGGCCGGTGCATCGAGCATGGGCGGCCTATTTCGATCGGCTGGATAGAGAAAGCCCCGGACGATTTCGATGGCGATGGTCAAAGGATCGCGAGCTTTGCTACATCATCGACATTTCAACATCTTTCAGCCAGCAGGGTTTTTGCCTCGAAATATACACTCGCGACCGCAAGAAGGACGGTGAGTGGGGCAAACCCCGGCGGGCTGCAATCTCCGCCAGCCTGATAGACGCTTTGCCCGACAGCATGGACAGGCAGATTGTTTCGCGCCTCACGGGCGTATCGCGTTTGACCTATTACGGGGCTGACGAAGGCTCCTCGATTTTCAAACTCGACCAATTCCTCGAAATCCGCGATCTTGTCTGCCTGATGTGTAGCACGGGCCGCTGCCAATGCCGGATTTCTCCGGATAGTGGTGCTCTTTACCCGCTTCACTATGACAATGGTGCTCCCTGGGAATTTTGCCTGCGCCTGCGTCCGGTCGATTCCGGCGAGCATTATGTGCTGTCCGGATATCTGGCCAGGGACGGAGAAACCGTGGAGCTCTCTCAGCCAGTTGTCCTCTACTCAAACGGATTGGTGATTCTCGGCCAGACCATCGGGCCGTTGGAGCATCACGGCGCTTTTGAATGGATTTCTCTGCTGCGCAAGGAAGGTTCCCTGCTCCTTCCTGCTGCAGAGAAGAATCATTGGCTCGATCGGATGCTGAGGATGCCGCATTTGCCGGCCCTGGATTTGCCGGAGGATTTGCAGATTGAGGAGATTCGGGCGCTGCCGTGCCCAAAACTGAGAATTTACACTACGAAAAATGCATGGGACTATGGAAAGCTCCTGGGCGAGCTGTCTTTTGACTACCAGGGCAAAATAGTGTCCGATCTGGATCGGGCGCAATCTGTTCCCGACATAAGCAATAAAAAAAGGTACTTGCGCAACGTCGACTTTGAAAATGAAGCCGCCAGACGGCTGCTAAACACGGGATTCCGCCGCGAACAACGTTACGGCGAAGACCCTCATTGGACAATCTTGAAAACAAAAATGCCCGCCCCGCTTAAGGATCTCGCTGAAGAGGGTTGGCAGGTGGAAATGGAAGGGAGATCGTTTCGTCTCCCCGGCGCTCTAAAGATGCATGTTGCCTCGGGGATTGATTGGTTTGAATTGCACGGGTCGGTGGAGTTTGGAGATTGTTCGGCGCGGCTCCCAGAGCTGCTTACGGCGCTGAAGAAGCATGAAGACATGGTGCGTCTCGAGGATGGCAGCTATGGCCTGGTTCCCCAGGAATTGTTGCGCAAATACGGAATTCTGGCAGGCCTGGGCTCTCTCCATGGTGATCATCTTCGCTTCAGCCGCAGTCAGACCGGCTTGCTGGATGCGTTGTTGGCCGCCGAGCCCGATGCAACTTTTGATGATGTGTTTGCCCAGGTGCGCAAGAAGTTGCTCAGTTTTCAAGGCATCAGCTCCATGGATCCGCCGGCCGGCTTTGTGGGCCGGTTGCGGGGTTACCAGCTCGAGGGACTAGGATGGCTTCATTTCATGCAGGAATTTGGTTTCGGCGGCTGTCTTGCAGACGATATGGGTCTGGGAAAAACGGTGCAGGTTCTTGCGCTGTTGGAGTCGCGGCGAGAGCTCCGTTCTCAATCGGATCCTGCCAGGCGTCCCCCTCCCTCGTTGGTCGTAGTCCCAAAATCGCTCATATTCAATTGGCGCCAGGAGGCGGCGCGATTTGCTCCGCTCCTGCGCGTGCTCGATCATACCGGGGCCGGCAGAACCAAGGACAGTGAGTTCTTTAATGATTACGATGTGATCTTGACCACTTACGGAACTCTGCGTCGCGATGCGCTTTTGTTTAAGGCGAGGATGTTCGACTATGTGATTCTGGATGAATCGCAGGCCGTCAAAAACGCATCCACCGAATCAGCCAAGGCAGTCCGCCTTTTGCATGGGTGTCACCGCCTTGCCCTCAGCGGGACACCGATTGAAAACCACTTGGGTGAGCTTTGGAGCCTTTTTGAGTTTCTCAACCCGGGGATGCTCGGCGCTGCCTCTGTTTTTCGCCTGGGTAAGGGAGAGCTGCAGAAGCCGGACGAAACGGCACGTGCGCTGCTGGCCCGCGCGCTGCGCCCCTTCATCCTGCGAAGAACCAAGGCGCAGGTGGCGGGCGACCTGCCCGAAAAACTGGAACAGACAATCTTCTGTGAACTGGAACCCGCGCAGCGCAAGCTCTACAACGAACTCCGCGATCACTATCGACGGCTTCTGCTGGGGCTGATCGAGCGTGACGGCATGAGCCGGGCGAAAATCTATATCCTTGAAGCATTGCTCCGGTTGCGTCAGGCGGCGATCCATCCGGCGCTCATCGACAAGTCCCGCGCGCGCGACGCAAGCGCAAAACTGGATCTTCTGCTGCCGCAGCTTAGCGAAGTTTTCGAAGAAGGGCACAAGGCGCTCGTCTTTTCGCAGTTCACTTCGATGCTGGATATCATAAAAATGCGCCTTGACGAGGACGGGGTCGTGTATGAATGCCTGGATGGGCGCACGCGCGATCGCTCGCGAGCAGTTGAGAGATTCCAGAATGACCCCGGCTGCAATCTCTTTCTGATCAGCCTCAAGGCCGGAGGCCTGGGATTAAACCTTACGGCAGCAGAATATGTGTTCTTGCTTGATCCGTGGTGGAATCCGGCTGTTGAAGCGCAGGCTGTGGATCGCGCCCACCGTATTGGACAAACACGGGCTGTGTTTGCCTATCGCTTGATCGCGCGCGATACTGTGGAAGAAAAGGTTCTCGAATTGCAAAACAGCAAGCGCCAGTTGGCCGATGCCATCATCAACGCAGACAACCGCCTTATCCGCGACCTGAAGGCGGAAGACCTGCAACTTCTTTTAAGCTGATCACACCCCTTTTCAGCTGCCAGAGAAATGCTCCGGTGCGGGAATTGCCCGCAATGTCTGTTGTGGGTATCGACTATTAACCGTTACTTTTGAATTGAAATTCCCAGATAGGCCAGTCCGGCTTGGACCGCAGTGATCGACATCCACGAGGGAATTACCACCCAGAGCGCCTTCTGCGTTGAAATCCGTCCTACTCCTGCAATACCCAGAACCAACAAAAGTACAAACCACCCTTCGAAGAGATTGATTCTGCCAACCAATTGAGCCCATGGAATCGGAATGCCGTGCAAAAGCAGGTCCAGGCCGAGGGGCACGCTTAAGCCGGTTGTGGTGTGGAGCGCTTCCGGGCTCCTGAGACTAAGAATGAGGCAAGAGGCCGAGTCGCGAACTAACAGAGGAAAATAGGAATAGGCCACAATATTGAGCGCCTGTGGAAATCCAAGCAGATCCGCTGCCGGCAACGCCCACATCCAGAGGACCGTGGCAATGAGCAGAAAACGAACCAAGAGCAGCAGGGGCGAAATTGCAGCCATGAAACGGCCGGTTTGACCGAGCAAACGGAGGCTGGCAGCAATATCCTGGGGCTGCATGCTTTGTGATTCCAACTGATATTGCATCCAATCCATCTGCACCGGCGCCTGCATTAAGGAAATTATGAGGGAAAAGAAACCCAGGGTGATAAGTGGAATGAGATAGCTTGGTCCGCTAAAATCGCCGTAAAAGGCGTTTTCCGGGGAATGAATGGCTCTCCCCAGAAGCGCTAGGCGCGCGCAGATCCATTTTGGGACAGTTTCCATGCCGGACAACATGCAGCTCTTTTTGCATTGCAGACTTCCTTGTTCTACTGTTTTCATCGGCTACCTCAAATATGCTTCGAAACTTGCATGTTCGTTCTCCGTGTGGGAATCATTCGACACAATTTCTTGCCCTTGGTTGCGCCCCGGTGCGTGAAGAAGAGGAGAGGAATTCGAAATGGGATTATTTCCAAGAAGGCTGCGAAAGAGCGACACATCCGATGCCGCCTCCCGACAGCCCGTCCGTACGTATTTCACTCTTCCATCGGCATCGATCCAATACAACGTTGGAACCCGCAGCCTGCGCATTTGCCTGACAAAGTCTCCCTCAGGATCGAAATAGACAGTGAAGGACACTTTTTCTGCGGGAGCTGTGCTGCTCAGCGAGAGTAAGGCAATCCGCAGTTCCGGGCAATCCGCAGCGACCGCTTCCAGGTTGGCTATCTGCTTTCTGCATGCGCTACATGAACTTCTGAACAGGACCAGCACTGTCGGCATGCCGCGCCACGATCGTGTGTTTATCTCTGTGCCGTCGGTGGAACGCAGAACGGCAGAGGGAACGACCTCGCCCTCGGACAAGCCTTCCGTGCTGTGAATGGACCTGCCGGCGAGAACAAAAAGGAGCAGTGCTCCGGGAATCGATATTGCCAGGACAATCGCCTTGCATCTGTGTTGGTTCATATATTCACCACGACAATGCTGCAAGCGCCACCCTGCGCCGCCTTTGTCTCCCTTTCCAATGTGCACAAAGTGCACCTATGACACTTGAAACTCAGTCTGCTGACTTGGGTAATGCAAGCATCGCGGCAGCCTGCATTGACAATGTTTCCTGAGGAGATGTGTTATTTCAGAAAAAATGAGCGGGTAAGCCAATCAAGCAGTTCGTGGAGATGGGGCGGAACGGCAGCCTCAGCAGCCTCCACGGTGTGAATTCCAGTTTCGCTTTCGACAGTGATTTTGTAAAAGAAACGGTCCGCACCCTTTCTCCTGGAGGCCAGCTTTTCCGGAAGACTAAAGAACGTGGATTCATCCAACAGTTCGCGCAGCCGGTTGGCTTGCCGTTCAGAAAGTGACGAAGATTCAACTGTTCCCTGAATCTTTCGACCCGCGAAACCCCCTGTGCGTTCGAAGATGATGCGCATACATATATTATAGCGCTCATCGCTTCCCGCGACAGGCGACTTTTCAATCTCAATTCAGAATCAATATTATCGCGCTGGCATGGAATCCGGAGCCTTCGATTCAGAAACCCCGCCCGCGCAAGCCAGGGGACAGGGTCCCGGCGGCGGGTTGTTGTCGAGTCGGACGGGTTGGATGTTGCTTTGCGGTAACGCCGCCGGGCGCTTGGTTGACAATAATGTTTCCGACCAACGCTTTTTATTTCAAAAAAACGAGATAAACTTCCTATCTGGATCTTTTCTTGATTGTCTTCCCATTCCCGTAACCATACTTGGCCAGCTCCCTGGCAAGCTTTTCGCGTCCCCGGTGTATCTTGTTGACTGTATTTTGATATTTCTCCGGGTGGAGTGCCGCTGCAATTTCGCCCGCAGGCATGCCTTCCAGGTGCAGGTCACGAAGCGCGGCAAGGTG
>Ga0208980_10001458_pt1 | contig 14297 bp, 11 predicted proteins | sample WetSurMetagenome_3_FD_187993 | JGI IMG/M metagenome (GOLD analysis project Ga0208980, IMG submission 187993) | Wetland microbial communities from Twitchell Island in the Sacramento Delta, sample from surface sediment Aug2011 Site A1 Bulk (version 2) | ecosystem: Environmental > Aquatic > Marine...
CTCCGGTGCAACCCTGTCGGGTGGTACGGCAACTGGTGGTGTGGTTTCTGATGCGGACCAAGATGGAGATGCAATCATCCTCTTCTGGTTTAACAAGCAGTGAAAGTAGAGATCGTCAAACCCTGCACTCACAAGGGTAAGACCTACCCCGTGGGTGCAGTGATTGAAGTGACCTTGCATGAGTCCCTGAAGTTGGTTGATCGGGGCCTTGCCAAAGCGTTTTTCGAAGTGTCTTCGGTCACTCCCCCTGTAGTGGAGGAAGCTGCCCTTCCCCACGATGACTTTGAATCTTCTGTGGAGGTCTAAAAATGGCTACGTGGGATGCAGTAAGTAACTACTATAGTGGGCAGGGTGTCGTCATGATCGGCACTCGGGATGAGACGACTGGTAAGCCGAAGGGCTTGATGCCGGTTGGTAACGTCTCGGACCTGCGAATTGCGGTAGCAACGTCGGTTCTGGAGCATAAGGAGTCCCAGTCCGGTCAGCGCAGTATTGACCTCCGTCTTACGACTGAGACGAAGTGCAATCTGACGATGACGATGGAATCGTTCAATGCCGATAATCTGGCAATTGCTCTGCGGTCTTCGTCTACCAGTGCGTTGGCTGGTTCAGTGTCGGCTGAGGCAGTTGATGGGTACCTGGGTAAGGTGAATCCGCTTAGCCGGATGAAGATCTCTTCCCTGGTGGTTGAGCGTGGGGCTACGGCTCTTACGGCTTATGTTGATGACGACACTCCGTTTGACTACAAGAGCAATCTTGATGCGGGTTCGTTCTGGCTCAATGATGGTTCGGTGCAGCCTGTTGCTAAGCTGACGACTGGTGGTACGGCTCCGAGTGCGATTACCGTGTCTACTGCGGCTGGGGCACCCACCAAGGTGACGGTGGCTAACACTGCGGCGATTGGTAGTTATGCAGTGTTCTCTGGCTTTACCGGTACGGATGCAGCCACGATTAACGGTAAGGCATTCAAGGTAACGGAGGACACTACGACTTCGGATGTGTACCTTGATGTGGATACCTTCGGTAAGACGATTACTCTTGGTACTCCGCTTTCCTTCTTTGATGGTGATGACCTCACGGCTGACTTCAACTTTGCGGCTCAGCAGCAGGTTGATGCTCTGACTGAAGGTGCGACGGATTACTACCTGCGGTTTGAGGGCCTTAACACTGCCAATAGCAATGAGCCGGTGGTGATTGAGGTCTTCAAGTTCTCGGTTGATCCGCTCAAAGAGCTTGCCCTCATTGGTGACGGTGTTCAGCAGTTTGTGCTTGAGGGGAACGTGCTCGCTGACAACCTTCAGACGACTGGCAGCAAGTACTTTAAGCAGATTCTTCTGTCCTAATAGGTTGCTGTGGGAGTAAGATTTGGGGGGCTTATGCCCCCCATTTTTTTAGGAGTCAATCATGGTTGCCAGTATCAGAGACCTTCTTCCTCCCCCGGTAGAAATCAATTTGGGTCGGGGGACCCTCCTATTGAGAGGGTTGAGCCTGGAGGATGTGGTCTCCTTGATTACCAAACACAAGGAAGCCTTCTCCCTCTTCTTTGCCAACGAGGGGGACCCGGATATGTCAGCCATTGTGGCTACGGCTCCGGACATGGTGGCTGAAATCATTGCCAAAGCTGCCAACATGGAAGATCAGAAAGAGGATGTGAAGTTAATACCTGCCGCTCTGCAATTGGTTGCACTTACTGCGGTGTGGGAGGCATCCGTGCCTGACCCTTTAGCGGTAAGAAAGGCTATCGAAAGATTACAGGGGGAGGTGTCCAAACTCAAAAAGGCCCCGTAAAAGAAACCAAATTTGGGCTTGAGGAGTTTGAACAGCAGTTGCTCTATGCCGTCGATTTTCTGGTGTCGGCTGGCTATCTTCTTTCGGAGGTTCGACACTATACGTATCGTCAGATAACTGCACTGCTATCGGTAGTAAAAGAAAGGAAGCGTCAGGAACAGGTGTTGCTCTTGTCTTTGATGAGGGCATCCCAGGCAGACAAGGAAGGGTTCGGGAAGATTTTGGGCCTTCTTACGGAAGAGAACGATGGCAGTTAGCGCAAACTTAGACATCTACATACGTGCGTATGATGAGGTCACAGCAACCCTCAAGGCTGTTGCCAACGACCTCAAGGATCTTGTCAGTTCCATTAAGCAGGTTGGGACTCAATCCCAGACTACCTCTAAGGATGTTACTACCCTTGCTGATGCCACCTTAAAAGCCGGATCTTCTGCTGAAAAGGCGGCAGAACAAGAGATGGGACTGTTCAGGTCCCTGGAAAATCTGGTTGGTGGTGTACGCAATCTGGCTTACGCTTTTGCCGGCCTAGCGTTTGTCAAATTCTTGAAGGACATGGCAGATGCCTCAGCACGGACTGAGGTGCTTGCTACTGTCTTGCACCAAGTAGCCCGCAATGCGGGTATCTCCGAAGAAGAAATAGATCGGACAGACAAGGCTGTTCAGAAGCTGGGCATTACTGCGGCTTCCTCCCGGCAAGCCATCACGCAGTTAATCCAAGCCGACATCTTCAAGCCTGACCAGATCAGGAAATACGCAACGGAACTTGCCCGTGCGTCTCAGGACCTTGCCGTTATCTCCGGGTGGGATTCCTCCTCTACCTTCTCCCGGTTGATTGTCAACATCAACCAGATGGATACGATGGGTCTCCGGTGGATGGGGATCATCATCAACCGAGAGCAGGTTTTTGCTGAAGCGGCACAGAAGCTCAACAAGGAGTTGAGCCAGAACGAAAAGAAGCTGGCCTTCACTAACGCTGCCTTAGCTGAAGCTGCCAAGTTATCTGGTGTGTATGAGCTTGCCATGAATGACGTTGGCAAGCAGTTGACCTCTCTCCCCCGGTTGTTTGAGGAGGTCAAGGTAGCTATCGGCGATTACCTGCTCCCTGCCTACAGTGCGTTAGTTCTTTCTCTCAAGGAGTTCCTTGAGAACATGGGCAAGGCTGTGGGGGAGAACAACAAGTTCTCTTCCGGGGCTCAGACCCTTGCCGCTGCGGTGAAATTACTTGCAGATCAGTTCTTCGCCTTGGTTGAGGTGCTGGTCAGCCTAAAGGACATCCTTTTTCTCATTGGTGAGATCTACGTCTTTAACAAACTCATTGCCTTCGGCAGTGCAGCCATCAAGATCTTCAACCAGTTCGGGGCTTCCATTGCTGCCTTTGGGCAGACGTTAGCCCGAGTGTCTGCCGGCATTGGTCTTATCCTGGGTGGTGCCCTGGGTAAGCTAGGGAACCTGCTTGGGGGACTAGCCGCTTCTCTTAACCAAGCTCAAGCTGGGGTTGGTGCGGCTCTTGGGAACTTCTTCCAAAAGATTGGACTACAGATTGGGGCGTTTGCTGCCACGTTGTTCTCCAACCTGGGTAAGGTCCTTGCTCGGATTCTTCCCTACATTGGCTCGGCTATCCTTGCCTTCAATCTTGTTGACTACCTGATTGAAGGTACTGACTGGGAGCCCTTGTGGGTGAAGCTAAAGTCAGAGATAGACAACATCTTCAAGCAAGCTAAGTTGTATTTTGAGAAGGGTAAGAGGGCCATTGGACTGGGTTCGGATGAGTCTGTGGTTGAGGCACAGTTAGCTGCCGATCAATCCTACTTGGAGTCTTTGAAGACCACTGAGGAGCGCAGGGTCTCCCTCAAGAAGAAGTCGAACAGCGAGATCCTTGAATCCTTCCGGCAATCAAAGACTCGGGAAATTGAGCTAGAAGAAGAGCTTCGTACCGTAGAGGATTCCACTAGACGGGATGCCATCGTTGAGCAACTGAAGACGGTAAAAAACACTAATGCCAAGACCCTGGCTAAGCTGAATGAGCTTGAGGCTACCAAGGCTCTTTCCTCAGAAGAGGTGAAGCTTAAGCAGTCCATTCAGGCTACCGACCTTGAGGCAGTACGGAGGAGCAAGGCGTTTGCTGCTTTGAAGAAGTCTGTTGGTGAGACGATTGAAGGCATCAACGCAGATTTTGCAGCCATCACTACTGGGGTAAGCACTAAACTCAGCAGTACGGTTTCTGGGTACGTAACGGTAGTCAATTCTCTTCTTGACCAGTCTGAAAATGCGTCGTTTGCCATTGATGAGCTTGCCCAGACGTTTGAGGGATTGGGTAAGAAGGCAAACCCCAAAGAACTGGAATTAATCACTGATGCAATAAAAGGACTTATTCCTAAGCTTGATCCGGCCAATGTTGCCAAGCTAAATGAGGTCCTGACTTCGCTATCCCAGTACAAGACCGACTCTCTTGTTCGGGAAAACGAGAAGCTGACTCTCTCCTTTGATAGGGTTCTGAAGAAGATTTCTGAGCTTCAGAATTCCCTCCGTGAGCAGTATCGTATTGCCAGTGATTTGTCTAATGCTCAGAAGGACCTTGATGCGTCTGTAGCTGCCAGTAGGGGAAACAATGCTGCCCAGTATGAGGTAGAAGCCCGGAAGCGTAGGGAAGCCATCGAGGATGCCAAGCTTGAATTTCAGGATAATCTGGCTCGCATAGAAAAAACGTCACAGGAAGTTTCCAAGCAGATCAACCTGAAGATTGGTTGGGAAGAAGCCGCTCAGGAAAAGATCTACCAGGAATCCCTCAAGCGTATTGACGCTCAGTACTCCGTTGAACTGAAGAAGATCAAGGACACCAAGGCGTTTGCCTTGTCTGATGTTTCGTCCTCTGCTGACAAGTCTGCTCAGAGAGAAATTACAGCACTTATCACTGCCAGAGAAGAACTACGTACATCAGAGACCATAGCTGCCGCTGATCGAATCAAGGCTCTTGAGGAAGAGTATCAGTCCCAGAAAAAGATTGCTGAACTGAAGGTTTATACCGACAACTTACTGGGGACCATTCCAGAAAAAGAAGCTGCCCTAAAAGAAGAAGATGCCAAGGCACAAGAAATCCTGGAGACCAAGAAGGAATCTGAGCGTCAGTTATTGGTGACAGCTCTTAAGAGAATTGATGAAGAATTTGATACTGCTATTGAGCGTGTTAAGGAACTCCAGAATGCCCGTAAGCAGGGTCTTACGGCAGACAATCCGCTGTATGCTGGGTTTGAGGGTGTTAATGCAGTTATAGACAAAGAGCGGGGTCAGGCTGGCAATAAGGATCAGTATCAGGAAGAAATAGACAACCTGAACAAGCTGAGGGATGTCAGGAAAAAAGCGGCTGAGGAAGAGCGTAAAGAGAGTTCTCTTCTGATGCGTTTGAAGGAGCAGTTGGTACAGAATGAGAAGTCAACCAATGCTGAGCGCATAGTTAGTCTTCAGCAATACCAGAAGAAGCTTTTGGCGGCTCTAAAGGAAGCAGAAGAAGCCTATAAGCGTCACATCGCTAAGCTGGATTCCCTGAAGAAGGAGCAGGAGAGTCTTGCTCTAAGGCAAACACGGGACCTTCTTGAGCTTGATTCTGGAACCATCAGTAAGGAAGAGGAACTTAGGCGTAACGAAAAAGTTTACAGACAGGAGCGTACTCGGGCAGAAATTGAATATGCCAAGGCTGTTCTGCAACGTCAGGACAGCAGTATGGACAAAGCCAAGGAACTGTATGAGGCACAGATTACTGATGCCAAGAGACTTGCTACCCAAGCTAAAGAGCGTGGGGACCTTTATAGCTTTAGTAAGTACCGAAGGGACATCGAAGGGTACTACTCTGTTTTAGAGAAGATCAATAGGTCTCAGCAGAAAGAAGAAGGCACTGCTTTAGATAAAGCCAAGAAGGATATTGCTGATCTGACGGCTGAAGCTGATCGTCTAACCGGGGAACTGATAGGGAAAATTGGGCTAGCCCTGCTTGATCTAGGTACCGAGTTACTGATTGATGTTGATGCTACCTATCTACAAAACAGTATCCTCCTAGCCATTACTGCACAGCAGTACGTCATTGATGTACAGGCTCGGGTTAATGGTCTCCCTGGACAAGCAACCATAGCGGGGGAGGAGCCCACAGTTAAGCTGAATAAGTATTACGGCACTCCTGAGCCTGGGTACGAATCTTACTACGCCGGTGGTGGTATGGTTCAGGGGGCTGGTACAGACACCTCAGATAACCTCCTTGCATGGCTGAGCCCGAATGAGTTCGTTCTCCGGGCCAAAGCCGTCAAGAACATCGTGCGTGAGTACGGCATCAACACCCTGAACTACATCAATGAGTTCGGCAGGTTCCCCAAGTTTGCCCTGGGTGGATTGGTTGAGCGTATTCGGGAACTCCCCTCTCTCCTGAGTATTCCTGCTCCTCATGTGCAGTTAATGACACCGGTTCTGGCTGGGGGAGGTCCGGTTACTTCAGCCCCGTTGACCCCCATGCACTTCCACTTCCCTGGGGCAGAACTGACGGCTAGGGGGACCTCCCCTGAAGTAGATGCTTTCAAACGGTACCTTGCCAAGGAAAATCTGAAGCGGGGCAGGAAGTGATAGATGGCAATCGTTGGTACTTGTATCGGGAGTGGTGGTGGGACCCTGGGTGCCTCCACAGAAACTTCCTTGGGGAGTCCCATGGGTTACATTCCTGAGCTAATCATTGACTCTATCACCCTTCCTTTCTCTTCTTCTCAGGAGATCTCTCAGTCCTATACCCCACTAGAAGCCAAGTATGTGGCTCGCACTGGAAATGGCTCAGCCATTATTCGTACTGCTTGGACCGGAAAACTCAGTACTTCAATCCAGGGGCAAGGAACTATTCCTGCCGGTCTCTCTGCTTTTGATTGGTCAACCACTCATACTCTGTATTGCATTGCTCCCCGTGCGGTAGGTGGTACTACAGCACTGACTATCAATGTCCCAAAGGCTAGACGAACAGATGGCACTTTGAACGGGGATGGATCTCCGGTTGGAGCAATTGCCTATGCCAGGGCAATCATGTCCTACAACAACGATTGGGAGTACACCACTTACACTTCTACTGATGCTGATCCTCCGTTAGCCTCTACCCATCACAAGTTCACTCTTGTTGCGGTGACTGGGGCTCTTAGATATCAGGTTATTTACTACCCGAAGATCACGGTTATCTGTAATCCCCCGGAAGAATCTGTTTCAGCAGATGCCCTCTATAGTTGGTCCTTAGAGGCTGAGGAAGTGTAATGACTGACTATGTTGGTTCCGGCGGGGTAATTTCTGGTGGTGTAGCAACCACTATATATGGTGTTCTCAAGGGGTCTGCTACTGGGGTTGGGGGTGTTAAGAGTGGTGGTGTTGCTACTACAAGTAGAATCAGAGTAAAGACCTACATTGCTAGTGGTGGGATAGAGGCTTTTGGTCCCCGTAATGACATTACTCTGTATGCCCCTCCGTACTATTTTCCTTTTTTACAGTGGTTGATACGAGACGTTCCAGGAACCCAGGCTAATTATCAGCAAGTTGGGCGGGCGTATTTTACTGAAACGCAGAATTCAAACTCTGCCGATCTCTCCAATAAGAACATGTTTTACAGGAGAGATCCTGTATTTTCTAGTACCACACAAAAGTACACGTTTGCTACTAAGTTTCATGTTACGCACCATGAAGCTAGAAAGGCAGTTTCTGATGATTGGACGACACAGTATTATGATGATTACTTTGTTTTGTTTCAGCTTGCTGAGTGGTCCCCCTATGGCACTGGAGGATTTCTAAGAGATCTTACTATAGCCATAGATTTGGATACGAAGCTCAGTGGGTCATACATAGAAGTGTATTCTACAACATATGACTATGACACTGATTCTTGGAATTCTCCTTATGATGTCTATACCTATGTAGATGAGGACTATGATAGATCCTTCATGGGGAGGGAGCACACCTTAGTTGTTCAGGTTGATACTACACAGGAAAATGAGGTAGATAGGGTAAAAATTTACATTGATGATGAATTGCAGGCTCATTATGAGCCTTGGTCATCGTACCCAGAACAAGGTTCTTACTTGTTTGATGGAACTCTGCCAAGTTCTACCTATTCCATAGGATGGATGGATTACGATTCTGGGCAGACCGATTATGAACCGCATGGGCAGAGTCCTTGGTATTGTCATTATGTAGGTACGTTATCCCAGACCTACTTTATCGAAGGGGCTATTGCTTCTAGGGAGCAATTGTTTTCTTCTGGGTATACTGGGTCTTATGGTAGTTCAGGGTTCTATCTGACCTACACTGCCCAAGATATGGGGATAGATTACAGTGGAAACGACAATCACTTTACGCAAGCCCTAGTAAATCCGGTAGTAGTATCACAGCCTTCGTTCCCAAAGATTTCTTTGTCTGGGAAAGTATTCACGTTCTACTGTGAGTTGGACATTAACCCAGCTACATGGGTTTCTACGTACCCTGAAGCAATTTATGCGTTACAGCAGCAAGGTGGTATTTGGCCCGACTACCTTGAAGACAATGAACCACCAGATATGGAGACGTTGTACTTGCTTATTGGCAGTACTCCAAATGAAAATACATTAGAAATAAAGTTAATAGATCAAGGATGGGAGGTCTTTAGGGCACGTACAACTGATGCTGTGCCTAATACAGGCTACGTCGCTATACAAGTTAATTATGACACCACTCAGCGGTATTGGACGGATAGGCTGAGGGTGTCTATCAATAATGTTGAGACGGCTATACAGGGGTATCCTAATGGGTACTTTCCGCCCTATAACTATGACTTGTTCAATAGGGGTCATAATTGGGATAATGTAAGGCAGTTTATTGCAAGTATTGATGGTACTACTCCGTTCACATCAAGTTTACTTGCTGATGGTATAAGAAACATAATATTGGTGGATGGCTTTTCCGTACCCGTAGGGTCAATGATAAGTTCGTATTCTGGGCCTTACGGTAATGGGTTTCATTTGAGATTTGATCAGGGTACAGACTTTATAGGTAGTGATAGTAGTCCAAGAGAGAATCATTTCTCTCAAGACCCAGATGTAAATTACCAGATTGGCAATTCCTTAAATGTTATAACAGAAAGTTCCTATGGCATAGGTAGTGCCATCAACTTTCAGTTGTACATTGAGGATGTAAGTTACACTTCTGCTGTTATTGGACTTGGGTTTAAGCTGTACTCTGGAGTGGAAGTTTTTCCAAAGATCGAGTTTGAATTACTTGTTGATGGCAAAGAAATTTCTATCCCCTTTAAGCTGGTAGGATCAGGGGCTAGTATCACTTCACCTAGTATTGCTTTTCAGTTGTACAACAATTCTGATCTTGCTGCTGTAACTTCTGCTAAGTGGGGACAAAGCGTACTGCTAAACTCGGTAGACATTAGCAGTTTAGTTATTGGTGATATCTCTATAGAGCAGGAAGAGGATGCTTCTGCTATTGCGTCTTTCACATTCCTTCCTTCTTCCGGGTCCATAGATCCATTGGTGTACGTGGGTAAAAAAGTTCTTATCACGTATTACCAGTATGGTGACGATGGAACCCTCTACCTTTCAAAGCTTAAATTCACTGGAAAGGTGGCAGACGTTAGATGGGACCCAGACACTAGGTCTATTAGTGTCTCTGCTGATACTCAGCTTCCTGCCAAGTTCAATGCGATGTCTAAGGAAGACATAGCAAGCTTCATTGGTGGACTTTGGTCAAAGCACATTTGGTCTGACGAAGACGATAAGAGTGGGTGGACCTACGCTCAGGAAAGACTTAGCACCACAGAAAACTGCTTATATACTGATGAGTATGGCATTGTACGCATGGTTTCCTTCCTGGCTAAAAGATCGGGGGGGACCATAGTGCCTGATTTTGTATTCACTGATAGTGAAAGATTCCATGAATCTCTAATCCTTGAGTATGCTCAGCGGTCTGAAATGACCAACAAGGTTGTTGCAGAAGTTTCCTACGCATATCAAAGATTACGTCAGAGAGAAGTTTCCTTTCGGTGGTACACCTACGAAGATGCTTGTGCATTTTTACGTTGGCCTGGGAATTGGCAATTGTGTCAGCGTTCTATGGTCGAATCAGCGGCTACCAGTGGGACCTGGGTAGCAATTTCCCCTATTACTTATCAGCCTGTTTGGGCGGCTGGTTGCTATTCCTGTACCCCTCCTGGAGGAGGTCAACCTGGGGCTCCTATTGGTTCTGACGTTATTTGCTGGAATATTGGAACTGTTCAGGGTTACGTGAATGGTAGTCCTACGTCGGTAGACCCATCCACAGGTAAAGAAACTTCTAATGAAGGGTTTGCCTACGATTATGTGATAGATGCTTCTTTTTTGTGCAATGGAGCATCTTGGCGGGCAGCGGCTAGATGGATACAAAATGTAACAGAAAACTATGAGATGGTTATTAAGTGCTCTGATTCGATATCAGCGATAGGAGAAGTAACTAGTACAGAAGAATACAACCTGCAAAATGAGGAAGAGCATCCTGATTGGGAAAACTCCATAACTCCCTTCAAGCCTAGTCTTCCGGTTGGCTACAAAAGGATGCCAGGAAACACGGGGGATGTGTATGTTAACGTAGATGAATCTGCTAAAGAGGGCACATTAAATCGTGAGGAGTTTGAAGAGGCGCAAAGTGCCATATTAGCCTCTACCCGTGGAGACATACTCAGGTCTCATAGATTGACTACTGTTTCTTTCAAGATTCCATTTCATTCCAGCTTAGACCTGAGCCATACAGTGAAGGTGGATACCCCTTATTTTATGGCAGAAGGTAAAGTACGAGCATTGAAGGACCTCTTGTCTGTAGAGACTGGTGAAGCTAGCACAGAAGTTGTGCTAGCTATCTCTCGGCATAATGGTAGTGGCATCTATGAGGACAGTGAGTTGTCTCCAATTGAGAGACCAGAACCAACAGAGGAAGACACTATTCTGTCAACCGTGACCTTGCATACTTACAAAGGAGGGCGGGAATCTTCTGCTGTGTATGATGAAGAAGCTCAAACCACTTGGGAAGGGTTTTTGACCAATTACTTGGATAGTATGGTGGCTCCCGATTGGTCTGCTAATCCAGTGAAGAACCCACTCATTGCCAGTAGGACCTATCCGTATTCTTTTGTTGTTAGGGGTCCTACTATAGATGAGAAGCATACTACTTCAACTGAGGTTGTTGCTTCTCAAAGCTATGAAGTGGTTGTACCAGAGGACACTCTTGAATTAACTGTTTGATGAGGTAATCATGGCTAACTTCTCCTTTTACAACGATGCTGCTCTTACTTCTCTTGTTAATGGAGTGGTTCCTATAGGTGAAGGTACAGTTACTAAAGTTTACTACTTTGGGTCTACTAATGACTCCTTAGTATTACAAGATGCCGTAGCCCCAGGAACAGATCCAATCTATGTGACTATCGTTGATGCTAATCCTAGTTCTGGTGCCGAGGCTTCCTGGGTAAGAGTAGCCACCACTTTAAGCGGTTTGGACTCTGCTACCCCTGGTGCTCCAGTAAGCATAGGATTATCTGTTTACGGAGGAGCGGGTAATAGTATTCCTGTGTATGTGAGATTTGTAAACTCACTATCGGGCCTTAGTTCTTCCTTGGATCTTAGTATTAAGACCTCAACGGTAAAGGAATTTGTCTTCTGATGGCTGGGTCAAACACAAGGGATTTGGTTTCCGGTCTATCAAAACCTAGACGGGGAAAGCAAACTTCCATTAAAAAGCAGGCAAGGGGTGCCATTGTTCCAAAGGCTGGTAAAGGTACTTTTACTGCTGAGGCTGCGGCTGCGGCTAGTGGAGGAATTGACTCTCCATTAACGGAAAAACCGGGTGGTGTGGATGAGAAGGGCGAGCAGTTAGAATTTGGATCTAGGGAGTTTTACACAACTGCAAGGTATATCCGAGATAGCACTAACTTCTTTGTATTTGAGTACTACAACTTGAAAAAAATGTATTTCAAGGATGCAAAGAACAGGGAAATAGTCTTTGTATTTGAAGACATACCTATTCAAGAATTGAAAGACAATACCGACCAGCATACTCCGCCATAATGTTACAGAAAACCCAAAGCGTGTTTTCCCAGCCAGCCTTTCATAAGGTTGGTGTCTGCGGCATTCCTTACCACGGTAATGTTAGATACCTTGGTGGCGGCACGGGGATGTTAATGCTGCCAAATAACAAAGAAATACCTTGGGGGTTAGACTATAGAATTTACAAGAACGAACATGGTCATACTTATTTGTTTCAACATCCAAATGCTAAAGAGATAGTTAGGGATGAGGAACAATTAAAGAAGGATGCTGAAGAGGGATGGAGTTGGCCTAACTACATATTGCTGTCTACTATAGACAAACAATATGCCACCACAAGAACATGGTTGGATACCTATTGGGATTATAAACCTATCTTTTTGGGTAGAAATAACTGGCTGTACATGGATGGATCAACGCCTTGGGCAGTAGGAGTAACTCTAGCTGTTACTAACTATAACTCAGCAACAATGTATTTGAAGTTATGGGGTCAGATGGGGAGACTGTCTAGTGATCCAGACAGATTTTCGCCTCCGTCACCAATCGTGTTAGATGAAGTTTCATTTACGATTCTTGATAGGCGTGGTAATCCACCAGAACTGTGGATGATTGATATTTGGGGCAGTCAATGGAGAAAGATAACAACCTTGACAGGAGATTACTTTACCCCAGCCGCTTTAAGTATGACTTCTGAGTACAGTAGAACTGGCAACAAAGCGGTAGTGAATGTTAATTGTATTGGTTCCCCTGGACCACATAGTTTTCCTGGGTTCTATATAGATGAGATTGATCCTGATGTGGAAGATCCAGAGATTTGTGGTTCTGCTTCTAGAATCTATGCCTTTGCTTTGACCGGTGGGGTATGTGCCGGGGTATCCGTTGAGTTAACAGGAGTTGGAAGTTTAGAGCCTGGAAAGATAGGAGAGGGTATTTCGGGAAGTTTGTCTTTATTGGGTACTACACCCAACATGATTACGTACTCAATGACTGAGGATGATGGAAGTGAGTCTGGCACGTATTTAGATGACTACCGATATATGTATGTGTGGCCTTGGGCTGAATATTCTGGTGGTTCTTTTGAATCAGAAACGTATGACACCTGTGATGGTCAGTTCCATCATGTTTTAGGAGGGGAGTGGAATGAAACCATTGACGATTGGAAGAGGCTTTCTGGTTTTTGCACCAAAGCTAAGGGTGCTTCCCCTACCACAGAACTAATTGCTGAGGATGCTAATACAAGAACGTATGGCCCACTGGAAAAGTCTCACACCGAGACATTTACACGGACTATAGATTTCACTGCTATCAGAGGCTGGACTATTGATAAGGATGGGTTCATCTCTCCAAAAAGTACAAAGACGTACCATCATGAGTTTGTTGATACCTATGAGGTAGTGTCCTCTGGGACTACGGTATTCAACAAGAATACGTATACATGGTCTGGCAATGTTACATTTGAATGGACAGGATCAATGACCACTAGCTGGTCATATAGTGTTACTTGGGCACCGAAATTTTCTGCCGGCATTGAGTCAGAGTCTGGGTCAAGTTATTGGGATGTATCCAAGAGTGGATCTGCGGGGGACAACAACTTCTCCACTGTAACTTTAGATGATGACGATGGGATCAATAAGCATTACTACTATGGAGGAGTTATTACCATCTTGACGAACAATGTCTATCTTAAGGATGAAACTATCTATTCTGAAGATGGTGATAGTACTCCAGAAGCCCCGATAATAGCTGAGATAGGGACAAGTTACTTTGTTTCATGGCATCCTGTAACTAAGGAATTCAAGGCTAACTTCACCGGGAATACATGGATATGAAAAAGCCGTTTACAGAGTTAGATGCTCAGTCTTATCCGGCTTTGAACTTTTTGTATGATCACTTACAGAAAGACGAAGTTACCGGTAAATGGGTACTGAAAGAGTCCCCAGACGGATTTTTTGATGATGCTAAAGCATTCAAACGAGAGTTTGTATTTGATTCTGAAGAGGAAGCTGAATTGGCCTTACGAAGGTTTGCCAGACACTTTATGCATGGCAACCATCTAAGGGGTGCCTCAACTATAGAAGAATTGAGGAGATTAAAGAGAGCAGCAAAAGAAACCATAGCCTACCGAAAGAATAGGGAGGAATGGCTTTTATTACGGGAACAACGGGTAGTTAGTATTCCTAAGCCGCCCAAACTAAAGACCTGAACATGTACTAAATGATTTGGAAGATAGATACTTACCGTATCTAGGCGAGGACTTGACAAATGGCTATCACTAATATCGACATGCCCACTTTCCCGGTTTATGTGGCATACGACACTGCCGCAGACCCTCAGGTGATCGGTGCGGATGCTGACCACTCCATCATCATGCCAGCCCCCAGTCTGTTGCATATCGAGGCTGTCCCGGCTGGGACTACGCTGAGTCTCCAAGCCAAGTCTCACAAAGATGCT
>Ga0208980_10001459_pt1 | contig 14295 bp, 7 predicted proteins | sample WetSurMetagenome_3_FD_187993 | JGI IMG/M metagenome (GOLD analysis project Ga0208980, IMG submission 187993) | Wetland microbial communities from Twitchell Island in the Sacramento Delta, sample from surface sediment Aug2011 Site A1 Bulk (version 2) | ecosystem: Environmental > Aquatic > Marine...
GGCGAATCAAGCTGGCGCTGAATTCCGGGGTGGACCAGTAGTCCATGGGGACGCGATCGGGTTTACGGCGGGTCAGGACTGCCAGCCAGCGCTCGCGCGGCGTCATCGTCTCTTTGGGCATGAAGTGCTCTCCTAAATTTGAATGTTTAGCGGGGCCAGACAAACCACATCACGCAGCCGTTCCAAGGGGTCAACCAACAGCTTCTCGATCTCACCGTTCCGACAGATGCATTCCACGGTGGTACCCTGGGGCGCATGCAATTTGAATGAAATGTTCCAGTCTTTGGGCCAGGCCGGCAGAACTCGAATCCGGCTTCCTTCAATCTGAAGGGCCATCAACTGCAAGGTTGTCAGGATATTTGCCCCGTGATCGATATCCGGTACGGCGTCGTAAATGGGGCCCCACATGGCCGGGAAACGATGCCCTGGATTCGTCAACGCGCAGTTATGCTCCAGGACAGTCTGGGCAGCATCGGCAATCCCAAGCAGAGCTGCGACCATGCCATGCTGCTGCCAGCCGGAATAACTGGGGTACTCAGGGGATTGGCCGAGAATGAACGGCTGGAAGCTGCCGGCAAGTTCGGCTGCGTGACGGTAGGAATCGATTGCCAACTCGAGGTCAGGCTTGCCGATCCCAAGGAGCCGAAACGGGAAGATGGCGTAAAACGCGGGTGATTCGCTGTTTTTGCGGACCGGCTCATACGCTTGGGCCGGCGCCAGGATGCGGTTCCCCTCGATGATTTCGATAGGCATGTCCGGGATGATCTGCTGGATCCGGAGGTAGAAATCGCGGTCCGGCACCCTATTTGCCGGCAGGGCGAGGATTCGCTCGACAACCGCACGCATGCCGGCAACCACCGGAAGGCTGTTGGTGGTATCCCAGTATGTTTCGACGGATTGAATCGGGCGAATGACCATCTTGCCCTGGCTGCGCTCCGGGAAGCGCGTCTCGATGAAGCGCAGCAGATCATGGGCGTACGGAAGCAGGTCTTCCTGGAGAAAGGCGGGGTCCAGTCGATAGTCGTAGTAATCAAGCATCAGGTGGAGCAGCTCAAGGCCGGGCGAAAGATCGACCGCACCCCCCCACCGATTCTCTGAGTAGCCGTCCGGCTTCCCGCGCCGGTCGACCCCGTAGACCCAGTCAGGCTGGAGCCCGAAGCTGTGTGTGATCTCAGTGTTGTACTGCCCCTCGGCGTTGTAGTAGATACGCGCGCGACCTCGATCAAGCTCCCAGAAGCGCCGGTAGAAGTTGAAGAGGACGGGCAACCAGTCTGCTTCTCCTCGCGCAAGCATGGAGTGATACGGCAGACGCGTGTTCTGCCAGAGGTAGAAATGCCCCCAACCCCGTTCGTCGGGGTTGCACGCCAGGGTGGGATCCGCGTCGGGCTGGGCCGTGAAAGGTCTGCTGAAGGTAAGCACCTCCAAACGTTCAGCACCTCCTGGCATCAGGTTGAACAGTCCGCCGCTGTACAGGATCGGAAACTGGCCGCGGCCCATGCAGGCGAACAGCCAGCGCGTCAGAATGTAGGCGCGTGTAACGGCTGATTGATCTGCCGGTGGGTATGCCCTGTCCGCCGGCTCCAGAGCAACTTCCAGCAGCGTCTGATCGATCTCCGGCTGCACCGGGCGATCGCCTTCCACAAAGATCCAGCTCTGCTGCCAGTAGTCGTTCCACCAGCGTTCGGTTCGTTCGATCGCCTCGGCGACCGCCGGCGCTTCGCCAGCCATCCGACTGACCCTGCGCACCCAATCCTCAACTTGTGCCACTTGCTCACTGTGCGTGGTGATTTGAAGGGTGAAGTTGCGGACGGGCTGCGGGGTGACCAGGCTTCCTGGCCCGGCGGGGGCCGCCCCATCCAGGCGCATGAAGCCGCCGAACACCCGGTTAGCCAGGCAATCCGGAATGAGATCCGCGATGGGCTTGACTGCCTCTAACTCGGCCAGGATCGGGATGATGGTCGGACCGTTCCGGTGATAGAAAAGGACGCCGTCCGCCGTCTCCTGGACCACATCGGCTGTTTCAGTTCCGCCGGAGAGGGGATCTTGCCAGGGATCGGTCCGCCAGTTTTGATAGTCCGCCTGAACGGTAACCGGGTCTGTGAAACTGCCCGTCACGAAGATGGTCGGGTGATCGGCATCGACCATGACTTGAAGGCTGACTTCCCTTTCGCCTCCTTCATCGAAGCGAATCTCGATGCATCCTTTCCGCAGGACCAACGTTTGCCGGAAGGTTCGGCCTGTCAGGCCCGTATTGGGCGTAAACCGGATCCGCACCTTCCCAAGCTTCACGCAGCGGTCAAGTTCCGTGCGCGCATCCGTACGGGCGATATAGAACTGGATTTCCCCGTCCGCCAACACCCACAAAGAGATGCCTACCTCGCCGTTGCCGAGCGGCATGGCGCTGCGGTCTGTCTGCGCGGGTTCCTGCCATGTTACGTTATATCGGTCAAGCATCGACAGCATGGACGTATCCTGATTACCAGCACAACCGAACCTGATCCCAGCCGAATGGGGTCAGGATGGTGTCATTCGTCCAGCGTGTCTTGTCCCTGAATTGCTCGGGATTGGTGCGATTTGGGTCCCCGCCGGCCAGGTGGTGCGGGCCGAGCAGATTCCGGAGCGTCCCGACTAACTCGATCTCGATGGTATTGTCGCCGACCTGTGCGTACTCCGCGATCTTGACCCGGTGGGGCGGCCAGGCAGCCGCGCCGGCCTGCTGACCGTTCACCCTGACCTGAACCAGCGCGGCATGGAGCCGGTCGATCTCCAGGTGAAGGTCTGGGTTGACGACCGGAAGCTGGACTTGACGCGTGAGGGTGATCCGCCCGGCGAAAAAGGGAAAGCCGTGCGCGGTCAGATCGACTCGAAGGGGATGCGCGGGATCGGCCTCACCGATCGTGTCCGGCAGTGGGCGAAGCCGATATTCCGCGGCGTAGCGATCGAAGACCTGCCCAGCCAAGCGATCTTCCGATCGCAACCAGCGCGACGTGACACCAAAATGCCCTGTGACGTAGATGCTCTCAAGCTCGGTGGTTCGCGTGACCATGCCGCTCAGGAGCACCACATTCCGACCGACCCGAACGGCCTGGGTGATCTCCAACTGCCGGAAAGCCGGATCGATCCACCAGCCCATGTCCCGGCCGCCGTCGATTTCCTGCCCGTTGATACAAATGCCGAACTGATCCGGGGTTTCCATCACCAGCGTGATCGGTCCTGACCAAGGTTCGGCGACATCAAACTCGAACCTCAGGTGGAAGTAAGCTCCGCTGCCGGCCCGAAGGGCGATCTGCTGCACGTCGAGAATGTGCAGCGGCGGCGACCAGTCCATTCCCTCGATCTGGATTTGCGCGGTGTCCAACACCAACACGTTGGGTTCGTCCAGCGCGATCCGCCAGCGGTTGTCCAGCGCAATCTCTGTCTTAACCACCTCCGGCTGAACGGCAGCTTGGACGGGCGCCTGGTCCGGATGGATCACGAATAGGTGTGAGCCCGCCGCCGGGAAATGCAAGTCGATCTCGGTCACATCGCCCTGCGCCCGGGCCGGCAGATCGGACACGGCTCCAGCGGCAGCATCCCAGGCCTCGACCCGGCCACGGCCGCGCACCTGTACCGTTGCCTGACAGCCTTGGTCAGGGTCGATGTTGGCCAGGAAGTACACGTGCCGGCCTTCCACCTCCCGGTGGTGCGCCCAGATGTTCGGACGTCCGGGCACCCGGACGTCGAACGGGAGATGCTGATCCAGCGCAGCGCCCAGGGTTTCGTTTGAAACGGCGATCGTGCCGGCAGGCAGAACGCCGGAAGCTGTCGCTCGGCCATCGATGCGCGTCGGCAGCGGCGCCAGCGCCAACACCGTGCCGCCTGCGGCAGAAAACTCGGCCAGCAGACGGGCGGTGTTCTGCGACAGGGTGACGGAGGGCGGCACGATAACCAGCCGGTAGGCCATCCGGCCAACCACAAACCGGGGGCCGCCCTCGCCGGTTGCCACATGGGCTTCGCAGGGCTCGCCCCCCTCCATGAGCCCTTCATCGCCCAGGTGAAAATCGCGCTGGCTCTGCATGAGCTGGAGCAGCAGGGTGTTCAGCGCCTGATCCAACCGGATCACCGGCGCGGAAGCCCCCGGCCGGTACTCGGCCCAGGCGCTGCCGATAGGGTGGATGACCAGGATATCGACCTGCCGCTCTCCCTGGCTGAGTGCGTAGCTCAGGCGGGCAAAGTAGTCGGCGATCAGCCGGTTTTCGGGCCACCAGGGCTGCTGGAAGAAGAGGTTCTGCGGGCAGTCACGCTTACGCTCCCCGCGCATGCTGTAGAGCGCCATGTGCGGGTTATTGAGGTTGACCCCCAGGACATACGCCCAGTCGCCGATCCATTTGCGCCCGGTGTGGGCGAAATCCTGGCCGGCGCAGCCGTAGTTTTCACACAAGGCGCGTGGCTTCCCGGTCTGACCGACGACGCTATCCAACTGCTTCATCGTCAACACCATGCCGGAATCGAAGCCATTCACGTTGCGGCCCAGTTTATCCACCCCCGGGATATGCATCCAGGCCAGGTGCGGCATGACGGACCCGACCCAGGGGATTTGCCAGAGCAGCGTATCTTCCCCCATGAAGTGCCCGGTGAGCTTCAGGCCGTGCCGCTCGCACCAGTGATAGAGCTGAACGGTGTATCGCTCGGTGAACATGCGCGTCACCGTTCGATAGAAGTCATAGCGCACCCCTTGGTATTCGCCGGTATCAAAAAACAACGAGGGTAGGTGCGGCAGCAGGTCGTACCCGTTGCTGGCCTGGAAATAAGCGGGGAGGTCCTGGGTCCACGGAACGGCCAGGTCATCGGCCCGGTAGCCGAACTCACCGAAAGTATACCGAGGGAACCGAAAACAAGGCTCATCGGTAAACAACGCCGGGATGGTCTTGCCGAACTCAGCGCCCAGATGGCGGGCATAAACCGCATGGGTTGAATCCAGGAAGGCAGCCACCGCGTCGGCATTCAGCAGATCGACGTAGGCGTAGTCGTTGAAGGTGGGGTTGCCCAGCGACATCGTCAACGGGTAGAACTGCACGATCCGGTCTTCTTGCGATGCCAGGGTCGACGCTGGGTCGAGCTGGAACCCTTGGAGCATTCCGGCGCGCTCGCGGGCCGAGAAAGTCGCGATGCGTTCGGCCAGGAAATTGGGGCGATCATCCACCTTGCAGACCAGGCACTTGGCCCGGTAGTCCGGATTCGCGGTGACGCTCGTGCCGCCCGCGTACCCGCTGGGCCATTTGTCTTCATCATAGAGACAGGCCTGGAGGCCCCGTGACCGCGCTTCGGCGACACAGGCGCGCACGCAGGCGAGCCAGTCCGGCCCAAGATAAGGGGTTCGCAGACCCGCCCTTGAGTGCATGAAGAAGCCGCCCCAGCCGCCCTCGTCCATCAGCCCGATTTGGCGGACGAGTTCATCGCGCTCAAGCAGATCGTTCCACGACCAGAAAGGAATCTCCTGAAACTCCCGCGGCGGGTTGCGAAAAGTGTCGCTGTTCAAATCTGATTCTCCATTTACGCTCTCGAGCGCGTAGCCACCGTGCCGGCCGCTGAGGCCAGAGCCTGATGCGTTCCGCTCACAGCCGTAGGCCGTTCAATGCCGAAGCAAGTGAGTCGCAGATCTCGTCGGCCCGCAGTTCTGATGCCACAACCTGCCGCAACGTTGTGCCGTGGTTCTCCCTCAGGGCACGCCCCACGTGTCCGGCAACGTCCGGCGCACGACCGAGCAGACAGAACACCACCGTGTTCCAGGCTATGGGGTCGGCGTAGAGTGCGTCCAGTGTGCTATCCAGTGACAGGCCGGGGTTGGTGTCGGGTGTGCCGTAGGCATAAGACCAGCGATGGGTGCCGGAGCCGACCTCAATCGGTTGCGCATCATTTCCCGGGAGGCTGACAGTAGCGGTCGTGTTGGGGGCAACGACGATTTCGATCGCAATGCGCCCATCGGCAATCCGCCACGCGCACTCGGCCATGCCGTAGGGCGTCCGGTGGCGTGCGCGGGCATGGGTGAGGCCGCCGCCCGGCTGCGGCCGGATGGCGAGGCGACGATAGCCCGGCTCGGCGGGCGCGAGGCCGCCGACCGTGCGATGAAGCCAGTCCGCGACCGCGCCGAGCGCATAGTGGTTGAAGGACGTCATCTGGCCAGGATTGATCGAGCCATCCGGGCGAAGGCTGTCCCACCGCTCCCAGATCGTTGTAGCGCCCATGGTCACCGGATAGAGCCAGGATGGGCACTCCCGCTGGGTGATCAGGCGGAAGGCCGCATCGTATTCCCCTACACTGCACAGCGCGTCGCAGACCACCGGTGTGCCCAACAGGCCCGTGCTGATGCGATAGCCGTTTTCTCGCACCAGTGCGGCCAATCGCGCGCCCGCATGCCTGCGTTGATCCGCATCGGGAAGCAGGCCAAACTGGATTGCCAGAGCGTATGCAGTCGCCGTATCACTGAGCAGGCGGCCGGCCGGCGTGATGAACTCGCGGGCGAAAGCATCCCGGACCTGGCCGGCCAGATCCAGGTACCGGGACGCGTCTTCCGCGTAGCCGAGCACGCTCGCGGTCTCTCCGAGCAACTCGGCCGACCGCGCGAAGTAGGCTGTGGCGATCAGGTGCGGGTCGGTGCGTGCGGCCGCGGCGTTGTCCGGCGGCGCGGCCGGATCGAGCCAATCGCCGAACTGAAAGCCCCGGTCCCAGAGGTGCGCCGCGCCGGCCAGGCGGGAGAGGAGATCGACCCACGCACGCATGCTGTCGAACTGGGCCGCCAGGATACCTTTGTCACCGTATCGTTGATACAAGTTCCAGGGGATGACCACCGCAGCATCACCCCAGCCGGCCGCCGGGATCGATGAAAGCGCCAGAGCATCCGGGACGACAAAGGGCACCGTGCCATCGAGGCCCTGATCCGCGGCTAAGTCAGCCAGCCACGAAGTGAGAAAGCCGGCGCTATCGTAGAGGAAGCACGCGGCAGGGGAAAATAGCTGGATATCGCCGGTCCAGCCCAGCCGTTCGTCGCGCTGCGGGCAATCGGTCGGCACATCGAGAAAGTTGCCGCGCATACTCCAGATCACATTCTCGTGGAATCGATTGAGCAGTGGGTCCGAGCACTCGAACCACCCTGTCCGTTCCAGATCGGAGTGACAGACCACGGCGCGGATGTCGCTGGCCGCCAGCGTGCCCGGCCAGCCCTCCACCTCGGCATAGCGGAAGCCGTGGAATGTGAAGCGCGGCTCCCAGGTCTCCTCGCTGCCGCCTCGCAGTCTGTAGCGGTCGGTGGCCTGGGCATCCCGCAGCGGTCGCGTGCATAATTCGCCGTTTTCAAGCATTTCGGCGTGGCGGAGTGTGATCGCCTGTCCCGCCTCACCGCGCACGGTGAACCGGAGCCGGCCAACCAGGTTCTGACCGAAGTCGACGATGGTGCGCCCCGACGGCGACGCCATGATGGCAACCGGCGCCTGCAACGCGGTGCGGCGCACCGGCGGTCCGTCCGGCGCCACGAGGTTCGCGAGATCCCGTTCAAGCCGGCGGACGCCCACCCAATCCGTGTCATCATGGCCCGGGGCCGACCAACCCGTCCGTTCACGGCGGGCGTCGTACGTCTCGCCGTCGTAGATGTCGCTGGCGAGGATCGGTCCTGGAGCAGCCCGCCAGCTCTCGTCGGTGACGATGTGCTCCGTCACGCCACCCGCGTAGGCGATTTCCAGTTGGGCGAGCAACGCAAGCCGGTCGCCGTAGATATTGCGCCGGCCGCCACCCCAGCCGAGCCTGCCGCGGTACCAGCCGTCGCCCAGCATGGCCCCTATCGCATTGCGCCCTTCAACCAGCAGGTCCGTCACGTCGAACGTCTGATAGCGCAGCCGGTGATCATAGCTGGTCCAGCCCGGGTCCATCACATGATCACCGACGAGCGCGTGGTTAATCTGCGCCTCGAACACACCCAAAGCAGTCACGTATAGCCGCGCACGTAGCATGTCAGGTCCGACGTGGAACTCCCTGCGCAGCAGCGGCCCGGGTTGCGGCCGGCTGATATCCTCATCCCAGTCAGGTGCTACGAAACGCGCGGTCCAGTCATGGGCGTCGAGCAATCCGACCTCGACTGGATAGCGCTCACTCCATTCGGACGGCTGACCATCGTTCCCCCAGGCCCGAACCCGCACCGCGCGCCGCTCGCGCGACGCGAGTGGCGCGAATGGCCAAGGTGCCAGCACGGAACGATCGGAGTTGACGCGGCCCGTCTGGTCGCGTAGCTGACCATCGGGGTCGTAGGCTTCGATCTCGTAACCGGCTTGACGCCACCCGGGAGTCGCGGTTTCGACGATCCAGGACAGACGCGGCCGGGCGACGCCCAGGCCGAGGGTCTCGCGACGATGCTCGAACCGGACACCGATGATGTTCATACCTGTTCCGCGGCACTGCTGACCAGAAAGCAGGCGACTTTATGGCCCGGCTGGGCTTCCCCAAGCACCGGTTGGAACTCGCGGCAGCGAGGCATCGCATGCGGGCAGCGGGTGGAGAAATAGCAGCCGCTGGGAGGATTGATCGGGCTGGGCACATCCCCGGACAGACTGATCGCCACCGCCTCTGCGGCGCTCCAACTGGGTTTCGGCACGGAGCCCAGCAGCGCTTGCGTATACGGGTGCAGAGGCGTCGCGAAGAGGTTGTCCGTGGGAGCCATCTCCACGATCTTACCCAGGTACATCACGGCGATCCGGTCGCTCAAGTAGCGCACTGCCCGCAGGTCGTGCGAGATAAAGAGCATGGTCAGGCGCAGCTTGTCGCGCAAGGTCCGCAGAAGATTGATGATCTGAGCCTGGATCGACACATCCAGCGCGGAGATGGGTTCGTCGCCAACGATGAAGGTTGGGCCGGTCGCCAGCGCGCGGGCGATACCGACCCTTTGGCGCTGGCCGCCGCTGAATTCGTGCGGATAACGGTTCTCGAAGGCCGGGTTGAGTCCGACCGTCATCATCAGCTCGGCCACCCGATCGCGCACTTCGGCTTGCGGAACCAACTTGTGGATGAGCAGGCCTTCGCTGATCGTGAAGCCAATCGTACAGCGCGAGTCCAGCGACGCGTAGGGGTCCTGGAAGATGATCTGCATGCGCTTGCGGAGGGGATGGAGTTCGGCATCCTTCAGCTTGCACAGATCCTGTCCCTCGAAGAACACTTCGCCCGCCGTCGGGCGGACGAGCTGGAGCAGCGAGCGGCCCACGGTCGTTTTGCCACAGCCCGATTCACCCACCAGGCCCAGCGTCTGCCCGCGCCGGATGTCCAGGCTCACGTCGTCGACCGCCTTGACCGTGAGTCTTCCTGACCAGGGCCAGACGCCTTTGTGCGGGCCGGGGTAGTATGTTTTCAGTCCGCACACGCTCATGATCAGGTCATCGTCGGTTGCCGGCGATGGAGCCGCGGCCACCGGGGTTGCTGGTGCTATCATGTCAAGCCTCCTGCCATCGCCAGCAAGCAACCTGGTGATCCGGATCAACGGTCTCCAGGGCTGGCGTTTCTTCACGACAGCGCCCGGCGGCGCGCGGACAGCGTGGCGCAAAGGCGCAGCCGGCTGACAGGTCGATCAGTTCGGGGGGCAGTCCGGGGATGACATTGAGCGGCAGGCTACGGTCTCCGGTCAGTTCGAGTGTGGAGCCGAGCAGGCCCGTAGTGTAGGGATGAGCGGGGCGGGTGAAGACCTTCTGCGTCGGACCCGTTTCTACCGCGCGTCCCGCATACATCACGATCACCCTGGCGCACAACTCGGCGACGACGCCGACATCGTGCGTGATGAGAATCACAGCAGCGCCCATCTCATCACGCAATTGCCGGATCAGGCTCAAGATCTGGCGTTGAACCGTCACGTCCAGCGCGGTGGTCGGCTCATCGGCCAGGAGGAGATGCGGGCCGCAGGACAATGCGACGGCGATCATCGCCCGCTGCCGCATGCCGCCCGAGAACTCGTGGGAATACTGTCCGAATCGTCTTTCCGGGTCGGGGATCCCGACGTGACCGAACAGCTCGATGGCCCGGGCGCGGGCCGCCGCCGCTGATAGCCCTTTGTGGAGCTGAAGCGGTTCGGCAATCTGCTTACCGACCGGCATGGTCGGATCGAGCGCGGTCAGTGCATCCTGAAAGATCATGGCCACACTGGGACCGCGCAAGTTGCGCATTTCTTTGTCGCTGAGCTTGAGAATATCCAGGCCGTCGAGGAGGATCTCGCCGCCGGTGATGCGACCGGGCCTGGGGATCAGGCGCATGAACGACAGCGCGGCGGTTGACTTGCCGCAGCCCGACTCACCGACCATGCCGACGATCTCGCCGGCCTTGACTTGCATGGAAAGCCCGTCGAGCGCGGTGACGAGGCCGTCACGCATGGGGTAGCGCACCTGCAGATTGCGGACGTCAAGTACCGGCCGCTCCCGCGCGGCCTGCAATTCGAAGGGCTCAGGTTGTAGTGCCTGCATTGTCTTTGGCTCGATCATGTCCGGCCTCCTAACCCTTCTGGCTCTTCGGGTTCAGCGCATCGTTCAGCGCATCGCCCAAGAACTGCAAGGCCAGGACCACGACGGCCAGCGTGATGCCGGGGGCAAGGACGAGGTGGGGGTGTGTCCGCACTCTGGACATGCCCTGGAAGATCATGGCTCCCCAGCTTGCGCCGGGCGGCCGGATCCCGATGCCCAAGTAGCTCAGCGAAGACTCGAAGAGCATGGCGGAGCCGAAACTCAAGGTCACCAGAACGATCATCGAGCCAAGCACGTTCGGGACCAGATGTTTCATGGTGATCCATTTCACCGAGGCGCCGAGGGCAAGGGTGGCTTCAACGAATTCGCGCTCGCGCAGAGAGAGCACCTGGCTGCGAACGAGACGCGCCGGCCAGGTCCAGTTGATCATCCCGATCGCGAACACCACGACCGCATAACTGATCATGACGTCGTTTTTCAGGAAATCCCAGCCCGTGACCTGGTATAGCGACGTGGCCGAATTCTTGAGTGTCGGCGCGGTGGCGACGCTGACGAACGCAGCAAGCCAGATGGTCGGGAAGGTCATGACGGCGTCAATGACCCAGACGACGACGGCATCCACCTTCCCGCCCGCAAACGCGCTGAAAGCGCCGACGAGCAGGCCAACGATGGCGCCGGTGAGGGTGATGCACGCCGCGACCATGAGCGCCGTGCGGCCACCCATGAGCACGCGACTGAAAATATCACGGCCCAGATCGTCGGTGCCCATGATGTGCGCGGCCGAAGGCGGCTGAAGGATGGCCTTCCAGTCCTGATCGAGATAGTCGTAAGGCGCGATCTGTTTGGCGAAAATGGCGGCCAGGCAGAGCAGGATAAAGACCGCCAACCCGGCCATGCCGGCCCAATTATGCCGGAATTTGTAGATTGCGTCGTCCCAAAAGCTGCGGGACTTGGCGGTTCGACGCACGGAGGTGATATCTGCCGGAGCGATACTTGAGCTGTCCAATGCGACCACCTCGCTACCTATTTGGTGAGCCGGACGCGCGGGTCAATGAGGCCGTAGAGCAGGTCGACCAGCAAGCTAAAGAGCATGACGATGACTGTCGACACCAGGACAGCGCCAGTCACGGTCATGATGTCGCCGCGCTGGAGCCCCTTACTCACCATCATCCCGAACCCCTGAATATTGAAAACCTGCTCGATGAAGATCGTAGCGCCCAGAAGACCGGCGCCCGTCATGCCAAGCACGGTGACAATGGGCAGCGAGGCGTTGCGAACGACGTGTTTGACAATGACCAAGCGCTCCGACAAGCCCCGCGCGCGGGCTGCTCGCACGTACTCTTGCGAGAGGACCTCGAGGATCGAAACGCGCGTGGTGCGCACCACGTTGAGAAGCCCCACCACCGCAAGGCAGAACGCGGGCAGGATCGTTTCCTTGGCGAAAAGACCATGCCAGCCCACGCCCACCGAAGGCAGCAGTTTAAGCCTGACGACGACCAGGATGATCGCGACCGGCGCCAGGACAAACGATGGGATGGACGAGAGGATGGATGAACCGCTGACGAACACCCGGTCGAGCAATCCATTGCTGAACACCGCGGCCAATACCCCTAACGGCACCCCGATAATGGTCACAAGGAAGAGGGCGGCCAGGCACAATTGGAGTGACTGTGGAACGGCGTTTTTTATCAGATAAGCAACAGGAGGATCGCCCATCATCACGTATGACCGGCCCAAGTCCCCGTGCATGGCGTTCCAGAGCCACCGGCCGTACCGCACATAAATCGGGTCATCCATCCCCAATTCCTGGCGGAACTTCTGATATAGCTCCTGGTCAAACCCTTTGGACGCGTCGCCGCGCGTCCCCGCCAGATACGCCGCAAGATCGCCTGCGCCATACTGCCCGACGATGAAGGTGAAAGCGGTGACGACGATGAGCAGCGGGATCATGCTGAGGATTCGCCGGATGAGATATCGGAGCATGGCGCTCTTCTCCTGCCCGCCACCTCACGAGGGGAGGGCGGCGGGATGATGGACCAGGGGCACCGAGAGTGCCCCTGGTCCCTGGGTATTCTGCGTGTTAGCCGCGACGCGGCCGGCGGGCTAGTGCTGGCACACTAGTGCTTGACGATGTACGTCTCCGTGATGAATTTGCCGTCCTCTTCGCTGATGGACGGGCGAGCTGGGCCGTAGAGGTTCAGGTTCTGCACCCAGGGAGCCTGCAGGCGGTACGTCGTGCCAACGAACAGGTCAAGGGAGAAGACGTTGTCCACCCACAACTGCTGCGCTTCAGCCAGCTTCTCACACATCTTGACCGGATCGGTCTGCTCGCTGGCTTCCTTCATCTTGGCCACCAGTTCGGGCACGTAGGGCAGGTTCAACATGGTCATTTGCTTCTCGTCGGCCGGCAGCGGTTGCGAAAGCGGGACGAGGTTGTTCATGTAGGTGTACACGTCCATGGTGTGCTCGCCCTGCGAGTTCGGCCAGAAGTGGGTCGGGTAGGTAGGTTTGGTGTAGTCGGCCATCGGCTCCTGATGGATCACGATGTTCTTCATCCCCAGGTTGTCCTGGAGCATCTTCTGCAGCACCTGCGCCTGCACCAGGTTCCGGGCCACCGGCTCGCCCCACATGCCCAGGGTGATGTTGAACTCCATGTCGGCAAGCTTGTCCGCGTACGGAGATTTCGCCAACTCGGCCTTCGCCGCGGCCGGATCATATTTCAAGGGCTGGACTTTGGCAAACTGCTCGTTGCAGGTGGGAACAGACCCGGGGATGTGGTGGTAATCCAGGACGGTGAACCCCGTCTGGCCAGCGCCGCCGCCCAGGACGTCCGCCAGGGCCTGCTTGTCGATCGCCATCGCGATGGCCCGCCGCACGTTGACATCTTCCATCGGCTTGAAGGCCGAGATCAGCATGTGTTCGAGGTCATAGCCAACGGCAGGCTTCAGGCTGCTCTTCAGGAACTCCGAGCTTTCGGCCGCTTGCGCATCCTCGGGTCCCAACGGCATCATCACGGCGTCGGCTTCCTTGTTCTCGTAAGCCGACAGCGCGGTGGAGTAGTCCGTCATCAGCGTAACGATGATCTTGCTCAGCTCGGGCTTCTTGCCGGCCCAATTGGGGTTCGGCACCATCGTGTACCCGTTGCCGGAAGCAAAGGAATCCAACATGAAGGGGCCCGAACTCACGACGCCCGGTTCAGTGGTCCAGTAGGCGTCAGGGCCATATTCCTTGCCTTTGCCCGCCATCACCGATTCTGGCTTGAGGATCATCCAAAACTGCAGCGGCTCCACCGTCAGCGTCATCACCGGCTGGGTGAAATCGAGCTGGATGGTGCTGTCATCGATGACCTTGATGCCTTCGACCATGGCGGCGCCGAACTCATCGGCCGGGACCTTGCCGTCGAACACTTCCTGCGCGCCTTTCAACGCACCGAAATAGCGCGGCGCCGATGAGCCGGAGAACTTGACCTTCAGATCGGGGTGGCCGGTCATGATCAGGTAGCCCAGGGACCAGGCTGCTTCCTTCGCCGTGATCGGGGTGCCGTCCGAGAATTTCTGGTCTTTCTTCAGCTTGAGGGTGACCGAGGTCCGATCCTCGTTGAACTCCCACGACTCCGCGAGGCCGCGGGCGGTCTTCGCACCCTCGAAATTGTCGGCCATGCCGACCATGCGCATCCACATCAGGCCGGCGGCGCCGCCCGAACCGAACTGATAGGGGTTCATTCTGAACGCGCTGTTCCAGTCGGCCATCTCGATGACGCGCAGCTCCTGCACGTCGGACTTTTCTTCGACCGGCGCGGCCGGCGTCGCTTCGACGACGACAGTCTCCTTGG
>Ga0208980_10001460_pt1 | contig 14293 bp, 12 predicted proteins | sample WetSurMetagenome_3_FD_187993 | JGI IMG/M metagenome (GOLD analysis project Ga0208980, IMG submission 187993) | Wetland microbial communities from Twitchell Island in the Sacramento Delta, sample from surface sediment Aug2011 Site A1 Bulk (version 2) | ecosystem: Environmental > Aquatic > Marine...
CCTGGGTGACATGGATTTCAAGGTTGCCGGTACTCCCGCGGGCATCACCGCTCTGCAGATGGACATCAAGATCCAGGGCATTACCGCCCAGATCATGTCCGAAGCGCTTGAAAAAGCCCGCGTGGCGCGTGCCGCAATCCTGGATAAGATCATCGAGGTCATCCCGGTGCCGAACGCTGACCTTAAACCACACGCCCCGCGCATCACCATCATCAAGATCCCGGTCGACAAGATCGGTGCGGTGATCGGTCCGGGAGGCAAGAACATCCGTGCGTTGCAGGAAGAAACAGGAACGAAGATCGATATCGATGATGACGGTTCAATCTTCATCGCAGCCACCAGCGGTTCCGGCTTTGAAGCCGCCCGCGATCGCATCGAGGCCATGACCGAGAGTCCCCAATTGGGGCACATCTACACAGGCAAGGTCGTGCGCATCACCGATTTCGGCGCATTCATCGAGATCATCCCGGGCGTGGATGGCATGGTGCACATTTCACAACTGGATAGTGAACGGGTTGAGAAGGTTGAAGATGTCGTTCGGATGGGCGACGAGGTGACGGTCATGGTGACCGGCATTGACGATAACGGAAAAGTCCGTCTGTCACGCCAGGCCGTCCTGGAAGGCTGGACGATCGAGGAAGCCCAGGAACGTGACCGTGGTGGCAAGAGCCGAAGTGGTGGTGGCAACCGCTCCGGTGGCCGTGACCGGCGTGGTGGCGGCGGAAACTATAACCGTCGCTAAGTATCGATAATCAAGCACCCTCCCTTAAATACGGGAGGGTGCTTTTCTTTTAATCACCAGGAGGTTTACCGATTGACAGCCAGCCTAAAAATCAGTAAACTTCAGCATTATCGCAATCGTGTTCTGAGGAGGCAGTAATGGCAGGCTTTCAACTGGTAATGCGTTCGGGACCAACACCGGGAAAGGTGTTCCCGCTGAAAGAAGATGAGGTTTTTATCGGTCGCGATGTAGGTAATGACATCGTGATCAATGACGCTGAGATCTCACGCCGCCATGCCCGCCTGGCCATACAGGCTGGCGGGTATATTCTTGAGGATCTCGGTTCGACCAACGGCACGGCTGTCAATGCTGACCGCCTGACCAGCCGGCATGTCATGCGAGTGGGTGAGGTCATCTCGTTTGGTGAGCACACTGCCTTGGCCTTTGAGGCCGTGACAGATGACAAGGAAGCCACTGTGGTTGGACCGCACACGGTACGCAAGACGGCCGTGGAGCCGAGTCAGGTGGTGTCCCCGCCTAAAAGCAATACCGCACCGCGCCCATCCCAGGCTATGCCGGGTACTGCCAAGAAGAAATTCCCAGGTTGGGTGATCCCGGTGGTCATTATGGTTCTGGCTGTTTGTTTTTGCATGGGTTTATTTTGGGCGATCGATGCCTCAAGTATGTGGTGTTCAATACCGGTGGTCAACGGACTTTTGGGATGCCCATAATTCATAACGAAGGAATCCATTACAAATCCACACAACTGGTCAGACATGTTCCTGACCAGTTTTCTTTAATTATCGATTAAAATCAACCTTGAAAGACCTGAAAGATGCCAAAAACCAAAGAAAAACCTGGTTCTCCCAGTTGGAGCTGGACCACCCGCCTCATCGTGGGGCTCACCATGGTCGCAATCGCGGCATTCCTGGCTGTCCATTTCCAGGGTCTGATCGTACCGCTCCTGCTGGCATTCATTCTGGCCTATCTCTTTTATCCACTGGCACGTACCCTGACAGCATCGATCAAGATTCCCTGGCATCTATCTGTCACCCTGGTCTACCTGCTGTTCATCCTGGTATTCCTCGGTTTGTTGACCTGGGGTGGTTTCGTCCTGGTTGACCAATTGCAAAGTCTATATATCTTCTTGCAACGGACGATCGTCAACCTGCCGGAATTGCTGGCCGATCTGGCTGAAAAGGGTGTGAATATCGGTTTTATCCATATAAACCTCTCAAGTCTTGACTCATCGACGCTCAGTAAGGAAATCCTTTCTGTGGTCGAACCTTATATGGGTGAGGTTGGGAATTTTGTTGGTGCTCTGGCGGGAGGAGCCGCCTCCTTTATCGGCTGGCTGATCTTCATCCTTCTGGTTTCTTATTTCATGTTGGCTGAAACGGGTGGAATCCAGGGTCGCTTGCTGCACTTTGAGATACCTAATTACGAGCAGGACATGCGCCGGCTTGCGCGCGAGCTCAGTCGCATCTGGAATGCCTTCCTGCGAGGGCAGTCGATCATTGTGATCATTACGATCCTGCTTTATATGATTCTCCTGACCGGCCTTGGCGTGCGCTTCCCGATCTGGTTGGCGCTGCTGGCAGGTTTTGCCAAATTCCTGCCCTGGGTGGGACCTTTCATCGCCTGGACGACTTATGGAGTGGTCGCTTATTTCCAAACGCCGACACCCTATGGTCTGGAACCCTTGACCTTTGCCATCATTGTAATTGTCGTTGCCGTGGTGGTGGATAATGTCTTCGATAATCTGGTCACGCCACGCATCTTTGCCCATACTTTAAAAGTCCATCCCGCCGGGGTCCTGATCACCGCTCTGGTGGCGGTCGACCTGTTGGGCGTGGTGGGTGTCATTATTGCGGCACCGGTGCTGGCCACCGGTAAATTGATCTTTGATTATGTTCTGAATAAGATGTTCGACCGTGACCCGTGGGAGAATTACAACAAGAAACTGCCACCACCCAAGCAGAGCAGATTGAGTCTATGGTTCGAGAAGGTCTGGAAAAGCATTAAATCCTGGCGGGTAACGCGTCCGGCAAAAAAGGCCGGGTGAGGGTAAGCATATGAAACCGGATGAAGTGAAAGAAAAATTGGATGTGGTGGTTTGTCGCCCGGCACTGTCATTGGATACAGAAGCTGTCCTGCGATTCACCAACCGGATCTGGGATGGGGATGATTACGTACCGGGTGTCTGGCAGGATTGGCTGTCTGATGCGAATGGCCTTTGCGCGGTGGCCGAATACCAGGGGCAAGCCATTGGACTGGTCAAGCTATCCTGCCTGGCGCCAGGTCAATGGTGGATCATGGGATTGCGGGTAGATCCGGACCATCAAAAGCTGGGTGTAGCCAGCCGACTTCACCATTACGTCCTGGACCAATGGGAACATAAATTTGGCGGAGTGATCAGACTTTCGACCCTGTCCATTAATTTGCCCATTCACCACCTGGCCGAACGTACCGGTTTCCGTCGCATTCTGGATTTATCCAGCTTTATTGCCAAAGCCGAAAGTCGCGAGACGCGATCCTACCAACCGGTCCAACCGGGTGAACTCACAGAAGCCTGTGATTTCGCCTGCGAAGCAGACAGCAACCTGCTCATGTTGGGTTTGATCGACCTAAGCTGGGAGTGGGCTGCGATCGACAAGCACATCATGCGAGCGGCGATCGACGAAAAACGTTTATGGTGGTGGCGCAAGCGACGTGGCCTGATCATGACAATCGAAGATGACACGGACGATATCCATTGCCCGTTGTTGCAATATGCCGGTTGTTCGATGGAGGACCTGAGTGTGCTGCTGGGGGATTTCAAAGCTTTCAGCCGAAAACTTGGTTTTGAGCATGCGCGATGGGTAGCCCCACTCATCCCGCAGGCGATCAAACCACTCGAACAGGCAGGCTTTTCCCGCAATTGGGATAACAGCCTGTTTATCTATGAAAAGTATGCGTTGAAAAAATGACAGGAGCACCCATGGCTGAATCAGATGACATCAAAATTGAAACGCTCGCAGAAAGTGAATTGTGTGCCGCCTGGAAGGCTGAAGAACCTGACGGCGAGACGACCTACAACCTGCAGATCAACAACGTAACCATCAACTTTTTTGAAGAGGAATGGAAGGATTTCATCGGTTTTACCAAGGAATTGGTAAAACGCTGATCGGTTCGGGTTTTACGGATTAACCACCGGTAATTTTTTTTCCATCCAGATCAGGGTATTCTCCTTGGTTAATCCTGCTGATAAAAGGGCAGCATCTCCACGCCCGGCGGGGTAATTTAATGTCAGCGACCGGTGCGCGGCGGGTGAGGTGATCGCGGCTGGTATCGCACAAAGTATGGCTTCATCTTCCAACCCTGGCGCTGGTGCCAGCCACAGATTATCCTCGGCAAGGTGTGAGGGGGTCCAACTGACGATGCCTGCCAGTTGCTGGTCCTGGCGTGCAACCCAGTGATGTATATAAAGGTCATTAAAGAATCGCCAGAGATCCTGCTTGAAGCCCGGCCGAAAGACATCCCGGCGAAAAGGCAGATTCCATCTCACAACCGGTGGATATATTTCATCCAACCAGATAGACTGGAGCTCCCAGTCGGCAGCTTTCCTTTTGCCGGGTTTGAAGGCTGGGTTTGAGATACTCGGTGGCGTGTAATGAGCCGGATCAACGATCCACGTGGCTCGCCGAATTCGCTCAACAAACCCCAGGCTGGTATAAATATGTTGTGCACCGGGATTATCATCTCGCACCTGCAACCAGGCTGCCTGGGAATTCTGGCTGGAACAGTAGGCCAGTGCCTGCTCAGTCAATGCCCGCCCTATTCCCAACCGCCGGTAATCTGGGTGTACGGCTACATTTGCGATCATGAAGACACGCCGGCCATCCTTGTTGACCGGCAGCAAACTGACGTTACCCGTGATCCGCCCTGCATCTTCCCATACATAACCGCTGACCGGCATCTGAATTTTGGTGTTCATAGCCCAGATCAAATACTGGGTGTTGCGAGCTGCCCGGCGCATCTGATCCAGGTAAACCCGACCGTCTGCATCCAGGTGGTCCTTGAAACACAACTCGATCAGGTCCGCGATCGGAGCCAGATCGTTACGAATATCGATGGGGCGTAGATTGGGAGAATTTAGCGGGAGCGTGGCCATCTGGAAGTATTTTACTCCGATTATGACCCGTATAGTTGCTGATTCATTAATGAACAGATTTGGTTTAACTCTTGCATCGCATGCAATGTGCTCATTGCGCGGAAGCAGTGAAGCCATCCTTCCGACCGGCGTGCCGCGGACGCCGGCCGGCTGTCAAAGGCAGAGGTAAATGACCGGGTCTGATAGATTTTCATTTCGATCCAGGGAAGCATTTAAGCGGGCAACGGAAATCGTCGAACGCTACGGTCACAACCGGATAGATACCGAACACCTCCTGCTGGTATTGATCGAGCAATCCGGTAGTCCTGTTGCAAAACTGCTTGATACCCTGGGTTTGGAGAACAATGTACTGATCGACCGAGTGGTTTTGAGCATGAAGGCCAGCCCCCGGACTGGCATATCAGGTGGAATGCGCGACAACCTGAATTTAACCGAGCGAACACGGTGCATCATCGAGCAAGCAGGTTTTGAAGCTGACCTCCTGGATGACAATCACATTGCTCCGGAGCATTTGTTTCTGGCAGTTTTTAATGAGCAGGGAACACCGGCTGTGCAGATCCTGGCGGAAAGTGGTCTGAATCGGAAGTGCGTCTTGGAAGCATTAAAGCAATATCGCACTCAGGACACTCTGGCTTGGGATGAGTGATTGTGTTGGGATTTAACCATCCCATGTTGTAGGATGGATGACGCTATTTTATCGGGTAAAACTTTATTTATTAATGAAAACAACATATCAGGTACTCTTATATAAATCATACAAGAACTATCCAATTCATTAACACCCTCGATGTTATAATTTCGGAACAGGGAAAACCTGCTGAAGGACAAACTATTATGATGAGATTCGACCGTTTTACTGAGAGAGCACAGGAGGCCGCCCAACGGGCAGCCGAGATCATCCAACGCTACGGGCATAATCAGATCGATACCGAGCATATCCTGTTGGCTTTGATCGAACAACCCCAGGGTGCCATCCCTCAATTATTGGAATATTTAAAAGTTGAAGCCAGTGGTCTGACCGAACGGCTTGACTTTATATTGAGGACCAGCCCCAAAGCCAACATTTTCGGTAGTGGTGCTGGTCAAATCTTCATCACCCCGCGTGTCAAACGTCTCATTGACCTGGCCAACGAGGAAGCCAACAAGCTCAAGGACGAATATATCTCGACCGAGCATCTCTTCCTGGCGATTCTGTCTGAACGTAATACTCCGGCTGCACGTTTATTGGAAGGTGCCGGCCTGACCCGCGATCGTGTTTTTGAAGCTGTTCAGCAAATACGCGGTGGTCAACGGGTGACCGACCCCCAGTCTGAGACACGCTTCAGAACCTTGGAAAAGTACTCCCGTGACCTGACGCAACTGGCTCGCGAGGGCAAGCTTGACCCGGTCATCGGGCGTGACAATGAGATTTTACGCGTCATGCAAATCCTCTCGCGCCGGACCAAGAACAATCCGGTTCTGATCGGTGAGGCGGGTGTCGGCAAGACAGCTATCGTTGAAGGCCTGGCTCAAAAGATCGCTGACAATGATGTACCCGAGATCCTGATGGGAAAGAAAGTCATTTCACTCGATCTGGGCGGCATGATCGCCGGTTCACGTTTCCGAGGTGAATTTGAGGAACGTCTCAAAGCAGCCATTGAGGAGGTGCAGCGAGCTGAGGGTGAGATTATCCTGTTCATTGACGAACTGCACACGGTGGTGGGTGCCGGTGCGGCACAGGGCGCCATGGATGCCTCCAATATGTTGAAACCAGCGTTGGCCCGAGGTGAGCTGCAATGTGTAGGCGCCACCACCCTGGATGAGTACCACAAACACATCGAAAAGGATGCGGCGCTTGAACGTCGCTTTGCGCCTGTATTTGTAGATGAACCCTCTATCGAAGAAACCATCCAAATGTTGAATGGTATCCGGGATAGATATGAAGCTCACCACAAGGTAACCTTCTCCGATGAAGCCTTGGTTCAAGCCGCCCGCCTATCAGCCCGATATGTTACCGACCGCCACCTGCCCGACAAAGCAATTGACCTGATGGATGAAGCGGCAGCCAAGCTGCGCGTGGCGCTGTATTCTCTGCCGGACGATCTTAAACAACTTAAAATCGAATTGGATCGCATGACTGCCGAGGAAGAACAGGCGGGTATCGAGCGTGATTATGAACGTGCTGCAAAGAAGAAAGCCGAGCGCCTAAGACTCGAAGCAGAATTTAGTGAGAAACGTGATAAGTGGGAAAGTGAACACAAGTTGGATGAGGTTGTGGATGTCAATGATATTGCTGATGTGGTTGCACAGTGGACCGGCATCCCAGTCACTCAGATGATGGAAACGGAATCACAAAAACTGCTTCAAATGGAAGACCGGCTGCATGAAAAGGTCATCGGCCAGGAAGAAGCCATTAGTGCCATATCCGATGCCATCCGTCGTGCGCGTTCAGGTCTCAAGGATCCCCGCCGCCCGATTGGCTCATTCATCTTCATCGGACCCTCCGGTGTGGGTAAGACCTATCTGGCTCAGGCGCTGGCGGAATTCATGTTCGATGATATAGAGGCACTGGTACGGATAGATATGAGTGAATATCACGAGCAACACACGGTTTCGCGCCTGTTCGGAGCCCCTCCAGGATATGTTGGCTACGAGGAAGGCGGGCAGTTGACCGAATCTGTCCGGCGGCGCCCATACCGTGTTATCTTGTTCGATGAGATAGAGAAAGCTCATCCGGATGTCTGGAATGCACTTTTGCAGATTCTGGATGATGGACGTCTGACCGATGGCCAGGGACGTGCCGTGGATTTCCGTAATACAGTCCTGATCATGACCTCCAACCTGGGGACGGAGTTCGTCCGCAGGGGTGGTTCTCTTGGCTTCCTACAGAAGAATGACTCTGAAGAGGAAAAGGATGCACATGTCAAGATCGAGAAGGCATTAAAAGAGGCTTTCCGACCGGAGTTCCTCAACCGCATCGATGAGGTTATCATGTTCTCGCCATTGACGATGGAAGATATGCGCCAGATCGTCGAATTGAATATGAAGGAAGTTGAAGATCGACTTGCCGAGCATGGCTTAAAGGTTAAGTTGACCGACAAGGCCAAGGAGTGGCTGGCAACTGTTGGATATGATAATAACTTTGGTGCACGCCCGTTACGCCGTGCATTGCAAAAACACGTGGAAAGCCCACTGAGTGTGAAACTCCTTTCTGGTGAATATGCCGATGGAGACACAGTTGTCGTGGACGTCGATGCAGATGAGAAGATCACCTTCCAGAAACAGGATATACCCAAAAAAGAAAAATTACCGCGAGTAGAAGAAAAAGCGGCATCATGAAAGCTGATCACGTGTAATGGAAATAAAGGGTTTTGGTCTCACCTGTAGTGACCCAAAACCCTTTTTATCAGGAACAGGATCCGGATAAGTTGAGCGTTTCTTTTCAACAGGCTTTCGATTTTCTTAGCGCTTCTCCTTTCTTCAGCCGATTGGATGAAGGTGAGCGCCGCCGTTTGGTCAGGGAATTCGACCTGATCAGCCTGACACCCGGCCAGGTCCTGTATCATCAAAGTGAACCAGCGGATGCAGTTTACTTTATCCTTGAGGGCTGCCTGACCGAGAAGCGGATCAAAAACCGGCGCGAGGTCAGCGAGCTATTGCTCCAGTATGGCGACTCGATTGGAGAAGAAGCTTTCATCCGGGGGGATTCATATCGGGCATCGGTCTCAGCTGACACCGATGTCATCCTGCTGCGTATTCGCGGTGATCGCTTGAGGGGACTGATCGATCAATATCCACGCCTGGCAGGCAGTCGTAACCTGTTGGCAGGTACAGCCCAGCTTGGCCGGGTGGTAAACCTGGATTGGCTGAATCGTAATGAAAAGGTCGTCTTGCTTACCCGCCGGCATCCTTTCTTCTTCTTTGCCCGTGCTTTAGGGCCTGGGGTTGTTGCAGTGATCGGCCTGATCCTGCTGATCTTGAACCTGCGTGGGATCACGAACTTCCCCCAATCGGCGCTAGTCGGGTTGGCGGCCCTCGTGGCGGTAATGCTATTGTGGATCTTCTGGGTCGGTCTGGATTGGGCTAATGACTATTACATCCTCACCACGCAACGTTTGGTTCGGACCGACCGTACCGCAGGCCTTTTTGATCGACGGGATGAAGTACCGTTGGGAAATATCATGGCGGTGGAATTGTCCAGCACAGCCCTGGGCACGATGTTTGGGTTTGCTGATATCACCTCTCGCACATATAATGTGCCGGTTGTGTGGCATGGTATTGCCAACCCGGCGCTGGCGGTTTCCCTGATCGAGTCCTATATCGAACGGGGGAAGGACAGCCATGCAGGACTCGAGATGGATGCCATGCAAGCCGCTCTCGATCGCCAGATCGATGGAATCGATCGGGAAGCAGGAAACGCTTCCACAATCGATACCGAAGCAACGCCACCACGCACCTTTCGAAAACACTGGATCATCCTGTTACGGAAGACCTTGGTGCCATTTATCCTGGGAACTTCAGTGCTATTCATCTTGTTGGGTGGCTTGACGAAACGGCTGGACATTCCAATGACCGGGCCCGGTAAATGGTTCCTGGGTGTGATGGTGATAGGTTTTTTCATGTGGTACCTGTATCAGTTCATGGATTGGAACAATGATATCTATCAGGTTACATCCGAGCAGGTCATGGATGTCAAGCGGACACCGCTCGGCCGTGAGGATCGCAAGACCGCCATGCTTGAAAATATTCTCAGCATCAATTACCGACGCAGGGGTCTGGTAGGCGTATTGCTGAATTATGGCACGGTGAACATCCAGGTGGGTACGGAGAGCCTGATCTTTGATTACGTTCGCGATCCATCCAGTGTACAGAGGGAGATCTTCCGCCGCATGGCCGAGCGCCAGGCGGCATTGCGCCAGGCGACGGTCGATTCGGAGCGCGAGCGCATGTCGCAGTGGATCACCGCTTACCATCGCCGCATCAACGATTGAGGCGGATGGATGCCTGCCGTAATTTTCGGGTAGAATAGACCCCATGTCTCTCAGAACCATCATCACCCTGCCGGATGCCAGCCTGCGCCGGAAAGCGCATAAAGTCACCACCTTCGACCGTGAATTCCAATCCCTGGTCGATGACATGATCGAGACCATGCGCGAAGCGCCGGGTGTTGGCCTGGCAGCCCCCCAGATCGCGGTCCCATTCCGTCTGATCGTGGTGGAGTTCGGTGATGAAGAGGACGAGGATAAACCCAAAAAATTATATGTGGTTGCCAACCCGGAGATCTCTGAATTTTCAGGTGAAAAGGTAACTGCGATCGAAGCCTGCCTGTCTGTGCCCGGCCTGGTCGGTGAGGTCGAGCGGCATGAGAGGATCGTTGTCAAAGGTCTCAATCGTTTTGGCAAGCCGGTCCAGATCAAGGTCGCCGGCTGGCTGGCGCGTATCTTCCAACATGAGATCGATCATGTAGAGGGCATCCTGTATGTCGACCGGGCCACGCGCGTCTGGCAACCGACGGAAGAAGAAGTACGGGTGATCCCTGACTGATGCGGCTGACCCACCTCGCCCTGACCGATTTTCGCCTGTACGCCCGTCTTGATCTGGAAATTACAAGACGGGTGGTTTTGCTGGTGGGTGGAAATGCCCAGGGAAAATCATCGCTGCTCGAGGCCATTTATTACCTGACGTCCTTTACATCCTACCAGGCTGAGAATGACCGGCAGTTGATCAATTTCAATGCTGCCCGCGAACGTCTGTCGGTTGCACGCCTGGTGGCAGATTACGAGCGTGCCGGGCGCTCGCACCGGCTGGAAGTGCGCCTGATCCAGGAGAGCAATGGTGCCGGCACAACACCACGATTCAGACGGGAGTTCTTGCTGGACGGAACCAAGAAGAGCTCCGGAGACCTGGTTGGCCACTTCAATTCGGTCATCTTCCTCCCGATCATGATGCGCATCATCGAAGGCAGCCCGGAAGAACGGCGCCGTTACCTCAACCTGGCCATTAACCAAACTTCCGCCGGATATGGCAAGGCACTGGCGGATTATGCACAAGCATTGACCCAACGTAATGCCTTGTTGAAGCAATTATCAGAACGGGGTGGGGATCCGTCCCAATTGGACGCCTGGGATGACATTCTGACCCGACGTGGCGCACAGATCATCCTGGCACGTATCACCGCCCTGACCGATCTGGAGCGCATTGTTCGCAAGATTCACCATCGCTTGACCGGCAGCAACGAGGTGCTGCGATTGGTTTACCAGCCGGCTTTTGACCCGCTGCCTGAGAATGGCTCCCAGATCGGGCTGCCGATCGATACGGTTGTGGACCGTTCCAACCTGAATGAGCAGGAGATACGCGAGGCATTTTCAACCCGCCTGGCATCTCTGCGGAAAGAGGAGATCGCCCGGGGCGTGACCACCATTGGTCCACATCGGGATGAATTACGCTTCCTGGCCAATGGGGTCGACCTGACCAGCTTTGGCTCGCGCGGCCAAGTGCGTACGGCTCTGCTCGCCCTCAAATTGGCCGAGGTGGAATGGATGAAGGAGCGCACCGGTGAATTACCCGCCTTGTTGTTGGATGAGATCCTGGCAGAGCTGGATCAAACCCGTCGCTCGGACCTTTTGGATGCACTGGCGGATGGCGGACAGGTCATCCTGGCCACCAACGATCTGGCGCTCTTTAAATCCGAATTCGTCCACGAAGTTGAATGCTGGCGGGTGGAGGGCGGAAGTCTGTCAGCCCTCGAACCGGATATGATTTGACGATGATTACCAGTTGAAGTAAACTGATGAATCGTACGATCCATCCAGTATAGGAGTTCGAATGCATTGTCCATATTGTGGTAAAAACCATCCTGAGGAGACTCAATTTTGTCCTCAGACAGGCAAGCGCCTGAAAAAAGTTGAACCTGCTCCAACACCTGAGAAGGCTGCTTCCACGAAGCCGAAGCAGTCATTGCTTGACCTAACCTCCCCGGGCACATTGATCCTATTGGGAGTGGTCGTTATTTTGGTGATCCTGATGGTGGTCATGCTTAGTCAACAAAACGGACAACCTGCCCAACCGGTACCCACACAGGATATTCCGGCCACCCTGGAAGCCAGCGTCAACATGACTTCGACCGCCCTGGCGCCACCGGCTACAGCCACGGCCACTCTGACCATCATTCCACCCACCCTGACATTTACAATAGCCCCACCCACAGCCTACATCCTCCCAACCCGGACTCCCATGGCGGGTGCGTACTCCGCCTGCCCGAATGCCTATCCTTCGGTATTGCATATGGGTGATGTGGCCATGGTTTCGATCGATCCGCCGAAGGAGAACAATTTGCGTGACAAACCCAGTACGGAGGCTCCGATCACAGGGACGATCGAACCAGGCGAGAAGGTCAACATCATCGGCGGACCGGAGTGCATGAATGTGTATGTTTGGTGGAAAGTAACCTCACAAAGCTCCACCCGTACAGGTTGGACAGCCGAAGGTGATTGGAATGATTACTGGTTGGTTAAAGTGGAGTAGGATACACGGATCCATAATGTGGACGCGTCAGCGTCCACTTTTTAATTATGGAGAAGGGATCAGATGAATTTCAAACGCCTGGCGGCAAACAGCACCATACGTAAGAGCAGCGCCCCATGCCGGTAGCGGCTGATATTGGTCGAACCATAAGTGCGTTCCTGGTAACGGATGGGGATATCCACGATCTTTAATCCCAATCGAGCAGCACCAAACAGCAGGTCGAAATCCCCGAAGGGATCGAAATCCCCAAAGACCTCCCGATTGGCAGCCATACGCTCATAATCCTTCCGGAAAAGAACCTTGGTGCCGCACAGGGTGTCCTTAACCGGTTGCCCGAGCAGCCAGGTGAAGGTCAGGCTGAAGAACTTGTTGCCGATGAAATTGAAGAATTGCATGGATTCCCGTGGCAATGGATAAACCAGCCGCACACCGTTGATAAATTCACCTTTACGGACTAGCAAAGCCTGGTAGAAGCGTTCCAGGTATTCTGGTGGGACGGTCAAGTCGGCATCCAGGATCATGAGGATATCACCCCTGGCGTTCTCGAAGCCGGTGCGCACGGCGTCAGCCTTGCCGGTGCCGGTCTGCTGCAAGGTCTGGCAGGTGACTGCGGGGTGTTTCTTCACCTCCCGCTTGATCACTTTCCAGGTGTCATCGGTCGAATGTCCTTCCACAAAGATCAGTTCGAGTGACCTGCCAAAGGGTTCCAGGCGCCTGAAGATCTCGGGGATGTTCCCGGCCTCGTTGCGGGCGGGAACGAGGATACTGACGGAGTGCTGTTTTACAGCTACCCGAATTGGGAGTGGCCGTAAGAGGTAACAGTTGGTCAACCCCCAGGTGGAGAACGGCCATAGTCTGGCCAGGAATTTATTGAAGAATGGGGTTAAGAGTGGAATATTGACTGGCAGGAGGATTTCAAGCCAATGCCGGACGACTTGCAGGTCTGACAGATTGGCAAGATTTTGGATATCCTCGGGAGTCAGCCAGTTCTGGGGCAGATTGGCCTTGGCGGCGCCTGTCTTTTCGGCCAGCCAGAGGGGGTTCTGCCATACCCGGCTGTAGCTGTTGATCAGGATGCGCGTATCGGGATGGCACAACCGGCGCACCTCAGCCAGGATCTCCTGGACGTCGAAGACATCGTTCAAGAGATCGGATAGGATGATGACATCGAACCTGCTTCCAAGAGGCAGGGCATGCCCGTCGGCCAGCAGGAAATGGCATTCAGGATGGTCGCTATGAGCCTGCTTGACGGCTTCAGACGAAAAGTCGACCCCAACACCGAAGGCAGGTGCCAGGCCTGCCAGGAGATCTCCCGAGCCACTGCCGATCTCCAAGATTCGGCTGGCGGTTGGGATATGGAACTTGAAGACATCCCGTAACCGCCGGTGATAATAACCACCCAGACCCTTGTGGGAGCGTGTCCGGGAGGTTACCCGATCCCAGTGGGCGCGGCGGATCTCACGATACTCATCGGCAAGCTGTGAAAAGGAGATTTGGGCGGGTTTGGTCACTGGTGATCGCCTCGAGGAGGCATGGGATGCCTACCCAGCGATTATAACCTCCCCGGTCTGATTCAATTGGGCTTTTATACACTCAGGGCATCCACCGTTTTTTGAACACGTGCCCTGCGGGTCTCAGCCTTTTTTGTATCCAGAATGACGTTTATATATTCCCGTTTGTGAGAAAATGAGAGTCTCTCCCAGGCAGCCGCAGCAGTGGGATTCTCGTTCAAGGCGGCAGCCAAGTCAGGCGGTGTCTCGACGGTCCGTGGCGTCGCATCCTGCCAGACGACCACGTGAACGCAGTCGCCCGGACCTTTGCCAAGCTTTTCTCGGATGGCTTTCAAGATGCCAATGCACGGGCCGGCGCCCATGTTGGCGATCGATCCACGGTAGGGGATGCCGTCGAAGGTGCAT
>Ga0208980_10001461_pt1 | contig 14293 bp, 13 predicted proteins | sample WetSurMetagenome_3_FD_187993 | JGI IMG/M metagenome (GOLD analysis project Ga0208980, IMG submission 187993) | Wetland microbial communities from Twitchell Island in the Sacramento Delta, sample from surface sediment Aug2011 Site A1 Bulk (version 2) | ecosystem: Environmental > Aquatic > Marine...
TATTACCGGCTGGACCGATTCAGCGATGCCGTAAGCGATTTGACCGAATCCATCCGGGCCAACCAGCCGGACTGGTCGGATTTCTCAATGCTCGGCGTCTCCTATTTCAATCTGAACCGCACCGATGAAGCCATTCAGGCCCTGGAGAAGGCGCTTTCCTTGAAGCCGGGTCAGAGCTCGATATCCGACATGCTGGCAAAGGCCTATTTCAAAAAGGGAGTCGCGGCTCTTTCGGCGAAGCAGTATCCGGCGGCGGTGCAGTCGCTGACGAAAGCGAAAGATTACAACCCCAAAAACGGCTACATTTATTACAACCTCGCCGAGGCCTATTTGTTCCAGAAGCAGTACCCGGCGGCGGAGAAGGCGCTGATCCAGGCAGCCGAATTGATGCCCCAGAGTCCGGACGTGTACGGCCGCATGGGCTTCGTGTTCGAAAAACAGAAGATGTGGGATGAGGCGCTGAAAGCCTATAAAAAAGCCGAAGCCATCAGCCCTTCAAAGTGGATTAAAGAGGCGATCGCGCGCGTCACCGAGAACAAGAAGCGCTAATAAATCCTCGCGTTGCCCCAAACCCGGAAGTTTCGCGCCTGCCGATCAGGGAGCCGTTACTTTGTAGGTCCCCGCGAAATTGCGCAGATTGCCGGATTCATCAATCACCGTCACCTTGTAGTTGTATTGGCCGGGAGCGCAATTGGGCTCGATCGGGATCACGGCTACCATGTAATCCGCTTCCTTCTCCGAAGCCGCCTGCGCCTGCATCAGGCGTCCGGACCGCTCGTCTTTGACAAAAACGCCCTCAGGCAGAAGATTGCCGGCGCTGTCCCTGAACAGCAGGCGCAGCTTCAACGCACCGCCGGGTTGGACCGCTCCGGGAAAGAGTTCGGTCTGCAAAAGCTCCGGGGCCTTCCCGGCGGACACGGTGATTTCATCGGCAATCTCGTGTTCGCGGACGCTTTTCAGCCAGGTTTCTTCCAGGTCGGACACGGGCGCTTTAAACGCAGTCACCAGGCTTTGGTTCAGTCCGGCCTTTTTAAGCGATTCGAACAGCTTGAGCGGGCGGTCCCGCCCATAGAGCTCACGGAAAGTCGTCAGGAACGTAATGCCCGGGGCTGCGCTGCGCAGGCAGCGCTTGCCTGCCGAGAATTCGGTCCAGGAACGCTGGACCTTCAATCCGAGCATCTGCATCTGGTCGAGAAGCTTCGAGATGGCCCACGCGCTTTCGAGATTGCGGGAGCTGTGCTCATATTCGTGCACCAGCAGCTTGACCATTCCTTCAAACAAGAACTCGGTATCCTCTCTTTCGGCGCCCTGGGAGAGCACGAGCAATCCCATCCGCGCGATTTCCCGTGCCGCGTGATGCAGGAGGAAGGTTCGCATTGCTTCGGCAGAGCCTGCCCGGCGCATCCCCAACTGGATGCTGCCGTGGAGGTAGCTGCAACTGATTTCGGGCGTATCCCAGCTGATCTGGATGAGGATTTTTTTGGGAAGGCTGGCGCCCGTCGCCCGGTTCATGAAGCCGTAGCAGCGCTCGAGATCCGCGATCGCATCCCTGCCCAGCGCCTCCCTTTCCGCCGGCATGCGGACGTTCACATGCTCGGAATTGATGCTGCCGATCAGCTGTGCCGCGGACGCGCAGGGGGAAAACAGACAGACGCCCCCAATAAGGAGCAGGGCAACTAAGGAAAAAATCGGCTTGAGCATGAATCCATCTCGGGCCCCACAGGAATTGCGGAGCTGTTTATTTCGAAAAGCTTTTGAGGGCAGCTTCTTCGTCGTCGTACCAGTCGAAGACATTCAAGAGCTTCGTGATATTGAGCAGATCGACGATGCGCTGGTTGGGGGACAAAAGCTTAAAGTCGCCCCCGGTCCGCCGGAGGGCGGTAAAACACCGGATCACTTCACCCAGGCCGGCGCTATCCATATAGGGAACTCTGGCCAGATTCAGAAGGATGCGCTTGTTCCCTTTTTTGAGAAGATCATCCACTGCCTTCTTAATTTCCACATCCCCATCGCCCAAAAGCATCTTACCGTCAGCATCGATGACGATTACGTCACCCATCTTCCTGGTCGAGAACTTCATGGATCCTCCGGCGCTTTACCCTGAGAAACTAACACAGCCTCGCAACGGCTGTCAATTTCGCCCGAACAAACGAGGAGCTTCTCTTCGTCCCGGACTTGCAGACTGCAATCCCCGATCCCATGGATTCCCGGGAATCGAAGGTTTCTTGATCGCATCTGGCGCCTGTGCTATACCATCAAGGTCCAGTATCTGCAGTCCTAAGGTCAATCACAGGAGTCTGAAATGACAGGCAAAATCCGTTCAATCATGGCAAGAGAGATTCTTGATTCCAGAGGGAATCCCACCGTGGAAGCCGAAGTCACACTCGAGAACGGCGTACGGGGCAGGGCGGCAGTGCCCTCAGGCGCCTCCACGGGAACCCACGAAGCCGTCGAGCTGCGGGACGGCGACCAGACCCGTTACCTCGGAAAGGGCGTGCAGAGAGCCGTGGAGAACGTTAATACGATCATTGCTCCCGCCCTCGCAGGGGAAAGCGTTCTGGACCAGAGAGCCCTCGATCAGATCCTGATCAATATGGACGGCTCGTCCAACAAGGGACACCTGGGCGCCAACGCGATACTATCGGTTTCGTTGGCCTCGGCCAGGGCCGCGTCGTCTGCCCTGGGGCTGCCTCTGTTCCGATACCTTGGCGGAACCAACGCGTGCATTCTGCCCGTACCCATGATGAATATCATGAACGGCGGAGCTCACGCGGACAACAACCTCGATCTTCAGGAGTTCATGATCGTTCCCGCCGGAGCGGAGTCGTTTTCGAAAAGCTTGCGTATGGGCGTGGAAACATTTCACTCCCTGAAATCCGTGCTTAAGAAAAAGGGATATGCCACAGGTGTGGGGGACGAGGGCGGATTTGCCCCCAACGTCAAGTCGAACGAAGAGGCGATCGAGCTGATACTGGAAGCCATTCAAAAAGCGGGCTACAAGCCGGGGCAGCAGGTCTACCTGGCGCTGGATGCGGCAGCCAGCGAATTTTACGACGAAAAGAAATATCACTTCAAAAAGTCTTCCGGGGCGCAACTCGACGCAGACAGGATGATCAAGCTGTATGAAAGCTGGGTGGAGCAATATCCGATCGTCTCCATTGAAGACGGCATGGCCGAGGATGACTGGCAGGGCTGGATAGCCCTGACGTCTGCGCTGGGAGAAAAAATCCAGCTGGTCGGAGATGACGTTTTCGTGACAAACGCGGAGCGGCTGCAAAAAGGAATCGCGGACGGTGTCGCCAACAGCATTTTGATCAAATTGAACCAGGTCGGCACGCTGAGCGAAACCCTGGACACCATAGAATTGGCCAAGGTCGACGGGTACACCAACGTGATCTCGCATCGTTCCGGCGAGACCGAGGATTCCTTTATTGCGGATCTTGCGGTGGCGACCAATGCAGGCCAGATCAAAACCGGCTCCGCCAGCCGCACGGACCGCGTCTGCAAATACAATCAGCTTCTACGCATCGAGGAAGAGTTGAAAAGCCGGGCCCGCTTTATGGGAAATCAGCTTTATTAGGAGCGCCGGCCGGAATCGGCGTCTGAAGCCCCCCGGATTCCCATCGGGGAGAGCTGCCGTAAGAGCTCCGGCGGAAATAATTCTGCCGCGACCCGGCCCCGTAGCAGAGGAACGAAATTGGCGAGTGATCCCCTTCTGGAAGTCCGGCATCTGTCTGTTTCCTACCAGACGACCTCAGACATCATCCGGGCGGTTCGCGATGCCTCTTTGCGGATTTCGGAGGGGGAGACGCTGGCGCTGGCAGGCGAAACGGGCAGCGGAAAATCGACTCTCGCTCAGGCGGTGCTGGGATTGACCGATGGGCAAGTCCGGGTTGAATCGGGTGAAATTTTGTTTCAGGGAACGAATCTCCGCTCCCTGAAATCGGGGAATTGGAAAAAGATACGCAGCCGGGAAATCGGCATCATTTTCCAGGACACGCGCAGCGCCCTGAATCCGGTTCTTACCATCGGCAGCCATCTGACCGAGACGCTTCTGGCTCATCAGAAAATCCCGGCAAAAAGCGCCCGGGCAAAGGCCATGGAGCTGCTGCAGGAGGTGGGGATCCCGGGAAGCTACATGAACCTTTATCCTTTTGAGCTTTCGGGCGGCGAGTGCCAGCGGGTTGGAATTGCCCTCGGGATCTGCAACAACCCGAAGCTGTTGATCGCCGATGAGCCTACAAGCGCGGTGGACTCCACCCTCCAGGTTCAGATTCTCGGCCTGCTTCAGCGCATGAAGGAGCGCTACAGGCTCGCTCTTCTTCTGATCAGCCATGACCTGCCGCTGATTTCCCAGGTCTCGGACCGGATTTCGGTGATGTATCACGGCCGCATTGTGGAATCCGGTCTCGTGGGAGAAGTCCTCGCTTCGCCCGCACACCCTTACACGCAAGGCCTGATCCAGTGCCAGCCGGATCTTCGCCATCACCATGAGACTCACCCCCTGGCGACGATTCCGGGATCGGCGCCGGTTTCAGGGGAAGAGGTCCCCGGATGCCCGTTTTCCCCGCGTTGCACAAAATCGATGCCTGAGTGCCGTGATTCCGTGCCCCATGTGCGGGAACTATCCGGAACGCACTGGGCGGCATGCATCCGGGACGACATGAGTTGAAAAGCGAGGCAGGAAGCCGGATGGCATGCATCCCTTCCGGCTTCCTGCTTTCGGCTTCATTGGATACCGATGAACGCGACCACACCTTTGTTGAGAATCCGGGGACTCTGCAAGGACTTCGTTTCGGGCGGCCTGTGGGGAGTGCGCACTCAGGCGCTCTGCGACGTGGATATGGAGGTTGCCCGGGGCGACATCCGCGGAATTGTCGGGGAATCCGGATCGGGAAAGACAACTCTGGCCCGTTGCAGCCTGCGTCTGCTGGATCCGACCCGCGGCGTGGTGGAATTCGACGGACAGGATTTGGCGGCGCTGAGCCCGGCCGCCCTGCGCCGCCGGCGCCGCGAATTCCAAATGGTTTTTCAGGATCCGTTCGCTTCGCTCGATCCCGCGATGTCTGTGGGGGAAATCCTGCGCGAACCCCTCAGCGTTCACAAAGCAGGCACTCGCAAAGCTCAGGACGAGAGAATTCGCGAGCTTATGCACGAGGTGGCGCTCGACGAATCGCTGATCCGGCGGAGCCCCGCGGAGCTCAGCGGCGGTCAACAGCAGCGCGTCGGCCTTGCCCGCGGCCTGGCCTTGAAGCCCCGACTGCTCGTAGCCGACGAGCCGGTTTCGGCGCTGGATGTTTCCGTCCAGGCTCAGATTTTAAATCTGCTGGCCGGCCTGATAAAACAATACGGTCTCACCCTTGTCCTGATCTCGCATTCGCTTTATGCCGTCCATTATTTGTGCACAAGCATCACCGTGATGTATCGGGGGCGGGTCATTGAGGAATCGCCGGCCGCACGGTTCTTCGAAGGGCCCAGGCATCCCTACAGCCGCCTTCTACTCGATTCGATGCCGGCGCTGCATTCCACCGGGCGCAAGAGCATTTCCGGGGAGGAAAAGGACCGGGAGCATTTCGCTCAGGTTCAGGCAGGCTGCTCCTTCCGCGCCCGCTGTCCGTATGCCATGCCGGTCTGCAGTGAAAAGATCCCGCCTTTGGCGGAAATCGGCCAAGGGGAGAAGGCTGCCTGCTTTTTGTATTTGTGATTCCGCCGCCATTCTGTTTACGGCTGATAAACGCGGACAAAACCTGATCCACGCTGAGATCACCAAATAATATATATATTTTCGGCGTTCGTCGGCGATTGTCCGCGTACGTCAGCGTTATTGGGTATTCCGGCAGGATAGTGTCTTGCCTTTTTCTGCTATTTTTGCACCGGTTCGTCGCTCGCGATCTGTCCATCCAACAGCCGGATAACCCGGTGGGCGTGGCTGGCGATATCGTGTTCGTGGGTCACGAGGATGATGGTATTCCCGCGCTCATACAGATTGTCGAACAACGCCATGATTTCGGAGCTTGTGGCGGAATCCAGATTTCCTGTCGGCTCATCGGCCAGGATGATGGAAGGATTATTGACCAGGGCGCGCGCGATGGCGACTCTCTGGCGCTGGCCGCCGGACAGCTCGTTGGGCCGATGGTACAGTCTTTCCCCGAGTTCGACCGACTGCAATGCTTTCATTGCGCGTTCTTTTCGCTCGTGAGACGGCGTCCCGTTGTAGATGAGGGGAAGCTCCACATTATGGAGAGCGGAAGCGCGGGGCAGGAGATTGAAGGTCTGGAAAACGAAACCGATCTCCTTGTTTCGAATATGCGCCAGTTCGTCGTCGTCCATTTCCGACACCAGCCTGGAGTTCAGGAGGTATTTGCCTTTCGAGGGCGTGTCCAGGCAGCCGATCAGGTTCATCATCGTAGATTTTCCGGAGCCGGAGGGACCCATGATCGCCACGTAGGACCCTCTTGGGATCCTGAAGCTGACACCCCTCAATGCATGGATTTCTTCGGCGCCCATTTGATAGGTTTTCCAGAGATCCTCGATTTCGATCAGATTCTCGCCGTTCGCCTTTGCGCTGTCCCCATTTGTTCCGCTCATCGCATTCCCCTCTGTTGAACTGCAGACGTTCAGTCTCCCTTTTCGGATTGAGATTTGGCTTTGTTGTCGATCTTTACGGCCGCTCCGTCTTTGATGGTGCGCAGTGTCTGGAAGCTCCCCGAAACAATCTCTTCTCCTTCTTTCAGGTTTTCCAGAACCTCAATCTCGGATTCTCCCGTGATGCCTGTTTTTATCGGACGGAAGCGGACTATTTTATCCGCATTGACAACGAAGACTCCCTCAAGCTCCTTTTTTGGGCTCTTATCCTTCCCGGAGTCTGCCCGGGCAACCGATTCTTTTCTCTTTTTGGTCAAGTCGGGTTCGCGATATTTCCCGTCCTTATCGACTTCCACATCCCGGACCGTGAGCGCCTGGATCGGCATAACGAGCACGTTCTGCCGGGTATCCGTGGTGATATCGCCGCTGCAGGACATTCCCGGGCGCAATTTGGGCGACGGATTCTTGAGAGTGACGATAACCTTGAAATCCTTTGCCTCCTGGGTTGTGCCCGAGGTCTGGATGGGGCTGTTGCCGATTTCGCTTACTTCGCCCTGGAAAACAACGTCCGGAAGAGCATCCACGGTGACCTCCGCGAAGTCTCCAATGCTCAGGTTGACGATATCGGTTTCATCCACTTTGAGCTCGGCCTGAATTACGCTCAGGTCCGCGATGGTCATGAGAGTCGCTTCGGGATTGCTCATGATTCCGGGCTGGGCGCGCTCCCCTTTTTCGACCTTGAGCTGAGTGATGACTCCGTCCAGCGGAGCGAAAAGCGTCGTCTTCTTCAACTGGTCGTTGGATTTGGTCAGGTCCGCTTCGGCGGACTTGGCCCGCGCGCGGGAGGCGGCGGCGGAGACTTTGTTTTGCTCAATGGTATTTTTCGCCGCGGCGATCTGGCTCTCCAGCTGCGCAACCTGGGCTTTTGCCACTTCGAGACGGGATCTGGAGCTCTTGAAGTCATTTTGAGCGGCCTCGTAATCATCGTGCGAGATCAATCCCTCCTCGCTAAGCTGCTGCTGGCGCCTGAAACTGCTCTGCGCTCTGGCAAGGTTGTTTTCCGCCTGTTCCAGCTCGGCACGCGAGGATCGCAAAGAAGCCTGATCGCGCATAAGATTGGCTTCTGCGTTCATGGTCAAAAATTCCTGGGAGCGGGCATCGGCGATGGCCGCTTCATACTGGGCTCGTCTGGAGCTCAGATCCGCGGCAGTCTGGATCGGGTCGATCCGCAGCAGAACATCCCCCTTTTTAACCGTGTTTCCTTCGCGGACGGGCAGTTCGGTGATTATGCCGGCGATTTCGGACTGGAGATCGACAAACTCCTTCGCTCGAATTTCTCCGCTGGCAGTGACCTTGGAGGTCAGGACATCCTTTCGCTCAATTTTGGCGGTTTGGACAACGATAGTGTTTTTGCGGTTGGAGCGGACGCTGGCGAAGACTATGATCGCCAGCAGAATAACTCCCCCGCATATAATCCAAATCTTTTTCCGCTTACCCATCCTAATCTCCATCTGAGGCAACGACGAATACTACGACTTGCCCGGACCAAAGGTTTCATAAATCAGCGCAAAAGATACCATTAATCCGCAGATTTCGTGACTGTTTTTGCGTTCAAGAGACAGGCAAAACCGGTCGCGGCGCAGGTGCACTTGGGGTACGGCTGTCCGCGGCAATTGCATATTACAGGGCACGGGCGTACAATGACTTTGATCAGCACATACAATTCATGCAATTCCTTGGAGAAGCAAATGCCGGAAGCCGACATCAAGCGCCTCATGAAAAGCCTCGGCGAATCCATCAACGAGACTCTTGGAGAATCCCCCAGAATCACTGAGCGCATCCAGGAAATACGGGATGCCGGGTATGAGGTTTTTCTCGTCGTCGAAGCCAAAATCGGTTTCGGCCGCAATAGCAGGGGGGCGGAAGAGGCGCTTTCCAAAAGTCCGGAGGGACCGGTACGGCTGCGCATCACCCAGGAAGACGCTAAGTTTCTCAAATCATTAAAGATATCTGCAGAATAGGGCATCCCGCGAAGTCTCCCGGCCGCAATTCGCTCGCACAGAAAATCCAGACGCTCCCGGCCGAAAGCTCCCCCTGTCACAATAAGACAATAAAAGTCATTTTCATAACACTGCTAAGTATATTACATTATTATGTGTGTTGGAATATTTTGGGATCATCCAGTAAAATCCTGTGGACTTGAATCAATTACCTCCGGCAGAACCGGAGGCTTGATTGTTTACCGATCAAGGCGGTTGAACATGCTGCACTGCCACTTGCACGCCGACTTTTGTCCTGCGGATCGGCGTTGGTCGGCGTTTTGTCCGCGTGTGTCGGCGTTCAAATACCCTGGAACGGCCAAACTCACCGCCCAAAGTATCACTGTCCGGGCATTGTTCTTCCGGTTCCAGATTTCAGGCTTATGCCCTTCAACCCGTAACCTGCCCTGCTTGAGAATGTGTATGGGAACCTGATCTTCCTTAGCGGGAGAGCGGGCGGAGCTTCAGTCTAGAAAAGCTTGCTTGATTCTGAGCCGGAGGGATTGGCCGGGGCTCCGGCATCCAAACCCTGAGGCCTGGTATCGCTCATATTGCATCGTCCTTCAAATATGGCCCCGGCTTCGATAATGAGGCACGGGGAAAAAATCTCGCCGAAAACCTTCCCTTCTTTCAGGATCTCCACTCTTTCCGAGGCGCGGATGGTTCCGTGGAATTCTCCGCCGATGACAATCCTTCGAACTGCAACTTCGGCGTCCACTTTCCCGCCCGGCCCGATCTCAAAAGTGGCATCGGAACGGACCTTTCCCTTGATGACACAGCTCGCTCTCAGGTTGTTGGTGCAGATGAGCTCTCCGGCGAATTCCACCCCTTCACCCAAAAGGCTGACCGCATCATCCCTTGATTTTCCCTTCAAGAATTGCATGGCTTGACTCCGTCGGATTGGCTTTTTCGACCAGGATTGTGTAAAGGCGCATCAACTCTTCCTGGCTATAATAGTGAATCCTTATTTCTCCTTTTCCCCCGGATTTTGCGTGGAGTTCCACCTTTGTCCCCAGAGCCAGGCGCAGGCGGTCTGTAGCGGCGGCCTCATTCGGATCCTGGACCCTGAGAAGTCTTGTGGGCTTTTCCTTGTGCTTCGCCCATTTTTCGGCTTCCCGCACCGACCAGTCCTTCTCAATAATCATCGCGGCGATTTTAGACATCTCCGAAGGGCTTGCGTTGGAGGCCAGGAGCGCCCGGGCATGTCCGGGCGAAAGTTTCCTGTCGGCAACCAGGACCCGGACGGCTGGCGGCAGCTTCAACAGCCTGAGGGAATTGGCAATGGTACTCCGCTCTTTTTTCAATCGAGCTGCGGCTTGCTCCTGGGTTATGCCCGTTTCATCCATAAACTGCTGATATGCCTGGGCTTCCTCCATGGGATTGAGGTCGTCCCGCTGAAGATTCTCAATCATGGCATATTCCAGAAGCCGGTCATCGGGAATGTCGCGGACCTGAACAGGTATTTTAAGCAGCCCGGCGCGCTGCGCCGCTGCCAGGCGGCGTTCTCCCGCAACAAGCTGGTAACCATCTGCCATGGGACGAACCAGCACCGGCTGCAGAACTCCGTTTTCCTTTATGGAAGCCGCCAGCTCTTCCAGGCGAGCTTCGTCCAGTTTGAGCCTGGGCTGTTTCGGATTCGGAACGATCCGATCGATGTCTACTTCATTCGATAAAGAAAGGACCGGTTTATCCTCGGGGATCAGGGCTTCGAGCCCTCTACCCAATACCTTTTTTTTCATGATTCAGTATTTCCTTGGCCAGCCGAATATAGCTTTCGGCTCCTTTGGACCTTATATCATAAAGCAACGCCGGCTTGCCAAAACTGGGAGCCTCGGCCAGCCGAACGTTTCTGGGAATCACCGTTTGAAGCACCTTGCCGGCAAAATGGCTTATCAGCTCATCCCGGACCTGCAGACTCAGGTTCGTCCTCTCGTCGAACATGGTCAAAAGGATTCCCTGTATGGAAAGATCCGGATTGAAGGTTCGTCGAATCCGTGCAAGCGTATCGAAAAGATCCGTCAGCCCTTCAAGCGCGAAATATTCGCACTGGATCGGGATAAGAACCGAATCGGCAGCCACGAGCCCGTTGAGGGTCAGGATATTCAGGGACGGCGGGCTGTCGATCAGGACAAAATCGAAACGCGAGAGAAGGGGTGCCAGTAGTTTCTTGAGAAGGAATTCGCGCTCCGGGAGCTCGATCATTTCTATGGCTGCGCCGGTCAGGTTTTTATCCGCGGGAACCAATTTAAGGTTTTCCAGTTCCGTATCCCGCATAAGGGAGACCAGCGGCTCCTCCCCGATGAGGGCATTATAGATGCTTTTATTGAGCGAACCTTTGACGACTCCCAGGCCGCTGCTGCAATTCGCCTGTGCATCGGTGTCGATGACCAGCACGCGCATGTCCGCCACCGCCAGGGCTGCGGCCAGATTAATTGCGGTTGTGGTCTTGCCGACCCCGCCTTTCTGATTGGTAACTGCAATTACTTTTGCCATGGGATTATTGCGCGCAAGCGAGAGTAGCACATTATACTTCGGAGGCCAACAATTCTGTGCGTGCTCCGGTATAGATAACTGAAAGGTATTCGGCACAACGGCAAAGCCCGGCAGTCCGGTGGTAAACCCTTCAAGAGTGTCAGCGTCAGTCGGCGCCAGGGTCGGCGCGAGTCAGCGTTTCCAAATCTGGCCCTGCAAAGCCAGTCCGCTGCACCCTGGAGATTTGCTGAGGAACTATCCGAGGCCCTGTGTTTCACGTGAAACAACCGCGCTTCCTTCGCTGGCCTCCCGTTTGTTTCACGTGAAACATTACCGCGGTATATACATCGAAAGCGTCCAGTTTTCCCGCCCCGGACACTTTTCGCTACGGACCCGTTTCATCAGAAGCCCCATGGCCTCCGCATCTTCAACCGCCAACTCCCTGCCATGAAACATCCAGAATTGTGTCTGCCCATGCGAATGGTCCCGCAATTGCAGAAGCTCGCTGCTTTTGATTCTCAAACCCTTCCATGTGATGTAGTCCCAGGTGCGAGCACTTTTGCCCAAATGCTCGTCCAGCCGCGCAGAATGCACCAGGGTGCCCTCCAGGCCCAGTTCGCTCGCCGCCGTCTCCAGAAAGGCCGCCCTTTTGGCCCGGCTTTCTATCATCTCCAGCCGCACCCCCGGAGCCAGTATCCGGAGGATGATTGCCGGAAACCCGGCTCCGCTGCCGATATCCAGAAGTGCGCACCGGCTCGCAGGCAAAAATCCCGAAGCCCAGATGCCTTCCCGGAACAAAGGGCCTATGGTCGTCCAATCGCTGCGCGCCGTCAGGTTGACGCGTGAATTCCACTTGGTCAATAATGCGAGATAAAGTGTCAGCTGTTCGGCAGCCCGTGATTCCATCGATATGCCGGATTTTTGGAGGAGGCTCTTCAATTCATCCATTGCATCCACAGTCAATTCCCCTTTTCAGGAGTTTCCGGATATGCGGCGGCGCGGCGCTTTTTTGCGCGGCGCAGCTCCAGCTGAACATTCAATATTGAAATGGCCGCGGGCGTTATTCCCGGGATACGCCCTGCCATGGCAAGGTCCTTCGGGCGGATTCTGCTCAGTTTCTCCTTTGTTTCGCGGTTCAGCCCGTCAATCTGCGAATAGTCAAAATCCTCAGGAATGCGCCGGGTGGAAATAGTGCGAAGCTTTTCCGCATCTCTCAACTGCTGCTGAATATATCCCTCGTAGCGGACCTCGATCTCAACCGATTGGGCCGATTCCCGGGAATCCAGCCACCGGTCGTGCAGTCTCAAAAGGGGCTCCATATCTCCAAGAGTGATCCCGGGGCGGCGCAGGATTTCTTCCAGCGTAGCCCCTTTGGCTTTTTGAGTATCGATCCTGGCCGCAAGGCCTGGGCAGTAAGCCTCACGGGGATTCCAGCGGTGCTCTTTGAGGAAACAGCGCAGCCGGTCGATCTCGTCATATTTGCCGAGGAAGCAGGCATAGTCGCTTTCGGGCACAAGTCCCAGGCGGTGACCCAGGGGCCGCAGCCTCCGGTCGGCATTGTCCAGGCGCAGCAGCAGCCGGAATTCGGAACGCGAAGTGAACATGCGATACGGCTCATCGACTCCCTTGGTTACGAGGTCATCCACCATAATTCCGATGTAGCTCTCATCCCTGCCAAATAGGACCGGATCTTTTTTCTGCGCGCGCAAGGCGGCGTTGATCCCCGCGACAATCCCCTGCGCCGCAGCCTCCTCGTATCCTGTTGTGCCGTTAATCTGTCCGGCATGGAAAAGCCCCTGAATCCGCTTTGTCTCCAGGGTTGGGCTCAACTCCGTGGGCTGGATGAAATCGTATTCGATGGCATAGCCCGGGCGGAGCATGCGCGCATTTTCAAGTCCCGGAATCGAGCGGAGCATCGCCAGCTGAACCTCTACCGGCATGCTGTTGGAAAGCCCGTTGAGATATATTTCCTCGGCATCCAGGCCCTCGGGCTCGAGGAAAAGCTGATGGCGCTCCCTGTCCGCAAACTTGACAACCTTATCCTCAACGCTCGGGCAATATCTCGGTCCAATGCCGGTAATGAATCCGCCATAAAGCGCCGATCTTTTCAGGTTTTCCCGGATAAGGGCGTGCAGGCGATCGTTGGTGAATCCCAGATGGCAGGAAACCTGCGGCAGCGAACATGCCCGTGTGCGCAGAGAGAAGAAAGTCGGTTTTTCGTCGCCTTTCTGCTCCTCAAACCGGGCGTAATCGATCGTCCGCCGGTCGATTCTGGGCGGAGTCCCGGTCTTGAGCCGGCCAATTTGAAACCCGATCTGTTTCAGGTTTCGGGCAAGCGGAACCGAGGACGACTCACCCATGCGACCCGCGGCAAAGCTCTGATCTCCTATCCGAATCAGTCCATTCAGAAACGTTCCAGTCGTCAAAATAACGGCGCACGACCGGATTTCCTTCCCGTCCACAAGCCGAACACCCTGGATAATCCCTTTGTAATCAATAATTTGCGCCACTTCAGCCTGGCGCAAAATCAGGCCCTCCCGGCTCTCCAATAATCTGCGCATCTCACTGCAGTATCTGGTTTTATCGGATTGACAGCGCGGAGCCTGGACTGCAGGACCGCGGCTGGCATTTAACAGTCGAAATTGAATTCCGGTTTTATCCGCAACTTCTCCCATGATGCCGCCCAGGGCATCGATTTCGCGCACAAGATGCCCTTTGGCGATGCCGCCGACAGACGGATTGCATGACATCCGGGCGAGCAGCCCCGTATCCATGGTGCAGAGCGCCGTCCTTGCTCCCATGCCAGCCGCGGCCGCAGCAGCTTCGCACCCCGCGTGCCCGCCTCCGACGATTACAACGTCGTACTCTTCATCAAACCCAGCCACCGTCACTCCGCTTCAAGGCCGCAGACCGCCCACTCCGGCTTCCCCAAAGGCCGCCGCGGCGGATAAACACCTGTGAATCCGCTATTTCCCAATGCAAAAGCGGGAGAATATTTCCCCCAAAAGATCCTCAACCTGAGTTTCGCCCGTAATGGCCCCCAGTTCCCGTAGCGCCTTATGCAGATCCGCAAGAACATATTCCTCCGATACGCCTTCGCGCAAAGCGCCCGCAGCGCCCGTGAGATGCCGTTCGGCGGCCTCCAGGGCTCGACAGTGCCTCAGGTTGGTCACCATTAAACCCTCCCGGCCGGCCTG
>Ga0208980_10001462_pt1 | contig 14293 bp, 9 predicted proteins | sample WetSurMetagenome_3_FD_187993 | JGI IMG/M metagenome (GOLD analysis project Ga0208980, IMG submission 187993) | Wetland microbial communities from Twitchell Island in the Sacramento Delta, sample from surface sediment Aug2011 Site A1 Bulk (version 2) | ecosystem: Environmental > Aquatic > Marine...
TCGGGATGGCGCGGGCGAGACCGAAGTCCATAAGCTTCGCTCCTCCCTTTGTCAGCATTATGTTTCCAGGCTTGAGGTCGCGGTGCACGATGCCGCTGCGATGCGCACAATCCAGTGCCTTCGCGATCTCGATCCCGCAGCGCAATACATCCGCGAGCGGCAGCGGCCCTCTTGCGAGACGCGCGGCGAGCGTCTCACCTTCCAGATACTCCATCACCAGATAGTCGATGTTGTCCTGCCGGCCGATGTCGTGGAGGGAGCAGATATGGGGATGGCTGAGTTGGGAAATCGAACGGGCTTCGCGTTCGAACCGGGCACGGACCTCGGGGTTCGTTGAAAGATGGGCAGGCAGGACCTTAATGGCCACGACTCGGCCGAGACGGGGGTCCTGCGCCTTCCACACTTCCCCCATCCCGCCCATGCCGATGAGAGTCAGAATTTGGTAAGGACCGAGTTTACTTCCGGCGGCGATTGTCATTTTTCCCCTCGGGCCTGATGCTCATCGCTGCGATAGTAGCCATGCGTCCTGCCGATCATGGAGAATTCCTCCACCGGCACTTTGCGCACTGCAATCAGATAAATGTGAAGTTGGTGCGATTATATTCCAGTCAGTTCAGCATTGGGTAGCTGAATCTAGAGCACTTGCTTGAGCGAATCGGCTACCGGAGATCGGCACGCTCGCAAGATAGGGCGTTCTGGGAAATTTGGTGATTCCCTCAGGTTATACTTCGCCGGCTGCTCGTTAGCCCGCATTTCTACACCACCCTTCTACCGCGGGGGCGGATCCGGGCTAGTCGTCTAAGATTTGGTGACTGCAAGCGCTATCTTGCCGGAGTATTTACCTGCCTTAATTTCTTTTTTAACGCCGTTAACCGTCATGGTCACTTTGTAGCCTTCTGGAGCAACGATGGTAGCGCCCTCTGCAATAATAAGGCTCGTCAGGTAGGACGTCTCGTCGACGACCCATTTGGAATTCCCATCAAGAGATAACTTCATGCCATATTTGTCGCCAGTCGCGCTGTAAGTATCTTTTACTTCGCCGATTATTTTATAAAGATTTGTCTTGTCCGATATCGCCATAGCCTCACCATTGGGGCCCTTTGCATGCTCGGCAACAGACGTTGTGATAGCGCCCGTAATGGTCGCTTTCTCGAGAGTGACGTCGACATCGCCCTCAGTAGTCATGGAAGTGATGATATCGCCACTCAGGGTCACATTTTTAAAGGTGACTTTAGGACCACCACCAGCGGCACCACCCGGCATACCCATGCCGCCAGGAGCCGCACCACCAGCCCGAGCACCACCAGCACGATCACCACCAGGAGGCACACCACCGGCCCGAGCACCACCACCGCCGGGCATACCATTATTCGCAACCATAAAGGGATCATCATGAAGCATCGCCTGGAAGATAACGCCACTTTCAGAATTCAGTTCCGCGTTGTCAACTACAATAGTAGGGCTACCGCCCTTTATCTGAATCGCAGCTTTTTTAGTATTAAACACAGTGCCTTTGTCAATGGTCAGTGTGGTAGAACCACTGTATGACATAGCGCCAAGCCGCTTGGAATTCACCACGGTGCCATCGGTAAAATGCGCAGAACCGCGTTGCATAATCAGGGCATAGTCCACGACGTTAAACGTGCACGCACTGTAGGTATTAGCATTTCCGTCCGAAAATGCGCCGTAACCGCTTTCAACGGTTTCGATAATGCAGTTGGTTGCATAGAGTATCGAGTCTGAACTAACCTGGTCGGTTGAAAGCGCTCCCCACCCATAGGACTTGATGTGGGAGTTATTGTAATAGGCTTGCCCGTTGCCCATAACTATAGTGGCACGCGTATTGCCTACGCAGCCCAGCATCCAGGGCACTTCCATAAAATTATCACCTGCCTGCATGCTCCCTTTTTCCCAGGAAAATGAATAGTCACTCGGCAATGTCCCGCTATGTGTTTCGATATCGGCATTATTGATCTTCGTGATGCTATCGCCACCGACCCAGATTGCCGGCCTCACAGCGCCGGTGTTATTAATCTTGGCATTCTCTATAGCAACTTCTGCCTTTCCGTCAGTCTTGATTGCGGCGCCGAAACCGGCAAAGTCGTTCCTTCCGTTCCCTGTCATGTTGACTACAGGATTAATAATGGAATAAGAAGACTTGTTATCGCCGGTTACAATGATGCCGTTGAAATTGTCTCCGACCGAGGTGATCTTGACGTCATTTGCCGACGTATCCGTCACCGTTCCGCCGACTATGGATGCCGCAACAGATTTCTCCGGCACATATTTACCGTCACTTACGTAAATGGCTGTTCTGAATTGGTATGTCTTATTGTTCTTATCTACAAGGATTTTATCAGTAACTGCGAGCGAAATTTTGCCCTTGTAACTGCCTTCTGCAATTGGCGTTTCAACGCCGTCAACCGTCATGGTCACGCTTTTGCCTTCCGGGGCTTTGATGGTAGCGCCCGCGGTAATGGTCAGATTGTCTATGTTGGTAGTCTCATTGACTTCCCAACTGGTCCCTGATGGAATGTTTTTACTCGTACCACATCCTGCCAAAGGCAGCATTAGCATTATTACGGCGAATATCACCAATAAATTCCCAGGGTGTCTTTTCTGCATGATCATTTGCTACCTCCTTTAAAATAGTACTCAGGGTATTTGCTTCTGCGCCTTTTTGACTGTAAATTGGCCATGCACCGTATCAGGCAGCAACCATATTACTGCACTCCTGTTAATCGTACATTTCATCCGTGTGGCTCTTATTCTAAAACTGGCTATAGAAGGCCACTTTATCCTTTGCAGACCTATTTTGCAGGCTTGCCGTAGCTGAAGGTCTCACTGAATGTCTTATAAGGTTCCGGTGGAGCAGGCACAAGTTCAGGGATCCAGGTTGTTGTATAAGGATTATCGTAAGTTGTTGGCTGGCGTAAATTCGATGCCTGCTGAGCACCGCCGCGTCCGCCACCACCCGGAGCACCCCCCCCTCGAGCTTTGGCCATGACCTTACTTTCATAGTCTTCGGAAAAATTCCTATTTGACGGTGACATAAATATCCTGTAAACGTGGTAATGAAGTATCTTCCACTTACCATCCTCTTTCACGAAATCACAGGCATATTTTGTCCATGCATTCATGCCCAACGGTTTGCCGGTCACAGGATCAGAGCCTCCTTCAATTCCAGGAGACTTCCACACCCCTTTAGCTGTCTGACCGTCTTCTGCTACTTCGATAACAGGCGTGGTGAGAGTGTGTATGAAGATCGTTCCCGGCGCAATGCTCCCTCCTCTCGGGCCATGCTGATCAAGAATTTCTTTGACTGCTTCGCGGCCCACATAGAGACCCATATGGGCAACCTCCCAGCTTATATCAGGATTATTTTTAGCAAACTTCGTTTCAATAAATTCAGGGTCTTTCTGCACCTCGTGCTCCCACACATATCTGCCCATCAAGTTCTGTATTTCATGAATAGCATCAAGACGATCAAGTTTTTTTTGGTATGCTTCATTAGTTGCTTCCAATTGCTTGAGTCGCTCCTCGACGTTCTTTGCCCCTGATTGTCCGCAACCCGTGCAGCATGTCAAAATAAAAATTGCTATAGCAGACAGAAGCGTGCTTGATCCGAAGAGCGTAAGATGTTTTATCATTTTATACTTTTTCATCTTATTGTCCCCTTTTTGAGATTGTTTTTATTTTAGAATTTTAATTCGTACCAACAGGAAAAAATAATTTAAAAGCAGGCGCTCGTTCCGCCTATCAGCCGGCAAGATCTGCCAGCCTCTCCCCGAGCATATAGCCCTCGGTCATGGCCATGCCGATGCTTATGCCGGATAGTGGGCTCTGGTACACGACGATGAATCGGCCCCCGGCATTGTTTCCCGCTGCATAGAGGCCCTTGATGGGTTTAAATTCCGAGTTAAGCACGCGACCATCCGCATCCGTGTCGAGGCCGGTGGTCGCACAGAGACCGGGCATTAGCCCCTGCCCGAATTGGGTGTTTGAGCCGCCATGTCTGGTCATAGTGCCATAGAACGGCGGGTCTTTAAGCGCGGTCACCTTCAGGATGCGCGCGTCTTTGCCGAAGTCTTCATCCGCACCCTTTTCGCACAACTCGTTATACCGCGCAATCTCTGCCAGGGCCTTCTTCTTCGTCTCGCCCTTATAGCAATCCATGTAGTCGAGAAGTTCCTCTATCGTATTGGCGCAGTAAACATTTCCTCCCATCATAGGACCCCCCTGACCCCTGCCCGATTGCCCGTCTTGGGATGGGGGACCGGGTTTTATGTTGTCCAGTCGCGCAAGTGTTCTAGGCCAGTTGATTGTATGAGCAGTATCAGGCGCCATGTGACGCGGCGGCATCATCGCAAGGACCTTCTTCCAATTCGCATCATGCAAAGTAATAGTGAAACTGCCTTTCGGCTTGGAAATGGTACTGCCGGCAGCCTCGTCGCAAAACCGTTCGCCATTGCTGTCGAGCTGCAGATGCCACCCTCCGACGCCCGGCTCAGTGCTGGCATCAAGGCCGGAATGGGGGCCGATCTCGACATGGCCGCCGGCCCAGATGCCGAGCTTGATGCTGGAACCATCGCGGGCAAGCGAGCTCATTGAACTACTCGTCAATATAAGGTTGAGATCCCCCCGCGCCTCAGCCTCGTGGCGTAGTTGATCCAGGATATCAACGACCATCTCGCGGTTCCCCGAGAAATCACCTGCGCAGAGGGCCACAGCTTTCTTAGCCTTGAACCGGAAATATTTTCCGTCCGCCCTCTTGGCAACAACGCCGGTGACTGCCCCTGAACCGTCAACATCGCATATCTCAGCATGGTGTTCGAAGAACCATTTAGCGCCATCAGCCATGGCCTTCTGGTGATGGATCTTCATTACCTCCGGCCATCTGAATTTGCCGTTGGGGTCGGTCATTTTACGGAAGATGGTGGTTCCGTGGTAGAACCTCCATCCGGACACCTCTGTCAGGACGGTCGGCTGCGGGGGACAGCTCATGATATGGGAGTTTTCGGCCAGCCATGCCTTATCGAGATCCTTGATGACCCAGTCGAGGATCTTGCCGCTGTTTTTCGCAAAATAGCTTGCCCGCTTGGGATTGTGGCGGATTACATTGCGGCGGGCCCACTCCCTGATGAAATCGTCCTCATTGATCCTGGGGGCGCCATGATCCTGGGCATACTGGGAATTGATGGTCCCGACCTCAGTGCCGACCCAGGTGTAGTCCTTTTCGGCCTGGCTCTCTATTACAGCAACGGAAGCCTTTTTCATGGCAGCGACGCGCGCACAAAGCAGGCCGGCGGTACCGCCGCCTACAACAACAATATCAAAAGTCCCGCCATCCGAAATAAGACCCTCGTCGATTGGATCGGGCTTGTCTCTCCAGGATTTTGTGGTCGTTGTTTTTTCGCTTGTGGATTGCGCGGCGACTGCAGGATGAGCAGCGGCGATGGTGGCTATAGCGCCGGTTGCGGCAACACTTTTCAGAAGGCTGCGCCGATCAAGGTTTGTTCCGGGCTTCCTTTCATTCTTAGACATATTTCCCCCCTCCCTGGTAGCACTGTCAGAAAAACTAATCCCTTATTCCAGAGTCTATGAAACGCGATCCTGTTTCCTTTATAAGCGTTTCCATCCTGGGAGACAAGAGTAAAGCAGAAAATGAATCGCCATAATCTGCACTGCGTTTTTTGTTATATTATGAGCGCCTGACAGGTCAGATCGTCGGCTCCTTCGCTTGCGTAGCCTTTTTGATTCAAGGTTGCATTTTAATTTTTGCTTGGGGCATCAGAGGCTGCAAAGGAAATGCGAACGTAATATGTCCAGGTAAGAGGTGTCACCCATGTCAATTCCAAATGGACCAATGAACAAACATTTTATTCTAAATTTCACACCCACAGGCATGATCCCAACCAAGGAGATGACGCAGAAGGTCCCGATTCAGCCTCCCGAGATTGTGGAACAGGTTCTTGAAGCTGCCGACCTGGGCGCGAACATGATCCACCTCCACGCACGCGATCCCGTCAGTGGAAAACCGACGTACAAGAAAGAGGTCTATGCCGAAATCATTGCCGGGATCCGGGCGAAGAATAAGGAACTGGTCCTGTGTGTCTCGACCAGCGGCCGCGATTTCCCGGGCTTTGAAGAAAGGTCCCAGTGCCTTGACTTGAAGGGCGAGTTCAAGCCTGACATGGGCAGCCTTACTTTAAGTTCGCTCAACTTCAACAAACAGGCGAGCATCAATGCGCCGGACATGATCAAGGCCCTGGCCCGGAAGATGCTGGATAACGGGATCAGGCCGGAGCTTGAAGCTTTTGATCTAGGTATGATCAATTACGCGATCTACCTCATGGAGAGGGGCCTGATAAAGCCACCCTGCTACTTTAATTTGATCCTCGGCAACATTGCCTGCGCCCAGGCAAACCTTTTAAACCTGGGTCTTATGATTAACGAGCTTCCGCCGGGATCCATCTGGTCAGTCGGCGGGGTCGGGGATTTTCAACTCAAGATGAACGCACTCGGAATCGTGGATGGCGGCGGCGTGCGGATCGGGCTCGAAGATAATATTTATTTCGACGCGGAACGGACGCTATTGGCATCTAACCGCGACCTCATCACACGGATCCTGGCGATCGCTGCGGCCATGGGACGCACTCCATACTCGCACAAGGAAGCCCGGACACTGTTGGGTTTAGGGTAATGACTTGAAGTGAGAGGTGAGAGAGGTGAATGGGGAACAGAAAGCATAGAAGAAGGAGTCGGGATGAAAAGAAAAAAACGTTCATGGTCAAGCTGAAACGTGCCGGTGAACTGTTTCGAACAGAAGGCTTTCTTTCAACCCTGCTGTCAAGCATGCATCTGGCGGGGATTTGGATTTACCCTTTTTATTTTATGAGAGAGGTTCTTCCGCCGGAGATTCCTTCCGGCTTGACCGCTTTGCCTGAGGGGTTCGAGTTTTCGATCTTTTGTCTCGACGATGTCATGGTCATTAGCAATCTTCCTGAAAGGCAAGGCTATGTCGAGGCAGAGGATGTAATTGACAGATTTAATGAAGGTGACATGTGCTTTGGGATCAAATGCGGAAGCGAGATTGTGGCGTTCACCTGGGTCTCTTTCGAAACAATCCGGGCAAAAGTCTATCAGCCTAAGATAAGAGAAAACGAGGCCTATCTTTATGATATGTATGTTCTCAAGGCTTTCCGCGGAAAGAATCTGGCGCCGATCCTGCGCTACAAGGGTTATGAGGCCCTCAGAGGCATGGGGCGCGATACGTTCTACAGCATAACGAAATTCTTCAATACCGCCGCCTTTCGATTCAAACAAAAGCTCAACGTGAAGGTCGTTTTTCTTGGAGTGTATATTGCGCTTTTTAATAAGTGGTATCGGGGCCTGTGGATAGTGAAGAGATATTGATTAAAGACCGGCCGGGCGGAAGTTGCCGCTGCTTTCTCGATATGGCGGGAATCAAGGACTGATTTAATCAGCCTATCGGGGCCGGCGTGTTTGGAACCAAATTCATGAGAAAATCTTCGCAAGGCAAGCAGAGAATGTCGTTGATCTTTATTCGTTCTTTACCCCCGTACAGCAAGCAAGATTTCGCTTGTGGATAGTCCTCCAGGAAAGCCCGCAATGATCGGACGTCCTTGTTGGAAACCGTCCTCGACCGCTTGACTTCGATAGCAAGGAAAGTATCTTCACCGTAAACGATAAAATCAACTTCGAGCCCAGCCTTGGTGCGCCAAAAATATAGCGCTTTTTCCCCTTTGCTATATGCAACCCACGCCCTCAGGTGTTGGGCGACCAGACCTTCTAAACAAGCCCCGCCGATCTCCTCCGGAGAGTCCAGGAGGCCTTTCGGGCGAAGTGACCGAAACACGCCCGCATCCACATAATAGAACTTCGAGTGCTCAACTAGTTTCCGCCGTGCTCTTTTTGTAAAAGGTTGCAAGCGAAAGCCCAGAAGCAAATCTTCCAGAACCTCGATAAACCCTTCAACAGTCTTTCGGTTGACTTGGCACTCGCGTGCTACTTGGGATGTGTTTAGCAGCGATGCATGCGAGAAACTCATTGCCTCCAAAAATCTGGCAAAGTTGCCGACATTGCGGACCAAACCCTCAGCCTGGACTTCCTCGCGCAGATAGAGTGAAGCGTATGACTTCAACGTCTCAATTGGCTCAGCGGAATTCAGAACTATTGGAAGCATCCCAACCTCGAGATTTCGCGCGAATTGGAATTGGGGACCAAGTTCTGCCGCCATGAACGGATGCAAGGTTTTCAGAACCGCCCGACCTGCAAGGAGGTCGGTTCCGCCTTGTTTGAGTTTGCGAGCGCTGGAACCGGTGAGAATGAACTGCACTCGTTTGCCAGGTTCGGCTTCCATTAGACGGTGGACTTCGTCGAGGAGGCTTGGGACCTTCTGAATCTCATCCACTATGACCGTTTTGGCTTGGCCGCTGCCGGAAATCACATCTGCCAGTCGTTCCGGGCCGGCGAGATATTTGCGAAAAACCTCCTGATCAAGCAGATCTATATAAATCGCGTCGGGCAAACTCTGCCGTAACCAGGTTGACTTTCCGGTACCTCTAGGTCCAAACAGAAAGTAACTCTCCTTGGGAGCAGTGAAAAGTCGCTTCACTAGTTCCATAAACGCCGCCTTTCTGGAGATAGCGATGCCATTATGTCTGATTATGCTGTTTTTTGCCAGGGAAATTGTTAGCTAATAGATTGCGGAAGCACCCATAGCATCCGTTCAATCAAAATAACGCTGCCAGGATAAGAGTCTCTCTACCCAAAAGCAGTGCCAGCGAGAGACTTTGTTCATCTATTGCCATAGTACCAAAGCTCACCGGGGAATCTGTGGTTCTGAAGTTTTTCGAGCAGACAAGAGCTGCGCCACATTCAGCATGCAGTTCAGTCATTATGACAGCGTCTAAATATGGCGCATGGCTCAAGGCATAAGGGAAAAAGCACCCGAAACAGAAAGCTTCAACTGCCTTTTCAATCTTTGTTTTCAGAAGGAACTCTAAAGCCTCTTAGTGTTTTCCCTATTCAGCGTGCCAGTTCAAAGGCTCTTTAGATACCTGGCGACATTTTCACCTGCAAGAAAACCGCTTGAGAAGGCCCAGGAGAGATCATTAAGCACCATGCGCTTCACGCCGCCCACAACGACATGACGGCCCGTGGCAAAGTCGCCGGTGACGTAGAGGCCTTCAACAAGGCTCTTGCGGTCGGCCTTATATGCCTGCATCTCTGGATTTACCCGGACCCCGCCGAAGGCCCCGTCACTGCCGACACCCTCCTTGGAGGCATAGTAGGGCGGTTTGTTAATGGCCACGAGATACTCCTTTTTCTTGTAGCACCCAAGGTCGGCGCCAGTTGCACAATATTCGTTATATGCCTTCACCGTCTCCAGGAAGTTCTCTCTATTGACGCCCATCTTGTCTGCCAATTCTTCCGGGGTGTCGGCCGTGAGTACGGTTTTACCGCCACCTGCCAGGTTCCGCTTAATATCATTTTGGATCTCTTCTATGGTTTCGGGAAGACTGACCGGCGGACCCTGGAGTTGCGTTGTCCTGAGGTCAGCGCATTTGCCGGCCTTAACGCATTTCTGATACTCCAATGTGGCTGCAAGTGCATTTTGATCAAAGATATCGTAGGAGACGCCTTGGGTCTGCTCGCACTGAATATAGCCGCCATCGAACAAACCCATATGTATAACGGGTTCACCGCAAAAGCGGTTCCCCTCCAGATTGACGGTGATGACATAGGGTGAAACGGCCATGGAACTGAAGACCTTGCTCTGGCTCATACTTGAAGGGCCCATATAGTGAATGCATAAACTGTCATAGTCTACAAATGCTCCGACCTTCTCTGCCAGGGCTATACCATCGCCGGTATAATAGGAGCTCGTATGACCGATAACTGAAATCCCTTGGCCGCCGGGTGCGCCGCCTTGCCCGCCGGGTGCGCCACCTGGGCCGCCCTGACCGCGACCCATCTCCATAGATTGCGTTGCGGCAACGAATTTGGGAGCGTATTTTTTCATCAGCTCACTGTTGCTTATCCAACTGCCGGTTGCAAGTACACAGGCCTTGCAGCCGATACGAACATAGCCTTTATCCGACTTTGCAATGGCTGCAACGATCTTACCGTTCTTCACCTCTACATCCACAACCGGATGTTTTGTCAGGACCTCAACGCCATAGGTCTTGGCTTTCCCCTTTATTATATTCATTACAAATGCACCGTAACCAGTTGTGGAACCATAATCGGAATCCATCTGAGGTCCAAGGGGCTCGCTATCAATCACTCCCAGATGGTATTTGGCGGCAACGAACTTGTCCTCGATATCTCCGCCCAGTTCGCACACCCAGTCAAAAAATTTGCCTGTACCGAGCAGGCAGTTGGTGACGAGCTTTGGGTCCAGCCTCCAGTCGAGCTGATCCATCATCGTGCGTGCATACTCCACGGTCGTATCCGGAATGTTGCGCTTTTTCTGCCATTTGCTGCCGAAGGTGCGCATTGTACGCCCTGACTGGGCGCCTCCGCCTGAAAAAGCGGCCTTTTCCAGGACGATAACCTTTTTGCCTGACAGCTGGGCAGCGCGCACGGCCGTCGTAAGACCGCTTCCGCCTCCCCCTAGGACAACAAGGTCACATTCCTTCTTGTCAACAAAATCGTACTGTTTTTCGGCCTTCTTTTCCGCAGCGTTGGCTTCCGGGATCGCACCTGCTATGTTCTTAATAAGTGGAGTTGCAAGGGCTGCCGAACTCACAAGCATGAACTTTCTTCGATTCAGATCAAAATTCGTTTCTGACATAATCTCCTCCTGCTACGGTTAATGGTTTTATACGGCGATGCGCATAGGAAATCTAAGTTGGCGCTTCTGTTTTAGCCTATGATCCGACTGCTATTGCCTCTGCCTGCATGCCCCCAATCAAATGCTGATATAAATCATTCTGTAAACCGATGTCTGCGACTTGCTTACAGTTGCATTCTACAATGGGATCATGTCGATGGGTAAAGCCTTTTGGTAACCCACTTCGTCTCCATAGATAGCATGATGCTTCCGCAATCAATTGTTTGTGGGCATCCTGTATCTACCACCGAAAAAAGGAGTTATGCCGGGTTTTGATTAAACCAGAACGGCCGAAATCAAATTCTCTTTTAACATATTGCATTCTAAAGGTTTATGCTCTGTCCACCAACAATTGACTGCGGAATTGATTGCGGAAGCACCCCCAGGGAGCAGCCTCTGCCAGCAAAACTGCTCCCATTAAAATCCCTAAATGAGGCGTCTCCTCCTTCAGAAACAACCTTGATGAGCAACAATCTGAGGTGGACACAATCCTAATTACGGCTGTAGGGGCTGTCAAATTGTTTGTCTTTATACCTGCTATATCGAAATCCTATACTCGACATTGCATTGCATTACCGGGCAGTAATGAAGCCGGCTTGTCCCAGCTTGGCTGTTTGGGGGCATCGCTGCAATCCGGCGCCGAGCAGTTGAGAGAATAGGCAAATTTCCGATCGCGGGCAATCTCGTTAATGACAAAAATGTGCAGCTAACATATAATTCCGGAGGTATGGGTGGGTGCAACCATAGTCAATCTCACGCTCGGCATAGTGCTTCGAGCATGAGCGCCCGGCTGAACCGCTTCGATTGCTCCGTGTTAAGCTATGCCTTTACATGAGTTTGACCTTAACCTGGTCATATATTTAGAAGCCCTCCTCTCTGAGGCGAGTGTTTCCACGGCTGCTGCGCGTACCCATATCACTCAACCGGCGATGAGCCTGGCTCTGAACCGTTTGCGCAAGTATTTCGGAGATGAACTGTTAGTCAGCGTGGGGGGAAGAGGGATGGTGCTAACGCCGCTGGCGCAATCTTTGATCGAGCCGGTGTCTGAAGTTCTCCTCAGGTTACGCTCAATCAGTGACACCAAAGTCGGCAATTTTAACCCTGCAACAGCCGCTCGCAAGTTCAGCCTAATGGCCTCCTGCTACGTCATTGACTTGTTGCTGGAATTCGTTATAGCCAAATTGTGCAAGGAAGCTCCCGGAATTCATTTCGAAATACATCAACTGGTTTGGGAAAACCGCCAAAAGATCAGGCGCGCCGAAATCGACATGCTTATCGGGCCCGAAATAATCATCTTCCCTGACCTCCCGCATGAGAGCCTTTGGGAAGACACAAATGCGTGTATTGTCTGGTCAAAGAACCGATTGGTCGGCGATGAACTGACTTTGGAACAATATTTGGAATTGGGACACGTATTCTCAGACCTGGATATAACTTGTTTTGAGGAATCCGCAAAAGGCTTCGGGCTCATGCGCAAAATGGAGATTTACGTGCCTGAAATGTCGACGGTTCCGCGGGCGATTGAGGGTACCAACCGGATTGCCACAATTCACATGCGGCACGCCCAGCTTTACGCGAAAAAATGTTCGTTGCGCCTGTTAAAGCCACCCATCGAATTCGCGCCCGTGAAGGAATACATGCAATGGCATCCTTCCCAGGATCATGATCTTGGCATGGCTTGGTTTAAAAACTACCTAAAGGCAGCCACTGCCGCGATGTAACGGTGGACCTGAAGCGCTCCTGGACAAGTAAGGTGCTTCCGTAATCTAATGGGGGTGACGCAATCATAACCCCTGCAAATAGTATGATTTGAGACTCAATTCCAAACGACCAATTCTATGACGTAACGGCAGATTTAAACAGAATCAGGGAGCGGAAAATGGCAGCGTAACAACATTAGATGACGGAAGGACCTGCTTATTAGAATTAATTGGCTATAAAAATAAATCCCGGTGTATCTGGCAAGTTGTTGGATAAATTTGATTTGCTGGAGCCAGCGCCCGGACTTGAACCGGGGACCTACTGATTACGAATTGCCCCAAGGGCAAACCAAGAACAACCAAGACGCACCAAAACTCAATGAAATCAAAGAAAGTGACAAATCTTAATAGGCGGTAGTGTGCCTTAATGTGGGGTGGACTGGTAGCAGCGTGGTAGCAAGCATATCTAATTTCCTATCAAAGATTTAATTCAATCGGGAGGGTGGAGGTATGCAAAATTCCGGCATTACAGGCGTGTGCCCTCAGATTCGGGACCTACTGATTTGCAATCAGTCACGGTTTTTTAACTCCATTCATTGCAATAGATTACAGGCCCCTGCTACCACGGTGCTACCGTTATGAAACCCCGCCGAACCTACTCCAGACACGGTCTAAATGCTCTGAAGGCTAGGGTTATGGTGCGGGGATTTACTGCTATTGATAAGCGGACGGCAGCGGCACAGGCGCTGCTTGCATGGCGGCGTGAACTGGTGACAGACCTTGGCGGGGAGGAGGCAGTCTCTGCCCAGCAGAGAGTTTTGGTTGAGCTTGCGGTCAGAACGCGGCTGTATGTCGATTCGTTGGACGCTTGGATAATGGAACAGCCCAGTCTGGTGAACGCCCGCAAGCGATCCGTCCATCCAGTCCTGCTTCAGCGCCAGCAACTTGCGGATGCCTTGGCCCGCTATATGACCCAGCTTGGGCTGGAGCGCAAAGCGAGGGAGGTTCGGGATCTGAAGTCTTATCTGGCGGAGCACAGCTCTGAGGCCGCATCGAAATGAACATCCTTGAGGCCATGAGGGACAGCAATCTCTTTGCCCGCTGGTTCAGATCCAACTCGTGGACTGCTTGGTTTGCATTTTTGGCTGCGCTGTTTGCGCTTCCAATGACGGAGGAACAGGCTGCGCTCTATTCCAAATTCACCGGACGCTCTGTTCTTCCGCAGGAACCTGCACGAGAAGCGTGGATGGTCGTTGGCAGGCGAGGCGGAAAGAGCCTCATAGCAGCCGTTGTAGCGGTTTTTCTGGCCTGTTTTAAGGACTATTCGCAGCTTCTTGCCCCCGGAGAACGTGGCACACTTATGGTAATTGCGGCAGACCGGAGGCAGGCCCGTGTCGTTATGAGATACGTCGAGGGCTTCCTCGAAACCCCGATGCTGGCCGCTATGGTCACGAGAGCAACGAAGGAGAGCGTCGAGTTTTCCAACCGGATCACAATTGAAATCCATACAGCTAGCTTTAGAAGCACAAGGGGATACACCCTGATCGGATGCGTTGCCGACGAGATTGCCTTCTGGCGTTCAGAGGATTCTGCCAATCCTGATGCGGAAATTCTGGCAGGCGTGCGTCCCGGCATGGCAACAATTCCGGGCGCGCTTCTCCTGTGCATCTCCAGTCCTTATGCCCGCCGGGGTGTGCTGTGGGAAACCTACCGGAACCACTTCGGCAAGGAC
>Ga0208980_10001463_pt1 | contig 14293 bp, 10 predicted proteins | sample WetSurMetagenome_3_FD_187993 | JGI IMG/M metagenome (GOLD analysis project Ga0208980, IMG submission 187993) | Wetland microbial communities from Twitchell Island in the Sacramento Delta, sample from surface sediment Aug2011 Site A1 Bulk (version 2) | ecosystem: Environmental > Aquatic > Marine...
TCCTTCCCTACCCCAACAGCCGCGGGCCGATCTGGGTCAATTTCAACTCCCCTCTATTTTGGGATGTTGTGGCAATATCCACTTACCTGATGGCTTCCGGAGGGTTCTGGTATATGGGGATGATCCCCGATTTTGCCTCCATCCGTGAGCGGACGACCTCGAAGATCAAGAAGAACATATACAGTATCCTGAGTTTTGGATGGGTCGGAACGGCCCGCGGATGGCTCCGGTTTGAAACGGCAGCCCTGTTGCTTGGAGGGCTCGCTGCGCCCCTCGTGGTTTCAGTGCACTCCATCGTTTCAATGGACTTTGCGACATCGGTGGTGCCCGGTTGGCATACGACCATTTTCCCGCCCTATTTCGTCATCGGCGCTATCTTCTCCGGCTTCGGCATGGTGCTCACTCTGATGATCATTGTCAGGAAAATATTCAAGTATGAAGATTACGTCACCCAGGGCCACCTGGATGCCATTGCCAGGATCCTCACCTTCATCAGCCTGATCATGGGCACCGCTTACCTCACCGAGCTCTTTGTAGCCTGGTATGGAGGAACGGAGTATGAAATGTTCACCTTCATGAAAAACAGGATCACAGGGGATTACACGTTTGCTTTCTGGACCATGCTGACATGCAACGCCATCATCCCTCAACTGTTCTGGTTTAAAAAGATCCGGAAAAACCTCACCCTTGTCTTCATCATCTCATTGATCATTAATGTGGGAATGTGGTTCGAAAGATATGTCATCGTCGTTACTTCATTGTCTAAGGACTTTCTCCCCTCAAGCTGGGCGGAATATCATCCGACGATTTATGATAAGATGCTTTTCCTTGGGACCCTGGGTATCTTTTTTATGGGAATCCTGCTGTTCTTCCGATTCATCCCGATGATGGCGATCAGCGAACTCAAGGGAATTTTGAAAGAAACAAGCCTTACCAAAGACAAGAAAAATGGAAAAGACTAATATCATTGGAATTTATGACGATCCGGACGTCGTGGTCGATGCAGCCCGGAAGATCAAAGAGAAGGGAATTAGGATCAAAAATGTCTTTACGCCTTTTCCCATTCATGAGCTATGGGAAATACTTGAATTGAAGACACGGCTGCCCATACTGACCTTCATTTATGGAACCATCGGCCTTATATCCATTTATATGTTTCTTTACTGGACATCGGTGATCAATTACCCGCTGAAATTCGGGGGAAAGCCGCTTAATACCCTGTCGTTCATCATCATCATGTTTGTGGGGACCATTTTTGTAGCTGTCTTACTGACATTTATGACCTTTTTCATCCGGCAGAAGATCGGCCCCGGGAAAAAAGTGACCATGCTGGATCCCAGGACAACGGATGACAAGTTTGCCATCGTCATTGAAAGGCATCCTGATTTCACCGATGAAGATGTGAGGAAGATCACCGATCTATTGAAAGAGACTGGTGCTACGGAAATAGCAGAAAAGGCTGAGCCTGAAAATTATATAAAAGAAGAAAACGATTAATCGAACCGGCTATGAAGAGAACCGTATTCAGAATATGCCTTTTGCTGATGGCCGCAGGCGCTTTAACCCTGACATCCTGCCGGCATGACCGGAACCAGCCAGGGTATGCCTATATGCCCGACATGTACTACTCGGTACCTTATGATGCCTACTCCCCTAATCCGGTGCTGGCAGGTGGGATAACCAACCAGTTGCCCCCGAATGGAACGATACCGAGGGGATATGTGCCCTATCCTTACAAGCCCAAATCTTTCGAGGATCAAAAAAAGGCCGGCGAAGAACTGATCAACCCGGTTCCATTGACACCGGCAAGCCTTTCAAAGGGAAAAGAGCAATATGACATATACTGCTCTATGTGCCATGGAACAGCCGGCAAAGGCAACGGCTACCTGTTTACAGCCGGTTTATTTACTGCGAAACCCGCCGTACTGACCGATACGCTTGTACAAAATAAAAAAGACGGGGAGATATACCATGTGATCACTGTAGGCTCGCTTTCCGGTCTCATGGGGGCGCACGGTCCCATGATCAAACCGGAGTACCGGTGGGATATCATACATTATGTCAGGGAACTAGGCAAGCAGAAATAACGACAAAGGAGGAACAACAATGGAAACAACCTATACCGACAAAAAGCTGGCCGTATCCAGGACTTTCAATTACCTGACTTTTGCCTTGATGGGCATCGGTTTGCTCACCATCATCATTGGATTTATCTCCGACCCGGTGAAAACCTGGGCGAATTACCTGATGAACAATTACTATTTCCTTTCCCTTGCCATCGGTGCAACGTTCTTTGCAGCCCTTCAATCCATCACGCAATCAGGGTGGTCTTCGGGCTTCCTCCGCATTCCCCAGGCCATGGGAAACTTCATTCCGGTCATTGCAGTCCTGATGCTCCCGATCCTGATCTTCGGGCTGCCGGATCTTTACCACTGGGCCCATCACGGTGCTGCCGAACATGACCCGGTAATTGCACACAAAGCGCCATACCTGAACATACCCTTCTTTGTATTTCGCTTTATTCTCTATTTTGCCGTGTGGATCTTCATGACTCAGCTGCTGAGAAGGCTTTCGCTGCGGGAAGACCTGAAGGAAGGCCTGACCTACTTCCATAAAAGCGAATTCTATTCCAAAGTCTACATCTTCAGCCTTGCTGTTACTTTCACTTTGGCCACTTTTGACTGGATCATGTCGATCGACGTTCACTGGTACAGCACCATTTTCGCTGTCAGGAATTTTGCCATGGCCTTCTATCATGGCTCTACAGTGATCGTCTTCATTATCCTGATCCTGAATAAGATGGGATACCTACAATTCCTGTCTAAGGCCCATTTACGTGACTTTTCAAGGTATATCTTCATCCTGAGCATCATCTGGACCTACATGTGGTTCGCCCAGTACATCCTGATCTGGTATGCCAATATTCCGGAAGAAACGATCTATTATATGCCCAGGACCAAGGGAGAATTCAGGCCCCTTTTCTATCTTGAGCTGATCATCAACTGGGCTATTCCTTTCGCATTGCTGCTTTCCAATTATCTTGTTTCCCATAAAAACACCCTGCTGGCAATTTGCGTGATCATCATCCTGGGTCAGTGGGTGGATCTTTACCAGCAAGTAATCGTTGGCACTTATGGGAAATTGCAGATTGGTTATATTGAAATAGGCAGTTTCCTGGGATTTGCCGGCCTGTTTGCATATATTGTCGCACGTTCCCTCGCCTCTGCTCCACTGGTACCAAAGCACCATCCTTATTTAGAAGAAAGCTTGCATCATCACTGAGAATCTTTCCACCTGCCGCAGGGATACTGGCAATACACGCTTGTTCAGCCAAATATACCCTGCGGCAGTTTATTTATAATCATTCTTTTTTATTCTGCCATTTTAGCTATTTTTGTTCCCTCAAATTAAATATATCTACATATTCTCAATCCTACTTGTATGCGTAAATTCTTTGATTTCCTCTTTTCCATGCAGTTTGCAGGCACTTTATTGCTGATCTTTGCTGCTGCCATCGGCACTGCTACATTTATTGAAAACGATTTCGGCACCCTGGCTGCCAAATCAGCCGTCTACAGTGCCCGTTGGTTTGAAGGCTTGCTGTTTCTGACATCCATCAGCCTGATCGGTAGCGTATTCAAATACAAGCTATATAAAAGAAAACGCTACAGTGTCCTCTTCTTCCATCTGGCCTTTGTCGTAATCCTTATCGGTGCCGCTTTTACCAGATACATTGGCTGGGAAGGAACCATGATGATCCGGGAAGGGGCAGCTTCGAATGTGGTCATCTCATCTGAACCATATGTGCAGGTGTCTGTTGATAAAAACGGGAAGAACTATTATTTCGACGAAGAGCATTTCTTCAATCCATATAAGAAAAACAGGTTTAATGAAAGATTCAAAATGGATGGGGAATCCTTCAACCTGGAGTTCAAAGAGCTGATCAACAATGCTGCCGAAGCTGTAGTTGATGCTCCAGATGGGGTCCCGATGATCACCTATGTCACTGTGGATAAAGGCCAGCGCAGGACCGCAATACTGGCCTCAGGAGAATGCAAGACGATATCCGGCCTGACCCTTTGCTTTAACGCACAAACAAAGGATCCCGGCGCCATCTCCATCATGTATGATGCACAAAACGGGCTTCAATTCCAGTCGCCGGTCGAATGTACTGTCATGAACATGACCGCCGGCACCAACCAGACCCTTTCTGCCGATTCCGTGCATACATTAAATACCATGCAGCTCTACAATTTTGAAGGCTCTCAGCTAGTAGTCAGGTCGTTCAATCCTTCTGGCAAAACGCAGCTGGTCTCGTCGCCGCATGAAACCAATGGAGCCACAGCCGTTGTTTTTAATCTGAGTTACCAAAATAAAAGACAGGAAGTGGCAGTAATAGGTGGAAAGGATATGATCGGTCAGCCTTCCGTATATAACATTGGAGATGCCCAATTCTCTATCTCTTACGGCTCAAAAAACATCGAAATCCCTTTCTCTATCATGCTCCGTGATTTTCAGCTGGAACGTTATCCTGGTTCGATGAGCCCCTCTTCCTTTGCCAGCGAAGTGACGGTGATCGACAAGGTGAAAAATGTCGAAAAGCCTTACAGGATCTTCATGAACAACATCCTGAACTATGGCGGTTTCAGATTTTTCCAGTCATCGTATGATAAGGATGAGAAAGGAACTATTCTCTCCGTGAACCATGACTTCTGGGGAACATTTATTACTTACCTGGGTTATCTGATCCTGGCAGCCGGGCTTGTATACAACTTTTTCAGTAAAAACAGCCGTTTCCGGAAACTGGCCCAGGCCTCTGCTGCGGCTAAAAAGAAAGCAACTGTCACCTCCCTGGCAATCCTTATTGGAATCGGCATGCTGCCCCTGCAGTCATCTGCACAGAAGTCTCCAAATATCGACCCTCTCAACATTAGCAAAGAGCACTCAAGGAAATTCGGGGAGTTGATGGTCCAGGATAATGATGGCAGGATGAAGCCTGTCAATACATTATCTTCTGAATTATTGAGGAAGATATACCGGAAAGACAACATTATGGGCCTGAACAGCGACCAGGCTTTCCTGGGTATGCTTGCCGATCCGGGTTACTGGCAGACTGTCCCGATGATAAAAGTATCCAACAGCGACCTGAAGAAGCTGATTGGCGTCAATACCAATTATGCCTGTTTCAATGATTTCCTGGATGAAGGGATGGGATATTACCTCTTATCGGAAGATGTAAATAAGGCGTTAAATAAAAAACCTGCAGAAAGGACCAGTTATGACAAAGACCTCATTAAAGTTGACGAAAGGGTCAATGTTTTTTTTATGGCGATTTCAGGAGATTTTCTGAATATTTTCCCGAAACCGGGGCATCCGAACAACAAGTGGCACAATGCGGATGAGCCGTATTCCAATTTTGACTCGACAGATGCCGGATTTGTAGAGAATATCCTGCCCCTGTATTACAATTCGGTGCTTAAAGGCATGCAGACCGGCAACTGGGCTGAAGCAGACAGCAACCTTGGCTATATCAAGACTTTCCAGAACCGTTACGGGGCTTCAATCATCCCCTCTTCTTCCAGGACCAAACTGGAGGTGTTTTACAATAATATTAATATTTTCAAAAAGCTATTTCCATTCTATGGCACCTGCGGCCTGTTACTCATCATCTTGCTGTTTGCACAGGTCCTGAGTCAGAAACTGAATATCAAATGGGTGGTAAGGGGATTCATGTTACTGATTGTAACGGGATTCATTCTTCATACGATCGGGCTGGCGATCCGGTGGTACATCTCTGGCCATGCCCCCTGGAGCAACGGCTATGAGACCATGATCTACATTTCCTGGGGCACCGTATTGTCAGGGATCCTGTTCTCACGGAAATCAAAAATCACCATGGCTACCACGGCAATTCTGGCTTCCGTCACATTGATGGTAGCTAACCTGAGCTGGCTTGACCCGCAGGTCACCAACCTGGTGCCGGTGCTGAAGTCATACTGGCTTGTGATCCATGTCGCCATTATAACGGCCAGCTACAGCTTCCTCGGTGTTGGTGCTTTGCTCGGATTCCTCAACCTCATCTTAATCGCACTGCAAAACAAAAACAACCTGGCCAAACTGAAAAGCACCATCGATGAGTTGACTAACATCAACGAAATGAACCTGATCATCGGGGTATTCCTGGTGACCATCGGGACTTTCCTCGGGGCAGTCTGGGCCAACGAATCATGGGGCAGGTACTGGGGATGGGATCCCAAGGAGACCTGGGCTTTGGTGACGGTGCTGGTTTATTCATTTGTCGTACACATGCGGCTGATACCGGGACTTAAAGGCGTATATGCCTTTAATTTTGCAGCCCTCATCGGCTTCAGCTCCGTGCTGATGACCTATTTCGGGGTGAATTATTACCTTTCCGGAATGCACTCTTACGCTGCCGGCGACCCGGTCCCGGTTCCGACCTTTGTTTACTATACTGTCGCCATCATAGCTGCTGTTTCTATTTTATCATACCTGAATCATCGAAGGATGAAGAAGGTGGCGTAGCGCACTGTACCTCACCCCCTATTCCCCCTCTCCAAATTGGAGAGGGGGAATAGGGGGACGGGGGGTAAAAGGGGGTGAGGCAAGCAATCGAGCAATTGAACAATAGAACAATTCTGGAACCTGGCACTAAATCTGGTTGTTACCATTGCGGTGAAAATTGCGGGAACCATCCGGTGATTTTCGACGGTAAGCCCTTTTGCTGCCAGGGATGCAGAACCGTTTATGAAATCCTGAAAGGCAGCGATGCCTGTGAGTATTACAACATAGAGAACCATCCCGGCATTAAGGTCAGTGAAAAGGAGTTCGGCCAAAAGTATTCTTACCTGGACCATTCGGAGATACGGGATGGCCTGATAGAATTTTCTGACAGCGGAATAAGCAAGGTTAAATTCTTCATTCCATCCATTCATTGCAGTTCCTGCATCTGGTTGCTTGAAAACCTCAACAGGCTTGATAAGAAAGTCATTCATTCATTGGTGAATTTCGTTAAGAAGGAGGTTATCATTACATTTAAGGAAGATGTGCTCTCCTTGCGCCAACTGGTGGAATTACTGGTATCCATCGGATACACCCCTGAAATCACCCTGAACGACCTGGACAGGAAGAAAGCCCGTAAAACGCAGAGAAGAATATATTACCAGCTTGGTGTAGCAGGATTTTGCTTCGGCAACATCATGCTGTTCAGTTTCCCGGATTATCTTGCCGGGGAAAAACCCATCGACCAGGCTTTTATCCACAATTTTGCTTATTTCAACCTGATCCTTGCCGTCCCTGTGGTGCTTTTCGGTGCAAGGGATTATTTTCTATCTGCCTATAAAGGGCTGAGGAAGAGGATCATCAATATTGACGTGCCGATTGCACTTGGAATATCGGTTCTGTTTCTTCGCAGTGCCTACGACATCCTGACCATGACAGGTCCGGGATACCTCGATTCCATGGCCGGACTTGTCTTTTTCATGCTGATCGGAAAATGGTACCAGGGAAAAACTTATGAGGCACTGTCATTTGAAAGAGACTACAAATCCTACTTCCCGGTGGCTGTTACTACAATATCGGAAGATGGATCAGAAAATTCCATCCCTCTGAAGAACCTCAGGCCGGGCAACCGCATCCTGGTCAGAAACCAGGAACTGATCCCGGCTGATTCAATCCTGGTAAAAGGCGAAGCCCATATCGACTATAGCTTTGTCAGCGGCGAATCGACGCCGGTTACAAAGCAGGTCAAGGACAGAATTTTTGCAGGCGGCCGGCAAACAGGCCATGCAATAGAGCTGATTGTTGAAAAGGAGGTCATTCAAAGCTATCTGACCGAACTATGGAACCAGGATATTTCTGAAAAAAAGGAATTTCACGGCCTGGATTCAGTCATAAACAGGGTCAGCCAGTATTTCACGGTGATCATCATTGCCATCAGCCTGGCAACAGCAATCTTCTGGCTTTACACCGATCCCTCCATAGCCATGAATGCCTTCACTTCTGTGTTGATCGTAGCATGTCCCTGCGCGCTGGCGCTGACTATTCCCTTCACGTTTGGCAATACCATGCGGATTTATGGCAGGGCCGGTTTTTATCTGAAAAAAACCAGTGTACTGGAAAAGCTGGCAGACATTGATACCATTGTTTTTGATAAAACCGGCACCATTACCCAGAATGATGCATTTGCCATTAACATGGCATCCATCAATCTCGGCAAAGAAGAGAAGCTCCTCGTAAAATCGCTTGCCAGGCATTCTTCTCATCCCCTGAGCCAGGCCATCTATCTCTATCTTGATGGGGATAACCTTATGGAAGTTGAGAATTTTGAAGAAATCCCTTCACTGGGTATCAGTGGAACAATAAACGGGAAACTGGTGAAAACCGGTTCCGAAGAATATGTAACCGGCAGGGATTCTTGGGGCAAAACATACACTACTTCAGTCTTTGTAACGATAGATGGCATTTTTAAGGGCCATTTTGAGATAAGCAACAAGTATCGTCCGGGGATGGATGAAGTGGTCAGTCTTTTAAAACGTAATTACAACCTGCATTTGTTGTCAGGCGACAATGATTCGGAAAAAGAAAACCTCCTCCCGGTCTTTGGGGATGCAAAGTCATTGCATTTCAGGCAGACCCCAAAAGACAAGCTTCAATACATCCTTGAATTGAAATCATCCGGAATGAAAATACTGATGGTCGGGGATGGTTTGAATGATGCAGGAGCGTTAAAAGAAAGCGACGTAGGCATCACGATAGCCGATAATGTATACCATTTCTCCCCGGCCTGCGATGCTATCCTGGATTCTTCCAGGTTCAGTGAAATCCCTAAATTCATCCGGTTCAGCAAAACAGCTTACAGAATTGTAATTGCCGGGTTCTGCTTATCCTTTATTTATAATGTTGCAGGAATATCTTTCGGAGCCTCCGGACTGCTCACCCCTTTGATTTCAGCTATCCTGATGCCACTGAGTTCAGTCAGTGTGGTGGCCTTTGCCACGTTCACAACCTACATGCTTGCAAGAAGGGCTGGAATCACTTCATTTTCTTAATATTCAATTTATTACGCCAAAGTCTTATTAGGAATTATTCTAAATATTCCTGCTCATCTATATTTCAATATACGGGCACTAGCAACCGCTGAATTAAATTATAAATTTGTGTAGTGTTAACCCTTTCACAACGCCATCCGTGAACGTCATCTTCATCCTCATCGCGGTCAGTTTAATGGTAGCAATTGGCTTTCTGGTAACATTCATCTGGACAATAAAAGCCGGCCAGTATGAAGATGATTATACTCCCTCTGTCAGAATTCTTTTTGATGACGAAGTCAATGTCCTTCCCGAGGAAAAGACGACAACCGGGAATAAAAAAAAGACTTCAGCAGATGATGATGCAAACAATAAACCAAAAACCTAGTATATGGAACAGGAAAAATTCTATTACGACAACAGGATCGTTAAGTTTTTCGCCTATGCAACCTTGTTTTGGGCTGTTATAGGCATGGCCGTCGGTTTGCTTGCGGCGCTGCAGTTCGTTTTTCCAAGCCTGTCATTCGACCTGGCTTATACCACCTTTGGAAGGATAAGGCCCATCCACACGAATGCCGTGATCTTTGCATTCGTCGGAAACGGCATGTTCACCGGGATCTATTACTCCCTGCAGCGGTTGTGCAAAGCCAGGATGTTCAATGATACTTTAAGTTACATTCATTTCTGGGGATGGCAGCTGATCATTGTATTCGCAGCACTCACTTATATTTTCGGCTTCACAACCGGAAAGGAATATGCTGAACTTGAATGGCCCATTGACATCATGGTTGCTGCAATCTGGGTAGTTTTCGGATGGAACATGTTCGGCACTATCATAAAGAGAAGGACACGCCACATCTATGTCGCAATATGGTTCTACATTGCTACTTTCGTCACAGTCGCCGTGCTTCACATCGTGAATTCCATCGCGATCCCGGTGCACCTGTTAAAAAGCTATCCCATCTATGCCGGGGTTCAGGATGCTCTGGTACAATGGTGGTACGGGCATAATGCGGTGGCCTTCTTCCTGACGACCCCTTACCTGGGACTGATGTACTATTTTATGCCTAAAGCTGCGAACCGGCCAATATATTCTTACAGGCTGTCCATCATCCATTTCTGGGCACTGATTTTCCTGTATATCTGGGCCGGACCTCACCATTTACTCTATGCAGCTCTTCCAAACTGGGCTCAAACCCTGGGGGTTGTATTCTCCATCATGCTGATCGCTCCTTCATGGGGTGGTATGGTGAACGGTTTGCTTACGCTCAGGGGGGCTTGGGATAAGGTCCGCGAGGACCCGGTGCTTAAGTTCTTTGTGGTGGCAGTGACCGCATACGGTATGTCGACGTTAGAAGGACCCTTGATGTCGACCAAGACCGTCAACGCGTTCACCCACTTTACCGACTGGACAGTTTCGCATGCCCATATCGGGGCCCTTGGCTGGAATGGCTTTTTGACATTCGGTATGCTGTACTGGATGATCCCAAGACTTTTCAACACCCAGCTATATTCACGAAAGCTGGCCAACACGCACTTCTGGGTCGGAACCCTTGGCATTATTTTCTACGCCGTTCCTTTATACTGGGGCGCTGTGGTACAGACGCTGATGTGGAAAGAATTCACAGAGATGGGATTCCTGAAATATCCTAATTTCCTGGAAACCGTCTCCCAGATTATCCCGATGTACGCTACCCGTGCTATAGGCGGAGCTTTATATATCACAGGCGCCGTGATCGGTGTGGTGAATATCTGGAAAACCGTCAAGGCCGGTAAATTCTCCAAAGAGACCGAAGCCATGGCACCTGCACTGGCTCCCCTTTCTTCCAAAAGAGTATCCGGCGAAAGCCGTCACCGCTGGCTCGAAAGGAAGCCCGTGCAGTTCCTGATCCTTTCCCTCGTTGTGATTTTAATCGGCGGATTGGTGGAAATCATTCCAATGTATCTGATAAGGACCAATATACCGACTATTACGAGTGTTAAACCCTATACTCCGCTTGAACTGGAAGGCCGTGATATCTATGTCAGGGAAGGTTGCTATACCTGCCATTCGCAAATGGTCAGACCGTTCCGCTCGGAAACAGAACGCTACGGTGAATATTCAAAAGCTGGTGAATATGTGTATGATCATCCGTTCCAATGGGGATCCAAAAGAAATGGTCCAGACCTTTTTAGGGAAGGAGTAAAAACTGGTAAAAACTATAAACCAGATTCCTGGCATTATACCCATATGATGGATCCACGAAAGCTGAACGAGCAATCCATCATGCCTTCTTATCCCTGGCTGATCAGCAACAATCTGAATGTGAGCTACACACCGAAGAAAATCAGGGTAATGCAGTCACTTGGAGTGCCCTATGAAGATGGTTATGATAAAAAAGCCGTAGCCGATCTGCAGGCCCAGGCGGTACAAATTGCCACCGGGCTGAAAACTTCAGGCATCAGTGTCGATCCTGACAAGGAGATCATTGCACTGATCGCTTATATCCAGAGATTAGGCACCGATATTTCCAAATAGAACAGGATGAACCTCGTTAAAGAACTCCTCGGGTCAGTTGCTGGTGCTCAAATTTTTGGCATCATCTCTATGATCATTTTCATCGTCACATTTATCCTGATGCTCATTCACACATATAGTCTGAGAAAGGATGAAATTAATGAATTCAGCAGGCTGCCGCTGGAAGACAATGAGGCCGACCACAAAGAAGAGTAATGGATTATTAACGTATTAAATTATATGGTTTATGGAACCAAACGAACATAACATCATTGAAAAAGACGAACTGACAGGTGATAATTTAATTTCCGGACATGAATATGACGGGATCAAGGAACTGGATAACCGGCTGCCGAAATGGTGGCTGGGATTATTCTACATCACCATTATCTTTGCCGCGGTTTATTTCCTGCGTTTTCATGTACTGAAAACGGCACCGTTGCAAGAAGATGAATATACCAATGAAGTAGCGGCTGCACAGGCAAAATATAAAGACATGCAGCCGGCAAATACGATTGATGCAAGCTCGCTTCTGCTGCTGACAGATGAGGCAAGCCTTGCAAGCGGCAAAGCCATATTCGACAAAAACTGTGTGGTATGTCATCTGGCACAGGGACAGGGATTGGTCGGTCCAAACCTGACCGATAACTATTGGATCCATGGCTGCACGATCGGAGAAGTATTCAACCTGATTACAATTGGAGTTCCGGAGAAAGGGATGATTTCCTGGAAAACTCAACTGACGCCTGAGCAAATCCAGCAAGTGGCCAGTTACGTCCTGAGCCTTAAAGGGACTAATCCTCCCAATCCGAAAGAGCCACAGGGACAGCTTTGCGGTAGTTAAATTCTAAATTCTAAATTCTAGATTTTAAATTTTTAACATGTAATGGTTCAGTTTAAAAAGGAAGAAAAGGAGAAGGTCGATTTCAGGGACCGGCTCGCCACCATCGATGAAAGCGGAAAACGGATATGGGTCTACGCCAAAAAGCCAAAGGGAAAGATTACAACCTGGCGGAATATCGTGGGTTTTGCCCTTATGGCCTTTTTCTTCGTTACACCTTTAATTCGCATACACGGTCAGCCCTTATTGTTGCTGAATTTCATTGAAAGGAGAATCGTAATTTTCGGGGTGCAGTTCTGGCCCCAGGACTTTCACCTTTTCTTCCTTGCCATGATCTCCCTCATGGTTTTTATCATCCTGTTCACAGTCACTTATGGCAGGTTATTTTGTGGCTGGGCCTGCCCCCAGACTGTTTTTATGGAACTGGTTTTCAGGAGAATAGAGTACTGGATTGAAGGGGATGCCTACCATCAGAAACAGCTTGTCAAACAACCATGGAATACCAGTAAAGTCTTCCGGAAACTATTAAAGCATTTCTTCTTTTTCATCATCGCATTCATCGTGGGAAATTATTTCCTGATGTATATCATCGGATCGGATGCCTGGATAAAACTGATATCGGAGAGTCCTGCAGATCACATTGCAGGCCTCGCAGGCATGGTTGTTTTCTCCGGTATCTTTTATTTCATCTTTTCCTGGTTCAGGGAACAGGTTTGTACCATTGTATGCCCCTATGGAAGATTGCAGGGAGTCTTGCTGGACCGCAATTCCATCGTTATCTCCTATGATTATAAAGCAGGGGAGCCACGTGGAACATTCTTTAAAGGAGAAGACAGAGGAACTGCCGGAAAAGGGCACTGCATCAATTGCACTCAGTGTGTCCAGGTTTGCCCTACAGGCATCGATATCCGCAACGGCACCCAGCTGGAATGCATCAACTGCGCCTGCTGCATAGACGCTTGTAATGCTATGATGGATGCAACCGGCCAGCCTCGGGGATTGATCCGTTATGCATCGGAGAAAATGATAGCAGAAAGGCTGAAAATGAAATTCAGCGCCAGGACCGTTGCATATTCCGCCGTGCTTGTTATCCTTTTGGGAGTCGTTACTTACTCTTTACTTTCACGTAAATCCATCGAGGCAACCATATTGCGTGCTCCCGGTATGCTTTTCCAGGAAACGGAACCAGGAAAGATCAGCAATCTGTATAACATCAAACTGGTCAATAAGACCGATCAGGACCTGCCTGTTGAAATCAGGCTTTTATCGCACAAAGGGGAGATCAAGATTATTGGAAACGATATTGTGGTGCCAAAAGAATCTGTCGGTGAATCCGTTTTCTTTACGATTCTCGAAAAAGACCAGGTCAAATCCGATAAGACAGAACTCCAATTCGGGATATTCAGCAACAATAAACTGATCGAAAAGAAAACAGTTAGCTTTGTCGGTCCTAATAATCCATGAAGATGAAATTCAACTGGGGTACCGGCATCCTGCTGACCATCATTCTTTTTTTCATGGCAGTGGTCGCCTTCTTTATCTACAGCGCCAATCTTGATATAAACCTGGTCGAGGAGAACTATTATGAGAAAGAACTGGCCTACCAGGAAAAGATTGACAGGATAAAGAATACTGAAAAGCTGCCGGAAAAAATAAAGATCAACCTTGCAGACAAAACACTGACGATTGCATTTCCAGGAATTTATAAGGGAAAGCAACCGGAAGGGCATGTGTTATTCTATCGTCCATCAGACCCGGCAAAGGATTTCACTGTACGCCTTCAATTGAATGATTCCGCTTTCCAGGTTATCGACGCCTTAAAACTTGATCAGGGAAGGTATATGATTAAGATCGACTGGATGATGGATGGAGTTGGATACTATTATGAGGAAGCGGTATATAACCGGT